>Ga0187893_10001709_pt1 | contig 51321 bp, 51 predicted proteins | sample MA1701074metaG_FD_139574 | JGI IMG/M metagenome (GOLD analysis project Ga0187893, IMG submission 139574) | White microbial mat communities from a basaltic lava cave in the Kipuka Kanohina Cave System on the Island of Hawaii, USA - MA170107-4 metaG ... | reverse complement strand
GCGGTGGGTGGCCGCCTGGAAGAAGAACGCTCCCAAGCTGGGCCCCGTGCTCAAGCGCATGAAGGGCATGGCGGTCTTCACGAACGAGCACGACGAGAAACCGGCAGCCATGCTGGCCGATCTATCGGTGGACGAGTTGGCGGCCCTCGGCGAGGAGGTCCTGCGCACGCGCGATGGTCAATTCGTGCTGGGACGAGGGGTACCGGCCGCGGAAGCAGGTCGGTGGACGGAGACTCAGTATCGTATCGCCGTCCTGGAGACGCTCCGCGCGCTCTCCCCGCTCTATCGGCTGCGCTGAGCGCCCTGAGTATGGCCATGGCCCGCGTGAGCGCGCCCGACTTCTGGCAAGAGCTCTACGAGCGGGGCGCAGACGGCTGGGAACTCGGGACGCCCGCCCCGCCGCTGGTGAACTTCATCGAAACCACGCCGCCGCCCCACGGCCGGGTGGCCGTCCTCGGTTGCGGCCGTGGTCACGACGCCCGCTACCTGGCTCGCCACGGGTACGAGACAGTGGGTTTCGACTTCTCGACGGCGGCCCTTCACCAAGCGCGGGCTCTGGCCGAGCGGGAGGGGCTGGCCGTCACCTTTACCCAGCGCGACATCCTGGCCCTCGGCCGCGATCGGGCCCCCGCCTTCGATGGCGTGTGGGAGTACACCTGCTTTTGCGCCATCGACCCGCGGCACCGGCCCGAATACGTGACGACCCTCAACGCCATTCTCAAGCCAGGCGGCTGGTTGCTCGCCTGCTTCTATCCGGTCCGCCGGGGCGGGGCCGGCCCGCCGTTCCCCGTGGCGAGGAGCGAAGTACGGCGGCTCCTTCACCCATCCTTTCGCATCGAGCGCGCGTTCACCCCGCGTTCCGTACCCCGCCGCCAGGGCCAGGAGTGGATGGTGATGGCTCGCAGGATCGAAGGGCCTTGAGCACGTCTCCCACGCCCCCCAAGGTGGCCCAGGATCTGGCGGCGCAAGTCGAGGGTGACGGTGGGCGTGCTCTCGCCCTCTACCAGGACCCCGTCGGGGACCACTGGCAGATCTTCTGCCTCTTGCCCATGGCCAAGGTAGAGCCGAGTCCCTACCAGCGCGATCTCTCGCCCACCCACGTCAAGCGGCTGACCGAGGCCATCAAGAAGCTCGATCGCTTCATCGATCCGGTGGTCGTGGTCTCGCCCCGCGTCGGCACGTACTGGACTCCCAACGGCAACCACCGACGAACTGCGCTCCAGAAACTCAAGGCCGCGTTCGTTCCCGCCATCCTGGTGGTGGAGCCGGAGGTCGGCTATCAGATCCTTCCCCTCAACACAGAAAAGGCCCACAACCTCAAGGAAAAGTCCCTGGAGGTCATCAGGATGTACCGCGCCCTCGCCGCCGAGCATCCCACGTCCACCGAGGAGACGTGGGCTTTCCAGTTCGAATCAGCCCACTTCATCACGCTCGGCCTTCTCTACGAGGCGAATCGACGCTTCGCAGGTGGCGCCTTCGCCCCGATCCTCCGCCGTGTCGACACCTTTCGGAAATCCACCCTGCGGGACGGGCTCGGGGCACGTGAGGAACGAGCGGAGTTGGTGCGGGTGGCCGACCAGGCACTGACCGCGATGGTGGCCAAGGTCAAGAAGCGCGGGATCAACCATCCCTACGTGAAGAACTACCTCTTGGCCAGGACCACCCCCTTGACCCGCGCCCGCAAGACGCTTCCTTCGTTCGAGCAGACGTTCAAGAAGCTGCGCGAGAACCTGGACGCGTTTGACGTCACGAAGGTCCGCTACGACGAGATCCAGCGCGTGGCCATCATGGCCGCCCCGGCCGCCGAGTAGCGCCCCCGCCGCCGCGGTCCTTGGGTAAACACGCCGGCCCCGACCGGCGTCTAATCAGACAAGGACGGCGTGTTGAGGCCCTAACACCTTGACAAGATTGTCGAAAGCTACTCGAGACGGGCACGATCGGCAGGGCAACCCTCGGCCGGCGTGAGGCCAAGGGGTGTCGGGTCGGGACGTGTACTTGCACCACATCAACGTCGTCTGGGACGATGGATGTCCGAGGAATGTCTCACGGGTGGAGATCAGCGATGAGGCCCTGTGCGGACGGGTGGCCGAGCGTGACGAGGAAGCGTTCGACCTTCTCGTTCAGCGCTACCAGGCGCGGGCCTACCGGCTGGCCTGGTCGATTCTGCGCGATGCGGAGGAGGCGCGCGACCTGTCCCAGGAGGCCTTCATCCGGCTCTATGAAGCGGCCGGCCGTTTTCGAGGTCGCTCGCGCTTTTCCACCTGGTTTTACCGCATCCTCGTCAATCTGTGTCTGGATGCCCGGCGGCGGCGCCGATGGTGGCAGCACGGGCTGACCCCCTTCGAGCGTGAGGATGGAGCGACAGAGTCAATGGTGGAGCAACAGCCCGCCCCCGCCACGGATCCCGTCGGCGACCTCGAGCGGGGTCAGATGCTGGCCGAGCTCTGGCGGGCGGTCGACGGCCTCTCGCCCCAGCAGCGGGCGGCCCTCCTGCTCCAGGTTCAGGAAGAACTGCCGACCTCCGAGATCGCCGCGGTGCTGAAGTGTTCGGAGGCAACGGTGCGGGTGCACTTGCACCGAGCGCTGATGACCCTCAGGAAAACGATGAGGAAGGACTGACATGTGGCATCCGGAGACCGAGTTGAGCGCGTTCGTCCGGGGGGAGCTCGGTGGCCCCGAGTACGACCGGGTGGCCCATCACCTGGCGGCCTGCGCAGGGTGCCAGAGTCTACGGGACGACTTGCAGAATATCCTGAATGACCTTGGCCGCACGGTACCGGCTCCCCCGGCCGTCGCGTGGGCACGGTACCGGGCCGAGCTCCAGAACAAGCGTGAGGCCCGGGCCAGACAAGGTCGCCCCACCTGGTGGCGCTGGCCAGCCCCGCTCGCGCTGGCGACCGGCCTGGCCGCCGTCCTGATCTTTCTCGCGCTGGAGGGTGGCCGAACATCCCAACCGAGAGACATCGCCGCTTTCGATGAGGCCGCCATCGGGCGGCGCCTCGAGCTTCTTCGTGACTATCGCGTGGTCGAGCGACTGGATCTTCTCGAGGACTGGGACATCCTGCGCAGCCTGGACACTCCCACCGGTCAGCGCGAGGGCTAGACGACGAGGATGAGACGAAACACGATTGGCTGGTCGCTCCTCGTCGTCGCCCTCGTGGCCACGGGAACAGTGGCCGGGGCGTGGGGGCAGGGCACCGAGGGTCCCGATCGCTCTCGCGAGAATATCAAGCGTTTTCGAGAGTTGCCCGCCGCGGAGAAGCAGCGTATTCTCGAGGACCTCCAGCGTTGGAACGAGCTACCCGAGGCTCGTCGCCGCGAGCTTCAGCGATCCTACGACCGCTTCCAGCAACTCCCTCCGGAGCGGCGGGAGGAAATCCTGGGGCGGTACCGACAATTTCAGGCGTTGCCCCCGGCCGCCCAGCAGGAGATCCTCGACCAGCAGGAACGCTGGCGAAGCCTTCCGCCCGAGGAGCGACAGCGCATTCGCGAGCGCTTTCGACAGATGACCCCCGAGGAACGTCGACAGATGCGCGAGCAGCTCAAGCAGGCCCCGCCCGGGACATCCCGAGGCTTTCAGCCCGCCCCGGGCCCGCCACCCCGCTGAAGGTCCGGCTCAGCCCTTCACGGCGCCGGCGGTGAGGCCGGAGACGTAGTAGTCGAGGAACCAGACGTAGACGATGACGATGGGCAGGCTCGCCAGCACGGCGCCCGCCATCAGCGAGCCCCAGTAGAAAATATCGCCCCGGATGAGGTCGGCGGTGACGCCAACCACGGCGGTCTTGCTGGCCGTCTGCGAGACGAAGGTCAACGCATACGTGAACTCGTTCCACGTCAAGGTGAAGCCGAACAGGATCACGCACACGATCCCCGGAATGGCCATGGGCAGCACGATGCGCGTGAGCGTCTGCATGCGGGTGGCCCCGTCCACCAGGGCGCACTCCTCGACCTCCCTGGGAATCGTCCGGAAGTAGCCCATGAGCAGCCACGTCGAAAACGGCACCAGGAAGGTGGGATAGGTGACGATCAGCGCCCAGATGCTGTCGGAGATGCCGAGCCAGACCACCACCTGGGACAGCGGGAGGAACAGCAGGGTTGGAGGGACGAGGTACGTGATGAACACTGCGGTGCCGAAGGAAGCCACCCCGCGGTAGCGCAGTCGGGCCAGGCTGTAGCCGGCGAGGATCGCGATCACCACCGAGACCGACGTCGAGACGACGCTGATGATGAGGCTATTCTTCATCCACGTGAAGAACTCGGTTCTGAAGAACAGGTACCGGTAGTGATCGGTGATCACCCCCGATTGGATGAGGAACGGGATGGACGTGAGATTGTACAGCTCCGCGTCCTTCTTCAGGGACGTGATGATCATGTAGTAGAAGGGGAAGAGCGCAAACGCAACGAACGGGATGATGTTGGCGTAGCCGAATATCGATGAACGCAGCCGAGCGCCTCGCGAGCGAACCCCGACGACCACGTCACTCCCTCCGAATGTAGCGGAGTTGGAAGAACACGACGGCCGCCAACATCGGGAACAGGAAGAGCGAGATGGCTGCCCCCTGCCCGAGGTTGCCACCCATCAGCCCCGTCTGATAGGCGAGGGTGGCGAAGAGGTGAGTTGTGTTGATGGGCCCACCGCGCGTGAGCACCTGCACGATGTTGAAGTCAGCAAAGGTGAAAATGGTCGAAAAGAGAATGACGACGGCCAGGACCGGCTTGAGCAGCGGTAAGGTCACGTGCCGGAAGCGGCCCCAGGAGCTGGCTCCGTCCACCTCGGCCGCCTCGTAGTACTCGCGCGGGATCGACACCAGGCCGGCCAAGACGATGATGGCGAAGAAGGGGAGGCCCCGCCAGACGTTGACGGCAATGACCGCTACCATCGCGTAGGTCGTCATGCCGAGCCAGTTGGGGCCAGGCGCCGTGATGAGGCCGAGCCGGATCCCCGTCCAGTTGACAACGCTGTAAAGCGAATCGAACATCCACCACCAGGCCAAGGTCGAGAGTGCGGTCGGGATCACCCACGGCAACAGCACCGCCCCTCGAACCAGTCGCTTGAACTTGAACGTCCGGAACAGGAGCATGGCGAGCCACACCCCGAGCAGGGTCTTGAAGACGACGGCGATAGAGGTAAAGACAAAAGAATTGTAGACGGTGCGATGGAAGACCTCGTTGCGGAAGATCTGGCGGAAGTTGTCGAGGCCGACAAACCCCCCGGGCGAGCCCACCCAGTAGTCCGACAGGCTGAAGTAGATCGCCATACCGAAGGGGTAGGCGACCAGGCACACGATGAGGAGGAGCGCGGGCAGAATTAACCCGTAGCCGAAGACGTGCTCCTGCTCCCACCACTCCCTGACGCGCTCGAGGCGGCCCGGACGGGCAAACTCAGTCGCCTCGAGCGCCCGCTGGCCAATCGCCATGAGGCTAGCTCTTGCCCTTGGTCTCGAGCTTGCCCTGGACGGCGAGCTTCACCTGGTCCTCTCCCCACGCCATGGCCCGCTTGGTGGGCATGCCGTTGATGGCCTTGGCCACCATGTCGGGCAGCACGTAGTTCACCTCGATGAGGTTCACAGCCGCATTGGTCTTCGCCGGCCAGCCGCGTGGGTGGCCGTACTCCGCCTCCCCAGGCAGCATGGCGAACTTCGGGTTCTTAGCCCAGATCGGATGGTCGGCGAAGTGCCGGAGAGGCGGGTGGTTGAAAGCGTTGGAAGCGACGATCCAGGCGTCGAAGTTCTCCTTCTGGAAGTGGAACTTGATGAACTCCTTAGCGAGGTCAGCGTTCTTGGAGAACTTCCAGATTCCGATCCCATTGATGGGCGGGGCAGAGTGGATTCCGGCCGGCCCGCCCGGGCTCCGGTGGTGATTGATGTCATCGGCGATGGGCATGCTCTTGGCGAGGGCCTGGTTGTAGGGGCTGATCGGGTTGTGAATCCAGGAGCCCTTGCCGGAGAGGATGAAGCGGTTGTTGGAGGCGTCGTCCCAGGACAACACCTCCGGATCCATGGCGTCTCTGTACAGCTCCTTGTACCACTCGATCACCTGCGCCGTCTTGTCGGAGTTGAGAGCCGGCGTCTTGCCGTCCGCCTCCAGCACTTTGCCGCCCTGGCACCAGAGCACGGACCAGTAGGTGGTGTTGGCATCATTGCAATGGCTGATGGGGATGCCAACGGGGTTGCCCTGCTTCTTGAGGACCTTGCCCTGCTTGAGCAGCTCCTCCCAGGTCTTCGGGACCTCGAACCCGGCCTTCTTGTAGTGGGCCATATTGTAGGTGGCCGGGAACGAGATCCAGAACCAGGGCACTGCCTTCCAGCCCGAAGACATGTAGGCAGCCTCTTTCGAGAACGGATACCAGCCACCGTACCGCTTGCCCAGATCGTCGACGACGTCGGCCACGTCCACCAACTGATGCTCGTAGAGGAAGGCGGTATTTGTGCCGGCGAGGATCATGTCGTGGCCGGACTGGGACGCGGCCTCGGCGGCGAACTTCGCCGGCAGCTGGAGGTGGGCAATGGTGTCCACGCGCACCGTGCAGTTGGCCTGCTTGCCGAAGGCCTCCGCCTGCTTGCGTAGCTCGTCGTCGGAGGCGGGCACGAAGTGGTTCCAGCTGAGGAAGGTCAGCTCGCGCTTCTGGGCGAACGCCGGGGCCTGTCCGAAGGTGTTCCAGGCCGCCGCGCCGGCGGCGATCCCGGCCGAGGAGCGAAGGAACTGGCGACGGGAGACTCTGCCCATATCCGCACCTCTCTGTGCCTGATGTTGGTTCAAAACGCTGATCTGATAACTAGAAGAGCGCCCCCTGCCTCGCTGAGCGGTGCTTGCTTCTAACACCCGATGTGGGAGCTTGTCAATCAATACGGCTCCGGCCCCGAAGGTTCCCGGCGGCGGCTAGAAACCTTGGAGCTCGGGCCGGCACACGGCCCGAAAGCTGCACCACCGGCAGATCCGAAGTTCCTCGGTGCGCTCGAAGTCGGCGATGACCGCCAGGTTGGCCTCGGGATCGGCGAGGTAGGCCCTCATCGACCGGATGGAGAGGCGTAGCCGCTCCTTGATGGCGTCCAGGCGCTCATCGCTCCAGGCCAGGGGCGTCACCAGCGGCTCCCGGAGGTTCGCCTCGTAGAGATCGACCCTACTCGGGGGGACGTCGAGAACTTCCCGCGCGTAGAGCGCGTAGCAGCCAAGCTGGAAAGCCGTGCCGTCGGGATTGGACGCCCCCGTCTTCCAGTCCACCAGAGCCAGGCGGCCGGTGTCCGTCCAGAATCCGAAGTCGGGCGCCATCCAGATGGGGACGCCCTCGAACTCGAAGGTCCGCGACCAGTGCTCGATGGACCAGTGCTCGGGCGTCGTCTTCCGGATGGTGCCAAGCAGCGGCAGCCGGAAGAAGTTGCGGAGGCACGTCATGACATTCCGGCTGAGGGCCTGCCACGCTTCCGGCTTCAACTCCACCTGATACTCGTGCTCGAAGAGGGCCGTCATTCGGGGAGCCTCGCGATAGCAACCCGCCTTCGACTGCCGCCACTCGCCCCGCATGCGCTCCACGACGTCGGCGATGAACGGCTCCACGGGAAGCTCTCGGCCCTCGCGGAATACGTGCAGGGCCATCTCGACGGCCTCGTGCACGGTCCGGCCTGCCCACATGTGACGGGTGGCGAGCTGCTTGAGGATGTACAGCCGGCGCTTCTCCTCGGGTGCTCCGTCCTCCCAGCCTCCCCAGGCGCCATAGTACTGATAGAAGTACCGCCGGCGGCATTCGTGGAAGGTGCTGTCGCGGCTCCGTGACCAGGAGAAGTCGTTGGTCAGCTCGGCCATTGCCCGCATTGTACGGGCATGGTAATTTCAGCCCACCCTGAAATTGCCCCATTCGGAGGAACGACCAATGCCGTTCGTCAACATCCGGCTGTACGAGGGTCATGGCAAGGAGCGAAAGGACGAGCTGGCCAAGCGGGTGACCGAGGCGGTCCACGAGGTCTGCAAGGTGCCGCGCGAGGCGGTGTGGGTGGTCTTCGAGGATGTGCCCCCCGCCGACTGGTACGCGGCCGGCTCCCCGGGTCAGCCCGTCAAGAGGTGAGTCGGCAGTTCGAAAAGCTCGGCACCGGCTTCCTCTTCACCGAGGGGCCGGTGTGGCATCCGGTGGGCAAGTTCCTGCTGTTCAGCGACATGCCTGGCGACCACCTGCGCCGGTGGTCAGCGCCCGACGGCATCAGCACGTTCCGCAAGCCCTGTCACATGTCCAACGGGCTCACCTTCGATCGCCAGGGACGACTGCTCACCTGCGAGCACGCGACCAGCCAGGTTACCCGCACGGAGCCCGACGGGCGCATCGTCGCCCTGGCCACCCACTATCAGGGCAAGCAACTCAACAGCCCGAACGACATCGTATGCAAGAGGGAGGGGGGCATCTACTTCACCGACCCGCCCTACGGCCGCATGAAGTTCTACGGGATCGAGCGGCCCCAAGAACTGTCTGTCCAAGGCGTGTATCGGGTGGGAGCGGACCCCAAGAGCCCCGAGCTGCTCGTCGACGACTTCGACCGACCCAACGGGCTGTGCTTCTCGCTGGATGAGCGGCGGTTGTTCATCAACGACACCGCCCGCCGGCACATCAGGGTTTTCGACGTCACCGCCCGCGGGACCCTCACCAGCGGCCGCCTGTGGGCCGAGACCACGGGCGACAAGCCAGGAGCCCCCGATGGCATGAAGATCGATGCTGCCGGTACTCTGTACTGTTGCGGCCCCGGCGGCATCCATGTGTTCGACCCCGAGGGGCCCCTGCGCGAGGTCGTCGAGCTTCCCGAGCATACAGCCAACTTCGCGTGGGGTGACGATGACTACCGCTCGCTCTTCATCACCGCGTCTACGTCCCTTTACCGCCTCCGCCTTGAGACGGGGGGACGGCCGGTCTTCTGAAGGAGGCTCTCATGCAACGTCGTCAGTTCCTGCTCATGACCGGGCTCGCCCTGCTGGTGATCCCACCGGTTGCGCACGCCCAGAAGCCCATCAAGGTCGGGTTCCCCATGATCCTCTCCGGCCCCGGGGCTCTGTTCGGAGAGCCCGCGCTCAAGGGAGCCCAGATGTACGTGGAGGAGATCAATGCCAAGGGCGGGGTGCTCGGTCGCAAGATCGAGCTGCTCGCCCGCGACACCAAGGGGAACGCCGACGAGGCGGTGCGGGTCTCACGGGACCTGATCCTCAAGGAGAATGTGGACTTTCTCGTGGGGACCTTGACCTCGGCCGAGGGGCCCGCCGTATCGGTGGTGGCCAAGGAGAACAAGATCGTCTTCATCGCCCCCATTCCGAAGACCGATCAGCTCACCGCCCCGGACAAGCTGCATCCCTACGTGTTCCGGGTGGCCGCCACCACGACCATGGAAGGGCGCAGTGCCGCTGAGATCGTGGCCAAGTGGCCGGTAACCAGGATTGCCACCATCAGCCCCGATTACGCGTACGGGCAGGACGTGACCAGGGCGTTCGTGGACTATCTGAAGAAGCTCAAGCCTTCCGTCCAGATCGTGGACCAGCAGTGGCCCAAGCTCGGCGAGCCCGATTACACGCCCTTCATCAACGCCCAGCTGGCCAAGAAGCCCGAAGCCGTGTTCTCCTCGCTCTGGGGAGGCCACTTCGTGAACTTTGCGAAGCAAGCCAAACCCCTCGGCTACTTCGACGCCATCAAGTACAACTTCATCGGCGTGGGTGAGGCGGGCTCACCGGAGTCGACGAAGACCATGGGCCAGGACTACCCGGTGGGCATCTGGGGTAATTCCTATGACGCCTTCTACTGGGACACCACCTCCCCCGCCCACCGCGACTACACGGCGCGCCTGAGCAAGTTCACCAAGGAGGAGTACCCGTCGTCGTGGGCTATTCAGGGTTACATCGGGCTGCAGTTTCTGACGGAAGCCATCAAGAAGGCGGGCAGCCCGGACTCCGACAAGGTTTCAAAGGCTCTGCTGGGACTCAGCATCGACTCGCCGGTCGGCAAGATCACCATTCGCGAAAAGGACCACCAGGCCAATCGGGGCCAGCTCTACGGCAAGACGGCGATGGATCCCAAGTACCCGTTTGCCATCATGAAGCCCGTGGAATACGTGGATCCCACCAAGTTCATGGATTGACCTACTGAGAACTGGGGGGCTCGCCCCCCAGTTCTCTCAACCTTCTGTGCCTGATCCGTCGTTCGTCTTCGCGCAGTCGCTGAGCGGCCTCACGGCCGCCATGTTCCTGTTCCTCATCGCCTCCGGGCTGTCCTTGATCTTCGGTGTCCTGCGCGTCTTGAACTTTGCCCACGGCACGTTCTACATGCTCGGCGCCTACTCCGCCTACCAGATCGTCCAGTGGCTGGGCGCGGGACCAGGCATGTTCTGGGTGGCGGTGCTGGGGGCCGCCCTCGGGATCGCCGTGCTGGGCGGGATCGTGGAGCGCTTCCTGTTTCGACACCTGTACGGCCAGGAGGAGCTCTACCAGCTTCTCTTCACGTACGCGCTCGTGCTCGTCCTGAGCGACGCCGCCAAGATCATCTGGGGGACGCAGCAGAAATCGGTGAGCCGTCCCCCGGGACTGACGGGATCGGTGTCCCTCTGGGGCGCCACCATTCCCTACTACAACCTGTTCATCCTGCTCCTGGGCCCCGCCATCGCCCTCGGGTTCTGGTTCGTGCTCCAGCGCACGCGGGCGGGACGCTTCATCCGCGCGGCCGCCCTCGATCGGGAGACACTCGGTGCTCTCGGCGTCAATGTGAACGCCCTCTACACGGGCGTGTTCGTGCTGGCCTCCTTCCTGGGGGGCCTGGGGGGCGCCCTGGTGACGCCGGTGCGAACGATCGTGCCCGGGATGGACACCGAGATCATCGTGGAGGCCTTCGTGGTCGTGGTCATCGGTGGGCTCGGATCGTTCTGGGGGACGTTCCTCGGGTCACTGATCTACGGGCAGGTGCTGTCGTTCGGCATCCTGTTCTTCCCGCGGTTCTCGATCTTCTCCGTCTTCGCCCTGATGGCCGCCGTCCTCATCATTCGCCCCTGGGGTCTGCTGGGCCGTCCCCTCAAGTGATACGCCGAGTACCGTGGCCCTTCCTGATGCTGGCGGCGGCCTTCTTCGTGCCCGCTCTCGGGTCCCGCTTTTACACGTTCCTGGCCAACGACGTGGCGATTTGGGCGCTCTTCGCCACGAGTCTGAACCTCCTGGTGGGATACACCGGCCTTGTCTCCTTCGGTCACGCCGCCTACTTCGGGATCGGCGCCTACACGACCGGCATCCTCATGAAGCAGCTGGGTGTCCCCTTCCTCCTGGCGTTCCCTGCCGCCGGCCTCCTGGCGGGCGCCCTCGCCCTCGTCTTTGGCTTCTTCTGTGTACGTCTCACCCGAATCTACTTCGCCATGCTGACGTTGGCCTTCGCCCAAATCGTGTGGGCCATCTGTTTCAAGTGGAACGAGGTCACCGGGGGTGAGCAGGGGATGCCCGAGATCCCCTACCCGAACTTCGAATGGATCGACGGCGTGGCCGCCTGGCTCCCCTTCGTCGGCGGATATCGCGCGTCCGAGTACTTCTACTTCCTGAGCCTCGTCCTCGTGGGCCTCTGCATGTGGAGCCTCCACCGGATCGTCCGTTCGCCCTTCGGCCGCATGCTGGAGACGATCCGGGAGAATGCGGAACGGGCGGAGTTCATCGGCGTCAACGTGCGGCTCTGGGAGCTGGCCGCCTTCGCCCTGGCCGGGGTTTTCGCTGGGCTGGCCGGCGGCTTGTTTGGGATCTTCAATCGGGGGGTGTTCCCCGACTTCGCCTACTGGACCAAGTCCTCCGAGGTGCTCATCATGACCCTCCTCGGCGGTATGGGGATCTTCTACGGCCCCACCATCGGCGCCTTGGCCCTCATCGTCCTGAACCATCAGATCACCTCATACACGGAGTACTGGTCCCTCATCCTGGGCTCCATTCTGATCCTTCTTCTCTTCGTGTTCCCGGGTGGCATCGGCGGCGCCGTGGCCGCATTGTGGAGGCGTCTGCAGACGAGGGTTCACCATGCTTGAGGTGCGGGGGGTGGCCAAGAACTTTGCCGGCTTCCAGGCGCTGGGAGGCGTGAGCCTCACCGTCTCCCGGCGCTCGATCAGCTCCATCATCGGACCAAACGGCGCCGGGAAGACCACCCTCTTCAACGTGATCACCGGCCACCTGCGACCGGACGCCGGTCAGATCATCTTCAAGGACCGGGATGTGACCGGGATTGCCCCCCACGATCTCTGCCGCCTCGGCATGGGACGGTCCTTTCAGCGGACGAACATCTTCCCCCGACTCACCGTGTTCCAGAACGTCCAGGCCGCCTTCGTTTCCCACCGCGGGCGCGGTTTCAATCTCGTGGCCCCCGTGGAGCGCCTTTACCGTGAGGAGACGGAGGAACTCCTGGAGGCGGTCGGCCTCAGTCGCCAGGCCGGCGAGGTCTCGGGATTCCTCTCTCATGGAGGCCAGAAGCAGCTCGAGCTCGGGATCGCCCTCGCCCTCGAACCGGAGATCCTGCTCCTCGACGAACCCACGGCCGGGATGTCGGCCGCAGAGACCCGCGACTCCATCGCCCTCATCGAGCGGCTGGCCAGCGATCGCCATCTCACCCTGCTTTTCACCGAGCACGACATGGAGGTCGTGTTCTCGATCGCCCAGCGCATCACCGTGCTCCATCAGGGCCGCGTCATCGCCGAGGGGACGCCGGAGGACGTCCGCCGCGACGGGGAAGTCCGTCGGGTCTACCTCGGAGAGAAGCATCGATGAGGGAGCCGGTCCTCGTCGTCGATGAGATCCACACTGCCTATGGCCTCTCTCAGGTCCTGTTTGGCGTCTCGCTCGAGGTCGCCGAGGGGGCGTGTGTCTGCCTGCTCGGGCGAAACGGCGTCGGCAAGACGACCACCATGCGCACCATCATGGGCCTCACTCCTCCCAAGCGTGGACGCGTGGTGTGGAAAGGACGGGACATCCATGGCCAACCGGCCTACCGGGTCGCCAAGCTCGGGATCGGCTTCGTTCCCGAGGACCGTCGCATCTTCGCCGAGCTGACGGTCTGGGAGAACCTCGATGTGGCCAGCCGGGGGCGCCGGGCAGGGGGCTGGACCGTGGAGCGGGTCTACGAGCTGTTTCCGAAGCTTCAGGAGCTGCAGGACCGTCAGGGAGGGTTTCTGTCCGGGGGTGAGCAACAGATGCTCACTATCGCGCGTACGCTCATGGGCAACCCCGAACTGCTCCTGCTGGACGAGCCGTCGGAGGGCTTGGCCCCCTTGGTGGTGGAGCACCTGAAGGAGCAGATCGACCGTCTCAAGCGCGCCGGCCTCACCATCCTGCTGGCCGAGCAGAACGTCGACTTCTGCCTGGACCTGGCCGATCGGGTCTACGTGCTCGAGAAAGGACACATCCGCTATCAAGGCAGCGCCCAGGAGTTTCGCGCGGACGAGTCGATCCGTCACCAGTACTTGGCGTTGTGAACATGGGGGGCCTCGAAAGGGCCCCCCATGCCCCCCGGGCGCTCGGGCACGCCCCGGGGGACCCGGGGCGTGCCTCGGGAATGCGCGGCGGCGGCCGCCCGACAGTAGGTCTGAAGGACCGGGGACTCGCTCCATTACATCCAGTACCCGGCGAATCCATTACAATAGGGTGTATGGCGAAGTCGAGTTTCGTCGTGACCTGCCCTTGTTGCCAGGCCAAGCTCACCGTGGACGCTGAGCTACAGGAGGTGATCGCCCACGAGCCACCTCCCCCGAAACGGGATGCCGCGAACCTCGGTGACGCATTCAGCAAGCTCGCCAGCAAGTCGGCCGAACGCGAGGAACGCTTCCGGCAGCAGATGCAGGCCGAGGCTCAGAAGGGCAAGCTGCTTGACCGCAAGTTCCAGGAGAGCCTCAAGAAGGCGAAGGATTCCCCAGACCCGCCGCGCCGTCGCTACGACTACGACTGAGGATTCGCTTGGCGATCTGCTGCGGGCGGTCAGTCGCAGCTTCTATCTGTCGCTGGCTGTGTTACCAAGAACCTTGCGCGAACCGATCGGGCTCGCGTACCTGCTCGCCCGCGCGGCTGACACGGTGGCCGATACCCGGCTCATTCCGCGGCCGGAACGGCTCCGTCACCTCGAGACCCTGAAGCGTGCCTTTGTCGGTGAGCCCGTCGACACGGCTCCGGTGGCTGCCGCCTGCGCACCGGGCCAAGCCCAGGCGGCCGAGCGTCGTCTCCTCGAGCGGCTCGGCGAGACCATCGCCCACCTGGACGGCCTCGGGGACGCGGATCGCCGGGAGGTCCGCCGCGTGCTCGCCAACATCACTGGCGGGCAAATCGCCGATCTGGAGCAATTCCCCGGAGAGGACGCGGCCAGCCTGACCGCGCTCCCCACGCGTGCCGCTCTCGACGCCTACACCTACATGGTGGCCGGTTGCGTGGGCGAGTTCTGGACCGCCCTGCACATCGCCCATCGGCGAGCTCTCGCCAACTGGGACCCGCGACCGATGAGCGCCAAGGGCGTACGCTTCGGCAAGGCCCTTCAGCTCACGAACATCCTGCGCGACGTCTCGAGCGATCTCAGAAACGGCCGCTGCTACCTTCCCCGAGACGAACTGGCAGCGCTCGGTCTCACGCCACACGACCTCCTCGACCCATCCCGAACACCGGGGGCCCGACCGCTATTCGCGCAGCTCCTCGCCGAGGCCCTGGGACACTACGACGTGGCCTGGCACTACACGCTGGCCATTCCACGCCGTGAGTGGCGCATGCGCCTGGCCTGCGTGTGGCCGCTCCTGATCGGGTTGGCCACCCTGGCTGCGCTGGCTCGGGCCCCCGACCCCCTGGCGTCGCCCGCGCCGATTAAGATCCCCCGGCGCGAGGTTCGGCGGCTGCTCGGCCGCTCCGCCCTCACCGTATGGTCGAATCGAGCCCTGGCCGCCGACGCGGCGCGCCTGCGCGCCCGCGTCCATGCTTCGTAGGCGGCGGTACGGTCGCCTTCCGTCAATCCAGATCGAGGGCGAGGAGGGCCGCCGGGTCAACCCGCGCCGCCCCAACCTGGACCCCGAAGTGCAGGTGGGGACCGGTGGCACGGCCGGTAGCGCCGACGGTACCGATGGCCTGGCCGCGTTCCACCACCTGCCCTTCGGCGACGCTCACACTGTCCAGGTGAAAGTAGAGAGTGTGCAGGCCCAAGCCGTGATCGATGACGGCGAGGCGACCTGGGAAGAAAAACTCGGCGACGAGGACGATTCGTCCCGCATTAGAGGCGACCACGGGCGCGCCGGTCGGCGCCGCATAGTCTACGCCGGTGTGAGGGGCCCGTGGCTGGCCGTTGATGATGCGCCGCGCCCCGAACCCGGTTCCCGGCTCATCGCCGCTCACCGGCTTGACGAAGCGGCCACGCCAGAGCCGTTCGGGCGTGAGGGTGCGATAGGTCGCCCGCAAGCGCTCGGCCTCCGCGCTCGCCCGGCGCTCGGTGTCCGGGTCCAGGTCAACCATTCCGGACGGGAGTGTGAGGCGCTGGACATTAAAGCTGCGAGCAGCCACCGTGAGCTGTCCGGCCAGCCGGTGGGGCGGACCGTGCCCGTCGCGGATCTCGATATGCCAATCCTGGAGGCCCGCCGTCAAGTCCACATCGAGACCGATGACGGCAGCCTGCCGGGGCCCGAGGGGATCACGAACTGGATTCGTCGCGCTAGCGTGTGGAAAAAAGGCGAGCGGGATTCCTCCGAGTGTCCCCGTGAGCCTCGCGTGAGGGCTCGTCGTGTTCACTTCAATCACCACCACGTCTCCGACCCTCGGGGCAGAGGGGCGCCATTCGACACGGGGCGCCGAGGTGGCCGGCGCCGGGAGCCACCAGCACAGCACCGCGAGACAGAGCGCAAGGCGCCCCGCCACGCGGCGGAAGACGGCGGTCACTCGGGGCGCTGGCGGCGCAGAAACTGCTCGATCTCCTCCACGAGTTCGGAGGCGGGCGGCAAGTCACTCGGCGCCGCCGGCGGCGGTTCTTCTTCCTCGCGTTCCTTGGCCTCGAGCTTCTTGATGTAGGCGGCGATCTTGGCGTTCTGGGCCACGATCTCCGTCAGGTTCTGGTCGAACTGGCGTGAGGCTTCGTGGAGCTCGCTGAGATCAGCCGTGGTGTCCAGCAGGCCGAGCACTCGTCGCACGAGGGCCAGCGCGGCCTTGGGATTCTCAATTCCGGAAATGTAGTGGGGCACGTTGGCCCAAAGACTCGCGGTGGCCAGGCCATTGTCGCGGCAGGCCGCACTGAGGACACCCACGATTCCCGTCGGCCCCTCGTAGCGGGTCGGGCGGGTACCCAACCGCGCGGCCAGCTCGGGATCGGACGCGCCGCCCGAGAGGCGTACAGGGCGGGTGTGAGACACTTCGGCGAGCAGAGCCCCCAAGGTCAGGACCAACCCAACCTCGCAGCGGCGAGCGAGCTCGATGACGGTCGTGCAGTAAGTCTTCCACTTGAGATGCGGCTCTGCTGCCACGCCCACAATGACATCGCGGGCCACGTCCGCTGACTGGGCGATGGAGAACTCCGTGGCTGGCCAGATGATCTCGCGCTCGGTCGGCGCGTCAGGCTTGAAGCGAACCTGGGGCCGGGTCAGCCCAAAGTGGTAAAACTGCTCCGGGTCGATCTCTGCGAACTTTTCCGCCCGCAAGCTGGTGGCGAGGTACCGGGCTGCCGTCGTGGCTGACTCCGCCGCGTCGTTCCAGCCACTGAAGGCCAAGACCATGAGCGGACGGCGCAGCCCCCTCGGCATCGTGCGGATGGTCAGATCGGCCATAGTTCGCTATCGCTCCCGAGAACCCATGATTTCAAGGAGATCCACGACGGAGCCGTCGCGTGCCCGCCGGGAACAACCCCTGATCGAGGTCGGCATACATCTCGTCAAATGGCGGGTTCTCGAGTCGCATGGCCTCCCCGTAGAGAACGCCTGGAGTCTAACATAGAGGCGACTGTTGACCCGCGGCCGATGAAACCGCTAGCATAGTCGGGTAGCTCACTATCTCCGGAGGGTGCTAGGCAATGCGAATCAAGGGTCTGCGGCTGCTGCTCGTGGGAGGGGTGCTGGTAGCGGCGACGGGCTGCGCAACGGGAGAGGAGTGGCAGATCTGGCGATCGAACGGCGCGCACTTCGCCTCCGGTGATCACATGTTCTTCTCGGTCCGTAACCGGGAAGGGACGAAGCCGACCGTGACCCGCAAGGACATCACGCTGGCGCGCGACCAGGGCTGGTGGGGCAAGCCGATCACCGTCAATCAAGATCAAATCCTTGAGAGGTAGTCCGGCGCGGGGCGCCCTCGCTGCGGTCGCCTTCTTCGTCGCTCCTCTGCTCGGCTTGGTCGCGGCCTTCGCCTCACCCGAGGCGGACCGCATCCTCCCGATCTCGGGATACACGACGGAGAAGGGACGCGCGCTCGCCAAAGCGCACGCTCCCGCTCTCAGTGAGATGAACGCCTACATCTACCATTGTGTGCCCTGGGTCGAGACCCAGAAGGAGAGCATCGGCTTCTTCAAGCCCAAGCACGTCAGTGTCGACGACCGCTATCTGGCCATTCGGATTTTCATCGAGCAGGATCCCTCGCCGGCCTTCGCCGCCCTCGATCAGAACAACCGGGCGGCCGCCATGTTTTCGCGCTATGTGGGCTTCCTGCTGCGGCAGATGACGAAGAGCCCGGATATTCTCGCCGACCCGGCCGTGGGCGGGTTCATCACGATCCTGGAATGGCGCAAGCAGGAAGGGGGGTCGCAGGGCAGGCCCGTCCACGAGACCATAGCCGTCTATGTTCCCAAGCCTCTAGCCCGGGACTACCTCTCCGGCAAGGCGACGATCGACGCGGTGGCGCAGGGCGCCCGTGTCATGGGCTGGGATGGTGAGCGCGCCTTGGGTCAGCTCAACCTTCCCGCCTGGGAGGACAACTTCGTCACCACCTTCAAGCTACCCAACTACAAGCTCGACCCCGCCGCCAAGTGTAGCTAGCGGGTCCGGGGCGAGGTGAGGGTTCCCTCGCCCCTCACCCGAAGCTAGGTTTCAGCGCCTCACGTAGCACCTGGGCCACCTGGCCGACGGCCCGCGCCGCCGGACGATCCGGGAAGCGACTCACGAAGGACTGGCCCATGTCGGCGGCCTCAGCCAAGTGTGGATCGAAAGGGACACGACCGCAGAACGTCACGCCGCTGTCGCGAGCCATGGCCTCGACGTCAGGACCCGGGAAGAGTCCCGCCATGTTCTCCACCAGCCCGAGCACCCGCGCCCCCGCCTGCCGGACGGCCGTGATCGATCGCTTGACCACGAGCTGGGCGAGATCGGACGGGATGGTGACGATCACCGCCCCGCTGAGCCGAGGCACCAGGGCGAGGACGGTGGCCAGACGGTCCGTACCGGGAGGCAGATCCAGCACGAGCAGGTCGAGTTCTCCCCAGTCCGTATCGGCGAGGAATTCCCTAAGGGCATTGGCCTCGGTCGTGGCGCGCCACGTATGGGCTTCTTGCTGGGTGGGCGCGTCCCAGGTGAGTGGGGCGACATCGGAGGGCAGCAGCAGATCCATCGACATCACCTTGATGCCGAGCGCACTCCGCGGCGGGACCACGGCACCGCCCGCCAACACCAGCTTTGCGCCCCGGACGCCCAAGATCTTGGCCATCGAGGGACCGTTAAGGTCGGCGTCGAGGACCCCCACACGCCAGCCCTCGAGGGCGAAGCACTCGGCGAGCAGCCCGCTCAGGGATGACTTGCCTACCCCACCCTTGCCAGAGAGCACTGCCATCACGTGACGGACGCCCGCTAGCCGTCGCCCGAGGCGTGCCTGTTGCTCCTGGACCTGTTCGACGATGTTCGAGCCACCGTCACCGGCGATGTCCTTGTATCGCTTCATTCTTGATGGGGGGCCTCGAAATGGCCCCCCATGCCCCCCTTGCCTTCGGGGGGCCCGGGGAAACCCCGTGCCCCCCTCTAACTATCCCTTACTGCTCCCGAAATGGCCCCCAGGACCCCCTCTAACTATCCCTTACTGCCCTCGAAGTGGCCCCCGGGCCCCCCTCTAACTATCCCTTACTGCCCTCGAAGTGGCCCCCGGGCCCCCCTCTAACTATCCCTTACTGCCCCCGAAATGGCCCCCGGGACCCCCTCTAACTATCCCTTACTGCCCTCGAAGTGGCCCCCCGGCACCCCCTCTACTCTACTCGGCTACGTTTGCGCTGGGGCTCGGTGGCAGGCGGCGCGCGCTACGAGGAACAGGGCGAACGCGGTCACCACGAGAAACACGATCGCCCCGGAACGGAAGCTGACCTCGGTCCCCCATGGCGCCACAACCGTCCCGGCCCCCCGCACGGCAACCCTGGCTACCGCCCACATCCGGAACACAAGGAAGATTGCAAGCAGCCACGCAAACGAACGGCGGGAGATCCAGCCGCTGAGCCAGGACCACGGCCGCCAGAGGAGCAGCGGGATCACCACGAGCGGTACCAGTCCCAAGAGACCCCAGGTCACGACGCTCGAGCCTGTGTCGCCGCCCCGCCCGCCCGCCACCCCCACACCCTGCGACAGCAGATAAAGACCGCCTACCCAGTAGACCAGACCGTAGACAAGGTAGCCGATGGCAGCGGCCCGAAAGTGGTCGCTCATGAGCCCCCGCCGGTCAGTCCGGGGACCGGAAGCGGCCTCCCCAGCGCGCCCGCACCTCAGCGAGAAGGTCCTTTGTGATTACGGTGTCTCCGCGCCGGCGCGCGTAGGCCTCGACACCCTTCACCACCATGCCGCGCGCGAAAGACGGGATCGCCTGGAGACGCTCGCGCGCCTCGTCCTGCCACGTCAGCTGGTAATCCACGGGCAGGCCAAAGGTCAAGGATTCAGGAAGATCGATCACCTGTCCGCCATGCGCGCCGGGTTGGTAAGCGCAGGCCGGATCCTCAGCCAAGTAGTCACCATGGGTCGCGTACGCCCGACACCGGCAGCCGCCGCAAATCTTGGAGAACTCGCAGACCCCACAGCGCCCCCCCAGTCGCGGATTGCGAAGGTCACCGAAGACGCTGGCTCCGTGCCAGAGGTCAGCGAAGGACGAGCTTCTGAGATTCCCGACGGGCACAGGCATGTAGGGGCACGGGGTGACGTCAGCGTCCGGCGTGATCCGGCAGTAGTACTTGCCCGCTGGGCACGAGCCGTGCGCGTAATTCCTGAGCAGGGGGGACGTCGGATTGAGCTGCCAGAGAATCCGTCGAAAGTGGGGAGCGCACTTGGCCCGGATCAGGAGCCCATCGGTCTCGGCCACCGGTGTCGACCAGGGATCCTCGAACGGCAACATCTTCGCCGGAGTGGAATTTCGACCGAGCAGCCGTTGGACGAACGAGGGCGGCCCGCTGCCCACCCCCTGCTGCTCGGCGAGGTACAGCAAGATGCGTTCGTAGGCCGCGGCGTTGATATCGGTGAGGTCGCGCCCCCTCCCGGTGCGGACCAAGAAGAAGAAGTTCAGGACCTTGGCCCCGAGCTTCCTGGCAAGCTCGATCATGGTGGGGATCTCGCCCACGTTCCAGTCGGTCACCGACATGTGCAGAGAGAAGTCAAGGCCGGCATCGTTCAGCACGCGCGTGGCACGGACGGCGCCGGCCCAGGCTCCGGGCAGACGACGAAACGCGTCGTGCCGGGCGTGATCCGTGGAGTCGAGGCTGATGGACGCCCCCAGCACACCGTGCCGACGCATCTCGGCCGCCTCCCGCTCGCGCAAGAGCACCCCGTTGGTGCCGAGTACGGTCGTGAAGCGCTTCTCGGCGGCGTAGCCCGCGATCTCGAAGAGGTCCCGCCGCAGGAACGGTTCGCCTCCGGTCAGGATCAAGAACACGTTGGGATTGACGGTGGCGATCTCGTCGATCACCCTCCGACACTCGGCCGTGGTTAGCTCCCCACGCGAATCAGCGCCTGCCGACGCCGACATGTAACAGTGCGCGCATTCCAGATTGCACCGCTGGGTCAAATTCCACGACACCGAGTACGCCGTATACCCAGCCCCCGCCTCCCCCGGTGACATCCCGCCCGCCCCCTTAGCGGCCGCCGCCGCCAATGCCGACCTCCCGCTTCCCGCCCACGTTCACGATGTGCAGCGAGAATCGAGCCGGTGTCGTCGCGGCTTCCACCCCCCGGGTGTGCCAGGCCATCCGGCCATCCTGAGGACCCCGAGGGCCTCGGCGTAGACCGGAGCTATTCACGAACAAGCACCCGAGAGTCGCCCGCGGTGACACCGCAAATCCTGAAGACCCGATGCCGGCGGGCCGGCGGGGGTGGGGGAGGGGGGTGCCGGGCCGCCCGCCCGGAGCGGCAGGGGTCCCACTGGGGGATGGGTGCGGCGAGGACGGACGGCCCGGCACCCCCCTCCCCCACCCCTGCCGCCTCGCGTGTTCAAAATTCGCGTGAGTCGCCAGCGAGCTAGCGCGGCTTCTTGTTCGAGATATAGCCCGAAATAACCTCGTTCATGGTTTCCCGCGCGTGCCCGATCCCATCCTCGCACAGGGCCAGATCGATGACGGTGACACCCCGGTCGGTAGCGACCCGCTCAATCTCCTCGCGGGTCATATCGCGCATGAATCCGGCCGGCACCCGATCGAGACGCGCGGTAGCGTCCTCCGTCCAGGTGAACTGAGAACCGCTCGCGGGAGACGAGAGCGGCGGCGCCGCTTCGAACTTGGTCTTGGCGAGGAGCGTGTCCCAGCCCGCCCCCAGCTTCTCGCGTCCCACCGTGTCCTCGATGATGGGCAGGGCGAGCTGGCAGGTGATGACGGGAATGCGCTTGGACCGGGCATACTTCTCCACGCGCGCCTTGGCTCGGCGCCGCAGGTAGGCGTCGGTCACCTCGCGCAGGGCATCCCGCGCATCGGCCGACCACTTCACGTTGACGCCGGGCATCGACTCCTCCTCGGCGATGCCGCCTTCCTGGTTCGCGATAGCTTCCACCACCTCTCGGGAGATCAGCTGGAACTTCTCGGGCGCCGCCCGGCAGACTGGACAGATCACCACCGCCCGTGGCCCTTTCACGGTGTATCCGCACACGGAGCAGATGGCGGTAGTCGTTTGCTCCTCCGTCCGCAGCTTGGCCACCGCCAAGTCCTCGGCCAGGATCTGCATCCGTTCCGCCATGCGCGTGGGCATGAAGATGGCCATGGCCTCGTCGATGACCTTGTTGGTGATCACCGTGTGGCCCTGCTCGATGGCGTAGCGCAGGAGCGCGGTGCGGGCAACCCCGGCCACCTGAGGTGGCACCCGTTCCATGCGCTTCTCGGCTTCTTCCGTCCAGGAGATGATCTCCTCGGCCTTGACGTCGAGGGGTGGGTAGAAGCGGCCGGCCGTCAGCAGGACGTTGCACGGCGCCAGACGAAGCAGATTCTCCGTGTTGGACCCGAGGTCGACCTCGTGTTCGTCGGAGTGCACGCCCACGCGACCGAGGACGAGGAGCCACGGCTGCTCCTTGCGGGAGAAGGTGAGGATCTTCTCGTAGCACTTGCCGTCGAGCAGGGTGATGGCGAGGTCGACGCCGTCCTCGGCGGCCAGCTTGCGACCGATCTCCAGATGCGACTGGTAGATCTTGGCCAGGCCGGTGTCGATGATCTCCTCGTGCAGCTGTTCCTGCTCCTTGAAGCGGAAGATCTTGGAGGCCTTCTCGTTCAGCACCCCGACGATCCCGTTGAACATCGCGTAGTGGAGGTAGGGATCGTACACGGCTACCGCATGCAGAGGCCGGCGCAGGGCCTTGGCCAGGGCGATGCCCAGCTTGAGGCCGTGGAACGACTGGGGGGAGCCGTCCAGCCCCACCACGATGGCGCCCTGCCCGTCAGGAAGGGGTTCCGCGTTGCGCACGACGAGGGTGTCGATGGGCACTTTGCGGACGAAGCGCTCCGTCACGGAGCCCAGCTGACTGTCCTTGACGGCGCCCATGCCGAGGGCGCCCATGACCACGAGATCATAGTGGGAGGCGCCACAGTCCTCGATGAGGGCCTTGTAGTGCTTGCCGTCCATCATCTTGCGCTGGTAGGGCAGGCCCGCGGCTTCCGCCTGACGACCCATGACGTCGAGGTAGGAGTCCGAGATCAGCTGGAGTCCCATGGCGATGAGGGAGTCGTGGATTTTGCGCTGGCGCTCGAGTTCGTTCTCGTCCTTGTACTCCTCGGGCAGCGTGTACTCCATCTGCTTGAAGCGGTAGTCGTGCAGGCGCGCCGCGTACACGTGACAGCCGGTCAGGCTCGACCCGAAAGCCCGGCCGATCTCCACCGCTAGCTCCACGGCTCGGTTCGAGTAGTCCGAATTGTCGACGGGCACGTAGATGTGCTTGAACATTCACTCCTCCCTCGCGAAACGAATCGCTACCTGAGCTCGAAGGCGATGGTGGCGGTGGCGCGCGGCGCGATGGCCACCTCTTTGGCAATGGTGTGTGGCTCTTCGTAGAGGAGCCGTCCCGTGCGGTCGGTGCCCCGGCGCCGGAAGCCCTGGTGCCACATGGTGACCCGGTACACCCCCGGGGGGATGGCGTCGATGCGGAAAGCCCCGCGCTCATCCGTCACCGCTACATAGGGGTTGTCGTGGACAACCATCCATGCGCTCATCTGGGGGTCGCGCTCCGTGAGAATCCGGACCACACCCGGCTTGGTAAGTCGCCGGGTGATGTCGATTTCCTGTTCCTTGCCCGGGATGGCGACGTGAAAGACCGTTGTCTTGCCTTGCACACCCCGCGCGCTGTGGAGAATGGGGTCGGCGTTCCGTACGCGCGCCCGTGCGCCGGCCATGGTCCCCGTCACGGACGGGGTAAACGCGCACTCGCGACTCTCCAGCACCACGTCCAGCTGGCTCCGCTTCCCGCGCGTGACCCCATGCACGAGGATCACGCCCCCGGCCACACTCCGGTCGGGCCCCAGCCGAAGCGGCTCCGACGGCTTACGGTCGGGGCAGGCCTCACCGTCTCCCTTCACGGACACCGCGGGGGGCGGAACCGGCTTTCCGGTGAAGCGCACCACGCCAGTCAGGGCTCCGCCGTCGGGTACGAGTACCTCGGTATACGCCAGAGCCAGCGAAGCTCCAGCCACGAGCAGGATGAGGGCGAGGAGACCGACCCCAGCCGCCCACCTTACGGCTCGGAGTTGATGAGTCGCTCGAGGGCCAGCCAGAGGCTGCGACTGTAGCGGAAGAACCACAGCGGAAAGAGCCCCACGAAGGGCAGCCAGAACCATAGCTGGTTGGCGGGAGAAATGTCCGCGGCGCCCCAAAGGGCGAAGGCCCCGGTGAGGGCGATCACGACCGTCACCGCGTAGCTCACGTAGATGGCGCCGACCCAGTACCCCTGGGCGCGCTCGAACCTGAGCCCGCATGGGGGGCAGGCTTGTGTCATCACGAACCAGCCGCGCAAGCCGCGATGCGGGAAGAGCCGGGTAGTCCCGCAGCGTGGGCAGCGCAGGGCAAGCGCACGCCTGATCGCGCTCATTGCGCCAGTGTTCGACGCCGACCCTGCCATACCCCGCGGTCATCGCACCCCGTGGCCTCAGGGTTTAGCGGGAGCCGTGGCGGCCGGAACGGGCTTTCGCTTTTCCGTTTGTTTGATGATGGCGAAGGAGTCCGGCAAGATGACGAAGATCAAAAGGACGGCAATGGCCAAGGGCGTCACCGCGATCACCCCCAACGTGCGAGCCTCGAAGCGAAGGTGCATGAAGTACGCGGCCACCAGCGCCGCCTTGGCCAGCGCCATGGCCCCCAGCAGCACGTTGATAGTGATCCGGGGCATGGGCATGAAGATCACGCCAACCTCCAGCACGGTGAGGATGGCGAGGATCCAGAAGATCATCATGTAATTGGGATGCTGGTGCGTCCGCCCGTGGGGGGCGGGAGCCGGCGCGGCAGGCGCGGGAGCCGCCATCGCATCTCCTCCTTAGAGCAGGTACATCAACGTGAAGACCATGATCCAGACGAGATCGACGAAATGCCAGTAGAGCCCCGTGATCTCGACCATGTTGTAGCTCGCGGCCGGGTCGGGCCGGCGCCCCACCACTCGCATGGTCGCGACCAGGTAGATGACGCCGGCGGTAACGTGCAGCCCGTGGAATCCGGTAATGAGGAAGAACGTCGTTCCGAAGAGGGCCGCTCCCCAGGGGTTCCCGTCGATATGAAGCCCGGCGTGGATCAAGTGTCCCCACTCGTAGGCCTGGCACGCCACGAAGATGGCCCCGCCGAGCGCCGTGAAGAACAGGAAAATCTGGCAGCGGTTTCGGTCGCCCTTGCTCAGCCATTCAAGCGCTTTGACCATGGTCACGCTCGAGCAGATGAGCAGGAACGTCATGGCCGCCGTGAGGTTGATCCCAAGCACTTCGTAGGGGATTGGCCAGTCGGCGCTGGTGGCACGGGCGGCCCCATAGGCGGCAAGGAGCGTTCCGAACCCGACCGCGTCCCCGATGAGGAACGCCCACATGCCGAGCTTGCCCCAGCTCTCCGGGGTCAGCGGAGACTCGGCCGGTTCAACCGTCGGATGCACGGCGGCCACCTGACTCATGTCATCTCCTTGTCGAGCGCTGATGATGGAAGTCGCGGCGATTCGCGGTGGGTCCCGGCCTCCCCCGGACCCACCGAGGGCCGGGGAACAAGGGGGGCCCGTACGCGGCCCCCCCTGTTCAACCAGATGACCGCAGCAATGCTCGAACCGATCACGAAGGGAGCCACGAGAAGGCCCAGATACGGCCAGCTGAACGAGCGATCACCAAAGGCCGACGACACGCACCCAGTGCAGGCCAAGGCTGTCGAGGGAACCAGGGAAAGGAGCGCGACGAGAAGGCCGAGCCTCACAGCAGATAGACCGCCACGAACAGAATGGGCCACAACCCCACCACGAAATTCCAGTACAGCACGCACCCTCGAACGGCGGTACCTCGTTCGCGCGAGACACGCTTGGCTAACGCCAAGCCCAAGAGTGCCACCAACCAGACCAGGGCTCCCGCCACGTGCAGGGCATGGGTGCCGATGAGGGTGTAGAACGTCGTCCCATAGGTGCTCGACGACATCGTGAGCCCGAAATGCACGAGCTGCACCCACTCGTATCCCTGCACCGCGAGGAAGATACCGCCGAGGATGGCGGCCACCGTGAGCCAGCGCACCAACCGGAGCCGATCGTCGCGGGCGAGGGCGCGCCCGGCACGGAACATGGCCACGCTCGAGCACAGCAGGACCACCGTGTTGGCGGTGGTGACCCCGAGAGGCAGCCGAGGCTGCAGGGGAGGCGGCCAGACCGGCATCCCGAGTCGCAGGATAAAGAGGGCGGAGATGAGGGCCGCGAAGAACATCGACTCTGCCCCCATGAAGAACAACAGGGCCACCCGCAGATTATCCAGGCGACGACGCGGGGCAGGTTCCGGACCCTCGCCGTCACCGCCGGGGGGCGGTAGCGGCGGCCTTGTGTGGCCATTGGCTCGGTGCGGATCGAGAAGGCGGGGTGGCGCGTCGAGCAATCCAGCAGCCATCGCTACCACCGGATCCCCACGAGGAGGGTAACCAGAGCCAGCGCGGACAGAATCACCAGGAGCACGCGTGCCGTCCGCCGGTTGCGCTCGACGAGGTCCGGGCGCCCCTCCCTGTCGACCAGATGCCGCTCGCGCGCCATTCCGCTCACACCTTGTCGTACGCCAGGAGGGCAAGCAGCGCGGGGAGATACAGAAATGATGCGAGCATCACCCGTCGCGCCCCGTGGCTCGAGGGAGCCAGGGCATGTCGCACACCGAGGATAGTAAAGCCGATACCCAGGAGGAGTGCGCCCAGGAAGTAAACCGCCCCGGCCAGCCCAGCGAGGGTCGGCAGCAAACTTACCGCCAGGAGGGAAAGGCAGCCCATCACGATCTGGCGCTCGGTGCTCCGGCCGTCCGCGTCGACTACGGGAAGCACACGAACGCCCGCACGCGCGTAGTCATCCCGGTACAGGCGCGCGATAGCCAGCGTATGGGGAAGCTGCCAGAGAAACACGATGCCGAAGAGAATCCAGGCCCCGAGGCTCAGCTCGTCGCGGGCGGCGGCCCAGCCGGTGAGGGGGGGCGCCGCCCCGGGAAATGCCCCGACGATCGTGCACAGAGCCGTTCTCAACTTCAGCGGCGTATAGGCAAACAGGTAGAGGAGGGTGGTGGCCGCCGTCACCGCCGCCGCCAGAAGGTTCACGAAGGCCGCCAGGTACATGAGCCCGGAGACTGTGACAGCGCTCCCGAACAACAGTGCCTCCAGCGGTTGCAGTCGACCTTGAGGAACGGGCCGCGCTCGCGTGCGCTCCATGCGCGCGTCGAGCTCGTGTTCCCAATACTGATTGAGGGCAAGGGTGCCCGCCGCCGCCAGCAAGGTCCCGAGCATGAGGTGGAGCATCCGGCCGTATTCGGGCGGGCCCGCCACCGCCACGTAGTAGCCGACCAGCGTGGTGACCAGCACCATCACCACCACCCGAGGTTTGGTCAGGGCGATCAGATCCACGAGGACCTGACGGCGATCCCGTGCCATCGTCGCCACTACGATCTCGCTGGGTCGTGTCATCCCTACCCCAAGAACCCGGCGGCCAGCCGGCGCGGGGCCGACCTCACCGCACCCGTGACGCAGGCCATGCGCACCGCGAGCACCACCGCCACGGCCAGGATCAATGCCCCGACCAGCCGGTGCGTCACCGGCAGGACGAGGACGGTGACCTGGGCACCCGGAATCCAGATCGACGAGAAGCGTGAGAGGTAGCTACCCACCCCAAGCAGGAGCTGCATCCCGAGAAGGACGAGGAGCAACCGCGACAGAGGCGCCGCCACCGGATCGCCGGACCGCCGAAGACGGGCCGCCACGACGGGCAGCAGCGCAAAGACGGCCACCGCGCCGGCGAGGTGTAGCTCGATCCAGCCGGCGTGGGTGAGCAAAGCGCCGAGCACGATCTGCACATACACGAGCCCGGCCGCGCCGATGGCGAGAGTCCGGAGCGCGGGATCGATCCCGCGTCCGCTGAGGCCGGCCCACCGCGAGGTCAGGAAGGCCAGCGTCGCCACCAGCGCGAAGAAGGCCTGGGCCAGGCACCCGTGGACGATGGCCAGTGTTTCCTTCAGGAGAACCACGCGCAGCCCGCCAAGCAAACCCTGCACGCACACGGCGGCCACCGCCAGGAGGCCGAGACCGCGCAGGAAACCTCCCATCCCCCACAGCGACGACGCCAGGGCGAGGGTCAGCAACCCAACGAGGGCGCCGAGCAGGCGGTGAGTGTGCTCGTAGAAGATGCCGCCCACCATGTGCGACCAGGGATAGAGGAACATGTTGTGACCGAATGTCGTTGGCCAGTCGGGCACGGCCAGGGCGGCGCCCGTATTGGTCACCAGACCGCCCAGAAGAATAAGCAGGAACGTGGCGACCACGGTCACCACGGCCAGGCGGTGGGCCATCCGGCTCAGTGGCGTCCCGCCCTCGCGCGGGCCAGGGGCTCGGTCTGGGGCAGGAAGTCGGCCTTGGACTCGGGTGCGCTGTACTCGTAGGGACCCCGATAGACGGTGGGAAGCGTCGGCCCCCAGTTCAGGTGCGGCGGGGGCGAGGGCGCCGTCCACTCGAGGGTGGTGGCGTTCCACGGATTGATGGGCGCCCGGCGGCCGGCCAGGATGCTCCACACGAAGTTGACGGCGAAGACGATCTGGGAAAGCCCGAGGGCGATGGCGCCCATGGTGATAATGACATTCCAGTGCTGCTGGTCCTTGAGGAACTCGTACTGCAACGGATTGTAGATCCGCCGCATCTGCCCTCCCACGCCGATGATGTGCATGGGGAAGAAGGTGAGGTTGAAGAACACGAAGGTCAGCCAGAAGTGCAGGTGCCCGAGCGGGTTGTTCATCATGCGGCCGAACATCTTTGGGAACCAGTAAGAGATACCGGCGAAGGCGCCGAAGATTGAGCCACCGAAGACCACGTAGTGGATGTGGGCCACGATGAAATACGTATCCTGGATGTAAATGTCCACGGGGGCGGAGGCCATGAAGATGCCGGACAGACCCCCGATGACGAACATCGACACGAAGGCCAAGGCGTTCAGCATGGGCACCGTGAACTGGATGCGCCCGCCCCACAGGGTGCCCAGCCAGTTGAACGTCTTGATGGCCGAGGGCACCGCGATGATCATGGTGGTGATCATGAAGGAGAGCCCGAGAGCCGGATTCATGCCCGACACGAACATGTGGTGCCCGTACACGACCCAGCTGAGGAAGGCGATGGCGATCATGGAGAAGGCCATGGCGTGATAGCCGAACACCGGCTTGCGCGAGAAGACGGGCAGGATCTCGGAGGCGATGCCCATGGCCGGCAGGATGAGGATGTAGACCTCGGGATGCCCGAAGTACCAGAACAGGTGCTGCCACAAGAGCGGCTCCCCGCCCCCGGAGGGGAGGAACCAGCTCGTGCCGAGGGTGCGATCGAAGAGGAGCATGGCCACCGCCGAGGTCAGCACGGGCAGTGCGAGCAGGAGCAGGATGGCGGTGATGAAGAGGGACCAGACCACGAGGGGCATCCGGAACATCGTCATGCCAGGGGCCCGCATGTTGATGACGGTCGTGATGTAGTTGATCGACCCCATCATCGACGACACGCCGAGGACGAAGAGGCTGATGCACCAGAGGTTCTGACCCCAGTTCGTTCCCGTGTAAGCGGGTACCGACGACAGCGGCGCATAGGATGTCCACCCCGCCGCCGCATGCCCTCCCTCGACGAAAAATCCGGCCAGCATGAGGACGCCCGCCCCCAGGGCAACCCAGAACGACAGCATGTTGAGGAGGGGAAAGGCCATATCGCGCGCGCCGATCATGAGCGGGATGAGGAAGTTGCCGAAGCCGCCCGCCAGGATGGGCATGATGACGAAGAAGATCATGATGGTGGCGTGCATGGTGAACGCCATGTTGTACTGGCCGGGATCGATGGCACCGCCCGTGTCCGGCAAGAACAGCTTGAGGCCGGGGACGGCCGTTTCCGGCCAGGCGAGCTGCCAGCGGACGACCAGGGCCAGCAGGCCCCCCAGGATCATCATGATGAGCCCGAGGAACAGGAACTGGCGGCCGATCATCTTGTGATCGGTGGAGAAGACGTAGGTCCGCCAGAAGCCGAGCTCGTGATGCTCGGCGTGCGCGGTGGGCGGATGGGCAGCGACGCTGGAAGCACTCATGGCTTGGCTTTGCCCTCCATCGTGGCAGCGGCGGCTACCGTCTGCGAACTGGACGCGGGCCCGGCTGCTTTCAAGTTCTCCGCCGCCCACTTCGCGTAGTCCGCGGGGGTGTGGGCGTAGATCCAGGCCTTCATCCCCGAGTGGCCGATGCCGCACAGCTCGGCGCACGGGGCCTCGTACTTGCCCGGTTTGGTCACCTCGAACCACTGCGCGATGTCACGGCCCGGCACCGCGTCCTGCTTGAAGCGGAACTGAGGAACGAAGAAGCTATGGATGACGTCGCGACCGCGCAGGTTGATGCGGACGACTTTGTTGATGGGGACGTGCATCTCGTCGAGCATGGTCTTGTCGTCATCGGTGCCGAACTTGCCGTCCGGGCCGGGATAGGTGACCTCCCAGTTGAATTGCTTGCCCGTCACGTTGATGACCAGATCGGTGGGCGGGACGTTGAGCTTGATGGCCGACCACATGGGCACGCTAAGCAGGGTGAGGGCCACGAGGATGGCCGCCGGAACCACCGTCCACGCGATCTCCAGCGATGAATTGCCGTGGGTGTACCGGGCCCGGCGTCCGGGCCGGTCACGGTACACCCAGAGGAACGCGAGCAGGGCCCCGCTGACGAGGACGAACGTGATGCCGGTGATCCAGTAGATCAAGTGGAACATCCAGTCGATGCCCGCTCCATAGGTCGCGACGTTCTCCGGCAACCACCAGTTGAGCATGCTGGTCTCGGTCCTCTCTCGTGGGCGGTCTAAGGCCCTACTTCTTCACCATCTCGACGCTGACCTTGGCCGTCTGGCCGGGCTTGACCTCGACATCCTTGGTGACCTTGCCGAGCGTCTCGTGCCAGACTTCGATCGTCTGCTTACCGGCCGGCACGTTCTCGATCTTGACCATCCCGTTGCCGTCGCTGATGCCGAAGAAGGGGTGGGGCATGACCGCGATCCAGCCCAGCATCCAGCTGTGCACGTCACAGGTCACCTTGATGATCTCCGGCTTTTCGAACTTCTCCATCATCACCTTCTTGAACTTCGGCTGCGCCTTGTTGATGGGCGGATTGGCGGTGGAGTACGTGTGAATGTTGTGCAGGATGTCGTCGGAGTTCTTGATCTCGAGCTCCCCGGGGGTCATGGCCACCACGTGGGGAATGAACTTGCATCCTTTCTGGTCGATGGATGCCTTCTTGGCGGTGGCCGCCCCCTTGGCCCCTGCCACCGACACCACGGCGTGGCTTAGCCCCTTGTTGGGCCCCACGACCACCTTCTCGATGGTGGCCTCCGTGCCGCACTTCTCCGTGTCCTTGTTGACTTTGAGCTTGTCCACCACGGGCGCCCCGTTGTACTTGACCTCGACCTCGACGGTGCCGCCGCCCTGGGCGGTCGCCGCTCCCGGCCACGTCATGAAGACCAGCGCACTCGCGACGAGCGCGATGGCTCCGAAGATCCCGATGATCGTGCGCATTGCTCGCTATCCTCCTCGTGTCAAATCCCAGCCGGTCCTCGCTGACCGGAGGTTGTCGCGCCCTCGTGCGCTCAGCTCTTCAGCCCCTCAGCCTCGGCGGTTCGCCACGCGGACAATCAACGCCATCGCGGCCAACGAGAGGAGAGCCACCACGGGGGGAATGATGAAGCGCCGATTCGACTGCAACTCCTCCAGGCGCAGATTGTACCAGGAAGTCAACGACATCTTGGTTCCCGTCTCCCCCGCCCCGCCGTCCCAGGCCTGGAAGGCCACCGGCGTGAACACGCCGGGTTGGAAGCTGAGGCGGCTGGCATCCTTTCCCGCCAGGGGGCGTTTCATCACGAGCCGATACTGGCCGTTGTCGTACACGGCGGTGCCGGTGGCCGCTGCCCCCTCCAGCATCTGGACCTTGCCGGGGCCGTTGGCGGTCGCCTCGCTGACCCCGCGCCCGTTCTCCCAGCGCAGGAGGTAGACGGGGTCGGAGGCGTCACCCATGAGGAAGTAGGGTCGCTCGGTTCCGGATCCGAGGGAGGGCGGGAACTGCAGAGCAATGGCGTCGGCGTGCCCGGGCTCCTTCGACTCCGTGGGATCGTCCCAGGTCAAGTGATACACGATCTCCCGGCCGTTGTAGGCTCCCCGCACGGCGACCGTGTCGATGGACGGGTTGAAGTTGCGCGGGTCGACGATCACCTGGCCCATGAGCGGAATGGTGCTCGGGGCCAGCTTCTTCCAGAACTCGGCGTTGGGATCGTCCGGGATCGGCTCATTGACGGCCACCACCGTCACCAGCGAGGCGGGCTTGAAACTCGCCGGCCCCAGCGATTCGAGGTAGTTGGTGAGGTGCCAGATGTCCTCCGGCTTCTCCACGCTGTCGATGAAGGACGGCATGGGCGTACCGAGGACCCCGGTCGCCAGGCGCATGGCGATGTCGGTGCGGGAGCTGCCGCCGCGGAAGTTCCAGCGCTGGGTCAGGTTGGCGGGCTTGATTGGCTGGCCCCACTCGTCCTTGAGCTCGGCTCGCGAGGGTCCGTCCGCTCGCCCGGTTGCTCCGTGACACTTGTTACACTCGATGGCCTCGTACATCTCCTTGCCGCGCTTGAGCGACTCCGGCGAGCTGGCCACGTCCTTGGGCAACTCCTGCTTCTTGGGCACTTCCTTGAACTTGTCCGCGGCGAACGTCTTGAGATAGGCGACCAAGTCCCACCGCTCCTTGTCGGGCAGGACTCGCCAAGGGGGCATGGACGTCCCCGGCATCCCGTCGGTGATGATACGGAAGAGGTCCTGGTCGGAGGGAACCTTGTCAGAGGTCGTACGAATCTTGTAGACCCCCGAGACGAAGTCGCGGGGAGCCGGGCTCAACTCCTCGGCGGCCGGCCCCTTGCCGTCACCCTTCTCGCCGTGGCACAGCATGCACTTACGCTCGTACACGACCTTGCCGTTCTGGGGATCCCCCGGCTGCCCCCACGCCCCCGACGCGGACAGGAGAGCGAAGGCCGCCGCGATCGAGCCCACCCGCATCTCAGTGGGACTCCCAGCGGCGTGGCTGCTGCCCGGTCGCATCGTAGAGGTACATGATGACTTGCCAGATCTGCTCCTCGGTCAGCCGGTCCTCCCAGGCGGGCATGACCGAGTTCCACGGCGTGGATTCCTTGGGCAGCCCTGGCCCTCCCTTGGCGATCCGCCAGAACAGGTATGCCTCCTGGAGCATGGCGATGGTCCCCGGATCCTGGAAGTTCGCGGGGGGCGGATTGAAGCCGGCCGCGAAGTGCCCCTGTCCGTCGAGGTTGTCGCCGTGGCAGAACATGCAGTTCTTGATGTAGATCACCCCGCCGGCCGCCACGTTCTTCTTGAAGTTCGGCCCGTCCTTCCGAAGCGGGTTGTCGAAGCCGGAAATGGCGATGTCCTTGCCGCGGAACTGAATCGAGGCGGGCGGGGCCGGGTGCACCGCTCTCAGCTCGGGAGGCGCCTGGGGCTTGGCGGCCGCCTGCGTGTAGGCGTAATAGCCGAGCAGGACGGGGATCACGATCATCAGGGCCACCCGCAGCGGTCTGAGCCGCGGCTCGGTGAGGGTGGCCCGGATCGGCCGCATGAAGTCCCGCCAGGAGTCGGAGTCAGAGGACGCGAACACGAGGACCGAGATGAGGACGATTCCCATGTAGAGCGTGAGCACACTCCACGGGGCGGGAGGCTGGATCCCGAAGCGTAAGACACAGAACGCCACTGCCAGGATCAGGGCCGACTGAAAGAGGCGCGAGCGCAGGACTCTCATCGGCTCACTTCAGCGTCTGGAGGAATGCCACCAGATCCGTGAACTCTCTCGCGGTCAGGGTCTGCCCGAGCGTGGGCGGCATCATGCCTTTGGGGTATCCGGCCACAGTGCCGGCGCCCGCCGGATCGAGAATCTTCTTCATGATGTAGTCCGGCGTCTGGATCTTCGCGATCTGCGAGAGATCCGGGCCGACGGGCGACGCTCCCAGCTTACCGGCCTTGTGACAGGCAATGCAGGCCCCCTTGCCCGCGAAGACGGCTTCGCCCGCCTTCGGATCGCCAGGAATCTTGAACTCGGCGACGGCGGCCGCGCTGGCGGCGGCGCCGGCGGTGGCCGGAATGTCATTCAGCGTGACGTCGACGGTCCCTCCCAGCGACTCCAGAAACGCGGTGAGGGCCCACAGCTCTGACCGATTGAGGGCGATGGGGGGCTTGTCGACGGCCGGCATGATCGGAGGGTAACCCTCCACCACGAAGGCGTTCGGATTGATGAGCGACTCGATGATGTACTGCTTGGCGCTCATCCCGGGCTTCATTTTTCCCGCCCGCGCCCCGATGCCGGCCAGATCTGGCGCTCGCGTTCCCTTCTCGCCGATCTTGTGGCAGATCTCGCACGTGCCCTTGGTCTTGTAGATCTCTTCGCCCGCCTTGACCAGCTGGGCCGGGGTCACGTTACCGCCTTCGAGCGACAGCTCCTGGGGAGGCTTGGATTCGATCTGGGGGATCGAGTTGGCGTAGTACGTGTACGCTCCCATCACCACGAGCGAGAAGACCGCCACCTTGACGCCGACGGGCAGACGCATGCCTAGGCAGGGGGGTCACTGCCGCCGGCGATGGCGGGGGCGGGCGCGTGGCCGTGCCCCTCCGCCGCGCCCTTCTCACCGAGACCACCGAGCCAAAAGATGAACATCACCAGGGCAAAGAAGGCGATGGTGACCGCGGTGATCATGTTGGCGGCGTAGCCGAGCGCGGGGGTCACCGCGTCGACCGAGCTGTCGCGCAGCACACCATAGACGTGCCAGTGCTGGCGAATTCCCGAGCGGGCGAATCCCATCAGGCCCATCAGCCACGTGAAGGTGACGGCCAAGAGGATGAGCACGTATTGCGAGCGAGGGGCGATCGTCCCCCAGCGGATCGTCCCCGTGGAGCGGGCGCCCTTGAACATGGGGATATCGATGGCCATCACCACCACGATGGCGCCCAGGACGGCCAGCACCTGATACACGGAGAAGCCGATGCGGACGATGGACTCCACGAAGTAGCCGTACACGCCGTAGAAGGTCACGACGGCCGCCGCCACGGCAAAGGCCAACCACTGCAGGGCCATGCCCGTTGTCGCCCACGGTTTGGCGGAGATCCGGTTGGCGCGCCGGTAGAGCACGAAGGAGAGGAAGGTGGTGAGAATCATGAGATTGACGGCCGTGTTCTTCGCCGACATCACTCCGAGGAACCCGAGCACGGGGTGATGGGTTCCACCCATCACCCGGGCCTCGTCGAGGGTCACCACCATGCTCCGCGGTGTTGCCCACACGATGAAACCGGCGGCCAGGATCATGAGCAGATACGGCACATACTTTCGGTAACGTTCGGAGCCTGGAATCCGCTCCATCCCCAGCCACAGGTAGTAGTTGGATCCGATGAAGAGGATGCCGATGAGGATGGCCTGGATGATCCAGAGCCACGACATGAACCCCCCCATCATGGTAATTCCCATGGTCTGGTTGTAGGCGTAGATCTCGCGCCCGAGCCAGTAGCCCGCGAAGGGCAACACGATGAAGGCAGCCAGGGCGATGAAGTTGCCGATGTATCCCATCCAGTCGTAGCGCGCCCGCTCCTCATCGGTCTTGGCCCCGAGGAACCGGAAGGCGGCGTAGGCGGCGGCGATGGTACCGCCGAAGACGATGTTGGCGATGAGGCGGTGAATGTTGATGGGCATCCAGGTGAAGTTGTTGATGGCCGCCCACACGCTTCCCTGGAGGGCCCCGGATTCGGTGATCCCGGCGGGGGACATCATGAAGGTCACCCAGGAGTTGGCCACGAAGAGGATGGCCGTCCCGAAGAGATTACTGAGGATTCCGAGGCCGACGTGGATCCACTTCCGGGAACCGCGAAGCCAGTTCCATCCGTAATACCAGAGGTACACCGTGAAGGTCTCCGCGAAGAACAGCAGCGCGTAGACCCCGTAGGTCGGATAGAAGATCGACGTCATGTACGCCCAGAAGCGCGGATAGTAGCCGACGAAGAGGAAGAGCAGGAGGGCCCCCAGGAGGGCGGTGGTCGAAAAGGCGGCGAAGGTGAGCTTGACCAGCTCGTGGGAGAGCCAGTCGTAGCGCTCTTCCCCCGTCCGCCAGCCGATGATCTCGATGATGACCGCGAAGATCGGGACGCCGAGGATGAAGGCCGCGAAGTTCAGGTGCAGCTGGGCCACCGCCCACACCGCCAGGCGCGAGCCGATCAGCGGGAAGCTGCGGTAGGCGGGTTCCTTGGCCGCGTCTTGCGCCTCGACCGGGAGCGCCCCCAGAAGAGCCACCGCCACCAGGGCAGAGAACAAGAGGACACCCGCGCTCTGGCGGGTCCACGATGTCGCTACCGGCGCCACTGCCGAATCCGAACGCTGCAAGAGACCTGGTGAGCCCTCACCGAGACAAGCTTGTTACCAAAGTCACATGCCCTTTCAGGGCACTTTGTAGGTGAAAGACCACGGGCTGTCAAGGGGAAAAGCGCGGCGGAGGCGGCGTCAAGTTTGACACACCCAGGGGCTCCCGCTAGCATGGCCGGAAGAGACCCCCGATGAAGCCCCGCTTGTCTCAACGCCTCCAGTTCTCGCTGGTTTATGTGCTGGTGGCTGCCCTCATCCTGTCGATCCTCCAATCCTGGCTGCTGGCGCCACGCATCGTCGAGCTGCCGATGTCCAAGTTCCTGGAGCTGCTGCGCAGCGACAAGATCGAGAAGGTCGCCCTGACCGAGCGCGAAATTCGCGGGATTGCCAAGCCCGGGGCGCTCCCTCCACCTCCCCAATCCCTGGGTGACCAGCTCCGTCAGAGGCTCGGCACGGACGAGGAGGTTCGCACCTTCACGGTGACGCGAATTCCCGGCGTCGACGAGCGGTCGCTCGTGACCGAGCTCGAAAAGCACAAGGTCGAGTTCGCCGGACGGATCGAGACGACCTTCTGGAAAGACCTGCTCTTCGGATGGGTCATCCCGCTGGCGGTCATGATCGCCATCTGGATGTTCCTCATGCGGCGGGTGGGCGGCGGCCCCACCCAGGCTCTGTCCTTCGGGCGGTCCAAGCACAAGATCTACGATCGCAAGGAGCTCAAGACGACATTCGCCGACGTGGCCGGCGTGGACGAGGCGAAGGCGGAGCTGGTCGAGATCGTCGACTTCCTGCGCAACCCCAAAAAATATCAGCGCCTCGGTGGGCGGATCCCCAAGGGAGTGTTGCTGGTCGGGCCGCCCGGGACGGGCAAGACCTTGCTGGCCCGCGCGGTGGCGGGCGAGGCCGACGTCCCGTTCTTCACCCTGTCGGGCTCGGAGTTCGTGGAGATGTTCGTGGGGGTGGGGGCCTCCCGGGTGCGTGACCTGTTCGAGCAAGCCAAGGACAAAGCGCCCTGCATCATCTTCATCGACGAGCTGGACGCCATCGGCAAGTCGCGGGCGGGCAGCACCGGCTTCGTCGGGGGACACGACGAGCGCGAGCAGACGTTGAATCAATTGCTGGCTGAGATGGACGGCTTCGACTCCTCCAAGGGTGTCATCATCATGGCTGCCACCAACCGGCCCGAGGTCCTGGATCAGGCGCTGTTGCGCCCGGGTCGTTTCGATCGACAGGTCGTCGTCGACAAGCCCGACCTGCGCGGGCGCGAGGCCATCCTGCGCATTCACGCCCGCGGCGTCACCCTGGCACCCAGCGTTGACCTCACGGTCATCGCCCAGCGCACGCCGGGCTTCGCGGGCGCCGACCTGGCCAACATCGTCAACGAAGCGGCCCTGCTGGCCGCCCGCAAGGAACGCAACGCCGTCGAGATGTCCGACTTCGAGGAGGCGATCGACCGCGTGGTGGCCGGTCTCGAAAAGAGGAGCCGCGTCCTCTCCGAGAAGGAGCGCGACATCGTGGCGCATCACGAAATGGGGCACGCCCTGGTGGCCTCCTCGGTCGCCCACGCCGATCCCGTGCACAAGATCAGCATCATCCCCCGCGGCATCGCCGCTCTCGGCATGACCTACCAGTTGCCCACCGAGGATCGCTTCCTCATGACCCGGAGCGAGCTCGAGGATCGCCTGGCCGTCCTCATGGGGGGGCGCGTGGCCGAGGAGCTGGTGTACAGCGAGGTGTCGACGGGCGCTCACAACGACCTCGAGCGGGCCACCGAGCTGGCCCGTCTCATGGTGATGAAGTACGGGATGTCGGAGCGGATCGGGCTGGCCACGTACGGCGAGCGCTCGGCCCTCTTTCTGAAGGGCGCCCCCGCCCCCTGGGGCGGCGAGCGCGACTACAGCGAGGCCACCGCGCGCGCCATCGATGAGGAAGTGCGGGAGATCCTCGACCGCACCCATGATCGGGTGGGGGCCATTCTCACCAGCAAGAAGGCGGTGCTGGTCAGCGCCGCCGCCGAGCTCAAGCGAACGGAGACCCTGGAGGGGGAGCGGCTTCGCCGAGCCCTGTCCGGGGAGGGCGTCACGGAGGTCCAGGGATGATGCAGGTGAGCAGACGGATGTTCTTGGGCGCCATCGTGGGCGCACTCCTGGTGGGCGCCGGGTTCGGCGCCTACACCACCGGGCGGGCCGAGTCGCGGCGGGTAGCGCCGACCGCGGTCGCGCAGGTCCAGGCGCCGGTCCTGCCGGTGCAGATGCCGCTGAACACGGGAACCTTCGCCAAGGTGGCGGACGCCATCAAGCCGGCCGTGATCAACATCAACACGAATACGGGTGGGCGGGCCGGAGGATCAGGACGGACGCCGTTCGAGGAGTTCTTCGGGGAAGATTTTTTCCGGCGCTTCTTCGGTGATGCTCCCGAGCGGATTCCTCAGCGGAGCCTGGGCTCCGGGGTCATCGTGGACCCCTCCGGCATCGCTCTGACCAACGCCCACGTGGTAGACAACGCCCGGGACATCGAGGTGGTGACGCTCGACGGCAACAAGCACAAAGCCAAGATCGTCGGTCTTGACAAGAAAACGGACCTCGCCGTCCTCAAGCTCGACGACGGCAAGGGCACTTTCAACTACGCGCGCCTGGGTGATTCAGACAAAGTGCAGGTGGGAGACTGGGTGATCGCGGTGGGCTCGCCCTTCAATTTGCACTCGACCGTCACCGCCGGGATCATCAGTGCGAAGGCCCGCCAGCTCACCCCGAGCGCCTTCGACGAGTTCATCCAGACCGACGCCGCCATAAACCCCGGCAACTCGGGCGGCCCGCTCGTCAACATGCAGGGCGAGGTGATCGGTATCAACACCGCCATCGTGGCCGGGGGGACCGGCATCGGGTTCGCGATCCCGTCGAATCTCGCCCGCCGGATCTATACGGAGATCAACGCCAAGGGCAAGGTGACGCGGGGTTGGCTCGGCGTTTCCATTCAGCCCTTGACTCCCGAGCTCGCCAAATCGTTCGGAAGCAAGGACACCAAGGGCGTCCTCATCTCGGACGTCATTGTCGACAGCCCAGCCGCCAAGGCCGGCATCCAGCCCGGCGACATCCTCCTCGAGTTCGATGGCAAGAAAATGGAGTCGCCGGCGGACCTGCAGCGCGCGGTCGGCTTCACCTCGCCTGGTACCAGCGCCAAGATGAAGGTCTTGCGGGAGAAGAGCGAGAAGGTGGTCGAGGTCAAGATCGCCGAGGCGGACGAGCGGGAGGCCGCCGCCCGTCCGGGCCCGCGCGGATCTCTAAGCCTCGGGATGGAGGTCCGTCCGATCACGCCAGACATTGCGCGTCAGCTCGGCCTGGGCTCGACCGAGGGCGTGATCGTCGCCCGCGTCGACGATGAGAGCCCGGCGGGCGCCGCCGGATTGCAACGCGGCGACGTCATCCGGCAGGTCAATCGTCAGAAAATCAAGAGCATCGGCGATTTCGAGAAGGCAACGAAGGATCTGAAGGACGGGGACCGTCTAACTGTGCTCCTGCAGCGTGGACAAACGCCGCTCTTCATAGCCTTCACGGTCGGTCGAGGTTAGGGTCGCGATCAACCCTTCCTCGGGCTGAGCCTGGAACCCCATGCCGGCGGGGTGACCCACAAGTATCCTCAGAATCAGGCATCTCTCAGGGGCATGTTATTCGAATTATGAGCGGAAAACACTAAGATCATCTGCTATAGTTAGTTTAACTATGGCGCTCGAGTTCAAGGACTACTACAGAATCCTCGGTGTGGATCGGAAGGCTGACGCGAAGACCATCAGGTCGGCCTACCGAAAGCTAGCGCGTAAGCACCACCCCGATGTGGCCAAGGGTAAGCACAACGAGGAGCGATTCAAGGAGATCAGTGAAGCCTACGATGTGCTGTCCGATCCCGACAAGCGAAGCCGCTACGACAGCCTGGGACCTGACTGGCAGCGATACGCCACCCAGGGGGGCCCCGGGGGTCCGGGCGGTGGGTTTCATGTCGAGTACACGGGCGCGGGTGAGGCCGGAGATTTCTCGGACTTTTTCCGCACCATCTTCGGGGACCTTGGCGGGCGGGCAGCCGGACGGACGGGACGCGGTCGCGGCATCAACGTCGAAGATCTGTTCGGCGGAGCAGGCGGCGGTCGCCCGGGCGGACACGGCACCGACGTCGAGGCCGGGCTCGAGATTTCCCTGGAAGAGGCGTACGGTGGAGCGCGCAAGACCCTGAGCCTCGGGACAGAGGAACCGTGTCCGGCGTGTCATGGCTCCGGGAACGTCGATGGCAAGGTGTGTAGCACCTGTCACGGTGGCGGTTGGCAACGTGCGCAGCGCAGCCTCGACGTCAAGATTCCGGCCGGGGTCAAGACCGGGCAACGCGTGCGCGTCAGCGGCGAGGGTGGCGAAGGCGCCCGCGGTCGCGGCGACCTCTACCTGGTCGTGACCGTCGCCTCCCACCCGCTGTTCGAGCGCAAGGGAGATGACATTCACCTGACGTTGCCCGTCACCGCCGCCGAGGCCGCTCTCGGCGCCACCGTCGAGGTGCCGACCCTGCGCGGCAAGGTGTCGATGAAGATCCCGCCCGTCACCTCCAGTGGCCGGGCCTTCCGCCTGCCGGGATACGGGATGCCCCGTCTCCGGACGGGCGGCGCCGGGGATCAGTTCGTGACCACGAAGATCGTCATGCCGTCGACTCTGAGCGAGGAGGAAGGGGACCTATACCGAAAACTGAGCGCCCTGCGGAGCGACAATCCGCGGGCGTACATGGGGTGAGGAAGCATGAGACTTGACAAGTTCACGCTAAAGGCCCAAGAGGCGCTGCAGGCGGCGCAGTCGATCGCCGACCAGGCGAGCCATCAGGCGATCGAGCCCGAGCACCTGCTCCTGGCCCTCATCCAACAGCGGGAGGGTGTGGTCGGCCCGATCCTGGGAAAGCTGGGCGCGCGCGGAGAAGCCATCCAGCAGGCCCTCGAGAGCGAGATCGGCCGGCTTCCGGGAGTACGGGGCGGCAGCGGCCACTATCTCGGCGAGCGCCTGCGGATCGTCCTCGAGCGCGCGCAGAGCGAGGCCGAACGTCTGCGCGACGAGTATGTCTCCACTGAGCACGTCCTCATCGCCATCGCCCAGGAGCGCGAGGGCGCCGCCGCCCGTGTTCTCGCCACCCAGGGCATCACCGCCGAGGGAATCTACAAGGCCCTCGTCGAGGTGCGCGGAACCCAGCGGGTAACCGACCCCAATCCGGAGGAGAAGTATCAGGCGCTGCAGCGCTATTCGCGCGACCTGACCGAGGCCGCCCGCAAGGGCAAGCTCGATCCGGTCATTGGCCGCGACGAGGAGATCCGCCGCGTGATCCAGGTCCTCTCGCGACGCACCAAGAACAATCCGGTTCTCATCGGTGAGCCGGGCGTGGGCAAGACCGCCATCGTGGAGGGCCTGGCCCAACGCATCGTGGCCGGTGACGTGCCGGAAGGACTCAAGGACAAGCGCGTGGTGGCCCTCGACATCGGCGCCATGCTGGCGGGATCCAAGTACCGAGGTGAGTTCGAGGACCGCCTCAAGGCCGTGCTCAAGGAGATCACGGAGTCCGAAGGCCAGATCATCTGCTTCATCGACGAGCTGCATACACTGGTGGGCGCCGGCGCGGCCGAAGGGGCGGTGGACGCCGCCAACATGCTCAAGCCGGCCCTGGCCCGGGGCGAGCTGCGCTGCGTAGGTGCCACCACCCTCGATGAGTACCGGAAGCACGTGGAGAAAGACGCCGCCCTCGAGCGGCGCTTCCAGCCCGTATTCGTGCGGGAACCATCGGTGGAAGACACCATCGCCATTCTGCGTGGCCTCAAGGACAAGTATGAAGTCCATCACAAGGTGACCATTCGCGACTCGGCCCTGGTGGCGGCGGCGGTCCTCTCCAGCCGCTACATCGCCGACCGCTTCCTGCCCGACAAGGCCATCGACCTGATGGACGAGGCAGCGGCGCGGATCCGCATGCAGATCGAGTCCATGCCGCAGGAGATCGATGAGATCGAGCGGCGCATCATGCAGCTCTCGATCGAACGCGTCTCGGTGGCGCGCGACGACGACCCCGTCTCGCGCGAGCGGCTGGCCAAGATCGACGCCGAGCTCACCGAGCTGAGGGAGAAGTCCACCGCTCTCAAGGCCACCTGGCAGACCGAGAAGGAGGGCATCACCAAGCTGGGTCGTCTCAAGGAGGAGATCGATACCACCAAGCAGGCCATGACCGAGGCCGAGCGCCAGGGTGACCTCAACCGGGCGGCCGAGCTGCGCTACGGGACCCTGCACAAGCTCGAGCAGCAGCAGACGGAGCTGGAAGCACGACTGAGCGAGCAGCCGACCCAGAGCCGGATGCTGCGCGAGGAGGTCACGGAAGAAGACATCGCGGCGACCGTGGCCAAGTGGACCGGCATTCCCGTCACCCGGTTGCTCGAAGGCGAGATGCAGAAGCTCCTTCAGATGGAGGAGCGTCTGCACCGCCGCGTGGTGGGGCAGGACGAAGCCTTGGCCGCGGTGGCCAACGCCATCCGGCGCGCGCGTTCAGGCCTCTCCGACCCTAACCGTCCCATCGGCTCCTTCCTGTTCCTGGGGCCGACCGGGGTGGGCAAGACGGAGCTGGCGCGCGCCTTGGCGGAGTTCCTGTTCGACGACGAGCGGGCCATGGTCCGCCTCGACATGTCGGAGTACATGGAGAAGCACACGGTGGCGCGCCTCATCGGCGCTCCCCCCGGCTACGTCGGCTACGACGAGGGTGGCCAGCTCACCGAGGCTGTGCGGCGGCGCCCATATGCGGTGGTGCTCTTCGACGAGATCGAGAAGGCCCACGGCGACGTGTTCAACGTGCTGCTGCAGTTGCTGGACGACGGACGGTTGACCGACGGCCACGGGCGGACGGTGGATTTCCGCAACGTGGTGGTGATCATGACTTCGAATCTGGGCAGCCACATTTTCCGGGAGTATCTGGATCCAGTGAAGGTGCGCGCCCTCGTCCTCCAGGAGCTCCGCAACACGCTGCGGCCGGAATTTCTCAACCGGATCGATGAGGTCGTGGTGTTCAGGGCTCTCGATCGCGAGCAGATCGCCCAGATCGTGGGGATTCAGCTCGAGCACCTGCGCCGGCGGCTCGAGGCCAAGCGGATCGAGCTCGAGGTGACGGAGGCCGCCAAAGCGTTGCTCGGCCGCGAGGGCTACGACCCGACCTACGGGGCGCGGCCACTCAAGCGGACCATCCAGCGCCTCGTGCAGGATCCGCTAGCGCTCAAACTGCTGGAAGGCGAGTTCAAGGAGGGCGACACGGTGACCGTCGAAGCCGACGGCGATCGGATTGTCTTTTCCGCCACGGAGCGGGGCGTGGGAAAGGCCGACCTCGTGTCATGAGTCTGCGATGATGAAGCAACCCGGCGCGAACGGTGTTCCTCGTGAAAGCACGAAGAACACCGATGCGCACCGGGGCCGCCCCCATCACCGCCTGTGGTTCTAACTGCTGAAGAACGTCGAGATTCTGGGCAGTGCTCGCGTCGGACCCAAGACCGCCCCCGCCCTCACAGCGAGCACGCATTGTCTTGAACCGTAACTCAGGTGCATCCCTCCGGGAGCAATCCGCAGTTTCATTTCCACTTCACCCCGACCGACGGCCTTCTGGCTGAATCTCGTCGAGCGCTTTCTACGTACCGACGCGAGGTCCGATCGACGTCAGGATTTGGGCGCAAGAGATTCGAGCATGGCCGCCAGGTAGGGTGGCGCACCGCGCCGGGTTCTCTCCTCTGCCAGCCCGCTCGTGTCCACGACGTAGAGGATGTGGTGCTGGTCGCGCGGCGCCTTATACCGGCGCACCCGATGCGGTCCAACGCCGATGATGTTGAAGAAGTCCAAGAGCAGACCGTCGCTGTATAAGAACGAGTGGTACAGCAGAGCTTCGGTGCGCACCCACCATCCAGTATCGAGCCGCAGGTACTGGTCGGGAATGTCCACAGCCCCCGTGTCGAAGACAAACGTCTCGTTGGCGAGAGCGATCAGTCGGGCAATTCCGTAGAACGGGAACAGGAAGTGGTTGACCACTTCCGAGCAGAAGACCACGTCATGCTTCCGGATGGATGCGTCGGTCAAAAAGTCAGAGTGAAGTAACTGGACATTGGTGTACCCGAGCACGTCCCGAGACCAGCAGGCAGCCTCATGCTGCTGGCGGACGATCTCGATGCCCGTCACCCGCGACGCTCCCATTTCCGCGAAGCGAAACGCGAAGAATCCGTTGGAGCTACCGACTTCGAGGACCGACTTACCACGCACATCGGGCATCCGTGGCTTGAGGTAAATCCACTTTGGATACGGTCGCAGGATCGACGCCTGCGTGCTGCTGAGGCGTCGCCCCAGCGTGTTGAGACCCCCTTCGTCGATGAACGCAGTCGCGTGGTCCGACGTCGAGGAGAACGCCAGTGCCGGAAAGTCGATCCGCTGGAACCAGTGCCCCGCAAACGCCTTTGCCTGTTGCGCTTGCTCCGACTGCAGTGCCGCGCGCGTCTCCAGAGAGTTGTCGCGATCCAACATCACCAACAGCTTCTTGATCTCCTCCTGAACGTCGATCGTGTCAAAAATGTCGTGCACCTGAGACGCGGCGTGTGCGCCATCCTTCATCGACGCCGACCCCGCGCGGTTGATGTAACCGAGGTCTTCCGTCGCCTGCGACGCCGCGTCCGCCTTCGCGCTCTCTGCCACGGAAGTCCCCTCGGCAATCAGGAAGAAGGTGACCTCAGGAGGGCCGTTCCGCCGCCCTCACCCCACCGCTCGCGTGCGGCGAGCGTCCAGCCTCTGCCACCCGCGCGGGCAGAATTGTGACGCGCGGGGGGAACGGCTGTCAAGAAAGTGTATCAGTCTTGCCGTCGTTCCATGGAAATGCTTGGGGTAGCCGCAAGGAGGCCCCACGGGCGGGGCCGCTCTCGCTCGATGCGGAGCATGCCGAACAAGTAAATGGCTTGACAGAGCAGGTTCGCATCCTATCATGGCACACAGGTGGGATTACTGATGAGGCGAGGCTACAGCCGCTGATCCGACCGATACGAGCGAGTATGGGGTGTTGGTTCAAACGCCCTGTAGCGCTTCGGCCGCGCCGGCTACCCTTTGCAGTTCCCCGCTACCGCGACTCCGGCGGCTCGGCGCGAACGTGAAGATCCCCTGCTGTCCGTCCGCCGCACCATAGAGGGCTGCCCCTCGGTGTGCCCACCGGCACCGCCAATGACAATGCGCACCGTCAAGCGGGAGTGTTGGTGTGGCGACAGTCGTCTCGAATCCTTTTCGACTCACTACATGGAGTGTGTCACCTGCGGCACGCTCGTCTCCCAAGCCCACCTCGGCTCTGAGCAGATAGGGGGCGGCGATGATGGCGGCGATTTCTATGGGCGTGAATACTGGTTCTCTCACCAGAGAGAGCACCTGGGTCTGCCCGATATCCATGATCGAGCGCGCCTTGATTTGCCCGAGCGCTGCCTATACTGGTTGCGGACGCTACTCGAGTACAAACTACCGCCAGCGCGCACGCTGGAACTGGGCAGCTCGCACGGCGCGTTCGTGGGCTTGCAGCGGTACGCCGGACTCGATGCATTCGGCCTGGAGGTCAGCCGGTGGGTGATCGACTATGCGCAGCGGACGTTCGGGATCCCCGTCCTGGCAGGCCCGATCGAGCGGCAACAGGTCCCCCCACAATCCTTCGACGCCATCATCCTGAGCGACGTGCTCGAGCATCTACCAGACCCGCTCAGGACGGTACGAGACAGCGTCTCGCTGCTGAAGCGGGATGGTGTGCTTGTGATCCAGACGCCCCGCTACCCTCACCCGAGGCGCTATGAGGATCTGCTGAACGAGGATCATGTCTTTCTGAAGATGCTGCTCGAGGACGAGCATATCTATCTGTACAGCGAGCGATCGCTCCGCCACCTGCTTGCGTCTCTCGGCTGCCATTCGTTGGCTTTCAAGCCTGCCCTCTTTCCCTACGACATGTACGTTGTGGCAGGCCGGCAGGCGCTTGTTGCATCCTCTCGTGATGTGGTCGTGACCGCCTTGAGTACCACGCCGAGCGCACGAATGGTGCTGGCGCTGCTCGACCTCGACGACCAGTACCGTGACCTGAAGGGCCGGCATAGAGAACTGTCAGTCGATCGGGAGTCGCGCATCCAGTCCCTCCTTCAGCAACAGAAGCAGCTGGCCGATCAGCAAGACACCGTTGCCCACGTGACGCGCTTGCTCGATCAGGTCAGCGCGGACAGCGAGGCGCGCTTGCAGGTCATCCTTCAGCAGCAAGCCACTATCGGCGAGCAGCAAGGAGTCATCGGCGGTGTCACGCGCTCGCTTGAGCAGATCAGCGCGGACAGCGAGGCGCGCTTGCAGGTCATCCTTCAGCAGCAAGCCACTATCGGCGAGCAGCAAGAAGTCATCGGCGGTGTCACGCGCTTGCTCGAGCAGGTCAGCGCGGACAGCGACGCGCGCTTACAGGTCATCCTTCAGCAGCAAGGAGTTATCGGCGAGGTCACGCGCTCGCTTGAGCAGGTCAGCGCGGACAGCGAGGCGCGCTTGCAGGTTATCCTTCAGCAGCAAGCCACTATCGGCGAGCAGCAAGGAGTCATCGGCGGTGTCACGCGCTCGCTTGAGCAGATCAGCGCGGACAGCGAGGCGCGCTCGCAGGTCATCCTTCAACAGCAAGCTACTATCGCCGAGCAGCGAGGAGTTATCGGCGAGGTCACGCGCTCGCTTGAGCAGATCAGCGCGGACAGCGAGGCGCGCTTGCAGGTTATTCTTCAGCAGCAAGCTACTATCGGCGAGCAGCACGCGATTCTCGGCGAGCAGCAGGCCAAGCTCGAAGCCCTTGAACGCAATGCCTTTGTCCGTCTGCTCAGATCCTGCAGACTCTTGCGAAGTCACTGATGAGAACGGCATGACTACCCCAGATGACTGCGGCCAAGCCCGGGGACCTGTTAGGGATGTGGCACGAGGGCGGCATCTCCCTAGGCCGTGATGCCCCAGGAGAGAGTCGGCTGGACGCGACGGGGTTATCTTCAATCGGCGACGTTGAAACGAATTCCATTGGTGGGCCTCTAGGGCCTACCCGACGAGGTGCCTAAGCCTTCAGATGCTCGGGGCCCGCGGGCCGCCCGCTCGATTCTTGGGGAGGACGGGCGGCCCGACTTCACTCTTCTGGGGATCAGACTTTTCTGATCCTCCGCGCTTGCTTGTCTTTTCGTGAATCCTCGTCCACCATCGCAGGCATCCCATAACGCATGATCGAGTCCCGTCGTATTCATCCCGCCTGGGTCGTCCTCGGCGCGCTCGCCGTCTGCATGCTGGCTTCCTCGGGGCTCCGCGCCGTCTTCGGCGTGTACATCAAACCGATGGAGGCGGAATTCGGTTGGAGTCGCAGCGCGCTCTCGGGGGTGGCCGCCGTGTCGCTCCTCTTCCTGGGCGCCATGGGGCCACTGGCGGGGCGGCTCGCTGACCGCTGGGGACCGCGCCGCGTTATCGGTGTCTCGCTCATCGTGCTCGCGGTGGGGGCGATTGGATCCGCGTTCATCCAGTCCCTGTGGCAACTCTACTTGATGACGGGCATCCTGATGGCGGTGGGCGCGGGCGGGGTGGCCATGTCGACCGGTGCCGCCGTGGTCGCCCGCTGGTTCGACGCCAGACGCGGGCTCGTGATGGGCCTGGTCGGAGGCGCGATGTCAGCCGGGCAGCTCGTGGTCATCCCGCTCGCGGCGGCTCTCACCTTCTGGTTTGGATGGAGGACGAGCTTTCTCACGTTCGGTGTGCTCCTCTTGCTGCTGGTCCTTCCCATCGGAGTCCTGTTCATTCGGAACGCTCCCGAGCAGCACGGTGGCCGGCCCTATGGAGCCAGCGGACCGCTTCCCGCCATGGCGCCGACGACAACAATCCCCAAGGCTGAACGCGTCTCTGTGGTGGAGGCCGCGCGCTTTCCGCAGTTCTGGCTGCTCCTGGGGACTTTCTTCGTGTGCGGCTATACCTCCAGCGGCATCGTGCTCACCCATTTCATGCCGCATGCCATCGAGCACAACTTCAGCGAATTCCAGGCGGCTACCGCGCTCGGTGTTGTCGGCGCCATGAACATCGTGGGCACCATCGGCTCCGGCTGGCTCTGCGATCATTTCGGGCGGCGCGGTCCCCTCGCCACCTACTACTTCGTCCGTGGCATCTCCCTTCTCTATCTGCTCTACGTGCACGACGTGCCATCGTTGCACCTCTGGGCGGCCGTGTTCGGGCTGAATTGGATCTCGACGATCCCTCCCACCACCACCCTCACCGCCAACATCTTCGGGCGCTTCTCGGTGGGCGAGTTGTCAGGCTGGATTTTCTTCGGCCACCAAGTCGGGTCCGCGCTGGGAGCCGCTCTGGCCGGCTGGCTCTACGAATGGGCCGGAAACTACAACGCGGCCTTCGTGTCGGCGGCGTTCTTGGCCTTCCTGGCCACCGGCATGGCCATGGCCATCCGCGAGGAGCCGATCCACGCGCGGCGCACTCCTTCGGCCACCCCCGAGCCGGCCGTGTCGTGAGCGGTCCGACGGCGATCCCACCCCGCTACTTCGACGATTTCAAGGTCGGCGACGTCATCGACCTCGGCCACCACACGATCACCAAAGACGAAATTATCGCCTTTGCCCGGCAGTTCGACCCGCAGTCGTTCCACCTCGACGAAGAGGCGGCGGCGCGGACCATGTTCGGCGGCCTCATCGCCAGCGGTTGGCACACCGGGTCGCTGATGATGCGTCTGCTCTACGAGGGAGCCATCAAGCACTCGGTCAGCCTCGGCTCGCCAGGCATTGACGAGATGCGCTGGGTCAGGCCGGTCCGACCCGGCGACACCCTATCCGCTCGGATGACCCGAAGTTCGACGCCTGTACTCACTCGAGAACCTGGTCGGCCTGAAGCAGCACGGACGGCGGTACCGTGAGGCCAAAAGCCTTGGCGGCCTTGAGGTTAATCACCAGCTCAAACTCAGTGGGCTGCTCGATGGGAAGATCGGCAGGCTGAGCACCCTGGAGGATCTAGGCGACGTACTGCGCAGCGCGCCTGTACATCGGACCTACGCGCGTGCCATAGGCAATCAGGCCGCCGATCTCGGCGACCGCCCTGTACTGCGAGGCCACGGGCAAACGGCGCTGGGTAGCTAGGCTGACTATTGGGTCCCGGTATTTCGTGATGACCGCATCGTCGACGAGAAGGAGCGCCTCTGCACGATCTCGACTTGCCGCTTCGACCGCGCGCGTGAAGTCTTCGGGAACCTGCACTGGGAGACGCAGAAGTTGGAGGCCCAGCTGCGCGCTCGCAACTTCCAATTCCTTCGCGATGACGGCCCCGCCCAGATTTCCCGTGTACCAGAGAATTCCCACGCGGGAAAGCCTGGGCATGATCTCCTTGAGGAGCTGGAGGCGCTTCTTGCTCAACTCTTCAAGCATGGTACTCACCCCGGTGACGTTGCCACCGGGTCGGGCGAGACTGGAAACGAGCCCCGTCCTGACAGGATCAGGCACCCGCGTCATGACGATAGGGATGGTGGTGGTGGCCTTCTTGGCGGCCAGGACCGCCGAGGTGTTCACCGCCAGGATGACGTCGACTCGACGCCGGACGAGTTCGTCGGCGAGACCGGGAAGTCCCTCAGACTTGCCCGCCGAATGCTGTATTTCGATCGAGACATTCTTTCCCTCGACGTACCCAAGCGTGCGAAGCTCTGACCGAAATTCTTCGAGCAGTCCCGGAGGAGGAGACTCAGGCGACAGAATCCCTATTCGATACCCCCGTGGACCCTGTTGAGCCTCGGCGTTGAGCGTCGCATCCTGGAAAGCGACCGACAGGGTCATGACGAGCCAGACCACGACTCGTGTCATGGCATGCGGCCGACGTCATCGGTCATCTACGGCGCCACCCTGTTTGTGCGGTTCGGCGATCTCCCCTCCGGCGAGGTAAGCCGTCGGTTCCCCTTCGGCTGACAGTTCGTAGAGCGTCTCGCGTCTGACGGCGCGCTCCGTCACTCAATGATCTTGTCCGCCCGAGCCAGCAGAGATTGGGGGATCGTGAGGCCAAGGACCTTCGCGGTCTTGAGGTTGATAACGAAGTGCAGTCGGTCGACCTGTTCGACCGGCAGGTCTCCGGGGTCGGCACCCAGCAAGACGCGCTGGACGTGCTTGGCGGAGAGTCGGCCGATCGTGTAAAAGCTCTCGCCATAGGCGGCCAGCGCCCCGTTGGCGACGCTCCCGCGCTCCTGGAACATGGTGGGCAGCCTCTTTGCCCTCGCGGTCTCGATAATCAGCTGGGCCTGGCTGCCCACCATCGCGTCCGACACGTAGAAAAAAGCATCCGCCTCCCCGGGCCGGAGGGCCCGCAGAGCCGCCCGTAGCTCCTCGACCGAGGCGACTGGCCGCTCGATGAGCTCCAGCTTAAGCTGGCGAGCTGCCTCGCGCGCGATCTTCAAGGACTGCTGAGAGGCGGGGTTGTCAGGGCTGTAGAGTGTCACGGCCCGGCGGAGTCTCGGAACCATCTCCTTCAGGAGTTCGAGGCGCTTCGCCGTGACGCCCGTGGAAACGCCGTAGGTGCCCGTGAGACGCCCTCCGGGTTTCCGGTGGTTCTCGATGAGACCGACGGATACCGGATCGGTCCCGGCATAGAAGACGATCGGGACGCTTTTCGTCGCACGCTTGGCCGCGAGAGTGACTGAGGTGGCCACTGCATAGATCAGGTCAACCTTCTGAGCTATTGTCAAGAGTTGTGGATTGAGTGAGATCAGGCGGCGGCCTTCTTCCGCTTCTTCTGCGACTCACGCTGCACTCCATCCTCGAACCTCACGCCTGCGCGCACGAGCGGCACGAGCTC
>Ga0187893_10001708_pt1 | contig 51427 bp, 14 predicted proteins | sample MA1701074metaG_FD_139574 | JGI IMG/M metagenome (GOLD analysis project Ga0187893, IMG submission 139574) | White microbial mat communities from a basaltic lava cave in the Kipuka Kanohina Cave System on the Island of Hawaii, USA - MA170107-4 metaG ... | reverse complement strand
GGGAGGAAATCGTAATGTACCCGTTACTCAAAGCGATTGTCACATTGGGCCGGATATCTTCCGGAAAACTTTGGAGAATATTCTGGGCGTCCTGATGGGTCAGGGGACCGGGGACGTGACGAAGGATAACATAACGAGGGCCCATTGTTTCCTTACCGTTCATAATGATCGGGCCGTAAGTCACGGTTCCTTCAACGATTACCTGTTGTCCATCGACCACAATCGTATCCCGGTAGCGGATTGTTACAAACGGCCGAATTGATTCCGGAAAATTTTCCATGAGGTAAGCGGCCCCCCCTTCTCGAGTCGGAGGCGTGGAAGGATTAGTGGGATCTTGATAGCCAACTACTCCATTCACCATCACCGGCTGACCATTAACCGTTATTGTGTCTCTATACTGGACCGTCACATGCCGACGCATGTTTTCAGAGACCCCGTATAACACTCCCTCTGCTTCGGCTTGGGTCAAAGGCTTAGGAGTGTTAACCCCATCAACGGGACCTGGTGCCTGAGGGTTAAAAATCGACAGAATCGTGTTGATTGTTTTACCAGTAGCAGGTTGAGGCTGCGCGGACTCTTCAGCGCTCAATGTATTCTTTTCCATATCAGCAAGAGAAGGTTCCGCCATCTCTCCCTGTATTTCAGCGGCTGGCGTTGGCTTTTGGGGCATTTGAGTGGGGTCTGTTACCAGCGTTGCGGCCGATTCCTCGGGTGGGACAAACACCTCGGCATGAATAAAAGCAGGATAAAAAAGGAAACTGAGGAGGGTAAAAACTGCTGTGACAGACAATGTTTTATTCATACTAAAAGCTTACCTTACCTCCCTAGAAATTTCAAATTTTTATAAAGTCATAACTTATTATATATAAATAAGTTATAATAAAAATAGGTAAAAAATGAGGGGGTATTTGGAGGAGCTAACGCTACTCTTTATCAGCGGCCGAAGACTTGTTTGACCCGGTCCAAGACCTGGAGGTTGATGAGATCGTTATAAAACACGAGGACCATCAGGATGATCAGAAGGGCAAACCCGACCTGGCTCGCCCTTTCCTGAAAGACAAGGCTCACCCGCCGCCTTTGGACCGCTTCGATTAAAAGAAAAAGAAGATGGCCGCCGTCCAGGGCCGGAATCGGCAAGAGATTGATGACCGCAAGGGAAATGCTAAGGATCGCCGCCAGGTGCATGAGATAAACGATCCCCATTTTAGCCGCCGTCCCCGTCATGGCCATGATGCCGAGGGGGCCGGAGACCGTTTTAAGGGAAAGCTGGCCCGACGCAAGGTAATAAAGCGCTTTATAGGAAAGCACCGTGAGGTGGTACACATTGAGTCCCGCTTCCTGGAAGGCCGACACGGGGCTCGCCTTTTCGATCCGGTAAGCCTCGGAGTCGGGCAGGATCCCGATGCGGGACAAAACGTGGGTTTTTCCGAAAACATCACGGACCTCTTCCCTTTTAACCGGGATTTCAAACTGTTTGGTTTTTCCCCCGCGCTGGACTTCAAGCTTCACCTTGGAAGTGGAAACCCGGGTGAGCTCCTCCGTGAGACCATTCCATGAGTCCACGGCCAGCCCGTTGACCGTCAGAATCCGGTCCCCTTTGTGGAGCCCGGCGGAAGCGGCGGGATAGCCCTCGACAAACCCCCCGATCTGGGCCAGCGTGATGGGACGGCCCGCGATAAAGACCCCAAAAAAGATAACAAAAGCGAGGAGATAATTCATGAAGACGCCCGCGACGACGATAAAGATCCGTTTGAGAACAGGCGCCCCGAGGTAATCCCCGGGTTTCGGACCTTCCGCCTCCACTTCCGAGACGGATTCCCCGGCCGGCTTCACATAGCCCCCGAAAGGCAAAAGACCCAGCACATAGCGTGTTTCTTTTCCCTGAATGTGGAAAATTTCGGGCCCGAAACCGATGGAAAACTTTTCCACACGGACCCCGCTCATCCGGCAGGCGATAAAATGCCCCCATTCGTGGATCAGAATGAGAACGCCCAAAACAACGATCGTCGGAATCAAACCGCCCAGGATCATAGGGTTCTTTCGGCCTCCTCCCGTGCCCAAGTATCGGCCTCCAGAATATCGTCGAGAGAGGGGTTTTCTTTGACCTTGTGTTTTCTCATCACCCGTTCGATGAGTCTGGGAATGGCGCCGAAAGGGGCCTTTTTCCCGAGAAAAGCCGCCACCGCCGATTCATTGGCCCCGTTGAGGACGGCCGGCAACGTCCCGCCCCGGCGTTTGGCTTCATAGCCCAAGGCCAGGCAGGGAAAGCGCTTGAGATCGGGTTTTTCGAAATGAAGGGACTCGGTTTTTGTGAGGTCGAGTTCGGGCCAGATATGGTTCAGCCTTTGGGGGTAACTCATGGCATACTGGATCGGAAGCCGCATGTCGGGAGCGGCAAGCTGGGCCAGATGAGAACCGTCGATGAATTCCACAAGGGCGTGGACCAGGGCCTCGGGATGGATCAGGACTTCGACGCGGTCCACCGGCAGATTAAAAAGATTCGCCGCTTCGATCACCTCAAGCCCCTTATTCATCAGCGTCGCGGAATCAATGGTGATCTTGGGGCCCATTTTCCATTTGGGATGACGAAGCGCTTCCTGGACGCTCACGCGGGCAAGGGAACCGCGCCGGCGAAGAAAAGGCCCTCCCGATGAAGTGAGAACGAGTTTCCGCACCGATTCGCGGGACTTTCCTTCAAGGCACTGCCAGAGCCCCGAATGCTCGCTGTCGATGGGAAGGAACCGGACTCCCTTTTTCGCGGCCTCGCCCAGGAGAAGCTCCCCCGCCATCACGAGGGGCTCTTTATTCGCCGTCGCCACATCCTTTCCGGCCTGAATGGCTTTGAAAAGGGGGCGAAGGCCTTTGGCCCCAACGAGTGAGAAAATGACCTGACGGGCCTCTTTTAAAGTGCCGGCCTCGATCAAGCCCTCTTCCCCGGTGACGAGCCGCACCCCCAATTTTTTAAGGGGGGCCTCGATTTTCCGGGCGCTGAAGGGATCATAAAGACAGACCAGCAAAGGCCGGAATTTTTTTGCCTGCTCGAGGATACGCTCCGCATTGCGGCAGGCGGCCAGGGCCACGACCCGGAATTCTTTGGGATGGATCCGGACCACCTCGAGGACTTTCTGCCCGATCGAGCCCGTGGATCCGATGATCGAAATGGGTTTCATTTAATAAACTCCCGGGAAAGCGGTGATATAGTAATAAACGAAAGGGGTCGCCAAAAGGAGGCTGTCCAAAACGTCCAAAATGCCGCCGAGCCCCGGCAGATTTCCGGAGTCTTTCACGCCGGCATCGCGTTTGATCAGGCTTTCCGCAAGGTCCCCGAGCAATGACAAAAATCCGATCGCGATCCCCATCACCAAAAAATGCATCGTATCGATGTGGGGGAGATAAATTTTGGAGGCCAGGGACGCCAAAACGGTCGCCAAAATTCCGGCGATGGCCCCCTCCACCGATTTTTTGGGACTGATGTGTTCGGCCAGTTTGGCCTTGCCGAAGGCCTTCCCAAAAAAATAGGCCGCGGCATCCCCCAGCTTGATGATCAAAATCGTATAAAAAACCCAGAGGGCGCCGTTCGGGAGATAGCGGATTTTCATGAAAAAGGAAAAAAACCAGGCCACGTAAAGGATGCCGAACGTGGTCACGGCGGTATTGACGAGGGCCTGGTCGCGGAGACGCCGGTGGAAATTAAACATGAAAATGCTAAGGCATCCGGTTGCAAAAATCACGGAATCGGCCGGAAAAAAATAGGAAAGCGGAAGGAGACCCCCAAAGAAAAGCCCGAGCACCCGGTTCACGAGAATCCCCTTTTTCTCGGCAAGGCCGAGGAATTCATTCAGGCCGGCCAGCACAAAGATCTCCACCACCAAAAAGAAAAGCCACGCGGGGGCGAAAAAAATCGTATAAACCGTCAACGAAATGAGAATGGCCGAAACGATCAAGCGTTTCGTGAGCTGAAGGGCGTCAGCAGTCATGGGCCTAGGGGCGGGCATTCGACGAGTCCGAAGCGACGGCTCCTCTTTTGATAGGCCTCAATGGCTTTGTAAAGCTCCTCCTTGGAAAAATCGGGCCAGAGGACGTCGGTGACATAAATTTCCGTATAGGAAATCTGCCAGAGAAGAAAATTGCTCAAGCGCAGTTCGCCGCTGGTCCGGATGAGAAGGTCCGGGTCCGGCAGGTCCGCCGTGTAAAGCATTTGCTGGATCTTGGCTTCGTCGATGGACGCAAGGGAAAGCCGGCCCGCCTTGACTTCCTCCGCGATTTTCTGAATGGCCTCGGTAATTTCGATCCTTCCGGAATAGCTCAAGGCGAGGGTGAGCACCAATTTCTTATAAGCGCCCGTTTCGCGCATATTGCGCTCGACTTTCTTCTGAATCTCGGGCGGGAGGTCCTCCCGCGAGCCGATCACATTGAAACGGATCTCATTTTCCTTCAGTTTGGGAAGTTCCTGATCCAGGTAAAGCGAAAGGAGCTCCATCAGGAAATCGACTTCCTCTTTGGGGCGGATCCAGTTTTCCTTGGAAAAGGCATAAAGGGTGAGGTAACCCACGCCGAGCTCGATGGCCCCTTCAATAATATCGCGGATCCTTTCCCCTCCTTTTTGATGGCCGCGGAAACGCGGAAGCCCTTTTTCCTGGGCCCAGCGCCCGTTGCCGTCCATGATGACCGCGATGTGTCTGGGGATATTCTGCGAAGTCATAGAAAAATGGTTTGCTCGCGCCCCGAGCCGACGGAAACGGTTTTGATGGGGGATTCCGCGAGGTCCTCGAGCCGCTTGAGATACTTTTTGGCCGCGGCAGGCAAATTTTTCCACCGCTTCACTCTTGAAATATCCTCCTCCCATCCGGGATGTTCTTCGTAGAGCACTTCGCATTTCTCCAAAACCGGGGGGTGCGGCAGGCTGTTTTTATAAACTTTCCCCCCGTGACGGTAAGCCAGTCCGATTTTAATCTTTTTGAGGCCGCTCAAAACGTCCAATTTCATGACGGCAAGCTCGTCGAGGCCGTTGATCCGCGCCGCATGCCGCACCACGACCGCGTCAAACCAGCCGCACCGCCTCGGACGGCCCGTGGTGGAACCGAATTCCTCCCCTTTCGTTTGAATGTGCTGCATGAGTTTGGGAGGAAACTGGGTCGGAAAGGGCCCCTCTCCGACGCGCGTGGTGTAAGCTTTGACCACGCCGATCACACGGTCAATCAAAGTGGGCGGCACGCCGGTCCCCGAAATGGCCCCGCCCACAGAGGCATTGGAAGACGTAACGAAAGGATAGGTCCCGTGGTCCACGTCGAGAAGCGTACCTTGAGCCCCCTCAAAAAGGATGCTTTTCTTTTTCCGGCTCGCCTCATAAAGATAATAAGGTGTGTCTGCGAGAAAAGGTTTCAGGCGGCGGCCGTAATTCCGGTAATCCCGGTAAATTTCATTGAAAGGGAGGCCGGGGTGCCCGTAGATCCGGCGCAGATATAGATTTTTTTCATCGAGGACGCTTTTCAGGCGGTTTTTAAAATAGATGGGGTCCTGAAGGTCTCCCAAACGGATCCCCACCCGGGCGGCCTTGTCGGCGTAGCAGGGGCCGATTCCCTTTTTGGTGGTCCCGATCTTGGCGCTCTTTTTCCCCTTTTCCTCTTTCAGGCGGTCCAGGAGCCGGTGAAAGGGAAAAATCAAATGGGCCTCGTCCGAAATGAAAAGGCGCCCTTTCACAGAAACGCCGTTTTTTTGAAGCATTTCGATTTCCTCAAAAAGCGCGCCGGGATCAATCACGACGCCGTTTCCGATCACGCAGACTTTTTTAGGATGGAGGATCCCCGAGGGAATCAGGTGGAGGATAAATTTCCGGTTCTGGACGCAAACGGTGTGGCCCGCGTTATTCCCCCCTTGAAAACGGGCGATGATGTCCGAGCGCTCGGCCAGGATGTCGATCATCTTGCCCTTCCCTTCGTCCCCCCATTGGGCTCCAATCAAAATTTGATTCATGGAGCCCAAAATTCCAAATAACAAATTCCAAATGACAAATTTGGATTTTGGAGTTTGGAATTTGGAATTTTCATTAGAGTTTCACCACCTTCGCTTCAATGATGGGCGGGAACTTCTTGATCTCGGCCAAGATTTTGTCCGGCACCTCATTGTCCGTATTGATGGTGGTGAGGGCCAGGGTCTTTTTGCCTTTGGTGATGCGCGCCAGGGACATCTCGGCGATATTGATGCCGTTTTTGCCGAGGATCATGCCGAGCCCTCCGATGACGCCGGGTTGGTCTTCATTTTTGATCACGAGGACATAGCCGTTGGGATCGATATCCAGGCCCCAGAATTCGTTGATATTCACGATCCGCGGCAGACGGTTGCCGAAGAGAGTGCCCGTCATACGGTTCTGGACGTGGTCCTGGGAAATTTCGATTTCGATGAAATTGACGAAATCTTTCATCTCGCTGGTTTTTAATTCATTGACGGTCACTCCCCGCTCCTTGGCAATGGCCGGGGCGTTGACAAAATTGACCGTATTTTCCGAAACGGGCGCCAGAAGCCCTTTCAGAACGGCCACGGTGAGCACCGCCAGAGGATATTGGGCCACTTCCCCTCCGTAGCGGACCGTGACACTGCGGAGTTTGCCGCCGAAAAACTGGGTGTAGAGAAGCCCCATTTTTTCGGCCAGGGTGATCCAGGGGTTCATCGCTTTGTAAGTCTCGGGGTCCATGGAAGGGAGATTGACGGCATTCCGGATGGCCCGGTTATAAAGAGCGTCGATGACTTGTTTGGCCACGGCGACCGAAACGTTTTCCTGGGCTTCCCGCGTGGCGGCGCCCAAATGGGGGGTCACCACGACTTCGGGGCATTTGAGCAACGGATTTTCATTGGGCGGTTCTTTTTCAAAAACATCCAAGGCCGCGCCGGCCACTTTTCCGTCGTGGATCGCCTTGAGAAGCGCTTTTTCTTCCACGATGCCGCCGCGGGCGCAGTTGATGATCCGCACCCCCGGCTTCATGATCTGGAAGGCCTTTTCATTGATCAAATATTTTGTCTCCGGGGTCAGCGGGGTATGGACCGTGATAAAATCCGCCTCTTTGAAAATTTTATCGAGTTCGCAAAAATTCACGCCGAGCGCTTTGACGCTGTCCGCCGTGATAAAAGGGTCATAAGCCAGGACCCGCATCCCAAAACCCTGGAGGGCGCGTTTGGCCACTTCCCGGCCAATCCGCCCGAGGCCCACAATGCCGATCGTTTTCCCCTGAAGCTCGGTGCCCAAAAATTCCTCGCGCTTCCATTTGCCCTCAAGGAGCGAACGGTGGGCCTGGGGAATTTTACGGGCCAGGGCCAGTATCATCGTGATCGTATGCTCGGCCGTGGCGGTCGTGTTCCCCTCCGGAGTGTTCATCACGATGATCCCCTGCTTGGTGGCCGCATCCAGGTCCACATTGTCCACGCCCACTCCCGCGCGGCCGATCACCTTGAGATGACGGCCCGCTTCGAGGATGTCTCGGGTGAGACGCGTGCCGCTCCGGATAATGACGGCATCATAATCCCCGACAATTTTTTTGAGCTCGTCGGGAGAAAGTCCGGGCCTCACGTCCACACGAAGCCCGTTTTCTTTTTGAAGGACTTCGAGACCGTCTTTCTCCAATTTGTCCGCCACAAGAACTTTCATCTTCTCTCCTTTTTGAATCATGCCTTGGCCCCCGCAAGCGCTCTTCCGGACATGTGCTTCAGGCCTTTTTTCAACGCCGCAATTCCGCGGTCGATGTCGGCTTTGCGGATGTAGCCCATGTGGGCAATCCGGATCACCCGGCTTTTCATCTCGCCCTGCCCGCCGGCGATGCTGACATTTTCTTCATCCCGGATCCATTTCACGAGTTTCTCTCCGTCGATTCCCGCAGGCACTTTAACAGAAGTGATCCCATTCGAAGGGCGCTGGGCAAAAAATTCGAGGCCGAGTTTCTTGATCTGTTTTCGGGTATAAAGAGCGAGCTCTGCCGTCCTCTTTAAAACTTTCTCGAGGCCTTCCTTTTCAATTTTCCGGAGGGCTTCCCGGAGTCCCACCACCAGCGAAATCGCCGGCGTGAAAGGAGTGTCCCATTGCTGCAAGGCCTTCTCATAGAGCGACAAATCAAAATAAAACCGCGGAAGTTTGGCTTCCCTCATCCTTGCCTGGGCACGCTCTCCGACGGCAAGAAAAGCAAGGCCCGGCGGAAGCATCAAACCTTTTTGGGAACCCGAAATCGCGAGATCGATCCCCCATTCGTCCATTTCAAAACGGTCGGCCCCGAGCCCGCTGATCGCATCCACAATAAGAAGCGGGCCTTTTCCTTTCAGCCTTCTCCCGATCTCCGCAAGGTCATAAACTACACCCGTGGAAGTTTCTGAAAGCTGGAGGCAGACCGATTTCAGCCTTGGATTCCGCTCCACCGCCTCCTCCAAATTGGCCGGAGACACGGCCTGGCCGTAAATGACTTTCATCACATCCGCTTTCAGGCCGTAGGCCTTTGCGATGTGGGTGAAACGCTCGGCGAACTTTCCTCCCTCCACCACGAGAACTTCATCGCCCGGAGAATGAAAATTGGTAATCGCAGCCTCCATCGCCCCCGTCCCCGAAGAAGCAAAGGTATAAACCGGATAACGCGTCCTGAAAATCCGCTTCAGGCCCCCGCTCACTTCCTCAAAAAGTTTCTGGTACTCCGGCGTCCGGTGGTGAAAAAGGGGCCGCCCGAGCAAGCGGAGGATCTCGGGAGGGACAGGCGTCGGGCCGGGGGTCAGGAGCAGATGGGAACGTTTGGGCATCGCCGGAGCTTTCGAAAAGATGAGCTTTAGGCTTTCAGGGCCTCGTCCCGAGAAGTGATCACGTGGTCGACGATGCCGTATTGGTTGGCCTCGGCAGCCGACATGAAAAAGTCGCGGTCGGTGTCCTTTTCAATCCTCTCGAGCGGTTGTCCTGTGTGTTTGGCCAGAATCTTATTGAGCTCATCCCTCAGTTTCAAAATTTCTTTGGCGTGAATCGAAATGTCGCTGGCACTCCCCTGCGCCCCGCCCCACGGCTGATGGATCATCACCCGGGCATGAGGCAGAGAAAACCGCTTTCCTTTCTTTCCTGCGGCGAGGAGAAGCGCCCCCATGCTGGCCGCCTGGCCGACGCAATAGGTGGCCACATCGCATTTCACAAATTGCATGGTGTCGTAAATGGCCATGCCGGCCGTCACGGATCCGCCGGGGCTGTTGACGTAAATATTGATGTCTTTATTGGGTTCCTCCATTTGAAGAAAGAGGATCTGCGCGATGATGAGGTTGGCGATCGTATCGTCAATGGGGGTCCCCACAAAGACGATCCGGTCCTTCAAAAGCCGCGAATAAATATCGTAGGCCCGTTCCCCCCGGCCGGTTTGTTCGATCACCATGGGTACCAAGTAGTTCTTCATGAAGCCCTCCCCGCTTTTGCGTTTTCTTTGATTAAACGGATCACTTTCTCATGTAAAATTTGAATGCCGACCGACTCTTTCGCCTCTTCGTGCTCCTCGTAATATTTCCGCACGGCCTCCTCCGACTGCCGGTGGGTCGCGGCAATCTCTTTGTACTTCGCCTCGAAATCCGCGGCCGAAAGTCCCAATTTTTCCTGCTTTGCAATCTCGGTCAAAAGAAAAGAAAGCCGGACTTCCTTCTCCGCTTCGGGCCGGAGCTTTTCCTGGATGGAGGGGATTTCTTTGCGAATGACTTCCTCCGTGGCGCCCCTCCGTAAAAGCGACTGGACCGCCGTTTCAAGAAGGCCCGCGGTCCGTCTTTCCACTACCCCTTTAGGGATGGGGAACGAATTTTCTTTCAGCAGGGCTTCGAGCAGGGCGCTTTCGAATTCCGCCTCGGTCCGCCTTGCCTTTTCGGCCTCGATCCGGGCCTGAAAATGATTCCGCAGGTCCTGAAGGGTCTCGAACTCCCCCGTTTCCTTGGCCAGCTCGTCCGTCAAGGGAAGAAGCTCCTTGGTCTTGATTTCTTTGACCTTCACCCGGAACACCCCGTCTTTTCCCACCCATTCTTTTTTGGCAAATTTTTCGGGAAAAGTGATCCGCACTTCTTTTTCCTCGCCCGGGCGGACTCCGATGAGTTGGGCTGAAAAGCCTTTCAGAAATTCGTCTTCTTTCAGTTCGAACCAATCGTCCGTCCGCTTTTCGGCCTCTTTTCCGTCCACCCGGCAATCATAATCCGCAATCAGGAAATCCCCCTTTTGGGCGGGACGGTTTTCAACGGCCACGAATTTGGCCAGGGATTCGCGGAGCCTTTGAAGGGCCTCGTCCACTTCCTCGCCCCTGACCTCGACCTTGGCCCTTTGGGCGGAAAGGCCCCGGTATTTGCCGAGTTTGATGGCGGGAGGGACTTCGAGTAAAGCCTCGTAAGTCAATTTATCTTCCGTGAATTCAACCTCGCGGATGGTCGGGCGGCCCAAAAATTCGATCCCCTTTTCTCCGATGACTTCCCTGAAGGAACGCACAATCAGCTTCTCAAGCACTTTCTCTTTCGCCTCGCTCTTGAAATGGGCCTCCACCACTTCCTTGGGGGCCTTGCCGGGACGAAAGCCCGGAATCCGGGCGTCCTTTCCGATGGCTTCGAAGAAGTGTTTGTATTCCTCCCGGATCAGGTCCTGTGAAACCGTGACCGAAAGAAGCTTCTCGCAGGGTGCAGGTTCTTTAACTGAAACTTTCACGCCCAATCTTTCTCCTTTGACTTTAATCAGCGAGCGAAGGGATTTGAACCCTCGACCCCAACCTTGGCAAGGTTGTGCTCTACCAGCTGAGCTACGCTCGCATAATACGCTCGCAAAATACCTCTTAAAATTCATAACCCCAAAAAAAGCAATATTTTAGAGCTTATGGGGGGCGGTGTCAAATAGGCTTGGGAGGTGCCTGAAATCAGGCTTCTTTCCGCTTCTCTTGGGGCCAGATGACGGAGGCGATAATCGAAAGGAGAAGTGTGACGGCAACTACGAGAAGGGCATATCCCACGGGGATTTTATAGAGATCGGCAATGAGCATCTTTGCCCCCACAAAGGCCAGAATGAAGGCCAGACCGTAATGGAGGTGATGGAAAAGCCCCATGATCCCCGACAGGGCGAAGAAAAGGGAGCGCAAGCCCAGGATGGCAAAGACATTGGAAGTGTAAACAATAAAAGGGTCGTGCGTGATGGCCAAAACGGCAGGCACGGAATCCACGGCAAAAATTACGTCCGTCGATTCCACAACCAGAAGAACAATAAAAAGAGGGGTGGCATAAAGGCGGCCGGCCCGGCGGACAAAAAATTTGGCGTCTTCATACTCATGGGTCACCGGCATGAAATAGCGGAAAAGTTTCAGGACCGGATTTTTCTCGGGATGGATTTCTCTTTCCTTTTCAAACGCAAGTTTCACCGCCGTAAAAATCAAAACGGCTCCGAAGAAATAAATGATCCAGTGGAATTGATGGATCAAGGCCACTCCCAGCGTGATGAAAATTCCCCGCATGATGAGAACGCCGATAATCCCCCAGAAAAGGATGGTGTGTTCCAAATGGCGGGGCACGCGGAAATAAGAAAAAATCACGAGAAAAACGAAAAGATTGTCGACGCTTAGGGACTCTTCAATGACGTAGCCCGTGAGGAATTCAAGCGACTTCACGGGCCCCATCCAAAGCCGGACGAGGATCGCAAAGACAAGGGCCAGGCTGACCCAAATGGCGGTCCAAGCCAGGGCTTCCTTCAATTTCACCACATGGGATTTGCGGTGAAAGACGCCGAGATCAATAACCAGGGTGATGCCAATGACCGCAATAAAGATCGCCCAGAGCATTTCAGTCGATCCCCAAGACGGCGGTCTCACCCTCCCCCACGGCCTTGGCCTTGGCCAGGGCCTCCTGGATGCGGTTCAAGAAAAGGGGGGCTTCGGCGGCCTCGGTTCCGTTGCAGCCCGCAATCCCGACACAAAAGGTGAGGTTTGTTTTTTTCCCGTTCCATTGAAAACTGTGGTTTTCGACAAGACGTTTTAACCTTTGCACGATAAAGACCGCTTCCTCCTTGCGGATCCCGGGCAAAAGAACGAGGAATTCGTCATTTTGGATGCGGCCGACCACATCAGCAGAACGGCTGTTTTTCCCCAGGATCTTGGCAAACTCCTGCAGAACAAAATCCCCGAAACGTTCGCCCTGCTTCTCGTTGATTTGGCGGAACCCGTCCAAATCGATCCATAAGCACGCGAGGTCCTGGCCGTTCCTTTTGATCCTTTCGATTTCTTTTTCCAGCCAGATTAAAAGCAGGCGGCGGTTATAAAGGGAGGTGACGGGGTCGGAAACCGAAGAAATTTGGGACATTTGGTGGAGAGCCCGGGTGCGGACAAGGGAACGCACGCGAACCGCCAGTTCGTCGGCATCAAAAGGCTTCACGAGGTAATCCCACGCACCCCTTCGAAATGCGAGGATTTTGGCCCGGGGGTCCGCTTTGCCGCTCAGGATCATGACGGGTATAATTCCCTCCTGGCTTTTCAATTTTAAATCGGTGAGGGCCGAAATCCCGCTCATCCCCGGCAGGACGGCCTCCATCACGATCACATCCGGCTGGACTTCGGAATATTCCTCCAAAAGGTCTTCGGCGCACTTGAAATGATGAATCTTGTATTTGTCTTCCCGTAAAATGCGTTCCAATAAATCGAGGGTGTCCGCGTCGTCATCCACCAAAGCCAAAACGGGCTGCGGTTTGATCTTGGCAAGCATCCGGTCAAGCGCCGCCGGCGTAAGGTCTGCTTTCATCACCCTTTCCTTGATTTATGCGGCCGGAGAGATTTGAACTCCCACGCCTTTCGGCATTGGATCCTAAGTCCAACGCGTCTGCCATTCCGCCACGGCCGCGGGCAGGCTGAACTTGCCCCGCGAAGGACTCGAACCTTCGACCCAGCGATTAAGAGTCGCTTGCTCTACCAAACTGAGCTAGCGGGGCGCACTGCTGAAATTTTATAGTTTCTCTAACTTAATATCCAGCTTAAATAATCGGCTTGGGGACTGAAAAAGGCGGGTCTATTGACGGAAAATCTGCCGGACACCCTTGGTCAATTCAAGGTACCTTTCCCGGTTCACCGAAAAGCTTTTGCCCGAGAGCGGCAGCTGCTCGAACTCGTCAACCACCCAAAAGTACCTTTCTTCCGTGACAAAACGGGAGGTCAAGTAATCATAAAGGTAGGGCAGCCATTCGGCGTCGGCCTTGAGAAAACGATCCAAAAGGTGAACGTAGCCCTGGGGGTCGTAGCCCGCCTGGATCAGGTAGCCAAGCGCCTTCCGGTCGGCATGCTGAACCCTTTCGTCAAAAGCGAGCGTGCGGGATTCGGCCATGGCGTTGACCAAAACAAGCGAGGAGGCTGCCAGCACTCCGATTTGACCGAAGAAAGGCCCGGTCATGGCCACAAATTGCGTGAGCCGGTCCAGGTTTTGGCGCGACGTGGAAAGCTGGGGATCGCGGTATTGGAGTTCCCCGATTTCGTGTGCGATGAAGGCGGCGAGCTCCGCTTCATTTTCGATAAAATTGAGGGAACCGGTGGTTAGGTAAACGAACCCGCCCGGCGCTCCCCTGGCATAGATCCGGTCGTCATAGAGAACGGTAAACCGGTACGTCAGGTCCTGACGCTCCGCGGTCTTGGCGATATTTTTCCCAATCCGATTGATATAGCCCACGAGGCGGGGCTCGGTGTAAATTTGAAAAGAAGAAGTAATAGTGCTGTGGATTTGGTTTCCCAGCTCAATTTCGCGGAGATCGGAGCGCGAAAGATCGTTCCCCGAAATCTTTTCCCGAGAAGGATAGGAGGGGTTTCCGGCGCACCCCAACGACAGAATGAGTAGTAAAGCAAACAGTTTTTTTGCTTTCATTCGCTCCCCTCGAGTCCTGCTTTCCAGAATCGCGCCCGGCAGGACTCGAACCTGCGACCTAGTGGTTCGAAGCCACTCACTCTATCCAACTGAGCTACGGGCGCATCAATTCGGCGTTCAGTCTAACGCTTGGAAAGTATATCGTCAAAACCTCTTGAAAACACTAGAGCGAGCGCGCCCAAGTCCCCCACCCGGTCCCCCAACTGGGTCTTCACGACGCGGCAGGCCCGGTGGAGTGAAGGCCAGGCGTGCTGTTTCAAAGATTGGGACATCGAGGCCCAAAAAAAGCGGGAAGATTTCACGACGCTCCCGCCCAAAATCAGCATTTCGGGATTCAAAAGGTTGATGGTGTTGGCGAGGCCGATGCCGAGAAAATATCCGGCCTGCCGGAAAACCTCGAGGGCCAGCGGATCTCCAGCTTCAGCTGCTAAAGCAACGATTTCAGCAGTAATTTCTCCCCCCTCACCCTTCCCTCTCCCCCGGGGGGAGAGGGTTGGGGTGAGGGGAAATTTGAATCTTCTCCCGCGCCGGACCTCCCGGCGGACATATTGGGCGATCGCGGTCCCGGAAGAATAGGCCTCGAGGCACCCGCTTTGTCCGCACCCGCACCTTTCCCCGCCCGGGAAAATGACGGTGTGGCCGATCTCTCCCGCGCCAAACGAGGCGCCGAGCAAAAGTCTTCCGTTGAGAATGATTCCGCTTCCGATGCCGGTGCTGACGGTGAGATAAACGAAATTTTCCGCCCGGCGGCCTTGACCGAAAAGTTTCTCGCCGAGGGCCGCTGCGCTGGCATCGTTGGCGATGAAAACGGGAAGCTTGAGACGTTTTTCAAGAAAAGACTTCAGGGGAACTCCCTGCCAGCCTTTGAGATGGGGGGAACGCTGGACCACTCCTTTTTCCGGATCCATCGGGCCCGGAATCCCGACGCCGATGCCTAGTAATTTCCCCTCACCCTTCCCTCTCCCCTTAAAGGGGAGAGGGCTGGGGTGAGGGGTTTGGGATTTTAGGGATTCGAGAGTTTGGGCGAGAGTTTCGATGCATTGACGGCTTTTTCTGCCAGTTGTGGTCGCGATGAGTTTTTTGGCGAGGATTTTTCCGCGGGAATTCCCGAGGGCGACGGAGATTTTCGTTCCCCCGATATCCACCCCCAGAGCGTATTTCACTTTTCCTTTTTTAGTTTGGCCGGGGAGGGAATCGAACCCCCCACGCAGGGATTTTCAGTCCCTCGCTCTACCACTGAGCTACCCGGCCGACCGACGAAGTTTAAGGCGAAACGCTTGATTACGAAGCGAGAGTTTTCTCGCTAATTGATTCATCTGCCAGAGCCATTCGAGCTTCTTCTTTGGCGATATTTTCATCCATCGGCGGAGTTTTTCTTCACGGCTTTCCCAGCCAAAATTCATTTTTCTCCCCTCAACTTTTTGATTCTTTTAAGTTCCGCAATATCAAGCTGGTCAACTTCTCGGCCTGCCTTTTGTTTCATTTTAATGAGGTGGTCAATTGAGATCAAAGGGAGTGAAATCTTTCCCACCTGGATAAGGCTTGCTTTTTTTCTAGCCTCTTCATAGGTCACTGGAGAATCAATAATCAAATCCACTTGCTTCAAATCCTTGTCGAGATAAAAATTAAATGCCTTCATATGCTTATTGTGAATCCAATTCCGCCTGAGCCTCGGATCAGCAATTCCCATGGGATCAACAGGCTGTCTAACGCCGTATCCTCGTTTTTTAAAAATCCTCACAATCCTAGCCAGATTTTCATTGCTCATTTCAACAAGAATATCTAAATCAGCCGTATTTCTCAAAGAACCGTGAAGATTAAGAGCAATGCCGCCCACCACGATATATTTCACCTTGTGTTTCTGAAAGTCACGAAAGATTTCTTCGTAAATTATCATAAGATAAGACTTTAATAATAATAGACACTTTTCTTCTTTGCAATACTTTAGGAGGGGTAAATCAAAGGTGTTTACGCAGCCACTTTGAGGGCGCGGGCGTTGAGTTCGGTGATCAACTTGGCAAGGATGGTCTTCGTGATGAGAGAATCGATCCCTGCCACATTCCAGTAACCATTCGAAGGAACCTGGAAGCCGGGTTCCCAACGTTTGATAAAGGCTTCCAATTCGCTCCGTCCCAATTGACCGGCCAGGCGGGCCAGTTGGACGGCCCCCGACGGATCGATCACAAGGTTCTCATCCACGACTTCATACACGAGTCCCTTGAAGTTCATTTGAACGAGGACTTTTTCCACCGCAAGGCGGCGGGCGCTCGGGACGAGCAGGATGATGTGCTCATCGGTCGTAACGCGCCGGTACTCCGCGATCTTACGGCTAAGCTCTTGCTCGGGCCTCAAGATGCGGTCCACATCCGGCTCGAGTTCATAGTGGACGCTCACTTCCTGCCCCACCGAAGCGATCTTGTAATTGATCCGGGAAAGAAGGTCCTTTAGATAAACAAGGTCGCCCTTTCCGATAAGGAGTTCCTCGGCCGCTTCCCCGATCCGGTCCGGAAGCGCTTCCTTATTTTTCGCGAGGTCCATCACGGCCGTGATCAATTCGATTTGAATGGCAAAGCGCCTGGAGTTGATCTTCGTCATCGCTTCGATGCTCGCCGTATAGGCTTCCATCTCGTCATGGACCGCCTCATGGAGTCCCTGGACGGCGTGGGTCCGTTCGTGCCAGAAGAAGACCACGAAGTCTTCCATCAGCCGAAGAAGCTGGACGGCATCTTCTTTACGGAAGCTCGCCATTTCGATAAATTGCCGGTGGGCAAAACCGTTGATCGTATTTTCATTGATCACGATCCTCGGTTTGTCGCCCTTCGTACCGAAATCGATGTAACCCCTTTGATGGGTCAGAGTGTCCCCATCGGGCCGGCGCACTTCAAGACGTCCTTCATTGAGATAGGTCGTAATGAATTCCTCGATCCCTTCGAGCCCCACGGCTTCGCCCAAACGGGCCGCCCCTTCAAAAATGATCCTTCTCTGCTCCTGCATGTTGCCCGACCCTTTGAGTTTGAGGATGACGCGGGCAAGCGCTTCGACCCGTTCCGCCGGGATCCCCATCTGAATCAGGCGGACTTCGATTTCTTCAAGAAGGGCCGGGCCCTCAAGGGCCTTCTGAAGCGCGGCTTCACGGACTTCCGCCCTCTGCAGCCGCTCCCCTGTAGGAGGAATATATTCCACCCGGATCCATTCCGAATCGAGGCCAAGCTCCTCATCTTCCTCATCGGGAACTTCTCCGAGAAGCTCGCGCATCATTGCCTTCTCCGCGCTCGCCACTTGGTCCACCATCTCAATCACGAAGGGGACTTTTTTCTTCCGGAGCGTTTCAACGAACTTCCAGGTTTCCGTGAGTTTGCTCAAGAAGGCATGCGGATTATCCAGCTTGTCATCGAACGGGACCTCTTTAAGACTATCACCTTCACGGAAACGGACAACCTGGAGATGGCCCTTGCTGCCCGCGGGCGGTTGGGCGAGGAAGGTCGTTTCGGTCCGGCTGCCGTCGCGGCCGATGATTCCGGAAGTTCCGTTTTGTTTTTTGACCTGCGGCTGACCGTCGGTAAAGGAGGAAGGCAGAGGATCCTCTCCCGGATGGAAGTGGGTCATATTGGCAAGGTCCGAGCCCAGGGGCTCGACGCGGTTTTCATTGGCGCCCTGGAAGGAGATGTAAATGGTCCCGTCTTTTTCCACTTGAGAATACTGTTTCTCATAAGGAAGTTTGCCCAGCGCCTCATCGAGCTCCTTTGGAATGGCGTTCATGTCATTCACGTCGATCATGAGATAAAGTTTGCCGGTCTTGCGCCCTTTGTCCACGCGCCCTTTGTCCACGGCGTCGGCCGCTTTTTCGGCCAAGGCCTTCCGGATCGCAGAATCCGCATCAAGGACTTTAAAGAGGTCGCTGCCACTTTCCGTGAGGACGGCGAGTTTCTCTCTCCGGTACTGGTCCGCTTTGGAATAAAGGGGCTTTCCGTCGCTGCTTTTCTTGAAGGCCTCTTCGCTCATAGCGGAGAGGGCAAAACTCTTCAAGCGGTAGATAAAATCACCTTCCCGTTTGGGATCTTCCTTGATAAAGCTTGCGATCGTGTCCCGGTCCTCATCGCTTCCATAAAGGAAGATGGGTTTCAAAACACCCTCCTTCATTTTCGCCTCGGCTTTAATGAAGTCCTCGTTGTCCGCCTCGTTATTGGGAGAGAGGTTGGAGATCCGGAAAAGAAGTTCGCGGAGTTTGCCGCCCCCGACATAATTCTTTCTCAAGAGGGGCTGCTTCGCCTTTTCCTTATAACCCTCGCTGATCTCCTTGACCGCTTGCAGGGTTTCTTTTTCAAGCTCCCGATAGAGGGGCTTTACGGCTTCGCGCAGGAGGGCGCCGAATTTCTCGTTCTCATGCCGTGCCTGCCTTTCCAGCAATATACCCGCCGCTCCCCGTCTTCTTTCTATTTTTATTTTAATTTTTTCCATAGGAGGAATTAGAAAAGCCAATCCAACCCATGTGAAGGCGAGGAAAGCCGGTACCAAACCCACCCAACCAAAGAGGAATGGAGAGAAGATTCCGAATGCCATGAGGCCAAAGCGCGCTCGTGAAGACCGGGCGGGCCATGTGAGTAATTGATGAATCCTGGATTTGCGGATTTCGCCGCGAGCACTCAAACCAGCTTTGGCCAGAATATAATCGCGCTCAAGCTTTTCACGCCGAACCTTTTCCACTTGCAAGGGCGACAGGAAAGGCTCGATCATCCGGAAGCCCCGATCCCATTCTTCGGCGGTCAAATTGTCGCGGGAGAGGAAGCGCGTGATCTCGGGTTCGGCCGTACGGAAGGAGCGGCGCAGGCTCGAATCCTCTTCCTGCATCTGCCGCTTTTTCACTTCAAAGGGCACGATATTCTGGTCATAAGGCACGACTTCGCGGTCGCTATAGACGTTGGCAATATAAGAGGTATTCCGGCTCCATTCTTCTTTCATTCTCTGGACTTCGGCCTGGGCCTTGGCCAGTCCGTGCGCCCCATGAGAAGCCATGCGGATGACGCGCCTTAATTCTTTATAGAGGGTTTTTCCGATGGTGCCGCTTGCGTTGGGACCTTCTTTGCGCATGGCCTCATCGCTCTCCTGTTTTTTGCGCTGTAAAATTTCCGATGCCCGCTTCACCTGCCCGTTCGCGAGCGCTTCCTGAATGTCATAGTAATAACGGAAGTTCGTGTTGGTCTTGAAATAATCATCGTAGAGCTTCCAAGGCTCCTCTTCCCCGCGGAGCTGCCGGAGGACAGGGTCCTGTTCATATCCTTGAGCAGAGGCCAGTTCATAGAAAGACGCTTTGTCGCGGTAAACCGTCTGCTTTCTCAAAATGGCGAGGGCGCGGAGGGTGTCCGAGAAGGCGTGGACCGATTCCGGCTTGAGCCCTTTGAAATAAGAGGTCGCCACGTACTCGGCCATTTTATCGCGGGTGATCTGGTTCACGTGGTCGCCTCCCGCCTGCGTCCCGTCCTGTAGCGTCCCGAGCCGGATATTATCGCCGATGACCTTGCCGTAATTCGCGATATTCTTGGCCCAGTTGAGACGGCGCTGGTATTCCTTTTCATCGATGACTCCGTCTTTCTTGTCCTGCCTGGCCCGTTCGCGGATCTGCCTTGCCCGGAGTTCCGGCGCGGAAATCTCCCGTTTCAGCTTAAAGGGATGCTGGATCCCCTCGTCCAGGACCGTCTGGCCTTGCTCCGTTCCTTCGTGGAGGAGATAGGCGGTCATGAAGAGTTTGGCTCCTTCGTCCGCATTGCGCGTCATGCCGCTGTAGCGGGCGTCGAGGAAGTCTTCCAAGGCCCAATCGGCAAAGAGGATCACTCCTTCGCCGCGCACCTGGGCCGCGGAGTCGAGGCCCGGTTTGATCTCAATCCTCATATCCGCAATCATATCGCGGTGCGCTTTCAAAATTCTCTTCAGGTGGGCGGGAACTTTGGGATCTTCGTTGATTTGGCGGTTAAGTTCCTCCACGTGTTCCCGGCGGTATCTCTCGAGGTCCTCTTCGTTATAACCCAGGCCGTATTTCCTTCTGAAATCGCGGATCTCGCGGCGGATATAGGGATTGTAGGCCTCGGCAGCGTTCAAGAGAGCCAGGATTTCGGAGCGTCCTTTATATTTCGGATCGTTCTTTGCGACGCCCCGGTTGCCTTCGACCATTTGGTGGGCACGGCGCATGTAAATTTCGCCGATGGCGCGGCTGATGTGCTCTCTCCGTTCGCGGCCCCGCTCTTCCTTCAGAAGCTCTTGGTAGCCCTTCTCAAGATCATCCACGCTGATTCCCCTGACTTGTTCGAGCGCCTGTGCAAGGGGCGGATTCACACCCGTCAGAAGCGCTGCGGGTTCCCAAAGGAGTAGGCTCGTGAGTTCGGGATTGAGGTCATCAATCGAAACGCCGTGGCGGCGCATGGCGCCCGTAAAATCGCTCAAAAGCACCTGCCCCTTTTCGTCCTTGACCCGTTTCAATTCCGTGAAGGCCCGGCCCAAACTGATCCGCGCCTGAATGGTTATGCGGTCGTTATCCACCAATTCATAACCCTCGGGAAGCCCGATTTCCTGCGGGGTGATGGTCTCGGCCGCGTTAAACGAATCGGCCTCGCCCGCTCCCCACTCCGGATTGATGAGATTAAGGGCCTGTGCCAGCGTCAGCGTTCTCCCGGTCATAAATTCGTCAAGATCTTTCTGGGTCAGGACGGTCCAGATCGGATTCCTTTCAAGGACTTTCGTCCGGTCGGCCTTTTTCATCCTCTTAAAATCTTTAAGCCGTTTGCGGTAATCCTGCTGATTCTTTGCATCCCGCCTTGCCATTCTCTGCGAATACCGCTCCCACAAGTCTTGTTCAAAGGCGGTGGCCTGATCCTGCCTTTTATATCCATCAAGATAGGACTCTTCAAAGGCACCGTCCCTGTCCGGAATCAGCTTGGTGAATGTCTCAATCCGCTGATGTAACATGTTAAACTCTTCGTGCAGCTGATACAGCCTCTCGAATTCCCGCCTCAATTTGGGATCAGGAAGTCCCGCCAAAATTTGTAATGCCTCTGCCTTTTTGAACTGGGCAAAAACCTTATAGAAGGCTTCGTATCCCTCTCTCAACATCGAATAGTGTTCCGCAAACTTTCTTTTCGCATTTTCCAGTTCGGTTTCCAGGGGCTGGCGTTGAGCCGGGGTCAGACCCTCCGCTTCCAATGCTTTGGTCAACCGGGCGGCTTCCGCTTTCAAAGTCAAATATTGATCATCGACACCGATATTTTTTTCTCCTCCGATGGACAACATTTTCAGTAAATGTTTTTCAAGTTCCTCCTCGGCCGCCGCAAGCTGGGCGTCGAGTTGTTCAATGCGCTCGTCCGTAAGGTCGGGTTCTTTCCGGTCCTCTTTGAGTTCTTCCACCTTCTTCCGGAGTTTGGAGTATTCCGAGAAAAAGACCTGCAGTTCCCGGACTCTCAATTTCTCCATGTTTTTCCGGATCACGCGGTCCATCTTCTTGTGAAGTTTCCGTTCCCCGCTAAGGCGCTTTTGACCTTCCGCTTTTTGAAGGGCCTCATAAGCCGCCAAGATCTGGTCCACAGTAGGTTTGTTGCCGGGCGCCAGATTGATCAGGTGCTGGAGCCAGAAGCGGTCCTTGGAGCCTTCGGCATGCTGCAGGATCTTGCCGCGCACATAGGAAGCGGTGAGTCTCTTACTGAAGAAACCGGAAACGGTAAGTCTCTTGCTGAAGAAACCGACTCCGAGCACCATCCGAAGGTAGAATCCAAACAATGTCCGGACGGAACCGGGCCAGAGGCGGACACTGCCGTCACGGTGCTCAAATTGATATTTGTGCAGATACCTTCTCCCAATTAGAAGAAGCGGGCCCACAATACTGATACCCCAGAATAGGATTGAGTCGGACGCTACGATACTTGTCGCCAAGCCCACGGGCGCGGCGACCGGCGCGACTAACCAACCGATTAAGATGACCGCGGAAATTGATACGCCGGCAACGGCCGCCAAACCCAGCACGAAGAGAGCGGGTTCCACCCACGTGCTGCGCGCAAAGAAGATTTTCGTCCTAAAAGCCCAGCGGGCCAGTTTGGCGGCCCACGAGGAGTAGGAAATCCGTTCATACACCGGGGCGGTCGGCATCAAAACTTTCTCGTCGAAGAGCATTTTGATCGTATTGAAAATTCCGCCGAGTTTCGTCAGTCCTTCTTTGATCTGGAATTCCAAGAGCCAGAACCCGACGATTCCCAGGGCCAGGGCCATTGCCGTAAACGCCCCGCCCGCCCAGGCCCAGAAACCAAGAGAGGTCACGATCCCCGCAATGCTGACCGCCGGGGCAAGCCACCAAAGAAGCGCAATCAGGCCTCCGAGTCCAGCCACGCCGAGGAACACTTTTTTGATGGTCTGCCAGCGTTCGGCCCAAAGCTCGGATTTCACATCGGCTTTGGCACTATTACGAAGCTCACGTTCGCTGCGGTCTTGATATTCCGCCTGTCTCTTATAATAATTTTCCAGCCTCTCTTCGACTCGCAGCTCAAATTCAACTTCCTTCATGTTGCGGCGGGCGCCGATCTCGGAGGTCCATTCGAAGCTCGCCTGCAGCCAGTGTTTGAGAATCATGCGGATAAAGTAGAAGACCCGTCCGGTCTTGGTGTGCGGGAAGCGGGTGGGGCTTTCAACGAATCCTTCGAGCCCGCTTTGATAATCGGCTCTGCTGACATGAGTTCTTCCGCTCAAGTTGCCGCTCAAAAGCCCTTTCACATAACCTGCAAAATAGTGGACACGGCCTGAACGGACCGTTTGTCCCTTCTTGAGCCGGGCCTCGGAAACAATCGCTCCTTCTTCCACGGTCCCGTCCACATGAGAAGTTTCGATGAAGACGTTATTGCCGATCTTTCCGCCGACCCATGCGCCCTCGATTTTGGCGTTGTTTCCGATTTCAGTTCCCCGTTTGACGACCGCCGCAAAGGTCTTCTCTTTCCGGCCCTTGCCGACCTTGCGCGAATCGATCCGGGAATCTTTTCCGATTTTCGACTTTTTGCCGACGATGGACCGTTCGCCCACAAAAGTCCGCTCGCCGATTTCGGCCCCGTCTTCGACTTTGCCGAGGATCACGGCATTCCGTTTCACTTTGGCGCCGGCTCCCACTTCCGCATTCGCACCGATGAAAGCGCCGGACTCAACGTCCGCATCCTGATGAATGCGCGCACTTTCGTGCACGCGGACCCAGCCTTTGCCGTCTTTGGTCTTCATCCAGAGGAACCCACTGCGTTTATTCTGGAGGTGAACGAGGATTTCGTTGGTGTTATAAATTTGGGACCGTGAATAGCCGCGGCTGATCAATTCGCATTCGGGATTGCCCGCGCAAAGCTCGTCGGCCGAGGCATTCCTCAAGGCCTGGATCCGGAAGCGGCCCGTGGGTTTGGCCTGGTCCTGCCGGTGTTCCGCCACCCGGCCCGCATAGAAGGTGTGGCCGCCGGCATGGAAGACACCGCCCAGGCTCCGCTCGAGCATTTCTTCAAGCCCTTTTGAATCTCGGACCAGGGCTTTAACTTCTTCTTCATCCAAATCATCGATTTCCACGGTCTCGGTCCCGCTGGGGGCCCCTTCCACCTGAACGCTGGGCATGAAGACAAAGATTCTTGTCGTCGGAGGACCGCCGGGTGCCCCTTCGCCTCCTGCACCGCCTGCGGCAACACTTAAAAGTTTCAACACATTCAGGCCGCTCCGGGCCGCTTCGTTGGCTTTGGCCTGGGTCTTCACTTCAACCGTCCGGACCGGCTTGCCGTCTTTGAGTTCCGTGCGGACGGTGACACGATCCTTCGGCCGATCGTGGTCGGCATAGGGGCGGACCACGGTGATCTTGGGGATGCGGCGAGCGTGACGATGCTGGATATTGGCCACCGTGCGGCGCCCCTCGGTGCTGGTCGGGCCCTGGGCCGCATCCGGCAGCTTGACTTCGGAATTGAGCCGTTCGCCCATGTCTTTTTCAAGACTCTGCAACTCGGCCCGTTGGGCGCGGCCGTAGATAAGGCGCGCGGGAATAAAGATGAGCAAGGCCCCGACCGCTCCAATGCCCGCAGCCATCCAGCTCCAGGCCTTGCGGAGTTTGCCGGCGATATTGCGGTCGCTATTGTGATAAGTGGCCTTCGTGTGATCAACAAGATCCGAATGTTGATCCTTGACCCTTCCCAAAATTTCGTTCATATCCACCCGCTCCGCGCCTTTTTCGATCTGTTCTTCGATCGCGGCCCCGAGTTCTTCGATTCCAAGTTCACTGAAAGATTGAGTTCTTTCTTCTTTTGTGTACCGGTTGAAAATTTGCGCGGCCTGTCTTACGACGGTCGCCATTTCGGAGGCTGTGGCCCGGCCCTGATCCTTCTTCAGCTTGGCCTGACGGTGGGCCTCGATCACGCAGGAACTGCAGGTCGAGAGGGCGGTCACGACCTCGGCCCGCGTGACGCTTCCGTTCGTCAAAGTGAGGAGTTTTGAGACCGCGTCCACTTTTTGAGCGTCGGTCATCCCCTGAATCGCGCCGAGGTTGATTAAGAGTTCCCGTGCCACTTGAGCGACGTCCTGTCCCGCGCGTTGAGCCGTCTTTGCGCGGCGGTTGAATTCGGTCTGAAGGTCCCCATTCTGGAAAGTCGGCATCCTGGCCTTCGCGGGCCGGAACTGACGGTCAAAGGTCTCGCGCCCTTCCTCTTCCTCGGCAAGGAAGTCGGCCTCGTTTTTCATCGCAGCGTTCACATAAGAGAAGGCAAAGTCCCTCACAAAAGTCCCCATCCGGTGCCGTCTTTCCTCGCGGAGCCTTGTCTGGTAGAGATCGGCCTTCTTCTCGGCCTGCTTTTCATTAGTCCCTCTTTCGTAATACCAATCATCGATATTTTTCTGGGCGTATCGGATTTGACCTTGTCTCACGAGGCGGTCGGAATTGTAACGGCGCACGGCGAGATCAAGGAGATCGGGATTCACAAAATTGGCGCCTTCGGTGGTCAGATATTCCTCAAGCCAGACTTCGTATTCCTCGCTCCAGGTGACGCCGATCGGAACCACAACGCCCATGGAAGAAAGACGCTTGAGCAGAAGCTCCCGGGCGCGGACGGGGTCAGTGTTCTTCATCTCACGATAAGCCTCAAAAAGTTCGTGGGTAAGGTTCCGGGCAAAACGGTCCGCAAAGGTCTCGTTCCCCTGAATCCGCTCGGTGATTAACGCATCCATCGCGTTCATCATCGACTCCCGTTCAGAAACTCCCTTCCGTCCCCGAGATTCCACTTCTCTTGTTAAGCGATTCACTTCCTCCTTGAGTTTCGCCTCCTCTGCTTTTAAAGAGGCGAGGAGTTTTTCACGAGCGCTTCGGACTTTCCTCTCTGCTTCGGCCTTTGCTTTTTTGTTTTCCTGATTTTTCTCAAGCTCCTCCAATGCATTTTTCAGCTCCTGAATGAGGGGGTTTTCTTTTCCGAAAAGCGCCTCGAGGGAATCGATTGATCTTAGCTCTGTTGCCTGGAAAACTTTTTCACTCATTGCCAAATATCTCTGGCGGGCCCTTTCCAACTGCGTCTGGAGCTGGATGATTTTGGAATCAAAGTCTTTTAGATGCCGCGACACGATATTCCCGGCATGCCGGACACCCAAGCCTTCCAAGCCTTGGGCCAGGCCCGAGCGCAGAAGGTCCATGCGGCCTTTGATTGCGCTGGCCCTCACCTTGTTCTTCTGCCGGTTCCAGAAGTCCCGCTCGACGAGCCTATTTTTCTCGTCCACTTCAAGCCACTGGACCACATTTTCTTCGTTGCCTTTCAGGGCCCACTCTTTGCCGCCGTCTTTCACCGCCACTTCGAAAGTGCCGATGCCTTGAATGACGATCTGACCGTCCTTCAGGAGCCAGGTTTTGTCCGCGAGCCGGAGACCCTGAATGACGCCCGAATCCTCCTGGCGGACCACGTCAAAGGAAAGGCCGTTGATAATGATCTCGTCCTGTTCGTCTTTAATTTGCTTCGTGATGTAGCCCTGCCGGTAAAGCTGGAACATTTCCTCGATCATGGCCTGTTCATAGGGCCACATTTCGACGAGGCCATACCCATCCTGACCGAGGAACTGGGCCGTCATGCGGTTCGCGATCTTGTTTTCGATGAATTCCACCGCAGAGAGTTTGTAATCGACCACGATTTTTTTGGCCTTGGCGCGGGCTTTATTGACGCGCGCCTCGTTGTAGAGATTGACCATGGCGCGGGCATGGCGCGCTTTTCTTGCGGGCGTCTTGGCGGCCTTATATTTACGATAATGGTAATCGAAATCGTTTAGTTTTCCCCGCTGTTCCCTCTGGCCCGGCAGTCTCATGAATCCCTGCTCAACAATCTCTTTCCGGTCGGCGTCGTGGATGAAGATGTCGAGGACGTGCGCGACACCTTCATTCCGTCCGGAACGCGCATATTGCTGGTCCTGCTTATAGAGGTCATCGGCGATCCCGACGTTCACTTCATATTCACCGTCATCCACCGCCACGCCGGCCCGGTGGAAGATCTGTCCGAGCTCATGGTTCGTCTGGGCCTGCGAAAGGGCGCTTTCGCTCGCGATGCCTTGCCCTATAATCTGCTGAATTTTCATCTCAATTTCTTCGATGAATTGATGAATGGCCTTACGTTTCTCCGACTCGCCCTGCAAAATGTCACGCTCATTAAGGAGCATCGCTTTAAGAATCTTGAAAATTTCCTCAAAGACTTTTTCGCTTCCCTGACTTCTTATTTTTTCAAGCAACTTTTCCATTAATTCTTTTCTTGGCCGTTTCTTTTCAAGATGTTCGGTGCGCTCTTTTTCGCTCATAAATCGATTAACAAGCGTCAGGAGAAAGTCCTCAAGGACTCCGGTTAACATTTCTAGACCCGGATCTTGCGTTTGTTTTCTTTTAGCGAGGACTGAAATGAAAAGCTCGATTAACTTTTCATCCACACGGACACCATGTTTTCCTTCAAACGCTTTCGCGAGCGCGACGAGGTCCCGGACGGCCGCTCCGAAATCGGGGGCCCCGTAGTCCACACCGCGTCCCGCGCCGGGCGTGCCAAAGACCACGCCGCCCAGATAGCCGCCCTTGTCGCCCTTCTTCGCCTGTTCGCGGAGATAGGTGGACGGATCTCCATCAAACACAAAGAAGTGGGCCATCCGCAGCGCTTGATCCTTTGACTTAAGGATTCCCTGCATCTTTTCAATTGAGAAACCTTCTGATTCACCCTTCCGCAAGAGCCCCTGATATAAGGCGCTGATCAACGCCTCGGTCTTGAGTTTCGAATCTTGTTCGCCCCGGTTTTTCTCAAGTTGATCGATCAAGAGGGTCAGCAGGTACCGGGATCCTTCATTCGCGAGACGCGCGGCGTCCGGCTTGACCCCGATGGCTTCAAGGAAATAATTCATGCCTTTGGCGTTAAACTCCGAAATCTTGATTTTGGTACCCAAAAGCACCTCAAGCAGATATTCAAAGCCTTCCTTTGCCAAACGCTCCTGATCCAGCTTGATTCCTTTAGCCTCAAACCGATCGGGTGTCAAAATGGTGCGCACATAGTCGAACTTCTCCATTTGCAATCGACCCGCATCGACTGTAATTCCCAGACTTTCGAGTTTGGCTTTGAGATCCAGGCCGATCGTAAAGAGCTCCCAAGGATTGATGTCCACGGGAACGGCGCCGGGGAAAAGCTTTCCGAAATTTTCGAACAATTCTTCTTTGTGGCGGCGGGCAAAGTCTTTATAGAATTCGCCGGCGGTTTTGGCGCTGCGGAAGAAGAAGCGGATGATGGTGCCCGGGTGCTTCGCTTCGAATTCCTTGGCCTTTTGCCATACCAATTCCATGGCTTCTTTGTTGTCCGCCACAAATTCCGGAATGAGGACTTCCCTTGCGCGCTTGATGTGCGTGGGGAACATGATGGGGCTGGCGTCAATGAGCCCCAGGTCTCTCAAGAACCCTTCAAAAGCCAGGTCTTTTCTCTTTTCCATCTTGCCGGTTCTCTCGTCATATTCGTAATATTCGGCCTGAACCGTACCGCTCGATCCGGCAAGGTCGCGCTCGCCTGATTTCGTCTTCGCGACCTTGTTCATGAAAAGATCAAGCCCGCTGATTTCGCCGCTCACCTGCGTGTCGCCCTGCACCGTCAAAACGCCGCCCTGGTCCACGACATAAAGTTCGAGCAGGGATTCCCAAATGGTGGCCCCGAAATCACTTTCGCGCTGGTTCGTTTCCTGGCCGGTTTCGCTGATCGTGACGAGCTTCCACTTGGAAGCGCCGCCCGGAGCGAGCTCGCGATCTCCGTTGCGGTCGGTTTCAAAGGTCAGGCGGATGTCTTTGTTGTAGGACCGGGCGTGGAGCATCTCAAGGCTCCGGAAGAGGAGGTGCTCAAAGGCAGCCTGTGTATTTTCTCCCGCATCGACCCCCCTTTGTCTCATGTCATCCGGACGGTCGAGGCCGATCGCGGAAAGGAAGCTCGCCATTTGTTTGTCATACTTGGTGCTGAAGATCTTGAAGAGTTCGGGGATGATTTCGTTGGCCTTTTCCCGATTGAGACGCAGAGTGCTCCTTGCGGTATCTGCAGTAGCAGCCTCCACCGTGTAAAGGTGATTTCCCGAGGCCTTTGTCAAATAGCCTGCAATCGCATCGCGATAAATTTTCAGTTGGTCCAAAATATCTTTTCCGGGGGTCATCACCTTTTCGCGGCCGGCATTGGCTTCGTGGAGGGCATGGGCCATGGCCATGAAGGCCTGGAACATCTCTTTGTGCCCTTCGGCAAGCCGGCGCCCCATTTCCGCGTTGATGTAGCGCATGCTCACCATCATCTCGTCGATTTCGTCCACGGTGAAGACATAGCCTTCGTCGGCCAAAACGGGCTGCTGACCGCGGGCCTGCTGCTGGTCTTCCAGGAAGATGAACTGCAGGTCATCGCGGCCGATATAGACCACTTTTGGAAGGCCTTCCTTCCCCTCGAATTCCTTGCGGATCGTCTCCTGCTCCATCTGGTCCTTATTGATGCCCGTCACGTCGATCCCGAAGGCCGCGTAGACCGCCGCCTGGTCCGACCACAGGTTGTCCATGACAAAGCTCTTTTCCGGCTCCACGTGGATCACGGTGCGGCCCGAGAACGCTTTGATAATGGAGCGGATCGGCAGGATGATCGTTTTACCCTGTGCCGTGGGAACGCCGATCTTGAAGCCTTGCGCGAGGGCAAAACCTTCCAGCATCTGAATGCCGCGGTAGCGGTGGCGCTCCTTGCTGAAATTGCTTTGCGCCAGATTGAGTGCGACGGCGAATTGATACAAAAGGTCGGTGGGGAGTTCGTTATTCCGAATGTTCTCTTTATTCTGCTTGGCCAGATTGGCGACGGCGCGGAGTTCCCTCACGAGGGCCGTGCGAAGCCGGCGGCCTTCCTCGCCTTCGCTGTCAATCTGATTCCTGAATTTCCTGTCAACCGCGGTCAGGACTTGCCGGGCGATGCTCTCGTTGTCGTTGAAATCGTAATGTTTGTTTGCCTGGTCCTCCAAAAATTTCCTCGATTGGGTGACGGCTTTGCGCAAGAGATTAATGATGGCATCGATATTGGCCTTGAGTTCGGCCCCATTCACGGTCTCGCTTCCCTCCGGGCCCTGGAGGACTTTTGCCAGGACTCCGTCATCGGGGATTTGGGATTTGGCGGAAAATTCCTTTAACCTGAGAAGGAGATCTTTCCAGAAGGCGTCTCCCGCGGCCACATGCCGGAGAAGGAGCCGGATCATCACTTCATATTCGCCGCGCCGGACCGCCATCAAATACTCGTTGGCCCGGTCGTAAAAATCTTTGGCCTTCGTGTCCGGGTCCCAGTTCTGCATCTCTTCGATCTTCTTTTTACTTGCGTAATCCCGGATCTTCTTCGTTTCCCGGTGAGTCATGTCCTCTGAAATGAGCTCGGGCTCCGCGGGCACTTCAACGCCCAATTTTCCGGAAACTTCCTTATAGCGCTCGAATTCGAGCAGGGCCGCCTTGTCGGTGATCTTGTCGCCGGCTTTTGAGCGGTCAAAGGTCTTGCCGGCGTTTTCGAGCTGACGGAGTTCCGCTTCAAGGAGTTCCCTCATCACCAAGGCGGTCTGCGCCATGGGCGTGTTGCGGTCTTCAGGTTTGGCCGGGGTAGGCGCTTTGGTCTTTTTCTCCTCGGCCTTTTTGGCAAGCTGTTCTCTTAACGCATCGACCTGCGATGCGGGAAGACCCTCATTCTGCGCAACGATCAATTGCTCTCTAAGTTCCGTCACTTCAGGGTCCACACTCAACCAGGATTGGATCTTCTGGAGCCGCGCCTTCACTTCGGTTTCAAGACGCGTCACTTCGGTCTGGAGGGTTTCTTGCTCGTCTTTTAAAGTCTGGAGATCGGAAGATTTTTTCCTTGCGGCTTCGCCGACCCGGCGCTTGCTTTCGGCAAGCTTCCTGTGGGCTTCGATGAGTTGGGCACGGAGACCGGTCAGGCCGGGATCCAGAATATCGTGACGGATGGATCCCACTTTCTCGACTTTGCCGTCAGCCTTGATGATGACGCGGAAGCCGGACGGATGAACGAAGACGGTTTCGCCGTTCGGACCGAAGAAGCGGTCGCGGCCCAAAACCGGGGGCTCGGCCTCGGGATGAATTTCGGCGGTCCAGGTGCCGTCCGCGGTCGCGGTCGCCTGATAATCGGTCTCTCCACCCTTCTCGAGGTTCCAATGGATCTCATAGCCCGGTTGCGGCTGTTCGGGGGTCGGCTGAATCTGCCTGGCCTGATAGAGCGCAATCTGGTCTTTTTCGACATTGAAGATGCGGACTCCATCGGCCCCTTCCACGCCCGCGCCTCCGCCGTACACCGCAAAGAGAGGAAAGCCCTCTTCATCCACTCCCATTTGGGTGACCGTGGCGCCCCGATATTCCGCCTGAAGTTCCTTCGGGGTCTTACTGGGGTCCTGACGGCGCTCGGCCCTTTCTTTACGGAGCCGCTGCATCTCCTCCTGCCAGGCTTTGCGTTCTTCAAGCTTGGTTTGGACATCGCGGATCTGATATTTCGAGGCCAGCTCTTCAACGGTCTTTCCTGAAAGGATGACGCGGTAGCGCTTGCCGTCGATCCGGGTTTCGATCAGGTAATAACCGTCACGGTCAAGGGACGGGTCTTTGGCCAGGTCCCGGATCAATTGAATGAAGGCAAAGGCGTCGGGATGCCCCAATTGGGCTTCGATCGCGGCAAGGTTCCGGAGTTCCTGCCGCTGGTCCACCGGCTCGTCGGGAAGCGTCTTCGCGACAACGTAAGCGCTCCGTCCCTCGCGCTTCGTGACCAGATGATGAATCCGAAGAAGCATCTGATAATAAGGAGACGCCGCGATTTTAAAGCCTGCGCTCTCGAGCTTGGCAAGCGCCTGGAGGAGCCTCTTCCGGTGGGCGAAACTCATCCGGGCAAAACGTCCCATGTCGGACTTGACGGCGTTCGCTTCCGTTCCGAACCGCTCGTGGGCGTATTCGTGGCCCGAGGCGAAATCGAGAAGGGTCGTAATGTCTCTCGGTGTCAGGTTCGAATTGAGAAGCACGCGGAGATCGAGAACGATGGCGCCTTCCTCGAAATAAGCCGGGACCGAGGCATTCCGGACGAGCTTCAAACGGACCGGCTCGGCCTGATTCACGCCCCTCCGGTGATTCCGCTGGAACTGGATCAACCGGACCAGCCGGTTTCTCATATCCGTTTCTTCGGTATTGAGGGTCACGCCCGTGACTCCTTCCAGAATATCGAAGTAATCCTCAAGAACGGCCCCAAGCACCTCGGCAGGAACTCCCGGGTGAATACTCAAAACACCGTCGGCATCAATCCAAGCCCCCTCCTCCTCGCCTCCGAGACCCGGAGGAAGGACTGTTTCGCCGAGGGTTTCGTCAACGGCGCCGTCCGCCAGGATGGGCATGGCGGCGATTTGCTTGGTTGGCTTCACGGCCTTCGTGAAATTCACACGGATGATATTAAAGTCTTCGGCCTCCGCCTCATCGCCCGGGGTGCGGCCGAGAACATCTCCCAATTCTTCCTCAAGGGCCTTTTCTTCTTTGGCTGTCTTCGCCGTCTGCTCGGCTTCCTGATTTTGGGACAAGAGCGTATTGACACGCGCCGCGAGTTCGCCCTCGTTCTGAATCTGACCCGTGCGGATCTGTTCGGCGAGTTCCTGCACCTGTTTGTCCGTCAGGTCTTTCCGGTTACTTTGGGCTCTTTTCCCGGCATCCTCAAGATCCCGTGCCCTGTCCTCTCTTCCGGAGAACTTCTTCTCCATATCCCCCAAATCACTAATGAAAGAGTCCAGCTGCACGTTGATTACAATATTTCCAATCGCTTCCAGAGTAGCGATCAGCTGATTCAGCCCGTTGATCTGGGCGAGGAGATTCGCACCCGAATGTTGGAGAACGTAGATCCGTTGATTGGCCCTCATTTGGATAATCCGGACCAGCGCGGTCATCACCCGGTCCGAGATCAGGGCCAGTCCGCCCCGGTCCTTGAGGGTCTGAAGGACAAAGAGAATTTCTTCGAGGGTCGAAGACTGGGTCCCGGAGAGAAGGAACCGGAGATACATGACAAGGAGATCGTTCGCGGTAAATTCTTCGCTGTTCGCTCTTCCGAATTTCGCGGCGAATTCCTCAAGGTCTTCAAGGAAAATCTGGGGTTTCGTGCGGACAAGGCCTGCGGCAAACCAAAGTCTCAATTGACGCTGGATGATGCCACGGGCCCGCGCGGCTCTTTGGGTCACTGTCGGCCCGGCAGGAGCGGCTTCCTCTTCCTCGGCAAGGAAGGAAAGGTCCAGTTCGGCTGCGGCCGCCGGCGGCCCGGTGGGCGGAGCAGATTCCAACCCCTCACCCTGCCCTCTCCCCGTTGGGGAGAGGGTTGGGGTGAGGGAAACTTCCACTCCCGGAATTTTTCCTTCAGCCGGGGCTTCGGGAAATTCGGCTTTCAGCTCCCCTTCAAGGTCTGCAATGGCCTTTTTCTGTCTTTCAGCGTCGTTCATACGGCGGTTGGCTTCCTCCCAGCCGAACCGGTCCAAAAGCGCCTGGGCCCGGTTCCACGCGGCCTGCCGGATTTCGGGCCGGTTGACATACTCCTGGCCGTAAACCGCCTCAAGCATCTTCAGGATGCGCTCGGTCAGGTTTTTGATCTGGCCGCCCCGCGTCTTGACCTGGGCTTCGGCTTGGGCCTCTCTTTTCTCTTCTGCCGCCACTCTCTCGGCTTCTTCTTTTTGCGTCTGAGTTTCCTTGTCGCGTGCCGCTTTAATCTGGACTGCAAATTTCCCTGCAAATTGGCGGTTGCGGACCAAAAGCTCGACCGTGGTGATGGACATCGCGAGGAAGAGTTGGAGCACGGCTTCCTGCGCCGTGGAATAAGGAGCGTCGGCCAGCTGCTCAAGGAAGAAATTGATCAATTCTTCCAAATTATTGACCTCATGACCGAGACGCAATTCAAACATCATGAGCGAATTCATAATAAATTTATTGCCCCGGACCGCGGCTCTGAAATTCTTAAGGGCGTTTGCTTCTTGTTCGCTTTGAACACGTCCCGCCTCTTCCCTCACTTGCTGGGTCCTGCGGGCCGCAACCTGTGTCTTAAAGGTCCTCGCAAAGGCCGGGTCTTCGGTCAAAAGATTGACGAGGAGTGGGGGCATTCGGGCAAAAAGCTCGTTCACGGCTTCTTCGCCATAAGCTCCCATGAACTCGGCAACTTCACTCACAAAGAATTCCAGGATTGCCTCAACAGTTAAAGGAGCGGCCCGATTCCGGAAACGTTCTATAGAAGCAATTAGACGGTTAAGCGCCGGCGATCCGGGACGGAGTGCAGCCAGTAATTCCCTCTCGGCCCAGCGGTCGCGGGCGATTTCGGCGTCCTCTTCACGGGCAATCTCTTCTTCCCTTTGGGCCCGCGCATCCGTCCTTCTGCCTTCCCGCTCGCGGCCAATTTCTTCCCGTCTTTCCGCATCCTCGATTTCCTGACGATGGTCAATCGCCGCCCGAACCAAAGGACGGAGACCGTCCAAGGCTCCGCCCATCCGGAAATTCCGGTCTTGGGCCAAGGTCCTCAAGGTTTCGATGTCGAATTGATTGTAAAGCTCCTCGAGCACCCGCCAATCACTCCCTGCCAACCTTTTCAAGAAATTCATAATTCCTGAATAGGTAAGGTTCCCTCTGCGGTCTCCTCTAAACTCGTTAAACTGCTCTTGAATGGACCGGCCTCCCTCGGAAGTGGGGGCCCACCCCAGGATCACGTTTTGAATATCCAATGCGGCCGTCCATTCGGCCGGCTCGCGGGCAACCTGCCGTCTCGCTTCCTCTCCACGGCTTGCGCGCAGGGATTCTCCTCTTTCGTAGGCCTGTCTTCCTGCCGCGATATGAGGACCGAAAGTTTTTGCAAAAGAAGCATCCTCGGCCAGGAGATTCAAAATCGAAATAGGCATGACGAGGAATAGCGCCCGAACGGCTTGCTCTGCTTGTTGCCCATAGACGCTCATGAATTCGGCCACTTCCTCCATGAAAAATGCCAGGACCTCGTCCAAGCCTCTCCGCATCCCGATGCGGTGCCGGTCGATAAGGGCCAAAAGCCGGCTTTCAGCCGCACTGCGGGGCGCCGTGCTTGCCCTCAAACCGTCCACGGCATCCAAGAATTCGAGGATCGCCGCCGCTTCCCGGCGCATTCTCTCATTGGCTTGACGCGCCTCTTCGGCTTCGCGCTCGAGACGCTGGGCTTCGGCTTCCTCGCGCAGGGTCTCGCGCCGCTGAACCTCGCGGGCCCGGCGGAGCTCTGCCTTAAACGTCTTGGCCGTCTTCTTATCCAATTCCAAAATATTGAGGAATTCGGGCGAGAACTGGTTAAAGAGGTTCTGAAGCGTTTCTTTGGAGATAACATTTCTAAGATTACGGTCCGTAACGAGCAGATTCAAAAATGCGATGACCTCTGCAAAAACCAGAGGAGTCGTGATGCCCAGGTTCCGCCGTTTGGCCTGCGTTTCATGGAAGATCTCCTGAATTTGGCGCATGCCTGCGCTCGCCGGAGCGCCGTTCATGAGATTCAAAAATTCTTGAAGGGCCGCTTCGATCGCAAGCAGCTGTTGAACCTCGGGCCGGACCCGTGCCTCCCTCACCGGCAGGGTCACGGGCTCGACGTTTTCCCTATCCGCATCAACCGTTGCCGCGGGGGCCGAAGGGGCGGCGGGAGCCAGCAGAGGAACGTCCACAATACTGTGAGGAGCGATGTACCAATTGGAAACGGGACGGCGGCCTTCGGGAGTCTCAACCACAGGAAGCACATCGCCATTCGGCAGGGTCATTTTGCCCACGACCTTGGCCTGCTGGGTGGTCCCGTCCAAATCCTCAAACTGCACGGTGACTTGTCCGTCAATCAAGAGCTGGACGGCCTCATCCATCTTCTTGTGCGCTTCGTCGCGGAGGCGCTCGGCCTCGGCAGTGTCAGTAACAGGGCTCGGGACCGGCACAGAAGTTTTGACTTCGTCCCGTTGTCTCTTAAGGTCATCCACTTCCTCACTTTGAAGGTCCTTCTCCCTCTCGCGGATGGCTTCGATCAGCAGGGCGAGTTGGTTGGCTTTTTCCTTTGCTTCATCCGCTTCCCTCACGGCATCCCGGGCGCTCTGATTTTTCGCTTTCAGGGCGGCTTCTTTTGCTCTCAAGTCGGGATCGATTTCCGCGAGAGGAATCGGCATCTCATCGGCTGCTTTGGCCTTGGCCCTCTTTTGTTCGGCCTCCCGGGCTTCCAGCATCGCATGACGGTACTCGGTGATGCTCCGTGCGAGCTGGCGGCGCATGCTCACGAGGTCATTCACGCTGATCCCGTAACGGCTCGTGATCATTCTCTGGAACTCGGGATCGGAATTGAGCCGGTTGATCATCTCGTCAAGGAACTTCACGGCGCTCTCAAGAAGCGCCAGGTTTTCGTTCGTGATACCGAGCCTCTCCCAGCCCACTTTCAATTTGAAGATGGCGCGGACGAACTCGTAGAAGCTCCAGAAATCGGCGAGGACTTTTTCCATGAGTCTTTCGCGGACGGGACCGTCATTGAACCAGCCGCCCTCATAATACTCTTTCAGCGCAACGCACTGGACGACCACGCAGGAGCTGCAGGAAAGGAGGAGCCTCAAAAGATCCGGCTGTTTGATGGGGATATTCGCATTCAGAATGGCGTTGACCAGCGCCGTCCGGATATTATTGCTGTAAGCCTCCCCTTTCAAAGGCGCGGGCTGGCCGTCTTCGGTCAATCCGTTTTCAAGTCCGAAGAGCTCGATGATCCTTCTCCGGAGTTCCCGTCCGCGGAGTGTTCCTTCCTGGATCCGCAAGACCGTCTCGAGAGCTTGCGCAATCGAGGTCCAGGGGGCATTGAGGGGAAGAGCCCTTAAATCCATCTCCATCCTCGCCGCCACTCTCATCACGTTGACCATGGCTTGGGCTTCCGTGCGGATTTCCTCCACGCGTTCCCGGACGGCCGTGTTGCCGGCAAACTCACTGCTCGAACTAATCCGGGCAAGGGCGTCGTCGATTTGCATCAAGGCAGCGCTCATTTCTTGTTCGAGCCTTGCCACTTCGCCCTCGTTGCCCGCTGCCTCGGCTTCAAGAAGCCGCTGGGCGGTCCGCGGGATCCTTTCCCGTGCCGCGGCGATGTCGAAATTCTGTCCGATCGCCTCATTGAGGAGGACAAGCAACTGGCGGTTTTCGGCCTCTTCGAAAGCCGCCGGCGTGGCCCGGCTCGTGAGGTCGGCGAGGGTCCGGTCCAGTCTGTCAATCACGCTTTGCAAGGCCACCTGTTCAACGCGTTTGTTTTCTATGACTTCCGGTTGATCGCTGAAGAGAGGCTCGCCTTCAAGATGATTGACCGTATTTCTAAAATTTCGTTGGGCAAGGCGCATTCGATTAAAGGCGAGGCCAAGCTGGCCGACTGCCGTACTGAACGCGTCCCTATCTCCCTTTTCCAAGGCATCAAGGGCCGCCTCTTGGGCGGCCATAAAATCATGGTAAGCCGCCGTAAAATTGTCTCCGTCTTTTTTGGTTTCCGTATCAATCCGTTCCTGGGCTTGGGCTTGGGCCATTTCACGGCGGAAGGCCTCGCGCCTTTCCCGCATCCGGCTTGCGAGACCCGCTTCCATCTCGCGAATATCGGCAACGATCACCGCGGCATACTCAATGGTAATTCCCTCGATTTGATAAATGGCGCCGACGCCGCCGAGTCTTTCGGTCATCGCCCGGAGTTCAATTTCAATGGCGTGGTCAACGATATCGATAAACGCATGAGTGGGTTCTCCGTGGTGACGCGCCTCTTCCTCGGTCCGTTTCTGCCTCAACTTTTCCTCAATGCGGCTTCTCGCATCGCGGATCTTTTTGAGAGACTCTTCGGCAAGCGCCAAAAGCACCGCCACATCATGATGCGCCGCCACCAAATTCTCCTGCTTTGCCGCTTCGCGGGCCGCGGCCTGCAGTTTTTCAAGCCGCGCCTGCTCCCGGGCGATGACGGCCTGCTCCTCGCTCGCGAGCGCCTCCACTTCGTGTTCAATGCGGAGCCGGTAGTTCCGAAGAAGCTCTTGGCGCGCGTCGCTATTCTCCGCCGTTTCCAGAGCGGTTTGATGAGCCGCTTGCACGGCGGCGAGCGCACCGATTGCCGTGTCAAGCAATTCTTGAATCGCCGGTGAGGAAAATTGGGACTCACCTTTCAAGGATTCATACCGTCCTTTTAAGAGGTCCGTTGCCTGGACGAGCCGGTCCATGGCTTGCTGCATTCGCTGGGCGGCGGCGAGATAAGCCTGCCGGTCCCCGCGGCTCACGGCGGCTTCAAGCTCCCGGCCTGCTGTTTCAAATTCTGCCTGCGTGGCATGCAATTGGATTTCATAGGCCTTATATTCGGTCTCCGCTTCACGTTCGGCCCGTGCTTTGGCTTGCGCCGTTTCTATCACCAATTCGGCGGGAGACACCACAATCTGTTGATTGCGGAGTTCCGCGGCGGCGATAAGTTTTCTAAAAGTTTCTATGCCCTCCTCTAACTTTTTAAGGCGGCTCCGGAGTTGGGCAACCTCCGCTTCCGGCAAATTGGGAGTCTGAAGTTGCTGGCGAACGGTCTCTGCTCTAGACAGCACATTGTCAAATCCTCTTTGTAAATTCTCTCGTGTCATAGTCGGTGGGATATAAATGCCTTTTTCGAAGGCCTCCACTCTTTCAATTTGCATCTTTAGGTCTTCAACTGTTGTGTCCAGCAATTTCTTGGCTCTTTCTTCCCAAACCGTGACATTATTAAGAGCGCCGCGTTCAAGCCCGCCACTGGCAACCGCCTCGCGAATGGCTTGAGCGGTCTGCCGATAAGACTTAACTTCTTCAAGGGCCTCGTTAAGCTGCTTCTGTAATGTCTCTTTTTTCGTCCCCGCCTGAATCCTCGCTTGAGCGGTAGAAACCATGGTTTTGCCTCTCTCGACCGCTCTTTCCTGGGCGATTGTCTTTGCATTTTCCGCATCGACGTTGGCCAAATCGTGAGACAGGGCAGGGGTATTGATCAGTCCCTCGGCAGTGAACAAAGCGCCTGACATTAAGAGGTCCTGCATATGAAGAGCGATGGCCCTCATGTCGGTATCCGAAAGCTGGCTTTCAAGGCGGATCGAAATGCCTTCCTCGCTCAAGAGCTGGCGGAGCATCTGGAAGGCCTGCCGGATCTCGGCCTGCGTGCCCTGGGATTTGCCGAGGCTCGCCACGTGAAGGGCGATCTGGACCTGCTTTGCTTTTGCCGCGGCCGGCAGATTCTGGAAGCGGTTCGATTGCGCCATCGCTTTGAAGATCGCGGTGAGGACGGCGAAATCCACCGTCGCCACAGCCGGCGTCACTCCCCGCTGGATCACATCCTCGATCTCGACACCGAGATCCAATAGAACCATTTGACGGAAGGCTTCGGTTCTTTCCTCACTTGTAAAGACGCTGAAAATTTGCGCGGCCTGCGTCACGACTTGATGCGCTTCGGCCAGAGTTCCCGTTCCTTCATTCGCCCTTTGCATCGCCTGTTGATGGGCTTCGATCACGCAAACGCTGCAAGTCGACAAGACGTTCATCACTTCCTGGCGCGTGAGTTGCCCGTTGGACAAAGCCATGAGTTTGGCCACCGCATCCACTTTTTCGGCGGCAGTCATTTTGCGCGATGCGACGCTTGCCAGCATGTCGCGCGCCACCTGGACCGGAGTCGCGCCCTGGGCCTGCGCCGTTTCCAGGCGGTTGGAATATTCTTTCTGAAGCGCCGTGTTCTGGAAAACGATGCCGCGGCCATGGAGCGCCTCGAGGGCCGCATGGAGCGCGGGCGCCTGCTCGAGGGCGTGCAGAATCAAAGCATTAAGAACAGGATTCGCAAGGATGGCAATGGTCGCATCGCTCAAGCCCGGAATTCCAAGTCCCTTCAACGCCTGCTCCGTCTCATTCAAAGTTGCGGGAGTTGCTTTCTGTTTGACAAGAACGTCGTAAATCTTTTGGTGATTTGCGCTGACCGTCCCCTGCTCGCCGCGGGCGATTCCCATTTGATCCATGGCCGTCTGGGCCTGCATGGCCTGCGCGATCATCCCAAGATTGGGCATCCCGTCCATCACCACGAGACCGGCGTTCTCCTTCGTCAGAGCGACATCAAGCGAGGCCTGGAAGGTCAGGGACATGTCCGCATTCACGGTCATCAAAATCGTGGCGGCGCCGTTCAAAGCTGCGAGTTCAGGAAAGGCATTGGTGTTATTAATGACCGGTATGAACTCGCCCTCTTTTTTAGTTTTCGTCGGCAAAACGTATCCGAGAACTTGCGGGTTTTCGGAACTTCTTCCAAGTTGGAAAGTCTTTCCGGAATTTTCTCCCGTGAGGAGTCCTCCCAAGAGGGTATTGCCTTCCTTCATTTTCGCGGCCGCCTCCCGCGTCACATCCACAGTCCGCGAAACCACGGTGCGGACATCGGCACGCCGCGGGCCGGATTCACTGGGCGCAATTTCCGTCTCGAGCCGGTGCGCAAAATCAAGGATGTCATTGGCGGTCCTGATCTCGCTCGAATGCACATTGCTGACTTTCGCCTGGGCGTTCCCATCAAGCTGTTCGATCACGCTCTCCGCGAGCTTCTTTTGGGCTTCGGCAACCGAGCGTGCCTCGGCGGGGATCGCATCGCCAAACTCCTTAAGGAAAGCGTCCCATTTGCTGCGGGCCCTTTCGGCCGAAGAGCGGAGCTGCTCCCGGATCATTTCCGAACCCGTCCTCACCCTTCCGATGTAGCCCGATTCGGCACCCTGGGAATTCCTCATCTCGCGCACAAGGCTCTCAAATTTTTCCAGCATGGTGCGGCCGTCGACTGCAGGTTTGCCCTCGGCGGCCTTCGGGGCCTCGGTCGTCATGGCGTGCTCCCTCAAGGCCACCATCACATCGCGGGCCCTGCTGAAGAAAAGCGTCTGTTCGAAAAACTGCGGCATCTGGGAAAGGGCGGCCGAACTGTTTTCGCGGATGGTGCTGATATGATGCGAAAGGAGCGTTTCGGCGTGCTCGCCCGTCAATTTCACGGTGATTTCCTTCCCGCTCGCGTCCTTCACGGTAAAGGTGTTCATCTCGGTCCCGGTCTTCAAAGTCCCCTGCTGGATTGCCTCGGCGATCTTGAGCATCAAAGATTCATTGTGCATATAATCCTTGCCCTCGGCCATTTTGGCGCGGAGCGCAAAAAGTTTCATCCATGCGTTTGTGAGGTTTCCGCGGCCGCCGAAGACTTCCGCAAGCTGGGCGCGGACAAACGCGGCGTCTTGATAAAGGACCGATTTGCCGCTGTAACGGGTCTCGCCCAGTTTATTTTCATTAGTCTCTTTTAATTTCGCTTCATCCAGTTTCAGCCGGTGCTCCACTTCTGCCTTCCGGGCCAGCAACTCTTCTTTGGCAAGGGTCCCGTCCTTTGTCCTGGCAATCTCGGCATCGAGTTCTTTTAGATAATCTCTTGTATGATTAATTCGGGCTCTTAAGTCACCGGGGTTCACGACACGGGCCACACGCTCAAGGGCCTGCACCGCGTCTTCGCCGCTCATCCGGCCGAGGAAATCAAGCATCACGGAGCCTTCCCGTTGATAGTCTTTACCGGTCAGGGCGCTCCGGTTCGTGAGGACCATGACCTCGTCAACGGACAGGTTAAAGTCCTTCAGCATTTCTTCGACCGCTTTTTGTTCACCTTTCGTGTTGGTACGGATAAGCTCTCCATTGGCGATCCGCCGGAGAAGCTGCTGCTTGGCGGAGCCGAGGTTTGAATTCTTGGCCATCTCCCCCGCCAGTTTCTGTATGGCTTTGACCACCTGCGGAATCATGTGGCTTCCCAAGCCGGCCACCACGGAACGCACTCCTTTTTGGCCTCCGTTCAGGTAGGCTTCAAGAAGGGTCTGGGCGATAACAAACGGATTCGTGATATCGAGACCCGTGCGGATTTCAAAGCGCTCGCTTCGAAGAGTGAGCTCCATGAGAAAAGCGCCCGTGCCTCCGTGAACGTCTTTCACCACGCTGATCTCATTCCCGAGGATCATGGCAAGCGAAGTGGCCTTGGAAAGTCCGGTGGCCGTCAGACCGAGGGTGAAGCCCTCGCCCTCCTTCGCCACGAGATCAAAGATCGTGACCGCATCGGCGCTTGAGCTGATTTCGATATCCATTTCATTTTCCATGCGCTTCTCGCCTTCGATCCCCTTCAGGCGCCGGTGGAACATCAGGAGTTTGGCGATATCCGAGATCACTTCGCTGCGGCGGACTTCGTTTTTCGAAACCGGCCGGTATTGGTTGGTGGCGCCTACGCCTTCGCCGTCAAAGCGCATCTCAAGCTCAAGCACGATGGTTTTAATCTCGGCCTCGGTCATCACCCCCAACCGCAGCACGGCGTCAAATTCGGCCTCGGAAATATGGGCGCGGTGGGATTCGATCTCCTTTGATTTTTCGAAAAAGTCCTTCACGGAATTGGTTTTCCAAAGATTGCCCTCGGAATCGATGAAGGTCGCCAGTTGTCTTTCCGATTCGGGCAGTTTTTCGTTCTGCTTATCGATCTCTCTGATTTCTTCCAGGCTCTTCGCCCTCTTAATTTTTCCCTGGTTGGCTTCCACAAAATCCACGAGGGCGCGTTTTGCGTCGAGCTCCTTTTTATCCATGCTCTTCAGCTTCATGATCTTGTCGCTTGCGATAAATTGCGTCGGAGAAACGAGGCGGTGGACTTCGTCAAAGATGCGGCCGCTCCGGCGGAAGGTGGAGCGGAAATTATTCCGGACCCCGCTTGAGACATACCAGCTCGTGGCGATGCGGTAGAGTTGCCCCAAACCTTCCACTGTAATCAGCATGAGAGATTTCGCGCCGGGCCCTGCTTCGGCATGGTTCTTGATGAGATCCATGACCTGGTTCACGGTGTTATCGAGCTCGGCCTTTGCTCTGGTGAGCTCGGCTTTCAGTTGTCTGATTTCGTTTTTCGGCTTTCCTTCTTCTCTTGCTTTCTCTAAACGCGTTTCGGCGTCCATAACGCGGCCCTGGGCTTCCTGCAATCTCTCAAGCTGTTTCTTTCCGCTCACGACTTCCACGCCGAACGCTTTTGCGAGGGCCTGAAGGACCCGGGCAGAATGGGAAGTTCCGACATCCAAACCTTTATTGACGGAAACTGAGTCCTCAAGCACCAGCATCGAGGCGCCTTTCAGCATCGAGATGATATAGGAAATATATGTCTTACCCGCGCCTGCCGCAGCGTTGATGGAACGGTTCTGCAGCATGGCCTTGGCGCCGGCCGTCTGGGCCTGGCTCAAGGTCATTCCCGTCACTTTATAAAACAGGTATTCGGCGCCAAGGGCATCCAAGCCCGCGTCCCTCGCCGTTTGCTCGCCCGGTTTGACTTCGCGGGTTGTTTCAACCGGAGATTTCAGGATGGTAAGTTCGGGAATTTCCGAGCCGAGTTTGCGGACAAAGAGATTTTCCGACATCACCCGCTGGCGCTGCCCGGTGGCCGGGTCCACGGGACGACCTGCCGCGTCAGTCATGTGGGAGGCGGCGATCGCTTTCACCACCGCAAAGTATCTTGCGCCGGAATTGGACACGATCCCAAGTTTAAGAAGCTCGGCCCTTACCCCTTCTACATTCCCTTCATGGAGCATCTTCTGGAGCTCGCGCACCTGCTCCACGGTGATTTTGACTTCTTCTCCGGCACGCTTACTGGCGGCTCTGCTAAGCAGTCTGGCAAGCTCTTCAGGGCCTCTTCCGTTTTCTCCATGAGCTTTGTTGTTGTATTGTTTGATGGCTTCCGCAGCAAGCCGAATATGCTCCGACAAAACTTCGGCTTCGGACTTGGCAAGGTTGACGAGTTCGGTGGTCGACGGGAGACGTTCGGTTTTCTCGATAAAAGATTTCAAATACTGGCGGATTTGTTCTTCCTGACCGCGGATGTGCTTCGCGGCTTCGGGGTTATTTTTGACGGCGCTGATCAGGATCTCAATCTGGCGATTGATGCCGTCGGCAAAGCTTTTGGCAAGTTCGAGGGCGGCGTGACGGGCCAAGGCGGCTTCGGGACCCGAGAGACCGGCTTTGGCAAGGGCTTCGTCTAACTTGCCGAGATCAACCGTACAAACAGAACATTTAATTACATCTTTCATACTCGCGGCTTTGAGAATTCCTTCATGACCTTCTGCGGCCATGCGGGCCATCACCGACTCCAATCCTTTGCCGTCCGGACCAAAAGCTTCCTTCAGGATGTCCATGATCACTTTGTTGTAGGCTTCCTGCGGAGGCAGCCGCGGCTGGCTGGGATCGCCTTCGCGCTGTTTCATCCGCTTCAGGACCTCCGCTTTGAAGCTCGCCCAGCGGGCCGAGGTGATTTCAGGCATTTCGAGGAGGCTATTGCGGAGACCCATGTCCAATTTGAATTCCATATTTCCGATTCTGACGACCTGCTCTCCGTTGAGAAGATCTTTGGCAAGCTCCGTCCTCGCTTCTTCGCTACCTACGGGATCGGCTTCGGCACTCTTGGAAAGGTAATCTCGAATGGCCGATTCACGCGCTTCGGTCAGGGTCATCCTTCTCATGGATTCCGGAAGGATGGAAATGTCCACACCCAGAAGAGTTGCCATCTCCTGAAGGGTGATGCGGTTTCCATCCCGATCAAACCATTCGCCCTCAAACAACCGGGCACCGTCTTTTACCGTCAATTTGCCGAGCAACTGGGCTTCCGCAAGATTTTTGAATCCGGCCTCACGCGCGGCCTGCTCACTCAACACTTCTCCGTTACTTTGTTTCCGCCATTGGCCGTCTTTGAATTCATAGCCCTGATCTTTCAATTTTCCCGACAGGTCCTTTGCGGGAAGCCGGCCCTGCAGCTCCGCGATGACGGACCCGTTTTGGCGGGCATATTCGGCTCGGTTTTCCTTGAGGATCTGGTCCATCCCGCTCTTGGCCTGCGGCACAAGGAAGATGGCGTAGCTCGAAAGTTCCTGGGAGAACTGCTCGTAATTGCCAGAGAAGGCCGCATCACTCAAATGGAGCGGCATGACGAGGAAATTAAAGACCGTCATCGGCATCAGCGAGATGTGATAGTAATAATCATATTTGTGCGGATCATCCGGCCCGCCGGGCTTGGGCGGGTTCCAGGCGTTGCTCCATGCCGTGGCCGAACCCATCACGATATTGAACATCAGCATGTTGTCCACAAAAAGGAAGGCCCTCACCAGCATCCCGCCTCTTTGAACCAAAGCGTGATGGGCCTCTTTTGTCAGGAAACTGCTGATGAGCCCCTGCCTGGCCGAGAACCGGCCGAGGAGCCCTGAATTATACTGCGCCCCGAAAACATGGAGGAGTTTGCCGAAGATGATGTCGTGATGAATCCTCTTGTGGTCAAAAAGCCCTCCCGGAGCGAAGATCCCGAAAATGGCCGGAACTTCTTGTTCTTCCAGACGGTCCAAGTCCTCCTTACTCTCATTCACGCCCCCCACCGTTCGGGACAGGCGGAGAGTCCGTGAACCAAAGAGGCTCCAGTTGTCATGAAGCGCGTGGGCCAATTGTTCCATATAAGTCCTCTGCCGGCCCGTCGCGAGATCCGTGGTCATATTCGTCTGCTCGCCGAATACATTGAGGGCGATCCAATCCACCGCGTGATCAATATATAAAGCCGCCTGCATGGTCGGGAACATGCGGAACATGAAGACGCTGTGGACCGCCTGTCCCCAGAAACCAGGTTTAGTAGCGGTCCCTAGAGAGAATCTTTCAAAAGACCAGAAGACCTTCCCGCCCGCTTCCACCCTTCCCATGCTCACAAAGTGATGGGTCAGTTTGGCGCCGGCAGTAACCCCTAAATCTGTGTGCCATTTCATAGCATTGAATTTTCCATCTGCGAGACGGGTAGTCCTCGCAAGAATACCACCCGCCACAGCGCGCATTGCAAGTCCTATAAAGAAGACCCAGAGCCCAATAGTTAGGAGATTGTCGCTCAACGCGCTCTTTCCAGCGAATGTTTCAAGGGCATAGCCTGCGATTGCAAGGCTTGCACCGACCCAGCCCATCACCGCACCCGATACATAAAGCCCGCGGGTCACGACACTGATTCCCTGACGCGCGGCAAGATTGGAGAAAGGATTGCCGGCAAATTTCGGCAGGAGGCGGATTGCGATCATCACAACAAGAGCAATGCGGGTCACTTTGATCGCTTCGGCCACATCAAGACCAAAGATATTGTGAACCCCCGCGAGCTGAAGAACCAGGAATCCGCCGTGGACCGCCGCAGCGAGAAAGATCATTTGAGTCATGAATCGACCGGCGTGAACGACCAAACGACTCCAATAGAGGAACCCTGAACGGCTTGTTCCGATAAGAAGGCCGCGGCTTGCTTGAATGGTTTTGCCCGCGAATCCCCACATTTTTGCAATTTCCCTACCAAGACCCACGGCTGCTCGGAGCCCAAGACCAACCACCATCAGGCCGAGTCCAATATTCCGAAGTGTCGTGCCGACCTCGCCGCCGATGAGGTGTCCGGTGAGGGCCAGCGCGCCGCCGAGGGCCATAAAGGTATAGGAAAGCCCTTTGAAGGTGAGTAAAAAATATTTCAGCGCCTGCATGACCATCATTCGAACCGTGACTTGCTTGACCCCTTCGGCAGCCGCCTTTGCCGCAAGCCGTGCCGCGACCGCTCGGTAACCCATGATGCCCCCTAGGGCCCCTCCGATAAAGACAGCGCCGGCAAGCACCATGGCAGTACCAATGTCCTTCAATATCTGGATATTGGTTGCAGCGCCAATCGCATAAATAATCGCCCCGTAGTACATGGTCAAGAGTGCCGGCGCGAATGCTTTAACGAATTGCCCCACATTATAAAGAGCGAGCCACGCAATGGCCCATCGGGTGCCGAAAATAGTAAGGCTCCTGCGGGCCACTTCAAGGGAAACGGTCCTGGCACCTTGTTGTGCCAATTCCCTGAACTTCTGTTTCGCGGCAATTTCAACCATGCCTTTTCCGAAATTCTTAAGGCCTGCCGCGAAAATTCCCGCGATTCCGGTCAGGATGCCGGCGGCCGTGCCGATCCAGCTAAGGACATTGAGGGTCCCCAAGAGGAATTTTCCGCCTGCGATATCCCCCAATCCCGCATAAGTGAATCCGACTTCCATGAGGGCCACGGCAATACCCAGCAACCCAAGAGCATTTCCAAGAAACCAAAGACCAGCCCCAATGCCAGTCGCCGCACCCACTCCAGCCGTCCCAGCCACGCCGGTACCCCAAATTCCGAAGGCGGCCCCTAGACTCGTCAAACCGCCTCCTCCCGCACCAACAACTCCAGCTCCCGTTATCACTGCCCAAGCTACAATTATAAGGTGGATCATAAAGGCGATCACTGCTGCTATGGCCAGCACCGCGCCCGCGACCAGGAACATGTCCGAAAGGGCGCTCCTCCCCCCGCGAGCGGCGTAAGTGACGGCCGCCGCAGTCAACGCCACCGCCGCACCGGCAGCAAGCCCGGCTGCGAGGGCCACCCAAAACGCCGCACCCGCACCCGCGGTAAGGATCGTTGTCACGATCACCACGATGATAATGACGATCGCCACGACAATGAACGCGATCTTCTCCCAAAGGCTTGCGGCCTCCCAAAGGCTCAACGGCCCAGGGTCGGTTTGATTGCCCTGCGCATCAATATTGATGACGTGGCGGTAGGTGAGGAAAATACGGGAGGTTCCGTCGTCATTCCAGACCCGCAGCTGGCCGCCGGCCACGCTAGCGTGGTCCCATGTGCCCCGGAACTGTTCCGCGGCGGTGCCGCCCACGGTGTAACGGCCCGCGGCGGTCCGGGTAATGGTCAGGGCCTGACCATTTCCGCTTTGTGTCTTGATAATTGTTGCGAAGTCAGCCTCAAAGTGGTTGATACGGGCCTGCAATGCCGAACTCGTAATGGTATAGGTCCCGTTCCCGTTAAACCGGAATCCTCCGTTTCTTTCGTCATAGCGGTACTCGACGGAGCTAAGCTCCCGTTCAAAGGCCTTGGTATTGCCAAGAATATTGCGGGAGACCCAGCTTCTTTCTTCTCCACCCGCCCTTTCAAAGCTAGTCACGGTCTGAAAAAGATCATCGTCGTTGAAGATTCGGGAAACCGCGCTTCTCCGCTGATACTGGACCCTTTCACCCCGGATGACCTGGCCATGGAGATAAAAGCTGGGGTTATGCAAGGTGGTGGTGCGGCCCATATACAAACCGGCTTGATAGTGAATCTGGTGAACCAAGGTTGCCCGGCCGCCGTAGACGCCCCCTCCATAGAGTTGGTAGGAAACATTGGGATCGGTACTCTCCGCCATAACGTTAATGACTCCCGCCGTGACGGACTGGCCGTTCAGCCCTGCAGCATCCTGAATGGAGGCCATGAATCGGTTGGCTTCTTCCTGACTCCCAAACTTTCTCCGGATGTGGTAATTCACCACGTCCAGTCTTATCGTGTGGCCATTGTTGAAGGCGCGGTCTTCCACAAAGCTCCAGTCGTGATTGTCGCTCTGCCGGTTCAAATAACCGGCGGTCGTGCGGAGACTGAACATGACTTCGACCGTATCGCTGCCCTCGGTGTGGAACGTGCTGACCGTAAAGGTTTGGTTGAGATCATAGCGGACGCTTTCCCCAATGCCGACCTGGTTCAGATACCAATTCACGCGTCCCCATGCGACACCGGTCTCAACCAGCCGGTTGTCCCGGATATTCAGCCCGTCCCAGGAAACGAGGGTCGAGCCGCCGTCCTGATTCATATTTCCCTGCAGGCGGTGGCCGTTTCCACTCTGCTGCCAATCGACCGAGTAAGAAGCTTGCTGTATCCGCGAACGGTCGGCACCGTATCCCATACGAAGGGTGTTAGCTTGGGCCAGGGTAAATACATAAGTGGACCCATTCGTATTGACGCCGTTCGTAAAGTTGTAATTCATGTCCATGCTTCCGCTGATGCCTTCGGTGTAATTCTGTTCCACATAATTGGCCACACCGTCCACGCGGGTCCCGGCAACGGTGTCCCGGAACATCAGGCTGTAGTTTGCATATCCCAAACCAAGAGTGCGGGTCTCGGCCATCGTCAAGCGGGTCACCGTGCCGCCCAGATTGACCCTGCCCAAGATTGTATCCATCACATCCACTTCTTCATTGCGGGTGCCGTTTCCGCGGGTATAGGAAACCCGTCCCAGACTGGAGCTCACATCAAAAACACCGTATCCCCTGTCCTGACCGATGGAATCTCTCAACACACCCCGCCAATTGAGAGTGTAGGTGGAGTCAAGGGCTCCCCGGTGAAATCCACCCGCTTCTATGGCGCAAGGAGAATGACAAACAAGGGTCAATGTCCCTCCGATAAGCAAATTCCTATCCATTTCGTTGAATCGGAAAGTAGATCCATCGCCAGCGACACCGTTCATCAAAGTCCGGCGCATCCTCATGCCTGAATTATCTCTTGCCGTGGCAAGAGCTTCGTCGGGATTTGTCCACCGGCCCCAGCTGGACATCCCGTCCGCAAGATAGGCCCCGTTCGTACGCGGATCAACGATCACTGCGCCGTCGTTGTCCCGAAGATAGTCACGCCAGTGGGCGCCTCCGCCCACCATTCCGTTGACATAACTCTCTCCAATTATTTGGGAGAAACGGAAGGTGGTGCCGTCTTGATTGACGCCGCCCGTAAGAATAAATCCGACCCCCACGATCTGCCGGATAGAGCGGTCAGCCTGCTCGTAATCGAAGGTCCCGTAACTCGTAACACCGTCCACCAAGTGATCGTAGCGGCGGACCTGGCCCCGGGCATCCACCACCTCGGTATCTCTAAAACCGATCCTACCGGCTCTGCCGATTTGCCCTTGAAGCCACCTCGCCCGTCTATTTCCAACAATAAAGGTCGAGCCGTCCTCATTAATACCCTGTGTGAGAAAGTAACTGACACCTCCGGGAAGGAAGCCAGCGTTAGTGGTCAAATCGCTGGATGTCATTCCTTCAAAGAAAGCGCCCAACACCACAGTGCGCCCGCCTTCGCCGATGACCTCATTATCCCGGAACTGGACTTGGGCGACGTGCCCTAACTGCGCTTGCAAGGCCGCGGCGGGACGAAATCCCAAGATATAGGTCGAGCCGTCTTCAGTGATACCGGTTAGGACGACAAAAGTCGTGCCCATGCGATTCGTGTTTTGATTGGTCTCTATGGCCCCCCAGCCGGTGACTCCATCGAAAAGTCCCCCGAGAGAGACGCGCTGGCCGAGGGGGTTGATCGCATGCGTGTCCCGCCAGCTCGCTCTGCCCGCCATTCCCAGCAGTCCCTGAATGTTCGAAGCCCGATCAAACCCCAAAATATAAGTTGAACCGTCCCCATTGATCCCGTTTGAAATCTGGGATATCACACCCATCCGCGAGATCACGTGCCGGCCCTGACCATTCACCACTTGAGTGCTGATTGAGAGCGCCGCCCAACTCGTCGTTCCGTCGAATAACCCTCCCAGATCCACATAATTCCCTCTCTCATCCCGGGCCACCGTGTCGCGCCACTGAACGACACCCATGTTCCCGAGGAGTTCCTGGATGGCTTCGGCCGGACGGAAACCATCCTTAAAAGTTGTGCCGTTCCCGTTGACGCCATTGGTCACCACAAAAGAGAGTCCCCAAACATTGTTATTGGTCTGCTGAATCCTTCCTGCGTCGTTAAGGACAACAGCGTTTCCGCCGTTCATCGGAACTTGAACCCAACTGGTCACGCCGTCACGAAGTCCGCCCAGAAAAACCATGGCTCCATCAGCACCGATCACATGGGTGTCGCGCCAACGAACCTGCCCGACGTTTCCAATAAGAGCCTGAATCGTTGAAGCCCGTTGGAACCCCGCGACATAGCTTGTTCCATCTTGCTCATTCACTCCGTTGGTAATGACATAACCCACTCCCATCTGGGTGGTGTTACTCTGCCACAAACCTCCAAGAGTGTTCGGAACCTGCCCCGTGGGGGCGCCTTGAATGGGCCTTGAAGTCCAGCTTGTGATACCGTCGTGAAGCCCTCCCAAATAAACCCAGTTCCCTTGAGCATCTTTTGCATGCGTATCCCGCCATTGGACCACGCCCACGCCAAGGACAAGACTCTGAATCGCCGAAGCGCGGCCATATCCCAATCGATAGGTTGTTCCATCACGCGTATCCACACCATTCAAAAGCACAAAAGTAACGCCCATGCGGCTGGTATAGGTCAATTGAGTTTTGTTTTGGGCGTTCACAACCCGGTCGGCAGCCGTGCCGCCGGTATTGACCGAACCCCAGCTCGTGACACCGTCATGAAGTCCTCCGAGGAAGACCCACTGGCCTTTGGCATTGATAGCATAAGAATCTCTCCACATCACTTGTCCGGCGCTTCCTACCAAGGTTTGAATGGCAGAGGCTCTTCCGTAGCCAACAAGGTAGGTCGTGCCGTCGGTGAGAACCCCCCTCGTAATCGTAAACATGACAGCCATTTGAGTGGTATTTGTCTGAACGATATGGCCCCGTATGTCGCGGATTTGATTTGCCTGGGTACCTGGGGTGCTGCGCGCGCCCCAAGTCGTCATGCCGTCGAAAAGTCCCCCAAGGGCAACCCGTTCGCCTCTGGCATTGACCACGTGGGTGTCACGCCACATCACTTGCCCCATGTTTCCTATGAGTAACTGAACGGTTGAGGCGCTCGTAAAGTCCAACAAATAGGTGGAACCGTCGGCATGAACCCCTGTCGTAATCGTAAAGAGGATACCCAGCTGGGTCATATCCGTCCGAACAAGTTGACCTTCGATGTTGCGGATTTGATTCGCACCGGTTCCGGGTGTGTTACGCTGGCCCCAGCTCATCATCATATCCACGGTATGCCCAAGCTCAATCCGATTACCATCGGCATCACGGACATAGCTCGTGCGGGCATTGACAGTGCCCATGTTCCCGATCTGCCCCTGAATAGCAGCCGCCTGATCGTAATCCAGACGGTAAGTCTCGTAACCCACGGCGTCATTGCCCCTGACACCGTTTGTGATTGTGAAAAGGATGCCCATCTGGCTCGTGCGGTAGCCGAGGAATTCACCGGCCCAATCCAGGAGACGATCCACCGCGCTTGCGCCCGCCGTTTGTCTTGTGCCCCAGCTC
>Ga0187893_10001707_pt1 | contig 51429 bp, 45 predicted proteins | sample MA1701074metaG_FD_139574 | JGI IMG/M metagenome (GOLD analysis project Ga0187893, IMG submission 139574) | White microbial mat communities from a basaltic lava cave in the Kipuka Kanohina Cave System on the Island of Hawaii, USA - MA170107-4 metaG ... | reverse complement strand
TAGTGCCGCGTCTCGATCGAAGTTTCGGGGAGTGCGGGCCTCTGGCCCGCCGGAATCGGTCGCGGGAGCATGGCGGGCGGGACGCCCGCACTCCCCCAACCCGAAGCATCGATCGAGACTTGGGACTAGTTCGCGTTATCGCTCGAACGCCGAAACGACCAGCGTGTCGTTCTGTCCCCCGAAGCCGAAGGAGTTCGACAGGCAGGTCCGCACCTTCGACTTACGCGAGGCGTTGGGCACGTAGTCCAGGTCGCACAGCGGGTCGGGGTTCGAGTAGTTCATCGTCGGCGGCAGGACCTGGTCCCGGATGGCCAGCAGACAGGTGATCAGCTCGCAGGCCCCCGCCGCGGCGATCAAGTGGCCGAGCATGCTCTTGACGCTGCTGACCGGCACCTTCTTGGCCCGCTCGCCGAAGACCCCGCGAATGGCCAGCGTCTCGATCTTGTCGTTCTCCTCCGTGCCGGTCCCGTGGGCCGAGATGTAGTCGATGTCCTCGATGGTCAGCCCCGCGTCGGCCATCGCCAGGCGCATCGCCGCCATCGCCCCGCGGCCGTGCTCATGGATGTCGGTGATGCGAAAGGCGTCGGCCGTCGAGCCGTAGCCCTTCACCTCGGCGAGCACCTTCGCCCCGCGGGCCTTGGCGTGCGACAGCTCTTCGAGGATCAGCATGCCCGCCCCCTCGCCCAGGACGAACCCGTCGCGGGTCCGATCAAATGGGCGCGAGGCGGTGATGCAGGTGTCGTTCCGTGTGGACAGCGCCGTGAGTCGGTTGAAGCCTGTGACGCCGAAGGGATGAATCATCGAGTGGCACCCGCCCGAAATCATCACGTCGGCGTCGCCTCGGCGAATCATGTTCGTCGCCTCGCCGATGGCCTGGGTGCTGGCGGCGCAGGCGGTGAGGGTGTTGAAGTTCGGCCCCTCGGCCCCGAAGAGCTGGGCGATATGGGCCGCGGCCATGTTGGGGTCCTGCTCGGCCTCGACGATGCGCTTGAGCCGCTCGTAGGCCACGTCTGCCCAGCGGCGGGTGTCCAGATTCCCGTCGGCGTAGTTCCAGCCCTCAACCGCGGCCGCGGTGAAGTTATCGAAGTCCATCGGCCCCTCGCCGCCGCCCAGGTAGACCCCGATTCGCGTTCTGTCGGAGGGCGATGAGGGAACGAGCCCCGAGTGAGTCCAGGCGATTTTGGCCGCGGCCAATGCGAAGCCGGCCTGCCGACTGACGTCGCGATGTATCTCGTAGTCCGAACCCAGAAAGCTGCGCAGGTCGAAACCCTTGACCTCGGCGGCGAATTGCGTGGGAAAGGTGCCGGCGTCGAAGATCGTGGTCTTCGCGATTCCACTTTCGCCGCGCAGGAGTCTCTGCCAGCTCGATTCCAGGTCGTGGCCGAGCGGCGTGATCCATCCCATCCCGGTGACGACGACTCGACGCGTCATTCGTGGTATCTCCGGATCGCCAAGGCGGCGGTCTGACCGCCGGACAGGGCCGTCGCCAGCGACAAGCCGATTTCGGCGCGGCAATCCGCCGGGTCGCCGCGCACCACGTTCAGCCGACACGCCGGATCGATCTTGTCGGTGTTCAATGAAGGGGGAATGACCCCCCGGGACATGGCAACGATCATCACGGCAAGGTCGATCGCTCCGCTGCCGGCGCCGCTGTTGCCCAGCGCCCCCTTGGTCGCCAGGACGGGAATCGACTCGCCCGACTTGCCCAGCGCGCTTCGGATGGCGGCGGCCTCGGCCAAGTCATGCGGCTGGGTGCCGGCCCCAAAGGCGTTTATCAATCCCACGTCGGAGGCGGCGACGCCGGCGTCGGCCAGGGCCTTCTCGATCGCCAGGGCCAAAGGCCGGCCGTCCTGTCGGGGTTCAAGCCAATGCGTCGCGTTCGTCGCGGCCCCAAAGCCGACAATCTCGGCATAGATCCTCGCACCGCGCGCCTTGGCCCTCTGAAGCTCTTCCAAGATGATCAATCCCGCGCCCTCGCCGATGACCGCCCCCTTTCTGTGGGCATCGAAGGGGCGGCAGGCCTCGGAGGGCCGGCCGTTCGAATCCACCGCCAGCCGATCGAGCAGCGATTGCCGCAACAGGCCCATGGGGTTGACCTTGCTCTCGGCCCCGCCGCAGATGCAGATGTCGGCGGCGCCGCGGGCCACCGTGCGAAACGCCTCGCCGATGGCCAGATGGCTGCTGGCCTCGCCGCAGGTGATGGTGTTGGAAGGCGCCTGGCAGTCGTGCACGATGGTCACGTGGCAGGCGAGCATGTTCGGGAGGAACTTCAAGAGCCACAGCGGGGTGAGGTTGTTCATGCCCTCGGAGCCCCATTTGGTCAGCGAGAAGCCGCGCCCCTGCGGGGCCTCCGGTCGCTCGGCGGCGGTGGCCAGGGCCCCGGCCAGCTCGTTGAGGTCGGCGCAGATCAGTCCGGCCCCGATGTTGGCCCCGAAGCGCGTCGAGTCGACGTCGGCCGTCTCGGCCTCGCCGCGCTCGACCAGACATTTGGTCTTGATGCCGGCATCCTTCACCGCGTGGTAGGCCGCGATGACCGCCAGCTCGATGTCGCGGGCCATCACCTTGGCCGCCTTGCGATACCCCTTCGGGACGCAGTCCTTGACTTCGCCGCTCTTCACCTCGCCGGCGATCTGGGAAGAGAATCGAGACGGATCGAACGCCTTGATGCGGTCGATGCCGCACCGTTTCTCGACCAAGCCGTCGAAGGTCTCGTTGATGCCCAGCCCGAGGGGCGAGGCGACTCCCAAACCGGTAATCACGACGCGATGCTGGCTCATAACTTCAGGAATGATTCCCAGGGTCTCTCAAGGCGCTCAGTGCCCTGCGGAGACATTATAAGTGCGCAGGAGGGCTTTGAACTCGTCGGTGAAAACGAAATTCTCCTCGGGGAAGACCTGGCCGCTGAGGTTGTTGTCGATGTGGGAGAACACGATGTCAATCTCCGCCAGCGGCTCGCCGTCGGCCTGGACCTTGCCGATCGTGCTCGCAGCCTCGGGAGAAACCTGCTCAATCACCGCCTCATATCGAAGCTGCTCACCGGGCCGCACCTCCCGCTCGAATCGGGCCCGCTTTACCTTGGCGAGGATGACCTTCTCCTGAAAGTCTCGCGCCTCACCGACGAGAATGCCGGCCGTCTGGGCCATGCCTTCCACAATGAGGCTGGCGGGCATCACCGGATAGCCCGGGAAATGGTCGTGCAGATGCTCCTCGGCGAGCGAGACGTTCTTGATCGCGGTGGCCTTCACGCCCGACTCGAACTCGACGAATTTGTCGATCCACACCCAGCGCACCGAAGCGTCGCCCCTTTCTCGCGGGAGGCCCGGCCGACAAGGGGCCGGCAGGGCCGCATCATTGGAGCCTCATCAGGCCGCCATCTTGGCGGCGACGTAGTTGACGATGGTCTTGACGGTGAACAGGTTGGGCATCTTGGCTACGTCCGGGTCCTTCTGAAATTCCGAGAAGTCGGCGTGCGGCATGGCCCCCTTAAGGGTCTCCAGCCCCTTAGCCGTCAGCTTTCCTCCGTCAACGTACTCCGGGTTGTTCAGGATGTCGTCGGGGAAGAGCTCCCCCCGCGGAATCTTGATGGAGAAGGCCTTTTCCAGACGGAACACGATGTCCAGAAAGTCGATCGACTCGGCCCCGAGATCCCCGGTGAGCGTGGCATCATCCTTGATCTCGTCGTCGTCCACGCCCAACGCGTCGACCAGCACTTCCTTCACCTTGCCAAAAACGTCGTCTCGACTCATTGCCATACACCTCGTCCTCCCTGGGACTCTTCAATGACCGCCCGCCAGCGCACCGGATGCCCTCAAGGCAGACGGCCCGCCGACGAGCTCAAAAGTCCGTCGCGCTCCGGCCAACAGTTTCTCATCGACGTCGCACAGGCCGGCGCTGCGATCCGACAGGTTATAATGCCGCATTCTCAATCGGGCCTTGACCACCTCATTCGCGTCGCACAGGCCCCGGGCCTTGAATTCGCTTTCGTCGGGCGAGATGTGAATCGCCTCGACCGTCACCTCCAGCGTCCGACCGGGGGAGACGAAACTCTTGTAATTGACGTTGCGCGCCTCTTCAAGCACCACCATGCTCCGCGAGAAATCCAGGGTGGCCCGAACCAGCCAGGCCGCCGATTGGACCATGGCCTCCAGCATCAGGACGCCGGGCATCACCGGAAATGTGGGGAAATGGTCCGCCAAGTACTCCTCGGCGAGGGTCAGGGCCTTACGCGTGACAATCCGGGTCGGCGGCTCCAGGGTCAGAATCCGATCCACGAGGATAAACTTCATTGCTTACAGGCTTCTCGCAGCGCCGATCCAGGTCGTCAGCCGCCTCGGTTGGCAGTCCCTGCTTCCCTTGCGGGTTAGGAGGGGTTGCCAAGTCTAATCCAGCGCTTGTAGTCGCAGAACGCGATCCTTGCAAGTCCCGTGCCGGAACTCGCAGCCTCCGACCACCATTATTACGCATATCTGGCAATCCAGCAATAACTTACGTCTCGAACGACCTGACAACAAGGAATGGCCCCAACAAATCATTCGTCGGACGGGTCGCCAGCCGCCAGGTGTCAGTTCGCTCGTTCGGCAGCCACTTTCCCACCCAACAAACTTCTTCCAAAGAGCGTCATCAGGAGCAGGTACACCAGAAACGAGAGACCGAAGCTGATGAACCAGGCGTAGTGGTAGGTCTCGATCCAGACCTGGGAGACTTGAATCGTCGTAACGGTGCCGAGGAATCCGGGGATGCAGGGGCCGATCCCGGCGATCAATGCGATGGCCGCCAACGGATTGACTCCGCCGGAATACCAATAGGGCCCGCGCCGCTCATAGAGCCCAGGCAGGTCGAGCCGCTTGCGGCGCAGGACGAAGTAGTCGGCGATCAAGACGCCGCCGACGGACCCGAGGAGTGACGAATAGGCCACCAGCCACTCGTAGATGTAGTCGCTGGGATCCTCCACCAGCTTCCAGGGACGCATCAATAGGCCGATCACGCCGGTGATGTAGCCCCCCACTCGAAAACTGATGACCCGCGGCCAGAGGTGGGCGAAGTCGTTCGCCGGGCTGACGACATTCGCGGCGATGTTGGTGGCCAGCGTGGCCAGGCACAGGGCGAACATGGCCACGATGAGGACCGGCCGACTGTCGAACCGCGCGAGCAGCACCACGGGATCCCAAAGGGTCGGGTCGTTGCCGTAGATGACGAAGGCCGCGCTGGTGACGGCGACCCCGATGAAGGCGTAGAGCCCCATGGTGGTTGGCAGACCGATGACCTGGCCGATGACCTGATCTCGCTGCGAGAACGAATAGCGGGTGAAGTCCGGGATGTTGAGCGAAAGCGTGGCCCAGAATCCGACATTGGCGGTGAGCGAGGGGGCGAAGAAAGCCCAAAACAGCCCCTCCTGCGCGCCGCCTACGGCGAACTGTGAGGGCTGCGCCAGCATGGGACCGAAACCCCCGGCACGACGATAGGCCCAGGCGAGCAGAAGCAGCCCGAGGATGATCAGTAGCGGGGCCTTGATGTTCAGCAGGATGCGGATGGACTCGATGCCCTTGTAGATAACGAAGATGTTGATGCCCCAGAAAAAGAGAAAGCAGCCTATCTCGGCCACGTTGATGCCCAGCGCGGTGTCCGGAAGCTCGCGCCAGCTATCGAAAAACTGGGCGCAGATGGTGTAGATGGCCGAGCCGCCGATCCAGGTCTGGATGCCGAACCAGCCGCAGGCAACCAGGGCCCGCAGCAGGGCCGGGATGTTCGCCCCAAGGATTCCGAATGAGGCCCGGCAATAGACCGGGAACGGGATGCCATACTTGGTGCCGGCGTGGGCGTTCATCACCATGGGGACGAGCACGATGATGTTGCCGAGGAAGACGGTGCCGACGGCCTGCCACCAGTTCATACCCCCGGCGATCAGGCTGGAGGCCATCATGTAGGTCGGCACGCAGGCGGCCATGCTGATCCACAGCGCCGCGATGTCCTTGAGGCCCCATTTGCGCTGCGACAGGCTCGTGGGAGCTAGATCGTCGTTGTGAAAGGCGGAATCCAGCGGCGGGTCCACCAATTCGTGGATCCCGCGGGTCACCCGGACGCGCTGTTCCGCCGAAGCAAGCGTTGAGCCGGAAGAGACGGGAGACGTAGACAACGCCGAAACCTCTCGGCGGCCATCTTAGCCGGACCGACCGGCTCTTGCGACGAGGCGTCGCAGCGGGCACTATGTCGCCGCCCGACAAGGCGCGAGCCCGGGCATCAGACGGCAACGCCGGCCGTGGTCAGTCTCGGGTAGCACTCTGGGATCAGCTTCATGAGCCTTTGGATCTGGATCGGATTCATCGCCCTGATCCTGTGCTTGATGGGTCTGGACCTGTTCGTCCTCAACCGAAAGGCCCACGAGATACGAACGCGCGAGGCCCTGGCGTGGACGGTGATGTTCATCATCTTGGCCTTGGGCTTCAACGTCGTCGTATACTTCATGTACGACCGGCACTGGCTCGGCGTCGGTGAGCACGTCGGCCAGACCCTCAGCGGGAAAGATGCGGCCCTGCGCTATTTCACCGGCTGGGTCGTCGAGTATTCCCTCAGCCTCGACAACATCTTCGTCTTCGCGGTGATCTTCCAGTATTTTTCGGTGCCCCCGATCTACCAGCACCGCGTCCTCTTCTGGGGCATCCTGGGGGCCCTGCTGATGCGCGGAATCATGATCGGCGCGGGCGCCGTCCTGATCCAGCGGTTCTCCTGGATTATCTATGTGTTCGGCGGCCTGCTCATCGTCACCGCGATCAAGATGCTCCTCACTCAGCACGACCAGATCGAACCTGGGCGCAACCCCCTCGTCCGACTCGCCAGGCGGTTGTATCCGGTCACCTCGCATTTCGAGGGTGAGCGATTCTTTGTCCGCGTGGACGGCCGGCGCGTCATTACTCCCCTGTTTCTGGTGCTGCTGGTCGTCGAGAGCACGGACGTGCTTTTCGCCGTGGACTCCATCCCGGCCATCTTCGCCATCACCACCGACCCCTTCCTGATCTTCACCTCGAACGTCTTCGCCATTCTCGGATTGCGGTCGCTGTTCTTCGCCCTCGCCGGCATGATGCGCCAGTTCAAATACCTCAAGTTCAGCCTCGTGTTCGTCCTGGCCTACGTCGGCGTGAAGATGATCGCCGGCCACGCCCTGAAGACCCCCGAAAACCCGGAGCCCATCCCCACCGGCTTCTCCCTCGCCGTTATCGCCGTCACCCTGGCTACCGGAATCCTCGCCTCGGTCGCCGCCCCCAAACGAGGCCGCAGCGCCCTGGACGAGAACGCTCAGTAATCGCCGAGCCTGGAGGTTTCCGGTATGCGCCGGCTTCGCCGAACACGAACGGCACGCAATGCCACAGAAGCCCAGCCGATGCTGCTCAAGACGGCGCGCAAAATGGTGATCGCCGTCATCGGGAGCACCGTCATTTTGATCGGCTTGATCGGTCTGGTGCTCCCGGTCCTTCCCGGCTTCATCTTCATCCCCATCGGCTTGACCATCCTCGCCACGGAGTTCATTTGGGCCCGCCGCCTCCTCAGAAAGGTCAAACGAACCACGGCCGACATGGTCGGAAAACTGCGGGGCACATCCAGCCATGCCGGACCGCACCAGGACACGCCCATGCCGCGGCAGGTCACAGCCGACGGTAAACACACATAGTGAACCCGCCTCCGCCCCACTTCTCACCAGGGCAACCACCCCTCCCTGGACGACCAGGAGACCCGGCTTTACCGGAATCTCAACCCGCCCTTCCGCTCGGCTTTGGACCTGGACGAGCGTAGAATTGAAGGTGAGCCCGATGGGCCCGCTCGACGCGGCGGTCCACGGGTCCGAAAGAGCCGACGGAAGGGACGCGCGTGGGGATGGGCGCTCGTATTAGACAGAAGCCTGTCTTTCTCATCCTACTCCTGGGATCGACCGCGCTCGCCCAGCCTGCGTCATCGGGCCCAGGTAGGTTAGCGCCGGGACGCCTCAGGCTTCGGACGGGAGATGCGGACCTGGCCCTTCTGCCGCCTGTGCCGCGAACGCGCGGCGCCTTCCAGCGCGGCAAGCGCTACATCATCCAATTGGACGGCCCCATGACCCGGCAGCGGCGCGATTCGCTCAACGCCGCCGGGGTCCGGCTCGGCGCATACGTTCCGGATGATTCGTTCGTCGCCAGGCTCGAGCAGGCCGATGCGACGGCCCTGGCAGGCATGGGGTTCATCCGTTGGATCGGCCCATACGAGATCAACTGGAAACGATGTCCGAACATCGGCCGCGCGCCGCTGGTGAGTCCGTCCCGGCGGCGGTTGGAGGAGGCGGGTAAGAAGCTGCTGATCGTGAGCCTCTTCGATGGCGTCGACGTGGAAGCGGCGATGCAACTCGTCCGAGGATGCGGGGCGACCCTCGCCGCTCGAAGCGACGCCGGGGACTCATGCCGACTGATTGTCGAGGCGCCGTGGCGGGCGATCGACGCCCTTTGCGGGCTCAACGAAGTCATGTTCGTCGAGGAGGCGCCCGAGGCGCAGCCCAGAAATCAGAGCACTTCCTGGATCAGCCAAAGCAACGTGGCCGGCAGCAATCCCCTCTGGAACGCCGGTCTGCACGGCGAAGGCCAGATCATCGGCATCATCGACTGGGATATGCGCGCCGATCACTGCTCCTTCGACGACCCGATCAATTCAATCGGTCCGCTTCACCGAAAGATCGTCGCGTACTACGGCATGGGGATCAACCCGGGCAACGGGTACCACGGCACGCGCGTGGCCTGCACGGCCGCAGGCTTCGAGGAGGCACAGACCAACTCCGCGCTGAAGGGCATGGCCTACCAGGCGAAGATCGTATTCCAGCACTTCAATGGGGTCCTGGACGGCGGCGTCCTTATGGCCAATGACCGGCTCACCGTCGCCCACGACGACGGAGCCCGCGTCCACTCCAACAGTTGGGGCAACAACGACTTTTTCTACAACGCCTGGGCCCGCGACATCGATCTCTTCACTCGCAACAACGAGGACGATCTCGTTCTGGTGGCGGTGATCAACGCCGGGCAGGTCAAGGCACCGGAGAATGCGAAGAACTGTCTGGGCGTGGCGGCCTCGCGCGACACCCCCAGCCAGGCCAGCCACTGCAAAGGCGGCGCAGGCCCGACACAGGACGGCCGGCAAAAGCCGGAGGTCTTCGCCCCGGGATGCGGCTCGCAGTCGGCGGACGTGAACACCACCTGCGGCAGCGACGACACCGGGGCCGATGGCGGGACTTCCTACGCCACCCCGGCGGTAGCGGGCATGGCCTCGCTCACACGCCAATACTTCATGGAGGGCTTTTTCCCACTCGGCGCGGCCAATGGGGCCAACGCCTTCACCCCCTCGGGGGCGCTCCTGAAGGCCGTCATCGTCAACTCCGCCGTGAACATGAATGGAATGGCGGGATACTTCACCGCATCGGAGGGTTGGGGCAGGGTGCTGATGGACGATGCCCTCTACTTCGCGGGCGACGCGCGCAAGCTCCTCCTGGAGGATGTCAGGCATGCAGCGGGACTCTCGACCGGAGAGTCGGCCTCGTATTACGTCGAGGTGGGGGCCGCCGCTACCCCGCTAAAGATCACCCTGGTCTGGACCGACGAGCCGGCCGCGATCATGGCCGCTTCCACACCGGTCAACAATCTAAACCTCGTGGCGACCGATCCGGTCGGCACAGTCTATTTGGGCAATGTCTTCGGCGCATCTCAATCGAACGTCGGCGGATCGGCCGACATCCTCAACAACGCCGAACAAGTGCATCGCACAAGCCCGACGGCCGGACTGTGGCGAATCGACGTCGTGGGCGCGGCAGTCAACGGCGGCGATCAGGGCTACGCGCTCGCGGTCACCGGCGACGTTGGCTGCCTCAAGGGCGATGTCAACGCCGACGGCCTGCGAAACGCGGCCGACATCGCCGCGTTCATCGAGGCCATCCTGGGCGGAGGCGGCTTCTTCCAAATCTGCGCCGCCGATCTCGATGTGACCGGCGCGGCCGATGTGGACGACGTGGACGAATTCGTCACCACGATCCTGGCGGCTGGACCCTGAGGCTGCAAAGCGGTACAATCCCCGGCGAGTCGTCGACGCATTGCCGACACGCCGCTGTGTGGGGGTTAGCGGGTCATCCTGAGTGGAAGGGGCTGCCCGATGGGCTTGGCAAAACCACGAACACTTTTTTTCGCGCGAATCGGCGTCACGCACATCATCGCCGGCCTCGCATTCACGACATTCGCGCCCCAATCACAGGTCCAGGCCGACATCGCCGAAAACCAGGCCCTGGTGGTGTTCAATTCACAGGCCGCGGAGGCCACGGCCCTCAAGGACGCCTACTTGGCGGCCCATCCCGGCATCCCCGCGGAAAACGTCGTAGACCTGAACAGCGACGTCTTGGTCGCAAACCCCGCCGACCTCACCTATGCACAGTTCACCGCCGAAATCCGTGATCCCGTGCGCGACTATCTGCTGATTCCCGGCTCGCCTGAGCCCCAGGAAATCGTCACCATCGTCCTGATTCGCCCGATGCCGCACCGCATCCGCGACGGCGACCGACCGATGGCCGGAGACAACCCCAATGCCGCCGCCGATGAATTCAACACCGGCGACGCGGGCTTCTCCTCGATCGATGCGGAGCTCGTCCTCTTGTGGCACGACCTGGACGCCGGAGAGGACGCCGGCATCATGGACAGCCTTTCCGACAACCTGATCGACAACCCCTATCACCAGCGCAGCGACCCGATCGACGCCTGCGCGGACTGCGCTCGCGACAACATCCAGGTGGCCAAGACCTTCGACAACATGGGCAACCGGTTGTGGATCGTCGCCGGCGACGGAGAAACCATGTTGACCCCCGGCGACATGTACCTTGTCTGTCGGATCGACGGCACGACCCTTGCAGACGCGACGGCCTCCATCGAACGTGCCAGGAACCTTCGTATCAACAGGAAGGCCGTCATCTGTTTCTTCGACGAATACAACGTCAACGGCGGGGCTAACGATTTGGACGACGACTTCATCTTCGCGAACGATCCTCTGCTGGCCGGCAACGACTACGAAGAGGCCCGGGCGGCGCTCCTGGCGGCCGGCTGGATGGTGCGCTACGACGGCGGCTTCGACTTCGTCGATTGCACCGAGGAGACACGCTCGATCATCGGCTTCGCCTCCTATGGCGAGAACCACGACATCAACAACCAGGGTGAGAATCCGCCGGGTGCCGCGACCTACATCGACTGCTACGCCTTCCCGCCCGGCGCCATGTTCAACACCCTGGAATCCGACAACGGCCGGGCCCTCAACGGCCTGGGCAGCCAGTTCAACCTGGAACAGCTGGCTGACTTCATCACCGCCGGCGGCACCTTCGCCGTGGGCAACGTCTTCGAGCCCTTCACCCTGACCGTCGCCGACAATGAGTTCTTATTCGTCAACCTGCTCGTGAACGGCCTGACCTGGGGGGAGGCCGCCTACACATCCCTTCCGGGCCTGAGCTGGCAACAGATCGTTGTCGGCGATCCGCTGGCCAAGCCGATCATCCTGAACGACCTTGGCCTGCCGCAGGGCGACCTCGACGGAGACGGAGAAGTCACCGGCCTGGACATCCAGCCCTTCCTGCAAATCGTCCTGACGGGGTTTGATGACTATTACACGGCGCACCCGACACTTGACCCAGTCGTGCGGGCCGACTTCACCGGAGATTTCCAGGTCACACTTGACGATCTGCCGGGATTTCTGGCCGCCCTGCTGGCGCCCTAGCGCGCGAAGGCCGTCGCTATGGGTCGCACCGGCGGGGCTTGTCGCAGATCGGCTGCAAGGGGTAACAGTCCATTCGCCAGCCCTCGCCGCGGAAGACCCAATAATCGGCATATCGCGCCTCGACCGGCGGCTGGCCCTGCAATTGGATCGCGCCGGCGTGGGCGTCGGCGAACAAGACGTTGAAGACATTCATCTTCCTGTGCCAACCCAGGGTTCGATAGCTCATTTCGTTCCATTTGGCGACTTCGGCGATGGCCTCCTCCAGCAGAACGGTGGTGCCTGGATCGGGCACCTGCGACGTCGGCCGCATGTAAGGACCGTAGAAGTGGGTCCCGAACTGCGGGTCGAGGTTCGACGTGAAGTCGATGTGGTTGTTCAAACGGTAACTCGTGCCGGTGGCGATGTGCGTTGCTCGGCCCCGCAGCAGCGGGCCCAGAAAGTAGTCGTCGAAGTCGTAGGGCGCGTCGGGGACGCCCTGGTCAGACGGACACTCGAACAGGCCGCAGATCGATCCGCCGTTGGCCCCGACCAGGTATCGATTGAGGATGCGATTCTCCTGGACGAAGTCCTGGTGGGCATAGATGCCGACGCCGGTCTTTCCACCGTACTCGTACTCGCCGTCGTACCACCAGGTCTGCTCGGCCTTGGGATGGATCGGAGAGGTGAAGCTCCGCTCGTCGTCGATGCTGTAAGCGGCGAAGGCCTGACCCACCACGTGCAGATTCGCCAGGCACTTGATCTTCGTGCCCTCGGTCCGCGACGAGGCCAACGCCGGCAGGAGAATCCCCATGAGAAGCGCCAGGATCGCCACCACCACCATTACCTCTACCAACGTAAACGCGGAGCGAGGCCCGGGCCGTGCGCGCACCAATTGAACGGGCTCGGTCAAACGCTGTGTCGGTTCGCGTCTTCGAGGCACGAGTCCCACCCTTCGGCAAAGGCAGCGGACTGTGGCTACGTCATAACATGAATGTGGCCTTCATCTTAGCATATTGCGGACAAAAAATAAAGCCGGCCCCGGGCGGCGGCAGAGGCGGGGCACAGATTGGTCAGTCCCCCTCAGGCGTCTAACATCCCGACCATGGGCTGCGATTGGCTCATTACTGGTGCGGGAGGCCAGTTTGGAGGCGTGCTGCACAGGCTCCTGCTTGACCGGGGCGAATCGGCGATCGGCCTCACCTCGCCGTCCGGCCCGAGGCCCGTCGGTTCCGCCACCCGGCCCGTGGACCTGTGTGACCCCGTCGCCATCGGCGCGCTGGTCCGTGCGCTCCGACCGAGAATCATCATCCACGCAGCCGCCGTAACCAGCATCCAAAAGGCCTACGACGAACCGGTAGAGGCCCGACGGGTCAACGTTGAGGCGACCGCCCACCTGGCCGAGCTGGCCACCGAGGTCGGCGCACGGCTGGCGTTCACCTCCACCGACCTGGTCTTTGACGGCGGCGCCGCCCCCTACGACGAACGCGCGGAACCGCGGCCGACCTCGATCTACGCCAAGACCAAGCTCGATGCGGAAGGAATCGTCCTTGCCGGCGATCGCGGCCTGGTCATTCGCCTGGCGCTTATGTACGGACTACCCGAAGTCCCGCGCCGGACAACGTTCACCGGCCAGCTAAGCGCCATTGAACGAGGCGAGCCGCTCCGGCTATTCGAGGACGAGTTCCGCTCGCCGATCTGGCTCCAAGACGCCGCCACGTCGACCATGGATGCGGCACAGTCGCAAGAGACAGGCATCCTTCACGTCGGCGGGCCGAGGCGCATGAGCCGGCTGGACATGGGCAGGATCGCGGCGGTTGCCTTGGGCCGGCCGACGGATAATCTAGTGGCGACGCGACAGGCGGACTTCGACGCGCCGGAGCCGCGGCCGAGGGATGTATCCCTGGACTCTGGGTTATTCTACCGGCGGTTCGATCACCCGGCAGGCCGCGGCATGGAAGAGGCGATGATCCTGATCTCCGATGAGTATCGGCGCCGCGGCGGCCCGTGGCCGATTCGCTTGGCGTGAAGAGAGGATCCAACTCGACGTCGAGCCGCGACCTTCAGGCCGGGCGGCCGTTCATAAACCAGGATCCTGAGGAGCGATTCCGAGGGGGCGAAGAGACACGAGATGGCACGAATCCTGATCTTCATCTATGGGGTCTTGGCCTACCTGGCGTTCCTCGCCTCCTTCTCCTACGCGGTGGGATTCATCGGCGGCGACGTGGTGCCCAAGACGATAGATTCCGGCGCGCCGCCGCCGACCGCCGAGGCCGTCTTGATCAACGCCCTGCTGCTCGGCCTGTTCGCGGTGCAGCACAGCATCATGGCCCGTCCGGGGTTCAAGCGCCGATGGACCCGGTGGGTGCCGCCGCCTGCGGAGCGCAGCAACTTCGTGCTGATCGCCAGTCTCATCCTGGGCCTGATGTTCTGGCAGTGGCGGCCGATGCCGACCGTGATCTGGCAGATCGAACACCCCGCCGGCGCGGCCGTGCTCCGCGGCCTCTTTGCCGTCGGCTGGCTGATCGTGCTCTACGCCAGCTTCCTGATCGACCACTTCGATCTCTTCGGGCTGCGGCAGGCCTATCTGCATCTGAGACGGCGGGAGTATCACCATCCGCCTTTCAAGACCCCGACCCTCTATCGAATGGTGCGCAACCCTTTGATGTTGGGATTCCTCATCGCGTTCTGGTCGACGCCGGTGATGACCGCGGGCCATCTGCTGTTTGCGCTTCTGACGACAGCCTACATCTTGGTGGGCATCAATCTGGAGGAGCGGGACCTCGCCAGGATTCTGGGACAGGACTACAGCCTCTACCGCCGGCGCACGCCGATGGTCCTGCCATTCTTGAAGTTCGGCCAACGCAATAAATGAAAATCGGAGAACAAGTCGTCCGATCAATGCCGCGCGCGTCGGCAAGCCTGTCCACGGACCCCATCAAGGGCAGCCGAGCCCGACGAGGCAGTTGACCAGCATGTTGATGTCGATCATCGAGAAGCCGCCGTTGGTGTTCATGTCCGCGCAGCCGCAACCCGCGACGTCGGGGTCGCCGCCGAGATAGCACGGGATGAACAGGTGCAGGTCCTCGCCGTCGCGCAGGCCGTTGGCGTCCATGTCGCCGAGCAGACCTTCACATGGACAGGGGACCGGGGCCTGGCACTCATCGGGGACCTGGTCGGCGTTGCAGTCGGGGCTGGTCCCGGCGGCCACGTCGCACTCATCCGGCGTGGCGTTCGCGTTGCAGTCCTCGGAGCCAACGACCACGGCCTCGAGATGGACCTGGTCGATCTGCCAACCCAGCTCGCTGTTGAAAAGATTGTCGATGGTGTCGAAGTTAAACCGCAGGGTCACTGTCTGGCCCGCAAGGCTGGTGAGGTTGACCGTCCTGGTCTCCCAGGTCGCCTGGTCTCCGCCAAGGCTCACGTCGTCGACTTCCACGCCGTTGGCCGACACCCACGCCCAATCCCAATCACTCTGGTTTGAATTGCCGGCCTCGCCGCCGTAGGCCGAGCAATAGGTCAGCGTCACGCTCGATGAGAACGCCGGAATGGTCACGGCCGGCGCGGTGATCGCTCCGCTGGTGTTGCCGGCGTTGAAGGTGCAGGTGCCGTCCTGCCCGTAGTAGGCCCAGCGGATCGGATTGCAGGAATTGCTCCGGGGGCAAGCGCTGGTGACGTGCCACAGGGCGGAGGCGCTCCAGCCGGCCGGCAATCCTCCTTCGAAGTCCGCGTTCAACAGGATCGTGGTGCCGCTCAACTCGCATTCGTCGGGGATGCCGTTGGTGTTACAGTCGGGGACACTGCCGGAGGCCACATCGCAGATGTCGGCCGTGCCGTTCTCATTGCAGTCGTCGTCCGGCTCGCAGTCGTCCGGCGTCCCATTCGTATTGCAGTCGTTGCCGGAAAGCTGGCACTCATCGGGAGTGTCGTCGTCGTTGCAGTCCAGGCTCGTCCCGTCGAACAGGTCGCAGATGTCCAACATCGAGTTGGCGTTGCAGTCGGCCTGCGATTCGCATTCGTCGGGCCGGCCATTCTCGTTGCAGTCGTCGGACTCGCCCATGGCGATGTCCTCGTCGTCCGGGGTGCCGTTGGAATTGCAGTCCGGCGGGGACAAGAGCACGTCGCCCGTGGCGACCAAGGCATATCCTTGAGAGCCCTGGTTCACGGCGGTGGGCCTGACGCGAACCGTCCACGACCCGACCGCCGGCGAGTTCAGGTGGACCTGCTCGACGTTGTTGCGGGGGTCGGCCGTGCCGCCGCTGATCGAGACGCCGCCGCTGAAGACGTTGCCCCGGTAAAGGGTGCTGTTCGGCGCGACCACCTCCAGGTCCAGGTTGTTGATCGCCGCCGCTCCGGTCCCGGTCGAGGCGGCCGCCGGCGGGTCGGTCCAGACCAGCGTGACTCGTAGCTGCTCCGCCGAACCAAGGACGTTCAAGTTGTATTCGATTGGCGGGTCGGCGGTTCCCAGGCCGTCGGCGTTGCGAATGTCTTCGAGCACCGCCAACTTCCGGGTATTGCCCGGGAAATACAGTGCGTTGTCGGCCAGGACCCGGCCCCACCCCTCCTGATTGCTCGGGTAGCCGGAGATGCCGGTCATGTCCACCGAGGCGTTCAACATCGTCGCCTTGACCAGAGCCGCCGAGGGCGAGAGCGCGTCGAAGGCGCTGGCCACGCCGCTGGGGTAATAACCGTCGGTGTAGTACTGCCGCACCAGCATCGCCGTGCCGGCAACGGCCGGACTGGCCATGGATGTGCCGGTCAGGGCCGTCGTGCCGCACGCGGTCCCCGCGCTGGAGGAGTTGGTGTTGCAACCCGGGGCGTAGATTTCAGGTTTGCGTCGTAGGTCGGCGGTCGGCCCCGCCCCGCCGGAACAATGGTTCGCCTGATTCGGCGTGTCCTGCGAGGCCCCGACAGCCAATAGATTCTTGGCGTTCTCCGGGTTCTTCAGCGAACTGGTGTTGGTCACGGCGAACAGGACCAGGCTCTCCTCGAAGTCGTAGCTGAACCGGTCGATGCCGCGGCACAGGCTGTCGTAGGAGGTCGTCCCGTCGTTGCCCCAACTGTTCGTGTGCACCCGGGCCCCCTGGTTGTGGTGCTGAAGCAGATTGTTGTACATCGCCGTGTCGCTGAACGAGGGGATGTCGTCGAAGACCAGCTTGCCCTGGTAGGCGATGCCCCGGGTATTGTCGTTCACCCCGTTGTCCCCGACCGCCGTGCCGGCGACGTGCGTCCCGTGGGTGTCCGAGCCCTGGCTGGTGTTGTAGGCGAGAATCTTTCGGTGGGTCGGGCCGATCGGATTCACGTCGCTGAACGAGCAATGGGTGACGTTGATCTTGCCGTCCATGATGCCGACGATTTGGCCGGCCCCGCGGATGCCGTTGTCGTACAGCGGCGTCACGTTGGTCACGTTGCTCTGCACGATCCAGCGGGTCGTGCTGTTGCGCAGAGTCAACTCGGGGGCCTCCTCGAGGTAATGAACGTCGGCCAGCTCGGCCAGTCCGGCCAGACGCGCCAGCGGCAAGGTCGCGGATATCTCCACGTGGTCGCCGATCGTCTCGATGTAGTGGATCACCGCCCGGTCGATGGCCATCACGGCCCGTGCCGCGGTCCCAGGATTCCTGCCGGCAAATAGGGTGATGATCGCCGCCGTCTGGCCGCGTTGGGCCATCGCCTGCCGTTCGACGGTCTGCCAGGCGACTCGGCCGATCTGCGGATCGAGCTTCCAGGCGTTTTGAAACTCCCCGATCCAGTTCACGGCCTGAATCCCGTCGATGGCCCGCGGATTCGCCCCGCCAAGATCGGCGACATATGCGTGATTCGGCAAATACTCGCCCAGCCGGATCCCGGCCTGCGCAATCTGTTGACGCACCGCCGGGGTCATCGGACCCGAGAGCTGCACGACATAGGGACGCGAGACATCGAAGGCTGCGGGAAGGCGCGTCTTGATGTTCACAAGGCCGCGGGTATCGACCGGTCCGACGTTGAGATGAATCGCGGACGCCTCAGGCATGGCGCCGCCCTGTCGCGCGGGCTGGGCCGCGGCCCCCGCATCCACCAGTAGACACATTGCCAAGCTGAAGAAAACGCGCCGGAGATTCATTTCGGGCTCCTCACTCCGCCTGCCCAAAGCCGGTGAATGCGGCGCTGGACACGCCAGGATCGGCCCGCCTGAGGCTTCGGATCATCAATTGGGCCCCTGCGAACCGCCGGTCGGTGGCATGGGTGGCCGCAGCAGGCCCGCATCAATGATATTCCCACCCCCCATATTATGCGCGGACCGAGCCCGAAAACCTAGTCATTCCAGGGACCAAATACGCGAGACTTGTGTGGCTGTGCATAAGTCCCCCCGTCCCTTCCAGAGCGCTATATCCGCGATTCCATCCAAGCCGAGACCGTCCTCGACCTCTTCATGGGCAGCGGCACCACCGGCGTCACCGCCGTCATGGCAGGAAAGCGATTCGTGGGCATTGAGCGCGACCCGGTCTATTTCGAGTACGCCTGTCGGCGGATCGCCGAGGCCCGTCGATAGATTGCGGCCGATCCAGGGGCCGCAGCTCCCGATTCGACGAGCCTCCTTTTCACAGTCTTGTTAATTTGAAAGGCTACATTCCCATGCCTTCGGGGATATTGCTCCATGACGAGGCGCAAGAGCGGCACTCGTATTGAAAGTGACCTATCCCCAGAATTGCAATCTTCTTTTCAGTTGAGCCGCATTTGGGGCAGTTTTCACCACGGTGTTTTTCTGGGCACGCCCTGTTATTGCAGAATGGCTGAGACTGGTCTCCGCTGATTTCCGTCATAAGTTGCCCGCAAAACGTACACGTCATGATTGTCACCTCTTGAATAAGGAGTTATCGATTACACACGCTCGGATTTTACGAAACCGGGGGCGAATCCCGAAAAATCTTGTCCACAGCCGTTTTCGAGTACGCCTGTCGGTTGATCGCCGAGGCCAGCTCGAAACCCGCCTGAAAGCCACTTTTGGCCGATAATCCTGCTCTAGCGGTTCGTAGGGCAAGGTATGTCAAGTTTTTTAGCAATAAAACTTGACATTCCCGCCGGTCTTGCCCATAATTGAGGCATGGACAGCAAGGCTATATCCCCGACCAGCCGCACCGCCACGCTCATTCGCCAGCGAATCGAGCACGGCGGCGAGCGCCTTTGGCGACTCGCCGACTTCCGCGACCTGTCGTTCGCGGCAGCCGCCCAAGCACTTTCGCGCATGACACGCGAAGGAGCAATCCAACGGCTTAGCAAAGGCATCTACTATCGAACGCGGCAAACCGCTTTCGGCAGGAGCCGACCCAATCCCGCCGCCATCCGCAGTCTGGCGACGACACGCAAGAATGTGTTCTCGTCAGGCATCGCCGCCGCGAGTCACTTGGGCTTCACGACGCAGAACCCGAGGCGGGCGGAACTCGCGACGACCGCGCTCAGCCTTCCCCGAAAACTCGTAGGCGAGGATGCGTTGATCCACACGCGCCGACCCGAGGCGTGGTCGCGGCTTCCCGCGACCGACGCGGCGATTCTTGACTTCCTGCGCCACGGTGGCAAAACGGGTGAGCTATCGGCGAAGGAGACCACCGAGCGGATGAAAACACTGCTTACAGAACCCGGCCGCTACGCGCGGCTCTACGCGATTGCGGACACCGAGCCTCCGCGCGTGCGCGCGATGCTCGGCGCTTTCGGCGAACTGCTTCGCCGCCCGGATGAAGAACTTAGGCACTTGCGGGAATCGTTGAACCCGTTCTCGCGTTTTGATTTCGGGATCTTCGCAGGTATGCCGAGCGCGAAGAACTGGCAGGCAAAAGGCATCCGCTGACGTGAGACTTATCGAGCATACCGACTTCGAGCAGGCCATCCTCCAGGCGGCGGAGCACTTCCGCGACCGTGGCTTGCGCCCGGCCATCATCGAAAAGGATTACTACGTCACCGAGGCGCTTCGCGCCGTCGCCGGCGTTGCCGGCGACAAAATCATTTTCAAGGGCGGCACCAGTCTTTCGAAAGGCTGGAACTTGATCGAGCGATTTTCGGAGGACATCGATATCTTTCTCGACCCCGAGGCATTCGCGCCACCACTCGGTAAGAACGGAATTGACCGCGAACTCAGGAAACTCCGCGACGCGGTCAAGCAACTTCCGGCGTTCACGTTTCTGCCCGAGGCCAGCAAGACCATCGGCGGATTCGGCCGCAACGACGTGTTCACTTACGATCAACGATTTGGAGGACCAGGCGAAGTCCCCAACCGAATCTTGCTGGAAGCCGGGGCGGCTAGCGGCCGGGAGCCAACCGTCACCGTTGAGTTACGCTCGTACTTGAGCCAGTTTTTCAAAGAGACACAGCACACGCTCGGAGCCGAGGACGAGCAGCCGTTCCCGATGCGATTGCTTCACTTCCGGCGCACCTTCGTCGAGAAAATGTTCACCATCCATGCGAAGGTAGAAATCTACAAGAGTGAAGGCCGACCCATCGGCAGTTACGCACGGCACTATTACGACCTGTTCCAGCTTGCCGCTCAGACTGAAGTCCGCGCCATGCTTGAATCCGACGAGTATGCAAAGATCAAAGCCGACTACGACCGTGTCAGCAAAGAACACTTTGAACGCGACTACCTCCCGCCAGACGACATGAGCTTCGCCAAGAGCGACGCACTGTTTCCGACCGGCGACTTGCTCGCCATGATCCGCAAAGACTACGGGGCGCAGTGCCAAGTCCTTTGCTTCGGAACAAGCCCGTCGTGGGACGACGTACAAAATCGCTTCGCCGAACTGCAATCACTTCTCTAAGCCGCCGTTACCTCAGTTTGCGTGTCGCTGTCGTAGTCGGGCTTGCGGGAGAGGGAATTCTTTGACTATCGAAGCGACCTTTTCGATACTGCGCCGTAACGCGTCATCCACATAGTAAGCCTCCAGCACTCGGTCAACGCCCATAAGCAACCCCCAGGCACACCGCTGCCACAACACAGTCGAGCGGTGCCGATCCTGCTTCGGTCCAGTACAGAAAACAATATCCCCAGAAGGCAGGTCGGTCATCAGGTGGGACAAAGCCGATCCCGTTGAGTGCGTGAACGCGTTACCTATCATTCTTGAGTGTTGGAGCATTGCTTGTCCGACTGGTGTGTCGAAGAACGCCGCTTCTTTTTCTTGCATTGAAATGTCTTTCCATCGTCGCTGGCTTCTTCCTTGTTTTTTCAAATCGGCCTCTTCCAAGTACATCGATGCGATCAAGCGGATTAGCTTGTACTCTTCATCCGTGTATTCGCCAACGTTGGTGTCAATGAGACTTCGGATTCTATCCTTCTGTTTTCCAATCTCCGATCGCAAAGACTGGAGTCCCTTTTCCGTGACGAAGCTTGGATGGCTTTGCAATTGTTCGTACGCCCGAACGTGCTTTTCGTATTGCGGGTAATTTGCTATGAGATCGGCCACGGCGATTTCTTGGATTCTTGCGATTTCACGCAATTGCTCATAGACCTCAATCTTGTAGTCGATTCTCCATTGTTCGAAAAGCTCGTCGGTGCGCTTCCCAGATCCGTTGAGTATGAACATGAGCGAAATCAGTGCTTCATTGAATGTTCGGTTGACGACCTCTGCCGAATAGGACTCGCCATTTGCCAACAATAACACTAGCGACCGAAAGGTTGCGATCAGCTGAGTAACCAACAGCAGCACCCAATTGAGATTATTAGGCCTCAAGAGGCCCTGAGAGTCCGTCTTGTCTTCATGACAGCGGCGCAACGCCTTTGACGCGAGCCGTAGCGCCTGGTTCGAGAGTTGGATGCATTTTGTGTCCAAGTACGTGTTTCTGGTCGCTCGCATTGCGAGTCTCTCCCATCTCCCCAAACTCAAAACGCTAGCCCTCTGAATCTTCTGGGCGAATCCCGCCGGGCATGGCGGGCTTCGAGTGACGCGATCAACACCCCCGCCTTGCAAATCAGAACACCCTCATTTTAGCGCCCGTGCTCGCCGTCAAGGTACTACTCCAAAGGAGTCCTCTTCTCCGACGGTTCCACCTTGACTGCGGCGCGCGGTCGCTGGGGCTTGCCACCTATCGGTTGCAAGGCGGGCGTGTGCGTCGTTCGCACAGCCGCTTTCACTAGCTCGAGTCATTTGTCCCGGCCGGAGGACACGCCCATGGCTTCTCGGTAGCGCATGTGAATAATCCGGGCTAGGCGACGATGTGCCGACGCCGGCGGACGTAATCCCAGATGACGAAGCGATCCAACTCGCTGCCCCCAACAAAAAACACGCGGCCGCGAGCCCCCTCGGCCAGGCGATGGGCGAATCGGATGTCCTCTTCAGTCTGAAATCCGCCCGAGAGAAGAAAGACGTTGATGGAGATGCCCTGGCTGCGGCAGAGCAGCCCCTCGCGCAACGTGTGGTGCTCCGTCCTTCGGTCGGGCGGGTAAAGCAAGTACAGCCAGCGATCCTCGAAGTGGGCGGTCGGAAGCCCGTCGGTGATCAGGATGATCTGCCGGTTCGGCGTGTCCTGCGCCTGAAGGAGCCGACGTGCCAGGGCCAGTCCTTGCTGGAGGTTGGTGAAGTGGGGAGGCAGATCGCGCTCGGTCAATCGCTCGTCGCCCAGGTCGGCCTTCAGCCTGACGAAGGACTCGTGAATGGTCACCGGCTTGGGCAGCAGGGTGGGCACTTCTGAAATGTGTCGCCGCTTGGCCACGGTATAGACCTCCACGAAGTCCACGAAGTCGCCGGGGTATTCCGTGCGAATGAGGCCGTGCAGGGCCAGGGCCATGCGCTTGACGTTGACGTACTGGCCGCCCCAGCGCATGGAGCCGCTCATGTCCATGCAGACGACCGTGGCGCACTTGGGCACGTTGCGGGTGACGTGGACCTCGAGGTCTTGAGTAGAGAGGCGAATCGGCAGGCCGGGACCGCCGCGGACCATGGCGTTGGTCAGCGAGGAGACCAGGTCGAGGTTGGCCAGGCTGTCGCCGAACTCGTAGGGACGGGTCTTGGGCAGCTCCACGACCCCCTCGCCGCTGATCTCGACGTGGTGCCGTCCGGTCTTGGCCGCCTGGAGATCGGCGAAGATCTTGTCGAGCAACTTGGATTGAAACAGCTTGAACGCCTTGGGCGTCAACGTGTATCGACCGTTTTCCTGCGTCAGTCCTTGCTCCTCGGCCAGGTGCCGTAACAGTTCCTCGACCTGTCGCCGGAGGGCTTCGAGCCCCTCGATCCGCTCCTCATCCACGAACCGGGCCAGCTCGTCGAGGTTGATGACGTGCAGCTTGGCGTTCTTGGCCGCCTCCTTGAGCTGCTCGATCAGCCGATCAATCGTCTCTAGTTCATCCTTGAGCTCGAGCGCTCGCTCGATGGACACGCCGCGCCGGCCGCTGAAGGCGTATTTCGCCGCCAAATCCTCGATCTGATACTTGTCCCCCAGGCGCTCGATCAATCCGAGTACCCGCCGGGCGAATTCGCTCCGCTCATCCAGTTGATACCAAAGGCGCTCCAGATCGGAAATCTGTTGTGCCTCCACGGCCTTCCCGAACTTCGCGCGCAGCTTGTCTGTGGGATGGACCCGCGACGCCGCCCGGCGATAGGCCTGGTCGGCAAGGCCGCGCACCGACTCGACCTCATAGGTTTCAAGAATCTTGCGTTTTCGCTCCTCCAACGTCGCCAGCAGTTCGGAAAGGCTGGGACCCAGACCGGCGACCTGCGACGGGTCCAGCTCGATGGCATCGGCCAACTCCGCCTCGGTCAGATGGCGCAGGCTGCCATAGGTCAACAGGTGCCCAAACGCCGGAGAGACGAGGTCCGGCGGCTCGGCCGAGGGAAGCGGAAAGCGCTGCGGGTCGTAACCGCGGTAGGTGTGGATGACGCCCCCGAATCGCGGTCCTGTCGGCTTCATCGCTCAGCCCTCCAGCGGACAGGATTCTACACGATCGCCGACGGACCCATCGGCGGAGCTACCACTGAAGGTCTTCGTCGGACGGCGCCGGCAGCCAGTTGGCGCTGCAGGTGTTGCGGATGTGCTCGCGGATGGCCTCGCGCCGCTGGTCGTCCGACCAGTCGCTTTGCCGCTGGGCCCACACGATGAAGACCGGTTGGCCCCGGGCAATCTCGAAGGCCTTGGCCAGGCTGCCCGACACGGATCTTGCGAGCCTCCGGGCTTGCTCTTCCGACATGTCAGGGCGCTGCTTGCGGAAGGCGGCGACCCCCACCTCGACCCCGCACTCGACGGCCAGGGCGTGCGACGGAGCCGCCACGGCCCAGGGGCACTCCGGAGCGTCGAGGCCCATATCGCGAAGTCGTCGGGCCGTGAGCGGCACGGACGACCCGCGAATCATGGGGCGTTCCGGGATGCCCTCTGATCGCATCTTTTTTCGAAGTTCCTCGACCGACTTGGGCCGACTCGGGGGCGTCACGACGATCGCCGGATCGCGCTCCAGAATCACCTGGTCCTCAAGGGATTCGGCGATGGGCTTATCCTGCGGATCCATCACCACGACCACGCCCTTCTCCATCTCCCGGTCGAAATGTCGCTTGATGTAATCCTTGACTTCGATCAGCCAACGATCGGCCTCGCCGGCGTCGAGTTCCGAGCGGGCATAGATGTAGCCTTGCGGGGTATGGAAGAGCCGCCGGCCGCCGAAGTCCGCGGGATAGTCCAGCGGCGCGTCCAACAACACGCTCGGCGGTCTGGGCCCGCAGCCGGCCGCGAGGATCAGGAAGGCCGGCAGGCACAGCAGCGACCGTAGGTGAAAGATTTCGCGGCGATTATCTGGCATGGCTGACGACGCTAAGGACGCTCGCGCGGCTGCATGACCGACGACGGCCATGGGATCGCGATCCGTCGATCACGCGGCATCATACGCCTTCCGAAGCCAACCGACCAGTTCAGCGTCCACCTCGCCTTTCGCGGCGACGCGAACGCGATGGCTGACCATGGCGTTGAAGCTGCCGGACTTCTCCAGACGCGGCGTGGCGGGCGCACCTTTGAGGTTGATCCCGACATCGACCCGCGTCGCCGTCGACGGCTGGATGATCGCGAACTGCTTGGAGCGGCGCAGACTCACGTAGACCTTCTTGGGCGCTAGTTCGACGTCGCCGCCGAATTTGGACACGGCCGCGACCAAGGCGTCGTAGATCGGCCGCAGGCCCGACTTGGCCCCGGCGTATTGCGCCTCGACCAGTGCGTCTCCTTCCACCGGCGCCTCTCCGGAGGCGGCCGCCAGGGCCGTCTGGGCAACCAGGTTGGCGTAGCCGTGGCCGAGACCGTGTTCGGTTTTTAGGTAAGCGACGATTTCGCCATGCCTTGCATTCTTGGATGCCAGGGCGACTTTGACCCAGGCCTCCAGCGACTTTCCGGTCTTCTGCTTCAGGTTGGCGATCATCGAGGCGATTGCATCATCCGTCGATTTCGACATGCCACAGCTCCAGGGGCGATTCGTGCGTTAGGAAAGCGCTCCCAACCAGCGCCGCATGGTTACGCCGGATGGGATCAAGATATAGGCTTCGGCGGTCACCTGTCCAACTCCGCCGCGATGATGTTCAGGCTGCCCAGCACCGCCACTACGTCGCTGATCGAATGGCCCAGGACCAGTTTAGGAAAGACCTGATAGTTGATGAAACTCGGCGGCCGGCAGCGGGCTCGGTAGGGGCAGTTGCCGCCGTCCGAGGCCAGGTAGAACCCCAACTCCCCGTTGGCCGTCTCGTTCGCTCCGTAGGCCTCGCCCACCGGCGGCTCGAAACCGCGGTTGGTCATGATCGACTCGAAGTGGTGGATCAACCCCTCGATCGAGAAAAACACCTCCCGCTTGTCCGGCAGGGCCAGCTTGTCGTTGGGCAGCACGTTCACCGGTCCGGCGGGGATGTTGTCGACGAGTTGATCGAGGATCGCCAAAGACTGCCGCATCTCCTCCAGCCGCACCAGGTAGCGGTCGTACACGTCGCCGGCGGCCCCGACCGGCACCTTGAACGACACGCCGCTGGAGCCGCGCCCGTCCCAATTGTCGGCATAGCACAGATAGGGCTCGTCCTTGCGCAGGTCGCGCTTCACGCCGCTGGCCCGGGCGATCGGGCCGGTCCAGCTCCAGGCGATGGCGTCGTCATGATCGAGGATGCCGATCCCCTTGGTGCGCTCGACGAAAATCCGGTTACGAGTGAGCAGCGACTCCGTGTCTTCCAGGGCCCGCGGCAGACGGTCCATGAAGGCTCGAACGTGGGCCGGCCATTCGTCCGGCATGTCGTACATCAAGCCGCCGACTCGGGTGTAGCTGGTGGTGAACCGGGCCCCGCAAATCTCCTCAAAGAGGTCGTAGATGTGTTCGCGCTCGTTGAAGGTATAGAGGAAGGCGGTGAAGGCCCCCAGGTCCAGGCCGGCCGTGCCCACGCACAAGAGGTGGTCCTGAATCCGGGCCAGCTCGGCGATGATGGTGCGGATCACCTTGCAGCGCGGGGGCAGCTCAATGCCGAACAGCTTCTCGCAGGCCGTGTGCCAGGCGATATTGTTGGCCATCGGGCTGATGTAGTTCATCCGGTCGGTGACCACGACGTATTGGTTGTAGTTGAGGTGCTCGCCCAGCTTTTCGAAGCCGCTGTGCAAGTAGCCGATGTGCGGGGTGCAGGCGACGACGGTCTCTCCGTCCAACTCCAACACCAGACGCAGGGTGGTGTGGGTCGCGGGGTGCTGCGGGCCGAAGTTCAGCGTCCACAGGTCGCCGCCGACGTCCTCACGGACCAGCGTCGTCGGGCGGATGTCGGGCATCGTGGCGGTCATGCGCGTCACCGTGGGTCAGGCCGGCTCCGCTTACGCTCCCGGCGAGTTTCTGCGGGCATCGTAGGAAGACCGGGGCAGCGCGTCCAATCGCCGCAGGCGTGTGCGTTCGGCGCGGGGGATTGTTGGGTGCGCGACCCTGGCCTAAAATCCGATCATGGGACACGAATACCAGGACGAGATCAGCCTGGAGTTCGCCCGGCGGATCGCGGCGGGCTTGCACGACCATCTTGAATGGCTGGACCTCGCCCGCGCGAACCTTGACCTATGGTCCGAGCGAAACCACGATGCCCCCGGCCTCTTGCGCTGCTATTCCGAGTGGCAGGAGATTCTCCGGCGGCCGCTTGTGGAGGTCTGCGCCTTGATGACCTCCAAGACCGACGAAGGCCAGCGATTACGCCAGAATTCTCCGTTCGCCGGCGTCCTGTCGCCTCAGGACGTCTGGGGAATCAAGCGCCGCCTGCGCCGCCATGAACCGACAACAACTTGAACACGTTCTCCGTGCCGCGGCCGCGATCACCGGCGCGGACCGGCTCGTGATCATCGGCTCTCAGGCCCTTCTCGGACAATTCCCCCAGGCCCCGCCCGAGCTGCTGGCCTCGATCGAAGTCGACCTGTTCTCGCGCAGCAGGGACGAGGACGCTGACTTGATCGACGGTTCGATCGGCGAAGAATCTCCGTTTCACCGCACCTTCGGATATTAGGCACACGGTGTCGGGCCCGAGACGGCGGTCCTTCCAATGGGCTGGCTGCAGCGGCTGATCGCCGTGCATTCCGAGAACACCGGTGGAGCCGTCGGCCTATGCCTCGAAGTGCACGACCTCGCCGTTTCCAAGCTTGTCGCCGGCCTGATTCGGCACCGGCTTGCCGATGCCGAAGTGATCTGCAAACGTCTGACGCAAACCCATCTCGACGACAAGGTACGCGACGCGTGCCGTGCACGCCTGCAACGCGCTTCAAGCTGACGGACATCAAGTAGTCGAAGCTGATCTCCTCCGGCGCCCGTGGGATCGGTCGGATGTCGGGCATCAGGGTGACCATGCCAGACGCCCGGCACGCACAGCGAGGGTCTCGGCTGCGGCGCGCCGAAGGCGAGCGGGCCCTAGGCGTCGTCCGAGCGGCAGTCAAAATGGACGCGAAGGGTTCAAGACCACGCGTACAACGGAGGATGAACGAGCGGAGCCTGTCACCATCGCCGGCGGAGAATAAGCAGGCCCATGCTGAGTAATGCGAACGTCGCCGGCTCGGGCACTTGGATTTCGAACGCCTGATCGCCAAACCCGACGACAGGTTGGTACGAAGCGCCCTGGCTCTGGTAGGCGAACCTGTCGTCGAAGACTCCATCGGCGAGGATCCAATTCAGAAAGTCAGTGCCCACGAACTCGGCCGCCGAACTGACTGAGACCCAGTATTCGCCCGCCGTCAATGCCACCGGCGGAAACTTCACTTCCTGCTCGAAGATGAAGGGGACGACTTCGGTCGGGTTGGTCGCGGCGTTCGTGAAGGTCATCGGTCCGGTGACGCTTGCCCCCGGCAGGCCAGCCTCGTCCAAGTAGATCTCCACGGTGAACGTTTCCAGGAAAGTGAGATCGTCGAACTTGACGCTCGATCCCCACCACCGGACCCCGTTCGCCATGGCGCTTGCCGACAACACGAAGTTGTCGGCGCCGCGGCCCGCGACGAAGTCGGGCACTGTCTGGGAGAGAGTGCCGATGCCCGTAGGGTCGAAAGGGGCCTGACTATAGACGCCGGATCCGCTGCGAACGTCGGCCTCAGGGCCCCGATCCCCGCCGTCAATCACCAGCCCGGCTTGAGCCTTCACCGCCAAGAGAACAATTGCTAACCCCGCCAGGAGCGGCCTCGAATACATGGGACAGCCTGCCTTTCGTTGGCTGCTTGCCAACCAAAAAAGCACGCCTCCCCACGACATGAATCGATGAGATTCACGGCGTATTTCGCCAATCTCACGAGGCCGACTCCATCCTATCGAGAATCCGACTCCACGTCAAGGCGGACGCCCGCTCCGGCCCCCTGTCGAGGAACCGTCATGACTTGGGACATCACCACCTTGACGCCGAGATCCTCGCGGAACGGCAACGTCTGGCGATGCGATTCATGTTGATTCCGGCCCGGCCCGTGTTGTAATGACGCGGGGGCCATTTCTCTGGAGGCAGAAGGAGGCAAGAAGATGCGCGCGACCGTTCCATTTCGCCACGTTGCACCAACGCAGGCCCTGCTGGGGTCACTGCCTATTCTGGTGATGCTTGCGGCCGTAGGCGGATGCGCAAGGCCCTACCCGGAGTTTCGCGGCTTGGAAATGCGAGAGCTGACCTACCTGCCGTCGAACCAATCGCTGACCATGAAGTTCGCCATCAAGGGCCGCCTGTACAATCCGCTGCCCGTCGCCGTGCCCATCCTCCTCAGCTCGAACGCCACGTTCAAGCTCGAGGGGTTCCCAGAGACCAGCGCCGCGATCGAGCTGCCGCCCCCGGCGCCTCCGCTATCGTTGCCGACGATCCCGCCGAACAACGGACACGGCGACTTCGCCGCGGTGTGCACCATCAACACCAGCGGTCTGCCGCAAAACGTCTTCGGCAAGGAGTTCGACTACGCCCTGCGGGTGAGAATCTTCTTCGTCGATCCGTCGCTCGAAGTCGTGCGCTTCTCGTACAACGGGACGCTGCGCGTGCCGCGGCCGCCGGACATGGCCTTCACCGCCCTGGCCATGGCCCCGATCGGTTCAGCCCCGGTCCCGGCCCCGAGCAATCCGCTCGCAGCCCTTCCCGATCCCTGCCTTGTTCTGTTCCCGACGAACGCCGCCGCGAGGGCGGATTGTCAGAACTTCCTGGGTTTCCTGTCCAATCCCGCCGCCAAAATCTTCAATGTCGCGGGCTGCAACGGGTTCAGCGTCACCACGCGCCTGAAGCTGACCAACCGCAACGAGTTTCCGATCCGGGTCCCCTACGGCTCCCTGGCCCTGAGCGCCGGCGGCAATCCTTTCATGAGCCTCATGCCCAAACGAAACGGCGCCGACCTGACCGGCGCGGAACTCCTAGCCGGCAATGGCGGCAGCATCGAAATTGATTACGTGGCCGAATTGCACGCCCCGGACCTTCAAGCGGTCCTGCCGGGCGGCAGCCGCACCGCAGACGTCCAGCTCCAGATCGACCTCGGCTACGGCGCGATGACCAGCAAGGCGACCATCCCGATTCCCTGAGATACCTAAGAAGCCCGACGCATGATTGGCTTACCTGCCAATTGAGGGCCCTCGACCTTCACGATCGGGCGCCAGCGCGGACGGTGAAAAAGAGAAAGACCCGACCGGCAGGTGCGTTCAAGAACGGTGGCGACATATGCACCTCCCGCTGGCCATCGCCCTAAACCTCGCCTTCGCCGCCGCGGCCCTCGGCTTGGAGCCGGCCGTGCCGCTGAGCTGCGACACCTTGCCTCGCGCCGAACGCACCCAAATCCTGGTCCTTGCCGGACCCCATCTGGAGTCGATGCTCGATCAGCAGGTCGATCTGGGCCTGTTGGATCCGCTGCTCGCGGCGCTCGAACGATTCGCTCCGGACCTCATCGCCATCGAGCGATTGCCGGGTGAAACCGTGGATGCGTGGCTACAGGCATCGCCCCGCTACGACGCGATGCTCAATTCCTTTGCGCCGAAAGCTCGTCGCGTCGGAGGCGCTGCCCAGAAAGCCGCGGGGTTGACGTATCAAGAGGCCCTGACCGAGGGGGAGAACCTGATTCAATCGATGATGCGCAGCAAGGAGGCCGTGGTTGAAAGCTCCCTTCGGGCGCGCGCGGCCCTGCTCCTGGCGGCTCTGCATGATTTCACGTCCGCGGCTTTGCAGTGGAGCCTCGTGCCGGAATCGGCGCGCGGCGGCCACACGCTCCTGCCGCCCGAGATCGCCTCCGAATTGCAAGAGTTGCTTGCCACTCGTGCCGAGTACGTGACGATCGGCCTGACCCTGGCCCGGCGGCTAGGGCACCAGCGCGTCTTCCCCATCGACGATCAGTGCGACGCCCAGTTTCAGCTTGAGCACGGCGGGCAACTGATGAAGGAGCTCCAAGAGACGCCCGAATTCAAACGGCTCAACGACTCACCCTTCCTCAAGGACCTTCGCGGGCGAATGGGGCAGGCCGTCCAAAAGCGCGACCTGCTCGGCCTCTATCGCTTGATGAACTCGCAGGCATACGGGAGCGACGACGTGGAGACTCAATGGCACATCTGGCATCGCACGAATCTGCCGTCGGGCCTCGATCGGCGGCGCGCCGCCCTATGGGAGGAACGCAACTTGCGTATCGCGGCGAACATCCGTCGGGCCGCGGCTTCCCAGGGAGCACGGCGCATCCTGGTCATCATCGGCGCGTCGCACAAGGCGTTCCTCGATGCATATCTGCGGCAGATGATGGATGTCGAAATCGTCGATGGAGACACGGTCCTGGAGGCCCCATCACCCCGTCGACGCAACGACAAGGGCAAATGACGGCCGCCGCCGAAAGGTGATGGCGGCTAACGCGTCGGGCGATTGACCGGCGGGGTCGTCACTACCTGTCGAATCACCGCCGTGCCGCGCACGTCGAGCACATTCAGTTCCACCCGCGGCGGGACGGCCGTCGTGTCGAATTTCAGCACGCCGACGTTGACCCCGCCGGCGTACGACGCGACGCGCTCCGGGTTGGCGAACGACGGGCCATCCTGGTAGTGCTCGTTGGCAAGCGGCGAGCTGGTCAGCTCCCACAGGTCCGGTCCGCGTCCTTTCGGGTCTCTCTTGCGGACCAGTTCCGCGAAGTGCCGGTCGCCGGCTAAAAATATCACGCCGCCGGTCTTCCGCTCCCAGAGCCAGTCCAACAGCGCGTCCCGCTCAGGCCGGAACTGTATGCCCCAGCTTTCGTGCGGGTGCGTGTCGGAGAGCATCTGGTTGCCGGCGACGACCAGCTTGAAGGTCGCCTTTGAAGCCGCCAGCCCCTCCTTGAGCCACGCCAACTGCCGCTCGCCGAGGAAGGTCCTGCGATCGGGGTGGTCATTGGGGTCGCGATAGGTCCGGTCATCCAGCATGAACACGTCGATGTCGCCCCAGGCGAACTTGTGGAAGCAGCCCGGCGCGTCCGGCAGGCCATACTCACCGGGGAAATACAAATTGAACGCCTCCAGGGCCACGTCCTTCCATTTCCAGGTGCGGTCGGAGTTGTTCGGGCCGTAGTCGTGGTCGTCCCACAGGGCGAAGCTCATCGTCGAGCGGAGCACCGGCTGAAGCTCCGGCATCCGCCGCTGGCGATCGTAGGTGTCACAGTAGAACTCTAAGACCTCCTCCCGCGTCTTGGGAAAGTCGCCGGCCTTGTTTGGCAGATAGATGTTATCGCCGATAAACAGGAAGCAGTCCGGCTTCTGCCGCGCGACGACTTCCCAGATCGGCTGATGTTCGTCGAACCGCTCTTGGTGCGAACAGGAGCCGAAGGCGATGGTGAGTTTGCCCGGCAGGCACATAGCGGGAGGGGCCTTGATAATCGTTTCGACGAGGTCGGGTGGGCGATTCTCGCGATACTTCGTGGTGTCATAGGCTTCCCAGATTCGGATCTTGTATGACTCGCCCGGGTTGACCCGTATCGAGCAGATTCCGCTGGTGCCCTTTGCTTCCGACGTTCGAAATTCTTCGCTTTGAGCCGCGACCTTATGAGGCGTTTGAACCAGCCAATCGTTACGGAATCTGAGTTTGGCAGGCCTGTCAGTTTGCAACCAAAGATGAATGGAATGCTCGTCGGCCGGAACAAACATCGGCCCGGCGATGATCTTGACCGGCTCCTCCGCCGTGGCGACACACGGCACGAGCCACGCCCCAACCAGAACAAGCACTCTCGCCGATCGACGTCTGTTCGGTTCCATCGCGCTGCCCTTCGTTGACGCTCCCCGTAACGCCGTCCTATACTCGCCCCCGGTTGCCAGGAATCTTATCTCGCCGCACGGACGCCATGCCACCCATCCGGAAGCTCGATCCCTCGCTGGTCAACAAGATCGCCGCCGGCGAGGTCATCGAACGACCGGCCTCGGTGGTCAAGGAGTTGATCGAGAACGCCCTGGACGCCGGCGCGTCGCGCATCGACGTGGACCTCCAGCTCGGCGGCACGGCCCTCATCCGCGTCACCGACAACGGCGGCGGCGTTGCCGGGCAGGACCTGCCCTTGGCCGTCTCCGCGCACGCGACCAGCAAGCTCCAGACCGCCGACGACCTTTTCGCCATCCGCACGCTCGGCTTTCGGGGCGAGGCCCTGGCCTCCATCGCCTCGGTCAGTCACCTGCGCATTTGCAGCCGAACCGCCGACGCAATTGAGGCACACGAATTATCCGCCAGCGACGGTCAAGTGGCGGGCCCCAGGCCGTGCGCCGCTCCCGTCGGGACCACGGTCGAGGTTCGCAACCTGTTTCACAACGTCCCCGCTCGACGCAAGTTTCTCCGCCGCGACTCGACGGAATTCGCCCACGTGACGGAGCAGATCGCCCGACCGGCCCTCGCTCATCCGCGGGTCGCCTTCAGCGTGACGCACAACGATCGCCCGACGCGCAGCCTGCCTCCGGCGAGCGACCGGCGGGGCCGCATCGCCGACTTCTACGGGGCCGAGCTGGCGGAATGCCTCCTGGCCGTCGACCGGCAGGAGCACGACCTGCGAATCGAGGCATTGATCGCTCCTCCCGCCCACTCACGGGCCTCATCCAAGTGGCAATACATCTTCCTGAACGGTCGATACATCCTCGACCGCCGCATCGGCTTCGCCATCCGCGAGGCTTTTCGAGGCTTGGTCGAGCACGACCGCTATCCGGTCGCGTTCATTTTCCTCACGGCCGATCCCTCCACCTACGACGTGAATGTCCACCCGACGAAGATCGAGGTCCGCTGGCGCGACGCCGGACAGGTCCAGTCGCAGGTCCTCGCCGTGCTTCGTGAGACGCTGTTGGCCTGCGACCTGACGCCGCGGCTGGGCCTCCAGTCTTCGAACGCTCTCGGCGCATCGTCCTTCCCGGGCGAGTCGTCGGACGGAGGACCGCGCGAGGCCATCCATCAGGAGCGGGCCCGCCAGGCCCTGGCCGACTACCTCAAGTCCATCGAACCGACCCAGGCCCGACTGGGCTTTCGTCCGCCGCCCTTTCCGTCGGACCGCATCCGACCCTCGATCGGCGGACACGCCAGACCCGCATTCGACTCCCCTGCCGCGACTGACGGAGTCGTCGATCGGGCAGCGGAGGGTCCGGCTACCGAAGAGTGGCCGCGGCCGGTCGCTGAGCCGGCCTTCTCCGCGCCGGTCCTTCAGGTGCACAACACCTACATCGTGGCCCAGACCGAAGACGGCATGGTCATCATCGACCAGCACGCCCTTCACGAGCGTATCCTCTACGAGAAGTTTCGCGAGCGCATCCTCGCCGGCCCCTTGGAGTCGCAGCGGTTGCTCATGCCGCAGACCATCGAGGCGTCGCCCGCCGCCGCCCTGGCCGCCCAGCAGCACGGCGATTTCCTGCGGACCTTGGGCATTGAGTTGACGCCGTTCGGCCCGCAGACCCTCGCCTGCCAGAGCTTCCCCATCCTGCTAGACGGCGTCGAAGTTGTCTCGTTCGTCGGCGACCTGCTGGACGCGCTGGCGGACGCCGGCGAGGGTCAATCGGCCGAGACCCTGGTGCACGGTGCGCTGGACCTGATGGCCTGCAAGGCGGCGGTCAAGGCCGGCGACCCCCTGACCACCGACGAAATGCACGCCCTCTTGGCCCAGCGGCACCTGACCGATCGCTCCAGCAACTGCCCCCACGGGCGCCCGACAACCCTGCAACTGACGACGCGGGACCTGGAGCGGCAGTTCAAGCGAACCTGACCCACCAGGCGCATCGGGCCGGCATCGCGGCTCAGCGCAAGGGCTCGACCGTCACCTCTTCCCCGAACTTCTTGCCCAGCGCCGCCAGGTAGCCCTCGAGCGTGCCGCGATAGCCGAAGATGAACCGGGCCATGAAGCGAAACACCGGGTTGTAGATTTCGCCGTCCTCGGTGATGGTGAGCGTCGCCCCGCCGTCGGACTCGACGATCTCGAAGGTCCAGGTGCCGCCGAAGGGCAGCTTCTTGTCGGCAATGCGCGTGACCATCCGGCTCGGGGCCTCCATCACCTCCACCGCCAGCGGCATGCGACCTCGGCTGCTGACCTCCACCCAGACCGGACGGCCGTCCAGGTCCTCGCCGCGCTCGACCGCCTTGATGTCCTTTCGCCAAGCGGGCCAGGCCGCGAAGTCTGAGATGGCCTCCCAGAGCCTTCGCGGCGGCTGTCGATACTTCGCCCGGCCGCTGGCCACGTGACCCCTTGGCAAGAGCGCGCCGATCAGCGCCACCAAGGCGATCAGCCCCAGGACGACCCCCAAGATAATCAGGCTCCATTTCAACATGTCATCGCTCCTTCTCCGCCGCAGCCCCGCGCCGGGCAGTCCGGCGCCGCCGCAGGCCGTAAAGCGCCTTGTGATGCATTTCATCCCGAGCCGCGCGGGCCAAGAGGGCCAGCCCCTCGATGGCAGCCTGACGCTCCCGGCCGGTCAGGCGTCCGACCAGCGACCGCACGCGCTGTGGATCGAGCACCGATTGGGCCTCTTTGATGCGCACCCCGGCGGCCGTGAGACGCAGATTCACCCGCCGGCCGTCCGATTCGTCGCGCGCCCGGCGGACGTAGCCGGCTCGGGCAAGGCGGTCGATGGACAGCGACATGGTGGAGGCGGTGACGCCCATGTGCTGGGCGAGGCCGACAAGGCTGGTGGGCTCCAGTTCGTCGAGGTGGTCGAGGATGCTGGCCTGGTGGCTGCTGATCTCGCGGCGGGTCTTGGGGTCGCGGACGTGTCGGGTGTGGCAGGCGAAGAAGATTCGCGGGTAGAGCTCCATGACCTGTCGCGCGGCGCGCTCGTGCATGACCCTTGCCAGGATACGGCAAATAGTTTGATTTGTCAAATCAAAATAATAGGCGTCGGGCAAATGCCCCTCAACGGCCTCGTACCGGTTGATCGCCTCGACGTTGCCTGCCCCGGCCGCCTTGAACCGGCCCGCGACGCTTCGATATACTGAATCAAAGCAGCGATGGTCCCTCCGGGGAAAGACTCATTCTCGCTCACGGGAGATACGCGTGAAAACCTTCATCGCCAGCGCGCCACGCCGCCGACGTCCCGCCCATCTCGCCGCCCTGTCGCTCCTCCTCGCCGCGGGTTGTCAGACCGGCAGGCAGGACCTCGTCGACCGGCGGCCAGATAGAGAAATCGAGGTGGGTCCTCCGCCGCCCGGCCACGTCAAGATCGTCGGCGAGCCCGTGCCGAACTGGAAACCCGCCGACATGTTCGCCGCCCCCCGGGCCGGCAACCCCCTCTCCTGGTCGCCCTTGGGTCCGCGGCCGATCCTCGACGAGTTCTGGAGCGGCGACGACGACGCCAGCGGCCGGGTCGTCTCCATCGCCACCCATCCGACGGACCCCGACGTCGTCTACATCGCCTCCGCGTCGGGCGGCATCTGGAAGACCACCGACGGCGGCCTCCTGTGGTCGCCGCTGACGGACGAACTTTCCATCCTCAACCACGGCGCGGTGGCCCTCGACCCCATTAGCCCCGACACGGTCTACGCCGGCACCGGTGAATACACCACCGACAGCTCGGGCGACGGGCTGTTCCGCTCCACGGACGCCGGCGTGACCTGGGAGCAGATCGGCACGGCGCCCCAGGTCGGCGGGAAGATCAGCCGAATCGCCGTCGATCCGACAGACTCGCAGGTGATCCACGTGTCGGGCAGCCGGGGCTACGTCCGCTCAATCGACGGCGGCGACACCTGGAGCCTGCGCCTCTTCGGCTCCGCGTCCGACCTGGTAGTCAACCCGGACAACCCAGACATCCTCTACGTCGGGCGCTATGGAGACGGCATCTACCGATCGATCAACGGCGGCGACACGCTGGTCGAGCTGACCGGGGGCCTGCCGACGTCCGGTCTCAGCCGGATCATCCTGGCCATCGCCGCCTCGAACCCCAATTCGGTGTATGCGGCGATCATCAACAACAGCAGCGGCCTGCTCGGCCTCTACAAGACCGTCAACGGCGGCGACAACTGGACCAAGATGGTCAACACGCCCGATTTTCCCAATCCCCAGGGATGGTACGACGCCTGCATGACGGTCGACCCGGCCGACGAGGACCACCTCTACGCCGGCGGAGTCTTTCCCAGCTACGCCGTCGCCGGGGTCATCGAGTCCACCGACGGCGCCGGTAGCTGGACCGACATCACCGTCGGGGCCCTCGGCGGCCAGCTTCATCCCGATCAACAAACGATGGCCTTCGGTCCGGACGGGACACTATGGGTCGGCAACGACGGCGGCATCTGGAAGACCGTCGATCAGGGACAGTCATGGATCAACACCAACGCCACGCTGACCGTCACCCAGAACTACAACATCGCCCTGCACCCGAGCGATCCGGCCCAGCTCATCGGCGGCACCCAGGACAACGGCACCGTGAGCCGGCAGTCCAACGTCGAGGAATGGCCGCAGATTCTCGGCGGCGACGGCGGGTTCGCCGCCTACGACACCGAACTGCCGACGCGCCGATACGTCACCTACGTCGGCCTGAGCGTCTATCGACTCCTAGGCGGCAACGCGGCCTATATCAGCGGGCCCTGGGGCAGCGATCCGGTCAACTTCATTGCACCGCTGGTCATGGACCCCAACAACACCCACAGCCTCCTCGGCGGGACCAACCGCGTCTGGCGCACGACCAACGCCCACACCCTGGCTTCCTGGACTGCGATCAGCACCAGCGCGGTGTCCGGCGGCGGCACCCTCAACGCCATCGCCGTCGCCGTCGGGGCCTCGAACACCATCTACACCGGCAGCTCGACCGGCAGGGTTTATTTCACCTCCGACGCCGCCAACTGGTTCGACCGCTCGGCGGGACTGCCTGGCGGCCAGGTCAGCGACCTGTTCATCGACCCGACCGATCCCGCCGTCGTCTATGTTTCGTTCCACAATCTGACCGGCAGCCGGGTCCTCCGCAGCGAGGACTTCGGCGCGAACTGGACCAATGTCACCGGCGATCTTCCGACCAATGTCGGCGCCCATGCCCTGGCCGTCGATTGGCGGTTCGATCCGCCCGCGCTCTACGTTGGGGCCGGCTCGGGCGTCTATGCCTCTCTGAACGGCGGCGCCAACTGGATCAAGGATGGGACCGACCTGCCCAACGCCAACGTCGGCGACCTGGCCATCGATCCTGTCAGCAAGCGAATCTTCGTCGGCACATACGGCCGCGGGGCCTGGATGGCTCCACTGCCGCTGATCCCGGGCGACATCGACGCCGACGATGACGTGGATTTTGATGACGCCTCCGCGCTCATCGCCGTTCTACTGGACAACCCTCTCGACGAAGATCACATTTCGCGCTGCGACCTGGACATGAGCGGCGCCGCGGATGGCGCGGACCTCGCCCCTTTCATCCTGACCCTGCTCTAACGAGCAGTTTCAATTCAACGTCGGGCAGCGGTCTGCGAGCCGCGGCCTTCAGGCCGCGCGGCCGTTCCCAAACCAGGCGCTGAAACTGCCCCGAAGCAAACCTCGCTACCGGCCGGCCTCGTTCTGCACGTATTTCGCCGGTCGAGGCAGTTCCGCCCCTGCCTCGTAGATGACGGCCTCCCCGGACTCGCAGTTCACGCCGTCGGATCGGCTCACCACCATGGTGATGACGCCTCTCGCTCGAAGGTAGCGGCCCAACCCGCGCCGACACCAACGGCGAATCGGGGGCACCAGCAGGACCAGGGCAGGGATGTCGGTCAGGAAGCCCGGGACGAGCAACAGCAGCGCGGCAAGCATGAGGAGCGCCCCGTCCGCCAGCCGATCGGCCGGCATCCGTCCCTCGGCCAGGTCGGCCCGAATGGCCACCAGGCTCCGCAGCCCCTGCCATCGAGCCAGAGCGAGGCCTGCGACGGAGGTGCAGATGACCAGGAAGACCGTCATCCATAGGCCGAGGAAGCCGCCGATGCGAACGAGGACGAACAGGTCAATGAGCGGTACGAGCACAACCACCAGAAAAAACCACAGGGGCATGACAGTCATACTTCCATCTTAGGGATTACGCCGCCGGCGGGCATTCTAACCTACGGGTCAATCGAAAATTAGATCGGTTCCCGTCTCGTTGCACGGACCAAGCCGCGAGAGTCTGTCCGCGGCAGCGGGCAACGGAACGGGTCTCAACCATCATCGCCGGCGCATCAACTTTCGGCCTGTGAAACGCGCCAGACCCGACGCATGGAGCGGCCCGGGGGCCGAACATCGTCCGGTCGGGTCGGAGGGTGTGAAACAGATGTTGTGGTGCCTTTCGATGGGGATCGCGCGCGGGTATAGTCCGCCGCAAGCTTCGACCGAAGGCCTGGTTTCTCGAACCGTTGCAAAAGGGGCAGGATGGCGGTTGAGACAAGGACATTTCCCCGGTTTAACGGCAGGCGCTTCCTGTCCATCTCCGTCGCCTGCGCTTTTTCCCTCATTTGCCTGATGGGCCTGCTCCAGATTCGTCCCGACGTCGCGGCGCCGGCAGCCCCGGTGCAGACAGAGGGCCGGATCATTGACCGAGTCGAGTTCGAGGGACTCGTCAGCGTCGATGCCGGCTACCTTCAAGGGGTCGTGCGCGTAGCGCCCGGCGCGGCCTGGGACCGTGAGGAGATCGCCGCCGCCTGCGCCAGGCTCGTGGCCACCGGAAAGTTCGAGGGCGATCCCTACGCCGAAGCCCGCGAGGACGATGGACGGCTGGTCCTGGTCTTCGTGGTCATCGAGCGGCCTTTCGTAACCGCCGTCGATTTCGTCGGCAACGAGAAGTACAAGACCGATGAGCTGCTCAAGGCGATCGAGATCTCGATCGGCTCTCCGATCAGCGAGTTTCTGGTCGGCCAGGCCCGCTCAGAGATCGAGCGGAAATACAAAGAGGGCGGCTATTACCACGTCAGCGTCGAGGTGGACGAGCAGGTCCTCCGCGAGGAGAACCGGGTGCTGTTTCGCATCTCCGAGGGCCCCCGGGTCAAGATCCGCCGCATCTATTTCGAAGGCAACCAGGCGTTCGACGGCCTGAACCTGCGTTCCAAGATTGAGACCAATACCTACCTGTGGCTGCTCCGGACGGGAGCCTTCGACGAAGAGACGGCCGAGCGCGACGCCGCGACGCTCAAGAAGTTCTACGTGGACCGCGGCTACCTCAACGCGCAGGTCGGTTACCGCGCGGAACTCGCCGAGAACCAGTCGGACATGACCGTCGTCTTCCAGATCGATGAGGGGCTGCTGCACGAGATCAAGAGCATCCAGTTCGAGGGCATCGCCGTCTACGATGAGGCCCGGCTGGCCTCGGAGATGAAATCGGCGGTCGGACTGCCCATCGACGCCGACGTGCTCAAAGCCGATCACGATCGGCTCGTGACCCTCTACGGCCAAGACGGCTACATCTACGCCGAAGTGAGGCCGGTCCACACCTTCGCCGACGAGGAAGGCTTCGTAGACCTGAAGGTCAGCATCAGCGAGGGTGAACAATACCGCCTTGGCCGGGTGGTCGTGCGGGGCAACACGCGGACCAAGGACAAGGTCGTGCGCCGGGAGCTGCGGTTCTACCCGGAGCAGTTGTACAACACCGCGGCCACCAAGGAGGCCGAGCACCGCCTGGTCGAGACGCGCCTGTTCTCCGAGGCCACCATCACCCCTCACGGCGGCGCCCCCGGCGTCCGGGACGCCCTCGTGGACGTCACCGAGGCCGAGACCACCAGCCTGCTGTTCGGCGTCGGCGTGACCAGCAACAGCGGCGTGATCGGCTCGGTCTCCATCGAGCAGCGCAACTTCGACCTCTTCGATTGGCCGCGCAATGCCTCCGAGTTCTTCAAGGGACGCTCCTTCCGCGGTGCCGGTCAGACCCTGAGAATGCAGTTCGAGCCCGGCACGGAGTTGACCCGCGGCCGGATCGACTTCCGCGAGCCCTACCTGATGGACCAGAACCTGGGTCTGGGGCTCGGGGCCTACGTGTTTGAGCGCGACCGCGACGAATACGACGAGAGGCGGATCGGCTTCTACGCCAGCATCGACAAGCGATTCCTGGAGGGCCTACTCAAGGGCTGGGCGGCGGAACTGGCCTCGCGCTTCGAGTCGGTGAAGATCAGCAGCGTCGAACCCTTCTCCGCCGAGGACATCGAGGACGCCAAGGGGACCGGCTGGTTGACCTCGCTGAAGGGCACCCTGATTCGCGACCGCACCGACAGCATCTGGCTGCCCAGCCAGGGCAACCGCATCCGACTCTCCTGGGAGCAGGCCGGCGTCTTCGGCGGCGAGTGGTCCTTCAGCAAGGCCGTCGGCGAGTACGACCACTACCTCACCGTCCACCGCGACACCTTCGACCGCAAGCACATCGTGCACTTCGGGGCCAACATCGGCCAGATCTTCGGCGACGCCCCGGTCTTCGAGCGCTTCTACGGCGGCGGCATCGGCTCGATCCGCGGCTTCGAGTTCCGCGGCATCAGCCCGCGCGAAGGGATCCGCGACGACCGCGTCGGCGGCGACTTCCAACTCGTCACCAACACCGAGTATTCCTTCCCCGTCGTCGGCGAGACGATCCGCGGCGTCACTTTCCTGGACATGGGCACGGTGGAGGAGGACTTCGGCATCAGCGATTGGCGGGCCAGCGTGGGCTTCGGCGCGCGCATCTACATCAAGTATTTCGGCCCCATCCCGCTGGCCTTCGACCTGGCCTTCCCCATCGCCAAGGACGGCGACGACGACGAACAGGTCTTCAGCTTTTCCTTCGGCACCACCTTCTGAACCGATCCCGGCTCATCGGGCGTCGGAATTGGAGACCGCCGCCGCCACGTGGTCCTCGTGACGACGCCGCGGCAGTCGAATCTGCACCTGAGTCCCGCGGCCGACCTTGGATGAAATGGAAATGCTCCCGCCCATCTCCGCCACCAGCCCATGAACCGCCGCCAGACCCAGACCGATGTTGCCCTCTTCGTTTCCGAGGTCGCCCTTCGTGGTGAAGAAGGGCTCAAAGATGTGGTCCATGGCCTCGTCCGGGATGCCGCATCCCGTGTCGCTCAAGGCGATGATGACCTGGTCGGCCTCCTGCCGCATCTCCAGGGTCATGGTGCCTCCGTCGGGCATTGCGTCGAAGGCGTTGCAAGCGATGCTCTCCAAGACCGGAAGGAGGCGGTGAGCATCGAACAGCCCGGATGGGGCCGCCGATAGCTTCGTGACGAGTTGCACCCGCTTGGCCTGGCATTGTCGCTTCAATCGCTCGACAAACTTGCCCACCAACTCATCGAGCTCTGCCAACTGCTCCTGGGCCACTTCGGACTCGGCGAACGAGCCGAGCTGTTGCGTGATCCGGGTGGCCCGGCCGATCGACTCGGCCAAGAGCCGCAGCGCCTTGCGAAGCTCGCGGGGGCTGTCATCGGCCATGGCGCAGTCGATGCTGGTCATCATGCCGCCGAGGATGTTGTTGAAATGGTGTGCGACGGCGCCGGCCATCTTGCCCAACGAAGCCATTCGACGGCTGCGGGCCAGCTCCTGCGAGAGACGCTTCCGCTGCGAGATGTCGCGCATGCTGGCCGACGCACCCATGCACTTGCCGGACTCGTCGATGATCGGCGAGACGATCAGGATCATCGTGGTCCGTCGATCCTCGTCCGCCGATTGGAACCTGATTTCCAACTCCCCCGGCGTGCCGGTTTCGAGGGTGTTCATGAAGACGCGGCGGGCCTCGTCTCGGTCCTGCTCCTGAAGAATGTCCAGGAACGACTGGCCGACGCGCTCCTCGGCGGTCCCGCCGAATTGAGACACGGCATGGTCGTTCCAGAATCGAATCTTGAGGTCGCGATCGACGGAGGCGCAGACGAATCCAAGATGCCGGCAGATTTGTCGAAAGTAACCGTCGTCACTCATATGCTCGCGGCCGCCGAGTCACGGCCGGCCTCCCCACGCCAGGTCAGCCGGCGGCCACGCCGGGCGCCCCGGGTCTCAATTGGCTTGATCGTATGATCGGACTAATGACATAAACGCTTTCTCGCTGCGATGCCGCCTTTTTTCGATGGGTGAGATCGGTTTCGATGAAAAAGGGGCGTGCCAAGTACGGTAAATCATATACCACCGCGGTCGGCCCGAGAAGCAGAAATCCCCCCTCGGGAATGGCTGTGGACAGCCGCAAATCCTCGAAAACGCGGCGCCTTACCGCCGGCACTTGGCTGAACTGACCCTCCCCGCTGACCACCCACCTTGGCGGACCGGGGGGCTCCTCAACGGCCGGCAGCAGTTCCAGCCAGACCTCGCGCAGATTCTCCCGCCGCAGGCCGAAGTTGATCATGAACTTCGGCTGACCTTGGATGAACTCCAATCCCGTCAGACGGCCGGCTGAGTCGTGATAAAAGAGCGAGGATCGCGCCTCGGAAGCCCCAAGCTCCATTTCCACCGCCTTCGACGAATCGGGCAGTATGTGATCGACGGCAATCTGCAACAGCCCGCGCGCCCGCAGGGCCTCGAGGAACTCCAACAACGGCCCGCGGTCCGACTCTCTCCCCACCGCGGCCCGAAACCCGTTGTCCGCGAGATGCAGGGTCGCCGCGGCGCTGGCCGGTGAACCGCTGACCAGTCTCCACACCTCGCAACCCTCGCCGGTAAACGTGCCCGCTGGCGCCCAGACGCGGTGCACCTTGAACTCAACCTGAAGTCGCTCGCGCGGGCGATCGAAGATCGAGATGGGTCCCCCGTCGCCGTCGCTGCCATCCGTGAGTTCGGCCGATGCGCCTGTCGACGTGCCCGACTTGATGCCATCGCCTCCGGTTCGTTGACAGCCTACGCCTACCGCCAAAAAGGCGACCGCCGGCAAGGCACGAACCAAACGCCAAGCCGGACCTTTCGATCGCTCGATGACGACTATTGTCGATCGGATGCTCACGCGAGTTGGCCCATCAGGCTGCGTGTGAAGCCCGGTTTCTTGTAGGCGGCAGCCCATTGGATTTTATGCGCGCCTGTCGCCGCGGTCAAACGGCGCCGCGACGGGGCTATTGTCGAGCGAGCGCGCAGAGCACCTCGCATCCGCGTCGCAAGAGATCGTCGCCGGCGGCATAGCTGATTCGAAAATGGGTGTCGCGACCCGAGAAGATGTTCCCGGGAATGACTAGGACGTTCTCGCGGCTGGCGGCCTCGCAGAAGTCGGTGGCGCCGCCGAAGGAAGCTGGCGCCTTCGGAAACACGTAGAACCCCCCTGACGGACGCACGAATTCGAAGGCCCCATGCAGAAGCTCGCAGACCAGGTCCCGTTTTCGGGCATAGTCGCGCCGATGGCTCGAAACATCGGTTCGCAGGGCGGTCAGCGCCGCCGCCTGGGCCATCGACGGCGCGCAGACGTAGGTGTATTGATGCAGTTTTGTCATCTCCTCGATGAGCCAGGCCGGGCCGGCCGCGTAGCCCATCCGCCAGCCGGTAATGCCGTAGGTCTTGCCGTAGCCTCGCAGTGCGACGACGTTGTCCGGCGCGTGCGGCAGCGGAGTCGGGTTTTCGCCGTCGTAGCAGAGCCGATCATATATCTCGTCGGAGATCAGAAGCAGACCGTGCATGGTGGCCAGACGGGCCGCGGACTCCACCTCTTTCGGCGTCATGACGCGCCCCGTCGGATTGCCCGGACTGTTGATCATGATCGCCTTGGTCCGTGGAGTGATGGCGGCCTCAACGGCCTCGGGCCTGAAGGCGAAATCCGGATAGGTCGCCACGGGGACCGGGGTGCCGCCAACCATGTTGACCAGATGGATGTACGAAACGAAGTACGGGTCGCAGAAGACGACCTCGTCGCCGGGGTTGACAACGGCCAATAGGGCCAACGTCAGCCCGCCCGACACGCCGGAGGTCAGCAGGATCGGCCACTCACGGCCGTGGGCACTCTTCAACTCGGCCGAGATTTGGCGGCGAAGCTCCGGCAGGCCGGCGCTCGGCGTGTATCGGTTCTGCCCCGCGCGGATGGCGGCGATGGCCGCCTCCTTCACCTCGTCAGGCGCGTCGTAGTCCGGCAGACCAATCGAGAGATCGCAGGGATCCTTCAATTGCCCGGCCAGATCGAAAAACTTGCGAATGCCGGAGGCCTCAACCTTGCGCGTTCGATCGGCGAGAAGGGAGTTGGCACTCATGTCAATGCTGAAGGCGGCGCGCCGGCGAGGGCGGATTTCACCCGTAACGCCCGCGCGACGACAGGATCGCTATTTCTTGGCCGGAGGTTTGGCCGGAGTCTTGGCCGGCGGGGTCTCGGCGGCCGGCGCGGTGGCCGCGGCGCCCTCAGCCGGGGTCTCTGTCGCGGCTTTTTTGGTCTTGCCGGCGACCGGCGCCTTGCGGTGCGCGACCTTCGGTAGACCGCTGGGCCGGTCCCCATCCCTGAACCGCTCCTGGTCCTTGAGAATGCCTATCCGCTCGGTGCGGGTCAACACGTTTCGGTGTCTGGCCAGCGAGGCCTTGCTCTTCAACGATCGGTCCATGGACATGGTGCGACGCTCCTGTGGGGCCTTAATCGGGATCGCCGGCCTGGGTAGATTGATATCCGACGAAGAAACATCCCTTGAACTCATATTGACCGCCGGACTTACGATAGGCCCGGCCTAGTTCCGCGATCCGCTTGGCGAATTCCTCACGCTCTTTCTGAAACTCTTTCGACGGCGGAAATCCCTGCTCGGCGAAGAGGACGTAGCCGTTGCTCCGCCGACGGGCGAAGGTGCGAATAGCGTGGTCCGACAGGTATCGCCGAACCTCCGACACATCCTTGGCAAGGGCCTCTCCGCTCCGCTCTCGCGTGATGAGGAATGACTCGATCTGCAAATAGTTCAAGCCCGCGGGAGAGATCGTTGCGGCAGGCGACGCCGCAACGCCATCGACTCGCGCCGGCCGATTCGCGCCGACCGACGACTCCGGCGGCTCGGGCCGCTTGAGCAACTGAGACAGGTCGGGGTCGATCGGCGGCGGTTCTTCCTTCGGCGTAGCCGCCAAAGGCCGAGCGCTCGGCAGGAGCGGCGAACCTCCGCTAAAGGTCCCGTTGCCCAAGGCGGCGACCGGCGATAAGCTAGCTTCCGCCCCCCCTGTCGACCGTCGTCCCATCGCATAGGCCCCCAACAGCGCCGCGCACATGACCCCAGCCACGGCGACGCAGGCGGCGGTAGTCAGCGAGAACACCAGCCGACCGTCGCGGGCTCGGACCTGACCGTCCCCCGCCGACTCCGTGCGCCGATCCGTCTCGCCCTCGCGAAGCGACGACGTTGTCGCGCCATCAGCGCCTGCAAGAGCCCTGCGCCGGCCCGAGCGCCTTCGCGACTTTTTCTCCTGCTTCGCGCGTTCTTCCGCGATCGCCGCGGCGGCCTCCTCTTCCGTCAGGGCCTCCGCCATCTGCAAGCGCGCAGCCGCGTCCCTGTTCCAACGCCATGAAAAGCCCTGGCGGCGCGGATTGGCCGCGACCGGAGTCTTGTTCATCACCTCGAAGAGGCTGGGGCCGCGCTTGCTGCGAGTCACGGTACACCGCCGATCTTGATTGGTACCGCCGGGACCACGCCGGGGCCGGCTTGGGCGGGTGCTCTCCCGCCTCCAGCGAGCATAGCGGAATGGCGTAGGATTTCAATTCCCCCGCCTGTCCGGGATTGGCTCAGTTTCGTGAGGCACAGCCGCCTTTGGCTTTGCAATTAAAGGCGAATTGAACCTGTTCCACAGATTAGAGCGTTTATCACACGGCCGTAGCGTCACCCCTTGTGGGTGACCTCTCATTCATGACCGTGATTGTGCGTCGGGCACAAGGCTCGATGCTACGAGTGAATGAAAACCGCCTTAGTTATGGATCATGGTTGCAGGACGATGTCCACGTCACTCTTCTGAACCACCTCGCCGACGAGCGCCGCCTGCCATACGCCGTTCTCTCGAAGCAGGGCCGTCGCGCGATCCGCCTGCTCGGCTGCCACCGCGATGAGCAGCCCCCCGGAAGTCTGTGCATCGGCCAGCACGCCGATCAGGGCCTCCTCGACGCCCGTCAATCGCGCCCGATCGCCGATCGACTCCAGGGTGCTCTTCCAGGCGCGCGTCAAGACTCTCTTCCTGGCCAGCTCCAGCGTCGGGCCGATGAGCGGCACGTCGGCGGCGCGCAGTTCGACAGTCACGCCGGAGGCCTCGGCCATCTCCCACGCATGGCCGACGAGGCCGAAGCCGGTGATGTCGGTGACGGCGTGGGCCCCAACCTCGGCCGCGACCTTCGCCGCCGCGGAGTTGAGCGCGATCATGACCGCGATGGTCTCCGACAGCTCCTCCTGCGAAATCTTCCCAGCCTTGGCCGCGCTGGTCATCACCCCGGATCCGACGGGCTTGGTCAGGATGAGCCGATCGCCGGGCCGCGCGCCGGCATTAGTCAGCAGCTTGTCGGGATGGACCACGCCGGTGACGGCCAGACCGTACTTGATCTCCGCATCGCGGACCGAGTGGCCGCCGAGGATCACCGCGCCGGCCTCCGCGACCTTGTCGGCCCCGCCGGCGAGGATTCGGCTGAGGACCTCGATGGGCAGCTCCTTGTCGGGGAAGCCGACGATGTTCAGACTGGTGATCGGCTGGGCGCCCATGGCGTAACAGTCGGAGAGGCTGTTGGCCGCGGCGACTTGCCCGAAGACGAAGGGATCGTCCACCAGCGGCGGGAAGAAGTCGGTCGTCTGCACGATCGCCAGGTCGTCGCGCAGCCTATAGACCCCCGCGTCGGAGAAGTGCTCCGCCCCGACGAGCAGGTTGGGATGCTTCATGGCGGGTAGGTCGCGCAGCACCTGCGCAAGGGCTCCTGCGGGGAGCTTGCCGGCTCACCCGGCGCACGAGGCGTAGCTGGTCAGCTTGATCTGTCGTCCCGGGGCCATGATGGGCGGGATTGTACCCCCGATCCGGGGATCAATGCGATTGCTGCCTCGTCCGGCGCGTCAAGGGCCTGGACGGCCGAGAGCATGTTGCCGCCGCTGTCGTAGGCGTCCCTTGACACGCGGCGCGGCAATGCCGCGCTTGCGCTTCGCATCCGCCCACGCCGAGCGTGAGCCGCCCGTCAAGGGCAAGCGTCCCAGGTGCCCAGGTCGCCGCGCAAGAGCAGCGCGCGGCTGGTTTCGGTCTGGCTTCCCGGCCCATCGGCGACGACGTAGTCGGCGTCCTGGGCCAGAATCGGTAGCTCGTTCAATATGATGTCGGGGTTGTCGAGGCGGACCGCCTTGATCTCCGGTATCGCCTCGCGAATCCATTCCGACGACGACTGCTGCGTGTCGCAGTCGGCGAGCGTCACCTTGTGGCCCTGCTCGTGCAGCCACGCGGCCAGGTGGACGGCCAGCGTCGATTTGCCGACGCCCCCTTTGGAATTCGCCACGACGATAATCATGCCTGATGGATAGCATGATTTCATGCAGGCTAGCAAGCATTATTTGCAGACGGCATGCAAGCTCGCCGTCTTGCAAGCAATCTTTCATGCTTGCTCACTCGCAATCAAGACTGATTGCTTTCCATCCGTCTTGCTATCCTGCCGTCCTGCAATCTGTCATGCCAGCCGGACGACATGCCGTCATGCTTTCATGCTGGCTTTCACGGTGAAAGGTGTCCTAAGCAGTGCTTAGGGGAGACGTCTGACAGCAAATTTGCGTTGCTGGTATTCGTGTATGTGCTTTCTGGACTTGGTAGTTTCCGGTCTCTGGTATTGGGTAATTGCAGGTGGATTTCAAAGTATTTCGTTCCGGTCTGGAACAGTCCGGTACGTGGTGTGGTCTGCCGTATAAGGCCGTCGCCGTCGGGTTCTCACCGGCGGCTGGGACCCGACGCGACCGGCCGCGAGGCGAAGCGCCTGGTCACGCCTTCGCCGTACCCATCTGCCGGTAATGCTCCGAGCCGGAGGGTTTCTCTTTGCATTTCAAGGGCAAGGGGCGTGACAGGCGCGGTCACGCTTGGCGCGGCCGTTGCAACCGCAGCCGATTCAAAAGTATTGTGATTGACAGCTATTGCATGAGAGTTTCTGTTATACTTCGGGTATCGCCCGGCTGGATCGGCCGGGCCGGAATTTGGAGAACAAGGGCCGCGAAAGGTGCTTGATCCCGCGCCGAACGATCCAGGTGGAAAACGGTGTTCGAGCGCGTTGCTTGGTTCGCGTTGATCTACGCTTGCGTATCCATCACCGTTACGGTGCTGATGCTGATCTTTGCGAACAAGACTTTCAAGCTCGGAGGACCATTTGGTATGGCGCGAGCAGCAGGACTAATCGTATTGGCCTTCATCGGCCTCATTATCTTTCTCGCCAAGAGCCTCTTTGGTGGGCAAACTACCTCGCTTGACGACGAAGTGAAGGGCACCATCCGAAAGACATCTACATGGATTGAGGGCCTCAAGGACGAATGGGACAAGGCCAAGAAGGGTTGATGATCATGGAATGGGAATCCGTGCTTCCACCGCACCTTTCGCTTCCCCGATCTGTGGCTGCGGAATTAGAGAACTTCCGGGAATCGATCGGGTGCCCCGAGGAAGTATTTGGGATGCGAATCCTGGGATCGGCCTGGGCCACGAGCAAAACTCAGAAACTCACTTACGAAAAGGTGCGCAGCGAGAATCCCGGCGCTTCGGAAGTCGAACTCGTGAATACGGTATATGAGACTCGGAAACTGACGAGCATCATGGCCGGGCAGGAGCTTCCTCCGCTGCCGAGGTCCTGCAAGACCTTCGGTGCGCTCGTTGAGTTTATCGTCCGAGAGGAAGCGCGGCACGCAATGCCCGATCCATTCGGCTGGGGAGCAGCGATTGACTCGATATTGGCAAAGGTTGTGCCATGAAAGTAAATGCGGAACTGCGGGAACTAGAGCGAGACATGCCTTCGCTCAAGAACATGCGCCGCGTGATAGAAAATGCGGAGACGAGGCAGCTCGTTCTTATCGCAAGAGAATGCACCACGGAAGAGCCACCCGAATTGCGCGGCTACGGCTTTACGCTCCTCAAGCTGGAATGTGAAGAACGCTATCGACAGGGAGATGCGCTTGCTGGAAAGCTACTTTCGTTGTTGACGGTAATTACCGACCCCGAGTGCGATGCACAGACCCGCAGAGCCGGTATAGAAATGCTGTTCGGACGGGCTTAGCCAATTTCGAAACGTGCGTACTCGACACGGTGACATCAATTATTCATCGTCGCCGATGCTATGATGTAGCGCATGTTGTTATTGCCGTTGACTACGGGCATCCTTCTCAATCGCGTTGCAAACAGCCGAACACGCCACCCGCGAGATTTCCTCCCCGTACTCTTGTACAAACTCTTGGAAGGCCTCCCCGTCAGTGGTGTCACCTCCATCGTCCGAAAACGCATTCCAGCAGGCTTGGGTGAACAATTCTCGCTGAAGCCGAGGATTCTTAAGGAGCATTTCAACCGGCCGCGAGCCATCAAGGATCAACGCCGCGAATTCCCTCGCGGCAGATCTAGCGACAGGGTCCATTGCTGCCAGCGCCGTGCGTATCTGTGCATCCGTCCTAATAACGCTCATAGTTTGCACCCCGAATTACGCTTCCGTCGAACATCAACACCGATAGTAAGTCTGGATTAAGGCGTTCGTCAAGCTCTGTGCGGCTGAGGCGGGCCGCGGAGCCCGCCCCGGTTGAACAGCGTTATTCCTTGTTTTCCGAAACGACACGCAGGGTGATGCGTCCGTCGAGCGGCACGGCCTCGATCTGAAGGTTGAAGCCCTTGCCGTCGGCGTGCGCCCAGGCGGCGCCGATGCGGTTCCATGGGTGAAATTGAATCGCCTGCGGCACTGACCTGCAAGCAACGCAGTGCTCCTTCGGTTGGCAAAACAATACCGCTGCGGTCTAAGATTGCCGTATAAGGCCGTCGCCGTCGGGTTCTCACCGGCGGCTTGGACCCGACGCGACCGGCCGGCGGCGAGGCGCTTGGCCACGCCTTCGCCGCACCCCCATCTGCCGGCAGGGCTCTGAGCCGGAGGGATTCTCTTTGCATTTCAATGGCAAAGGACGTGACAGGCGCGCTCACGCCTGGCGAGAACACTGGCCTGGCGTATGGAGCCGGAAAAAGCGTTATAATGGCCAAGGGGTGTCCGTCCGGATTGCGGGCAGAGAGGATCGAACAAATGAGCAGCTACCTTTCGACACATCGCAGCGGACTTGGGCCTTCGGCGATCACAATCCAGTTCTCGAACGACGTACACCAACTCGTTAAGCTCGGTGTTCGCATCGAAAAGGGCGCGACACTGGCGGAAGGAGCCGGGATCGGCGCTGGTGCGGCTGCCGCAATTGGGGGTCATTGGCTGATCGGGCTGGGCGTAGCAGTCGTGGGCGCGATCGCCGGTGAAGTGTCGCGGGAGTACAAAAAGGCAAAGATCGAGGAAATGCGTACGAAGTGGGTCGGCATCTTTGGCGCGATGGACAGAGAAGAGCTTGGGCTATTCGTGAACGAATTGAATCGCTATTTCCCGGCGACCATCCCAGCGCTCCAATCCTCCTTGCTGGGTACGGCCGCGACCAACAGGCTGCTGACTTAGGCCGGAGGAGGCACGACATGGGCTTGGGCCGATTTGTGCAAAGCATTTTCGATCCTCGCGTGCTGGACGAGTACAATCAGCCCATCTTGGACACCGAGCGGAGCTTTTACTGGGATGCCGAGAATCGCCTGTGGTTCGCGGCCCCGAAGCATCCGCAGGCCGGGTCGATCGGCTGGTGGTACAAGTACGACCAGCTCGGACGCCGGGTGCGGAAGTACTCGACGCTCTGGGACCCGACGTTCAACGGCGGTCAGGGCGACTGGCAGACCGTGCCCATCTGGCCACCGGTCGAGGACTACCGCTACGTGTATGACGGGTGGAATCTCGTGCTGGAGCTTGACGCCACAAGCTGGGGTGGCGCCGGCGTCCCGCCGGTGAAGCGAAAGTATACCTGGGGCCTGGACCTG
>Ga0187893_10001706_pt1 | contig 51429 bp, 45 predicted proteins | sample MA1701074metaG_FD_139574 | JGI IMG/M metagenome (GOLD analysis project Ga0187893, IMG submission 139574) | White microbial mat communities from a basaltic lava cave in the Kipuka Kanohina Cave System on the Island of Hawaii, USA - MA170107-4 metaG ... | reverse complement strand
GTCGCCGACTTCCGCCCGCGCGACATGGCGTTAGGCGGGCAGGGCGCTCCGCTCGCGCCCTTCTTCCACCTCGCGGCGCTCTCGGATGCGAGCGAGTCTCGCGTGGCGCTGAACCTCGGGGGCATCGCGAACGTGACCTGGCTGCCGCGCGGCGGCGACCCCGACGCCGTGCTCGCCTTCGACGTCGGCCCCGCGAACTCGCTGCTCGACGGCGTCGTGCGCGCGCTCTCGGGCGGGCGCGAGCAGATGGACCGCGACGGCGCGCGCGCGCGGCGCGGCCGCGTCGACGCCCCGCTGCTGCGCGAGCTGCTCGACGACGACTTCCTGCGCCGGCCGCCGCCCAAGTCGACGGGCCGCGAGCGCTACGGCAGCGCCGAAGCCGAGGCGCTCGCGCAGCGCTGGCGCGCGCAGGGACGCGCCGAGGACGATCTCGTCGCGACGCTCGTCGCGTTCAGCGCGGGGGCCGTGGCCGCGGCCTGCCGCGACTTCCTGCCCGCGCCGGTCGAGCGCCTGCTCGTCGCGGGCGGCGGCGCCGAGAATCCGGCGCTCATGGCCGCGCTCGCGCGCGCGCTGCCGCAGTGCGCGGTCGCAACCAGCGACGCCGCGGGCGTCCCGCCGCGCGCCGTCGAGGCGATGGCCTTCTCGCTGCTCGGCCGCAACGCGCTGCTCGGGATTCCGAACCACCTGCCGCGCTGCAGCGGCGCCTCGCGCGCCGCGGTGCTCGGCGAGATCGTGCCCGGGCGCAGCGGCCGCGTCGGCGCCCGCTAGAGATCGATCACGAGGCCGTCGTCGGCCACGTCGAAGTCGAGCTTCTGCCGCACGGAGTGCATCGCGTGGCCGAGGTGCGTCAACAGCAGCCGGCCGCAGTCGAACTCGTCGCGGTGGGCCGCGAGGCGCTCGTGCGAGAGATGCAGGCCGAAGCCCTCGCTGCGGTAGGTGCACTCGCAGATGAAGAGGTCGGCGTCGCCGACGCGATTCGGCAGGTCGTCGAACCAGCCGGTGTCGCCCGAGTAGGCGATGCGCTCGGCGGCGGTCGAGATCACGAGGCCGTGGGGCTCCGTCTCGCGCTGGTGCAGCGTCTCGAAGCTCTGCACGCGCACCGGCCCGACCTCCGTCTCGCGACCCGTCGGCAGCTCCTGGAAGCGCAGCGGAAAGCTCCACTCGCGCTCCGAGAGGCTGTAGCCCATCGCCTGGGCCAGCGCGTGGACGCGCGCCTCGATGCCGCGCGGTCCCGCGATCCGCAGCTCGCGCGTGCGCCGGTCTTCGTAGAGCGCGGCGAGCAGGAGCTGTGGAATTCCGGCGAAGTGGTCGCCGTGGAAGTGCGAGATCAGGATCAGGTCGAGCTCGTCGCGCGCGATGCCGAGCTCGTTCATGCCGCTCGCGGTCGTGGTGCCGCAGTCGATCAGGACGCCGCCGCCCGGAGCGCGCAGCCAGATCGCGGACTGGCGCCGACCGCCCGCGCCGAAGGCGTCGCTCGTCCCGACGAAGACCAACTGGCTCATGCACCGGCCTCCGCGGGGGGAACCGCTGGCGCGTCGCGATGCGCCGCGCGGCAGGCATGGAAAGCGCCCGCGGCGAACACGCCGTCGGAGCCGCTGCACTCCGCGGGAACCTGCTCGGCGTCCCACACCACGGCGCGTCGAAGCCTAGCCCCGGGCGCGAGCCGGGCGCCAGCTCCGACCACGAGATCGGCCTCGAAGCGCACACCGCGCGCGCGGGCGCGCGCGGCGGCGTCGAAGCCGCGGATCGGACGCGGGTCGAGGTTCGCGTCCAGGTACTCCTCGGGCGTGCCGACCGGCTGCCAGCGGCAGAGAGCGCGCGACACGAGCTCGGCGCGGATGTCGTCCGCTCCCGCCGCGAGCTCTGGGGCGAGCCAGTGGTCGAGGTGGCTGAAGACCTCGCGCTCCGGAAGCGAATCGAAGAGGCGCGGCGAGAACACGTTGATCCAGGTGTAGAGCCCGGAGCCGACCTCGCCGCCGAGATCGAAGCGCTTCGCGATGCGGCGGACGCGGCCATCCGCATCGACGCCGAGGCTGCCGAAGGCCGCCGCGCGCGGGTCGTCGAGCAGCAGCAGCGTGGCCGCGCTGCGGCGCGCGCGGTGCCGCGCGGCGAGCCCTGCGAGGTCCACGTCGAAGAGCATGTCGCCGCCGATCACGAGGCAGGGATCGCTCTCGCGCAGGAAGGCGGCCATGCGCCGGATGCCGCCGCCGGTGTCGAGCAGCTCGCGCTCGAGCGAGAAGTGCAGCGCGAGGCCCGGCGGACAGTGCTCGCGCGCGGCCGCCATCAGCTTCTCGGGCAGATGATGCACGTTGATCGCGACTTCGCGCACGCCATCCCGCGCGAGCAGCGCGAGCGAGTAGGCGATCAAGGGCAGCCCGCGCACCGGGAGCGCGGGCTTCGGGTACCAGTTCGTGAAGGGGCGCAGGCGCGTTCCGAGCCCCGCCGCGACGATCATCGCGCGCATGCGGGCTCCGGCAGCTCGGCGGCGAGCGCCGCGAAGCTCCCGAGCTCGGGCCAGCGCGCCGCGGCGCGCTCGGCGGCGCGCAGGAGCATGCGCCGCGTCGGCGCCAGATGGCGCAGGTAGCGCCGATCGCCGCGCTCCTGCGCGGCCTGCACGAAGCGCGCGAGGTCCTTGCCCTTGCGCGTCAGGGTCAGCGCGTCGAAGCGCGAGAGGAACTCGTCCCGCGCGGGCGCGTCGGGCAGCTGTGGGCGCACGCGATCGAGCTGGTGGAGGAGCTCGTCCTCGGAGAGCTCGGCGTAGGAGTCGCGCAGCAGGCACACGAGGTCGTATTCCGGCGGCGCGAGGAACGCGCCCTGGAAGTCGATCAGCGCGAGGACCGGCGCTCCACCGGCTTCCGAGCGCAGGTGCAGGTTGCTGCTCTGCAGGTCGCGGTGGGCGAGGCGCTGCGGTGCGCGGAGGGCGAGCTCGGCGACGCGCGCGAAGGCGGCGCGCACGACCTCGGCCTCGGCCGCGCTCGCCGCGCGCCCGCGCAGGCCGAGCGCGTGGCGCGCGAAGAGCTCGGCCTTGTACGCGATCAGCTCGGGCGAGAGCCGGCGCGAGAAGGCCTCGACGCCGGGCGCCGGGCGCACGCGCTGCAGCTGCGGCACGAGGTCGCAGGCCGCCTCGTAGAGCGCGCGCCGGCGCTCGGCTCCGGCAGCCCCGAGTGCGCGCTCGAGCGAGAGCTCGCCGAGGTCCTCGAGCAGCTCGATCCCGGCCTCCGGGTCCGCGCCGTAGCGCCGCGGCACCGGCAGGCCGTGCGCCTCGAGCAGCGCGCGGATCGGCTCCTGCGCGGGCTCCGGCGGCGCGCCGCCGGGTCGGATGCGGGGATCCTCGGGCGCCTCGATGCGCGCGATCGCCGTCGCGACCGCCGCGCCCGCGAGGCGCGCGCGGGCGAAGCGGCGCGCGCCGAGCCCGGCGGGCAGCCAGGCGAGGCCCTGCAGCTCCGCGTGCAGGCAGCGCTCGGCGAGCAGCGCGATGCGCGTCTCCAGGGGGTCCACCGCCACGGCCTACCCGAGCAGCATCCAGGTGAAGGCGTAGGCCGCCAGGATGCCGCACGCATCGGTGAGCAGGCAGACGGCCAGCGTGTGGCGCGTCGCGCGCACGCCGACGCTGCCGCAGTAGAGCGCGAGCACGTAGAAGGTGGTCTCGGTGCTGCCGTTGATCACGGAGACCAGGTAGCCGACGAAGGAGTCCGGCCCGTAGGTCTGCATGGTCTCGACCATGACCGCCATGCCTCCGCTGCCGGAGAGCGGTCGGATCAGCGCCATGGGCAGCGCTTCGGGCGGGAAGCCGATCAGGCCCGTGATCGGGGACACGAGCCCGGTCGTGTAGTCGAGCGCGCCGGACGCGCGGAACATGCCCACCGCGACCAGGATGCCCACGAGGAAGGGAATGATCATCACCGCGATCTGGAAGCCCTCGCGCGCGCCCGCGATGAAGGAGTCGTAGACCACCACGCGCCGGGTCCAGCCGAAGAGCACGATCCCGCCCATCAGGAGCGGCAGCAGCCAGGTCTCGAGCACCGCCTTGAGCGCGTCGAGGCCGGCTCCCGACGCGTGCACCTCGCGCGCGACGGCGAGCGCGATCAGCGCGAAGAAGCCCGCCATCGCGAGCGCGCGCCGGGGATCCCGGCTGGCCTGCACGGCCGCGACCTGGTCCGCATCGGCGATGCCGGGAATCGCATCGGAGAGCCGCGCTGCGCCGGCTGCGGCATCCGGCACCACCGCATAGCGCTCCGCGGCGAAGCGGGGGATGCGCACGAAGAGCGTCGCGAGCGCGATCGCGGCGAGCGTCGAGCAGAGCGTCGCGAGGAAGCTCGGCACCAGGATCGCGGCCGCGTTCTCGGAGCCGAGGCTCGAGCGGATCGCGATCGCACCGAGCGGCAGCACCGCGACGCCGGCGGTGTTGATCGCGAGGAAGAGCGCCATCGCGTCGGTGATCACGCCCTTGCGCGGATTCAGCTTCTCGAGCTCCTGCATCGCCTTGAGCCCGAAGGGCGTCGCCGCATTGCCGAGGCCGAGCACGTTCGAGGCGAGGTTCAACACCATCGCGGCCATCGCGGGGTGATCGGGCGGGATCGCGGGGAACAGGCGGCAGAGCAGCGGCGAGACGCCGCGCGCGATCGCGTGCAGCGTGCCGGCGTCGCGCAGCACGCGCATCAGGCCGAGCCAGAGCGCCATCGCGCCGACCAGGCCGAGCGCTGTGGTGACTGCGAGCTTGGCGCTCTCGAGCATGGCGGTGTTGAGCGGCTGCATCCGGCCGCTGAACGCGGCGGCCAGGATCGAGCTCAGCACCAGGGCGATGTAGATGCCGTTCAGCATCGCCCCCCCATCGGCGACCCGGAGCCGGCAGACGAGTCTCGCGGCGCGCACGCCCCCCCGGCGCGCGGCTTCGATTGCCCGCGGGCAGGCTCCCGGATAAGCTCGGGCGCGTCAAGGCAACGCGCGCCGATCGCGCGTCTGCGCGAGACCTTCCCCCTGCTGCGCCGATTCCGGGAGACCGATGTCTTCGAGGGTGTGGATCGCGCTGGTGTCACTCGGGCTCTCGCTGCTCGGGCCGGCAGCCGTGCGCGCGGCCGATGCCGCCGCGCAGTCCGGGCTCGCGCGGCGCCTCGACGCCGCGCTGCGACACCCCGCGCTGAAGGGCTCGCGCGTCGCCGTCTGCGTGGTCGAGGAGCGCACGGGCCGCGCGCTCTACGAGCGCGACCCCGACCGGTTGCTGGTGCCCGCATCGAACCTCAAGGTCGTGACGGCCGCCGCCGCACTCGCGGCGCTGGGTCCGACCCGGCGCTTCGCGACCGAGCTGCTCGGCGACGCCGCGCCCGATGCCGAGGGCCGCGTGCAGTGGCTCTTCGTGCGCGGGGGCGGCGATCCCGCGCTGACCTCCGAGGACTTCTGGCGCCTCGCCGCGGACCTGCGCCGGATCGGGCTCAGCCGCATCGAGCGCGGCATCGCGCTCGACGACAGCCACTTCGACTCGGAGCGCTGGCATCCGAGCTGGGGCAAGCCCTCGTCTCGCGCCTACTACGCTCCGGTCGGAGGAATCTCGGTCAACTACGGGGCCTTCTCGGTCGCGGTCTCTCCGGGCGTCGGCGGGGCCGCCCCCCGCGTGCGCGCGGATCCACCGCTCGCGTACTTCGAGATCGCGAGCCGCGCGCGCACCGGGCCCGCGCGCAGCCGCGCGCGCCTGCACGTCGACCTCGGGGAGGCGAACGACTCCCAGCCCGTCCGGGTCGACGGCGTGATCCCCGCGCAGGCCTCGGCCCAGCTGGTCCAGCGCAGCGTGCAGGACCCGACGCGTTATGCAGGCGCCGTCCTGCGCATGCAGCTCGAGGCGGTCGGGATCCCGGTGGGTCCCGGGCTCGAGCTGGGCGCCGTGCCCGCGAGCGCGGTGCCGTTGACCGCCTTCGAGGGCCGGCCGCTCGCCGAGATCGTCCGGCTCTTCCTCAAGTACAGCAACAACCAGATCGGCGAGGCGCTGGTCAAGCAGCTCGGCGCGCGCGCGGCCGGCCCTCCGGGCAGCTGGGAGAAGGGCCTGCCCGCGCTGCTGGACGAGCTGCGCGGGCTCGGCGTGGATCCGGCAGGCATGCAGCTGCGCGACGGCTCGGGGTTGTCCTACGACAACCGCGTGAGCCCGCGCTTCCTGGTGCAGACGCTGCGCGCGGCGCTGGCCTCGTTCCGCTTCGGCCCCGAGTTCCTCGCCGCGCTGCCGATCGCACACGCCGACGGCACGCTCGCGGGCCGCGCCGAGGCCGCCGAAGGCGCGCTGCGCGCGAAGACGGGACTGCTCACGCGCGTGACCGGCCTCTCGGGCCTCGCCGAGCTCGGCGACGGCGAGCGCGCGGTCTTCTCGATCCTCGTCAACGGGTTCCGCAGCGACGCGCACTCTGCGATGCGCGCAGTCGACGGATTCGCGGCGGCGCTCGCGGGGCGCTGAGCCCCGGCGCGCGCCCGCGGAGCGCGGGACTACGACGCGCGGGGCTGGCGCGGCAGGGCCACCTTCTCGCCGTAGGCCGACATCACGAGACCCGCGTAGACGGCCGGGACGGGCGTGCCGGAGCGCAGCTGGCGGTCGATGTAGCCGGGGCCCCAGTTGTAGGCGGCGAGCGCGGTCTGCATGCGGCCGTAGCGGTCGGCGAGCTGGCGCACGTACGCGGTGCCGACGCGCACGTTGGTCGCGGGATCGAAGAGCGAGAGCGGCCCGTTCCAGGCGATTCCGAGCCGCGCGGCGAGCTCCTTGCCCGTGGCCGGCATGATCTGCATCAGGCCCAGCGCGCCCGCCGGAGAGACCGCGAAGGGGTCGAAGCGGCTCTCGACGTACATGACCGCGAGCACGAGCTGGGGGTCGAGCCGATGCCGCGCCGATTCCTCCGCGATGATCCGAGCGAGCTCCCGGATCTCCGCGCGCGTGAACGAGGTGCGCTGGCGCTCGAGGAACTCCGCGAGGCGGGCGACGACGGGCTCCTGCTGCAGCGCGCCGGGCGCGCTGGCGGTCTCGCGCGGCGTCGCTTCGGCGCCCGTGGCCGAGCGCAGCGCGCCCCCGCCGCACGAGGTCGTCAGCACGCCGACGGCGAGCAGGGACGAGAAGCAGCTTCGCAGCATGGGCTCAGGCTCCCTGGAAGGGCGACAGCGCGAGGCCGAGCTCGCGGATCGCGAACAGGTTGTTGACGACCGCGTGCGCGGTCCAGACCGCGACGATCGCGAAGAAGGCGAGCTTCAGGCGCCGCGGGATGCGCGGTGTCGTGAGCAGGAACGCGATCGCGCCGAGCGTCACCGCGCTGTCGAGCGCGAGTCCGGGGAGGAGGCCCAGGCGCGCGAAGAGCCAGTCCGCGATCGGATTGGCCTCGCTGACCTGCCAGCCCTCCACCGGCGCGCGCAGGCACAGGTAGGTCGTCCAGTGGTCTGCGGCGGTCAGCAGCAGCGTGAGGCCGATCAGGAAGTGGAGCATCGCGTGTCTCCCGGATCTGCCCGACTCGGCTGGCGATCCGTGGCCCGGGAGTGAGCAAGAAGCGTGCCCTGCCGCCGCCGCCCGGAGGATTCACGCGGCGCGGCCCCGGGCTCCGCCCGACAGCTGCACGACCGCTGCGCGGGCATGCGCCGGCAGCTTCACGGGAGCGGGGGTAGTCGCCTTCTCACGAGCCGGGGACCCGAAGTCCACGCGACCGCCTACTGCGAAGAAATCGTCGCAGTCGCGAGCCGCCCTGCGGCGCTCCGGGAGCGGCCGCGGCTAGCGGCCGCTCCGCTTCATCCGCCCCTTGCCGAGCAGGAGCCAGTCGACGGAGACGTTCTCGCGGAGTGCGAGCGTGATCAGGAAGTCCGTGTGCGGGGTGGTTCCGCTCTCGTAGCGATTCACGTTCTGCTGGAACACGCCGAGGTCGCGCGCGAACTGGCGCTGGGAGCGCTCGCCGCGGACCTGGGCCAGTCGCTCGGACAGCTTCCGCTTGCATCGTTCCAATCCCGCCTGACTCATGTCTCTTCTCGCTCCCTTCCTTCCGGTTCCGAGCTCGCCTGCGCCCGTCGTCCGTCGTCCGTCGTCCGGCGGCGCTGCGTCCGCGCCTCCTGTGCCGCGGGCCAGGGAGGCGCGACTCGCGACGGCGCTCTCCGCGCGCAGCCACCCGCAGTGCCTCCGCAGGGCGACGAGTGCATCCGTCGGGGTCCGTTCCGGTGAACCCGGTCGGCCTTTCGGGAGCGCGCATTTTAGGGAAGTCACGCGCGGGAGATCAAGCATTCTCCCACGCGCGGCACGCTCGCGCGGCAACGCGTCTGCGTGTATCTGACGCAGCGACGCGATCGGAGCGAGCGATGCGAGTGACGGGAGGCGAACTCGGCGGAAGGCGGCTGCGCTCCCCCGAGGGTGGGGTGCGGCCGACCGCCGATCGCGTCCGCGAGGCGCTCTTCGCGCGCCTCGGCGATCTCTCGGGAGCGCGCGTGCTGGATCTCTACGCGGGCTCGGGCGCGCTCGGGATCGAGGCGCTCTCGCGCGGCGCCGAGTCCGCTGTCTTCGTCGAGCGCTCTGCTCGCACGGCTGCGCTGCTGCGCGGAAACCTCGCGCAGCTCGATCTCTCCTCGCGCGCACGGGTGCTCGCGGTCGATGCGGTGGCGGGGATCCGGCGCCTCGCGCGCGAGGGCCTCCGCTTCGAGCTGGTCTTCGCCGATCCCCCCTACGACTCGCAGGAGCTCGCGCGCTCTTTCGCGGCGCTCGGGGAGACCGGTATCGTGCCAGCGGGAGGCTGGCTGGTCGCGGAGACGAGCACCCGCATCGCGTTTCCAGGCGCGGCGGGCTTCTCGGAGCTCGACCGCCGGCGCTACGGAGACACCGTGCTGGTGCGCTTGCGCGCGGGCGCTGCGCCCGGGGACGAGCCGGGAGGTCGCGGAAGCGAATGAAGCGTGTCGTGCGAGCGAGTGGAACGGCCCTGTTTCCGGCGAGCTTCGACCCTCTCACCAACGGGCATCTCGACATCATCGAGCGCTCGCTGCGCCTCTTCGATCAGCTGGTCGTGGCGGTGGCCGTGAACGTCGCGAAGGGCGGGCTCTTCAGCGTCGAGGAGCGGCTCGAGATGCTCGGCGAGGTGATGCGCCACGAGCCGCGCGTCTCGGTGCAGTCGTTCAGCGGACTCACCGTCGACTACGCGCGCGAGATCGGCGCGTGCGCGGTGATCCGCGGCGTGCGCGCGATGTCCGACTTCGAATACGAGTTCGAGATGGCGCTCATGAACAAGCATCTGCACCCCGAGCTCGAGACCGTGTTCCTGATGGCGAGCCAGGAGTATCTCTACGTGAGCTCGTCGCGGCTGAAGGAGCTGGCCCGCTTCGGTCGCCGGGTCGACGAGTTCCTCCCGCCCGAAATCGCCAAGCGCCTCGCGAGCCGGCTCGCGGCCGAGCGCTAGCCCAGGCGCTTCCCCGCGCGGGAGCGGCACGCGGCCGGATCAAGCCCGCCGCCGCACCGGACGATGCGTGCGCGGTGGAAGCGCGCGCGCCCGAGAGCCCCGCGCAGCCGTTTCGCTTCGGCAGCGGCGGCTGGCGCGGAATCCTCGGCGAAGACCTCTCCTTCGCGCAGCTGCGCGAGCTGTTGCGCGCCGTGGCCTCTTGGGTCGGCGGTCTCGCGCGCGGGCCCCGCGTGGTCGTCGCGCACGACACGCGCTTCCAGAGCGCGCGCATGGCCGAAATCGCGATCGGCGTGCTGCAGTCGCAGGGGCTCGAGCCCTGGAGCGCGCCGGGACCGATCCCAACCCCCGTGGCAGGCCACGCGGTGCGGCGGCTGCGCGCGGCCGCGGGCGTCGTGCTCACCGCGAGCCACAACCCGCCCGAATACCACGGCCTGAAGCTGCTGGGACCTTCGGGAGCCTCGATCGGCAGTGCGGAGTGCCGCGCGATCGAGAGGCTCGGGCTCGCGCTGCGGCCCCACTTCGCCTGCCCGCGCGAGCTGCCGAGGCGCGCCGCGCGGGACTTCGCCGGCGCCTACGCGCGGGACCTCGCGGCACTCCTGGATCGGGCTGCGCTGCGCCGGAGCGGGCTGGGCGTCTGGTACGACGCGATGCACGGAACCGGCGCGCGCGTGCTGCCCGCCCTGCTGCTGCGCGCGGGGCTGCGCGTGCGCGCGCTGCGGGGCGGCGCCGATCCGCACTTCGGAGGCGGCGCTCCGGACCCCGTGCCGGCGCGGCTGCGAGCGCTCTCGCGCCTGCTGCGGCGCCAGGCGGGCCTTCGGCTCGGAGTCGCGACCGACGGCGATGCAGACCGCTTCGCGCTGCTCGACGCGGGAGGGCGCGTGCTCTCCGAGAGCGAGTCGCTCGCGCTGATCGTCGACCATCTCGCGCAGCGCGGCGCGCTCGGCCCGGGCGTCGCGCTGTCCACGGCGACCGGCTCCCTGGCGGAGCGCGTCGCGCGCGCGCACGGCGTGCGCGTGACGCGCCCCGGCATGGGCTTCAGGCGCCTCTCGGAGGAGCTCGCGTCCGGTCGCTGCGCGCTCGCGGGCGACGAGAGCGGTGGCATCGCCTGGAGCCGCCTCGGCTGCGAGAAGGACGGCATGCTCGGCGCCGCACTCGGGATCGAGATCGTCGCGATCCGCCGCGCACCGCTCGGCGAGCGCCTGCGGGAGCTCGAGCGCCGACACGGACGCACGGCGTGGGCGCGCACCGCGATCGTCGCGCGCCCCGCGCGGCGCGAGCAGCTCGACAAGCTGCTCGCGAATCCCCCGGAGCGCCTCGAGGGGCACAGGGTGCGCGATTTCGATTGCGCGGACGGCGTGCGGCTCGGCTTCGAGGACGGCTTCCTGCTGCTGCGCGCGTCGGGCACCGAGCCGGTGCTGCGCCTGTATGCAGAGGCCGCTTCTCCCGCCGCGCTGCGCGCGCGACTGCGCGCCGGAGTCGGTCTCCTCCCCGGCTGAGGCCCGCGCGCTGCGCGGCTCGGGCGGAGAGGGCCCGAGAACCCGCGCGTTTGGCGGTCCTCGCGCGGTCCGGTTAGCCTGCGCCCGAGGAGACTGCCGGGCCCCCCATGAACCAGCGCCGGATCCTGCTCGCGGTGAGCGGCGGCATCGCCGCCTACAAAGCTCCGGAGATCGTGCGCGCGCTGCGGCGCGCCGGTCACGCGGTGCGCTGCGCGATGACGCCCGAGGCCGCGCACTTCGTCGCGCCGCTCGTGCTGCAGACGCTCTCCGGATCGCCGGTGCGGGTCGATCTCTTCGACGCGCAGGAGGAGGGTCGGATCGGGCACATCGAGCTCGCCGACTGGGCCGAGCTCCTGCTCGTCGCGCCCGCGACCGCAAACCTGATGGCGCGTCTCGCGCACGGTCTCGCGGACGATCCGGTCTCGACGCTCGCGCTCGCGTGCCGCGCGCCGCTGCTGATCGCCCCCGCGATGAACGTGAACATGTGGGAGCACCCCGCGACGCAGGCCAACGCGCAGCGGCTGCGCGAGCGCGGCGCGCGCTTCGTGGGTCCTGCTGCGGGCGAGCTCGCCTGCGGCTGGGAGGGCCTGGGCCGGATGGCGGAGCCCGCGGAGATCGCCGCCGCGGTCGGGCTCGCGCTCGGCCGCCCGAGCCTCGCGGGGCAGCGGGTGCTCGTGACGGCCGGCGGCACGCGCGAAGCCGTCGATGCGGTGCGCTACCTCGGCAACCGCTCGTCGGGAAGGATGGGATTCGCGGTCGCGGAAGCGGCGGCGGCGCGCGCTGCGGAGGTCGTGCTGATCGCGGCTCCGAGCTCGCTCGCGACGCCCGCCGGCGTGCGCCGCGTGGACGTCGGCAGCGCGCTCGAGATGCGCGAGGCGGTGCTCGCGGAGCTCCCGCGCGCGACGGTCGTGATCAAGGCCGCGGCCGTCGCGGACTTCCGCCCCGCGCGCCCGCTCGAGCGCAAGCTGCGCAAGGAAGACCTCGCCGAGGCGCAGGGGCTCTCGCTCGAGCTCGTGCGCAATCCGGACATCCTCGCCGAGATCTGCCGGGACAAGGGCCGCCGCGTCGTGGTGGGCTTCGCGGCCGAGAGCCACGACCTGATCGACTCCGCGCGCCGCAAGCTCGCGCGCAAGGGCTGCGATCTGATCGTCGCGAACGACATCCGCGGCGCCGAGGGCGCCTTCGACAACGACACGAGCCGCGTGCTCTTCGTATGGCCGGACGACCAGCTCGAGGAGCTGCCCCGCCTCGCGAAGCGGGAGATCGCGGAGCAGCTGCTCGACCGCGTCGAGAAGCTGCTCGGAGGCTCGTCTTGATCCGCGCGCGCGGCGTCTTCGCCGCCTGCCTGCTCTGGCTCTGCGCAACGGCCGCCTGGGCCGCGCACGTGAACGTGATCGTGGTCGACGGCACCATCAACCCGGCGACTTCCGAGCACCTGCAGCAGGCCGTGACGACGAGCGAGAGCGACGGCGCGGTCGCGCTGCTCGTCGAGCTCGACACTCCGGGCGGTCTGCTCACGGAGACCCAGGAGATCATCCAGGCGATCCTCAACGCGAAGCTGCCGGTGATCGTCTACGTCGCGCCGCAGGGCTCGTGGGCCGCGTCGGCCGGCACCTTCATCACGCTCGCGGGCCACGTGGCTGCGATGGCGCCCGGAACCAGCATCGGCGCCGCCTCTCCGGTCCAGCCCGGAGCGAGCAACGAGCGCGGCGAGGACAAGGAGCGCACGAACGTCGAGATGGAGAAGGCGGAGAAGTTCACGACCGCCTTCATCGAGACGATCGCGCGCCAGCGCAAGCGCAACGTCGAGTGGGCGGCCCGGGCGGTGCGCGAGGCGGAGGCGATCGGGGAGCAGGAGGCGGTCGAGCTCAACGTGGTGGACCTCGTGGCCGCGAGCCGCGCGGAGCTCTTCGAGAAGCTCGAGGGCCGCGAGGTCGAGGTCGGGGGCGAGAAGCGCGTGCTCGCGCTGGCCGGCGTGGAGCAGCGCGAGCTGCGCATGACCCCTCTCAACCGCTTCTTCAACTTCCTGGCGGATCCACAGGTCATCGGGCTGCTTTTCATGGGCTTCGCACTCGGGCTCTGGATCGAGTTCCAGAACCCGGGCCTGATCCTGCCGGGCGCCTTCGGGCTCCTGTGTCTCGTGCTCGGGCTGATGGCGCTGCAGGTGATCCCCTTCTCGGGCCTGGGCCTCCTGATCATGCTGGTCGGCGCCGCCGCGATGGCCGCAGAGATCTTCGTGCCCTCTTACGGGCTGCTGCTCGCGGGAGGACTCGGCTGCGTGCTGTGGGGGGGCTCTATGCTCTTCGACGTGCCCGAGGTCGACGGCTTCGCGCTCCCCTTCTTCAGGATGCTGACGCCGATGGCGATCGCCTCGGGCCTCGTCGCGGGCGTGATCCTGATCGCGGTCGGGCGCAGCCATCGCCTCGCGCAGACCATGGGCGACAACGAGCTCCTGGGTCAGGTCGGCCGCGCGGCGACGGCGCTCGCGCCCGAAGGCCGCGTCTTCGTGCGCGGCGAGTACTGGACCGCGCGCGCCGACGAGCCCATCGCTGCACAGGAGCGGGTCGAGATCGTCGGGGTCGAGGGCCTGCGGCTGCGCGTGCGCCGGGCCGCTCCGGAAGCCTGAGTCGAAGCCGAGCCCAACCGGGCGCACCGCGCCCGATCGAGAGGTGCCATGAGCGTTCTTGTGATGGCGGCGATTCCGATCCTGCTGGTGTTCTTCCTGCTCGGCGCCCGCGTGCTGACCGAGTACGAGCGCGGCGTGATCTTCCGGCTCGGCCGCTTCATCGGGGTGAAGACCGCGGGCTTCAAGTGGATCATCCCGGGCATCGACCGGATGGTGCGGATCGAGCTGCGCGAGATCGTGATGGACGTCCCGCCGCAGGAGGTGATCACGCGCGACAACGTCTCGGTCAAGGTCAACGCGGTGCTCTACTTCCGGGTGCTGCAGCCCGAGCGCGCCGTGATCTCGGTCCAGAACTACCTCTACGGCACCTCGCAGCTCGCGCAGACGACGCTGCGCAGCGTCTGCGGCCAGGCCGAGCTCGACGATCTGCTCGCCGAACGCGATTCGATCAACCAGAAGCTGCAGGAGATCATCGACCAGCAGACCGAGCCCTGGGGCGTCAAGGTGCGCGCGGTCGAGGTCAAGCAGATCGACCTGCCCGAGGAGATGCGCCGCGCGATGGCGAAGCAGGCGGAGGCCGAGCGCGAGAAGCGCTCGAAGCTGATCCACGCGGAAGGTGAGCTGCAGGCGTCGCAGCGGCTCGCGGACGCGGCCCGCACGCTCTCGTCGCAGCCGGGTGCCCTGCAGCTGCGCTACCTGCAGACGCTCGCCGAGATCTCCACCGAGAACAGCTCGACCATCGTGTTCCCGATCCCGATCGATCTCCTGCAGCAGGTCCAGCGCGTGGCGCCCGGCGGCTCGGGCGAGGGGCGCTGATGCCCGAGGGCGATGACCTTCCGGCCGACGAGAGGGTCCGGCGCTCGGTCTCGGCGCTGATCGGAAACGCGCTCTTCGCGCTGCTCCTGCTCGGGGTGCTCGGGGCCTGGGGCAGCCTCGGCTTCTTCGAGCTCGCCCCGGGGCAGGGCGCGATCGTGCTGCGCCTCGGCGCGTTCCGGACGACCGTGCTCGAGCAGGGCCTGCACTGGCACTGGCCGCCGCCGCTCGAGCGCCACGAGATGGTGCGGGTCGCCGAGGTGCAGACCCTGAGCTTCGGCGGCGCGCCTGCCGACGCCGCCGCGCCGGCTCCCGGGGCAGCGCGGCCCGCCGCGGTCCAGACGCGCGACAACAACATCGTGCACGTGTCCTTTGCGGTGCAGTACGCGGTCAAGGACGCCTTCCTCGCGCGCTACCGGATGGGCGATCCCGAGGCCGCGCTGCGCAACGCGGCCGAGGCGGCGATCCGGGAGGTGGTCGGCCGCCACGACATCGACGAGGTGCTCTCGACCGGGCGCGCGGTGATCGCGCCCGAGACCCAGACCACGCTGCAGGCGATCCTCGACGGCTACGGCACCGGGCTCCTGATCTCGGGCGTCGAGCTCCAGGAGCTGCAGCCGCCGCCCGAGGTGCAGGCCGCCTTCGACGACGTGACGGCCGCGCAGCAGGACAAGAGCCGGTCGGTCAACCAGGCCGAGGCGCACCGCAACGAGGTGCTGCCGCGCGCGCGCGGTGAGGCCGCCGAGATCGCGGAATCGGCCGCGGCCTATCGCGAGACCTCCGTCGCCCTGGCCGCGGGCGGCGCAGGGCGCTTCGAGGCGCTGCTCGCGGAGTACCGCAAGGCGCCCGAGGTCACGCGCAAGCGCCTGTATCTCGAGACCCTCGAGCAGGTGCTGCCCGGGGTCGAGAAGCTGATCGTCGAGCCGGGCACCGCGCAGCTGCTCCCCTATCTCCCGCTGCCGCGCGCGCGCGCGGGGGCCGAGCCCGGAGCCCCGCGATGAGCCTGCGGCGCCTGCTGCTCGCGCTCTCCGTCCTCGCGATCGCCGCGCTGGCGCTGGTCGCTGCGGGCGAGCGCGGCATCGGGCCGGTGCTCTTGACGCGCGAGGACGAGCAGCGCCTGATCCTGCTCTTCGGCGAGCCGCGCCGGATCGCGCCCTGGAGCGATCGCATCGTGACCGAGCCGGGCGCCTCGCTGCGGATTCCGCTGCTCGAGACCGTCGTGACGCTCCCGCGCCGGCTGCAGCACCTCGACTCCGAGCCCAAGGAGGTGATCACCAAGGACCAGGAGCGCATGGTCGCGGACAACTACGTGATCTGGCGCGTCGCGGATGCGGTGCGCTTCCTCGCCTCGCATCCGGCCGGGATCTCCGCCGCGCGGATGCGCATCGACACCGTCGTGCGCGCCGACGTGCGCGAGGTGATCGGCCGCAACACGCTCGCCGACCTGCTCTCGACCCAGCGCCGGAACCTGGTCGAGTCGATCCGCGTGCTCTCGGCCGAGCGGCTCGCACCCGAGGGCATCGAGATCGTGGACGTGCGCATCAACCGCACCGAGCTCCCGGACCGCACGCTCGAGAACGTCTACGAGCGGATGAAGACGGACCGCGACCGGCTCGCGCGCAAGCACCGCGCCGAGGGCGAGGAGGAGGCGCGCCGGATCCGCGCCGAGGCCGAGCGCGAGGCGCAGGTGATCGTGGCGCAGGCGAAGCAGCAGGCCGAGCTCGTGCGCGGCGAAGGCGACGCGAAGGCGGCCGAGGTCTTCGCGGCGGCCTACGGCCAGGATCCCGAGTTCTACTCCTTCGTGCGCGGCCTCGAGGCGTACCGCAAGGCCCTGGGCCCCGGCACGACGCTGGTGCTCTCGCCCCGCTCCGAGTTCTTCGAGCTGCTCGACCGCGGATCCGAGGCTCCGCCCGCGCGCTAGCGCGGCACGCGCAGCAGCTGGCGGGTTCCGATTCCGGCGAAGACCGCGCACACGATCCAGGGCAGCGCGACCGCGGCCGGGGTCGCGGCCGAGAGGATCAGATTGCCGCTCACGCGGAAGGCCTGGAAGGCGCCGAGCCAGAGCATCCCCGAGAGCGCCGAGACCGCGAGGTTGCGCGTGCGCTCGACGCTGAGACCCGCCGGGATCGCGAGCAGCGCGAGCACGAGGCAGGACCACGGCTCGGAGAGCCGGCGCTGGAACAGCGTGAGGTCGCGCGTGACGCTGCGGCCCGCATCGCGCTTGGCGGCGATCGACTGCGACAGCTCCCAGAGCCCGAGCGCCGAGGCCTGCGAGGAGAGCAGCTGCAGGTCGCGCTGGCTCCCGACCTCGAGGCTCAGCGAGGGCAGGGCGTCGATGCGCGGGCTGCGCTCCGGGCGCCCGGCCGCGAAGGTGTGGACCACGGGCTTCTGGAAGTCCCAGCGCTCGCCCGCCTCGACGCGCACCGCGCTCGCTCGGATCGCGCGCAAGAGGCGTCCGCCCGCGTCGAGCTCGTAGACGCGCACCCCGCGCAGGAGGCGCGCGTCCGGATCGGCCTCCCAGATGTTGTAGATGCGGTCGCCGCGCCGGTACCAGAAGGTGCCCTGCTGGAACGCGATCCTCTCGCCGCCGATGCCGAGGCGGCTCCAGCGGCGCGTGGCCTCCTGCACCAGCGTCTCGTTCACGACCAGCGAGAACGCCGAGACGCAGGCCGCCGCGAGCAGCACCGGGATCGCGAGGCGGCGAGGCGAGATTCCTCCCGCGCGCGCGGCGGTGATCTCGCTGCGCCGGGCGGGAAGCCCCATGGCCAGGAAGGCCGCAGCGAAGGCGCTCACCGGGATCAGATCGCGCAGGTAGTACGAGGGGATGCGCAGGAAGAGATAAGATAGGACGCTCTGGATCGCCGGTGCCGTGGCGTCTGCGAGGCCGCGGGTTCCGAAGATCTTGTCGAAGCTGACGAGCATCTCGACGACGACGATGGCGAGCGTCGAGACCGCGAAGGTGGCGGCGAAGAGCCGGAAGTAGCTCGCGACGAAGTACCGCGCGAGGATGGACACGGCGGGAGTCTAGAGCATTGAAGGTGTTCCGCGGAGCCGGATCGCTGCCCGGGCCGCTAGCGCGCGCGATCCTCACCGTGGGGAATTTCGACGGAGTCCACCTCGGGCACCGCGCGATCCTCGACACCGTGATCTCCCGGGCCCGCAGCAGCGATGGTCCGGCCGTCGTCTACACCTTCGATCCACATCCGCGCAGCGTGCTGCAGCCCGGGCACTCGCCCGGCCTGCTGACCTCGCTCGAGCAGAAGCAGGAGCTGCTCGCGCAGACCGGCGTCGACGTGCTGATCGTCGAGCCCTTCACGCTCGAGTTCGCGAAGACCCCGCCCGAGCGCTTCGTGCGCGACCTGCTGCACGCCCGCATCGGACCGCTCGAGGTCTACGTGGGCTACGACTTCCACTTCGGGCGCGATCGCCAGGGCTCGATGCGGCTGCTCACGGAGCTCGGAGCGCGGCTGGGCTTCTCCGTCACGATCATCCCCGAGGTGACGGTCGGCGGAGCCGATCTGAACTCGACGCGGATCCGGGATCTGCTGCAGGCCGGGCGGGTCGAGGAGGCCGCCGCGCTGCTCGGCCGCCCCTATGCCGCGCGGGCGCCGGTGATCGAGGGCGACCGGCGCGGCCGCACGCTCGGCTTCGCGACCGCGAACCTCTCCCCCGAGACGGTCCTCCCCGCGGCCGGGGTCTACGCCGGACGGGTGAGCTGCCTGCCTCCGGGGAGCGCGTTCTCCGACCGGCTCGCGGTCGCCAACGTCGGCGTGCGTCCCACATTCGGGAATTCGGAGCGGGTGCTGCTCGAGGTGCACCTGCTCGACTTCGAGGGCGATCTCTACGGCCGCACGCTCGAGTTCCAGTTCTTGCACCACCTGCGCCCCGAGCGGCGCTTCGAGAGCCTGGAGGCGCTGCGCGCGCAGATCGGGCGCGACTCGCGCGAAGCGCGCGAGCGCCTGACCGGCTGATCCGGCTCCAACCCCCGGGTAAAGCCCACCCCGCGCCGCGCCGATCAACCCTGCGGGCTTGCACCGGTTTCCGCACGCGAAGCGGCGGCCACCGGAGCGCCAGCACTGGGCCGCTCTGGACCGGGTACGGGATGCCGCGGGGGGAGGGAACGTTGAACGAGCAGCTAGGCGAGCTCCTGGTCCGCGAAAATCTCCTGACCGCGGAACAGCTCACCAAGGCCCGCGACCAGGTCCGCTCGAAGGGCGGCCGCCTCGGCTCGCAGATCGCCGCGCTGGGCTTCCTGGAGGAGAACGAGCTCACGGACTTCGTGGCGCGCCACTACGGCGTGCCCTCGATCAATCTCGACGAGTTCGAGATCGAGGCCTCGGTGATCCAGCTGATCCCCGAGGACGTCGCGACCAAGCACGGCGTGGTGCCCGTCAACCGCGCCGGATCCACGCTGATCGTCGCGACCGCGGATCCCTCGAACATCTTCGCGCTCGACGACATCAAGTTCCTGACCGGCTACAACATCCAGCCCGTCGTCTCCTCGGAGGAGGCGATCCGCCGCGCGATCGATCGCTACTACGACCAGTCCACGTCGCTCGAAGACGTGATGGGCGACTTCGACGACTCCGACATCGCGCTGATCGAGGACCACGACGACGTCGACGTCAACGAGCTCGCGAAGGCCTCCGAGGATGCGCCGGTCGTCAAGCTCGTGAACCTGATCCTGACCGATGCGGTCAAGCGCAACGCCTCGGACATCCACGTCGAGCCCTACGAGAAGACCTTCCGCGTCCGCTACCGCATCGACGGCGTGCTCTACGAGACGATGAAGCCGCCGATGAAGCTCAAGAACGCGATCGTCTCGCGCCTCAAGATCATGTCGGAGCTCGACATCGCAGAGCGCCGGCTGCCGCAGGACGGCCGGATCAAGCTCAAGCTCGGGCGTGGCAAGGAGATGGACTTCCGCGTCTCCGTGCTGCCGACGCTCTTCGGCGAGAAGATCGTGCTGCGCCTCCTCGACAAGGGGAACCTGCAGCTCGACATGACCAAGCTCGGCTTCGAGCCGCACCAGCTCGAGGGCTTCCAGCGCAGCATCCATCTGCCCTTCGGCATGGTGCTCGTCACGGGCCCCACCGGCTCGGGCAAGACGACGACGCTCTACTCCGCGCTCTCCGAGCTCAACAAGACGAGCGACAACCTCTCCACGGCCGAGGACCCCGTCGAGTTCAATCTCGCGGGCATCAACCAGGTCCAGATGCACGAGGAGATCGGGCTCAACTTCGCGGCTGCGCTGCGCTCCTTCCTGCGCCAGGACCCGGACATCATCATGGTCGGTGAGATCCGCGACTTCGAGACGGCCGAGATCGCCGTGAAGGCGGCGCTCACCGGCCACATGGTGCTCTCGACGCTGCACACGAACGACGCGCCCTCGACGATCAACCGGCTGCTCAACATGGGAATCGAGCCCTTTCTCGTGGCCTCGTCCGTGAACTGCATCGTGGCCCAGCGCCTCGCGCGCAAGATCTGCGTGGAGTGCAAGGAACGGGATCCCGACGTGACGACCCAGATGCTGATCGATGCCGGCATGCCCAGGGAGAAGGCGGCCAAGATCGTGCTCGTGCGCGGCAAGGGCTGCCGTACCTGCTCCGAGACGGGCTTCAAGGGCCGCATCGCGGTCTACGAGGTGATGGAGCTCAAGGACGAGCTCAAGGAGTTCGTGCTGAACGGCGCCTCGGCGCTCGAGCTCAAGCGCGAGGCGATCCGGCTCGGCATGCAGACGCTGCGCCAGAGCGTGCTCGCGAAGGTCGCCGAGGGCGTCACGCCGCTCTCCGAAGTCTTCCGCGTCTCGACCGCGGACAGCTGAGAACCCCCATGCCGAACATGCACCAGCTGCTCAAGGCGATGACCGAGAAGGGCGCGTCCGACCTCCACATCACGACGGGCTCGGCGCCGCAGCTCCGGATCGACGGCAAGCTGCACCCACTGCGCATGCCCCCCCTCTCGCCCCCCGAGACGAAGCAGCTCTGCTACTCGGTGCTGACCGACTCGCAGAAGCACCGCTTCGAGGAGAGCAACGAGCTCGATCTCTCCTTCAGCGTGCAGCGCCTCTCGCGCTTCCGCGCGAACATCTTCATGCAGCGCGGGAACGTCTCGGGCGTGTTCCGCTCGATTCCCTTCAAGATCAAGTCCTTCGAGGAGCTCGGGCTGCCGAAGGTCGTGTCGGAGCTCGCCGAGAAGCCGCGCGGGCTGATCCTCGTGACCGGACCCACGGGCTCGGGAAAGTCGACCACGCTCGCGACGATCATCGACAAGATCAACACCGAGCGGAACGAGCACATCGTCACGATCGAGGACCCGATCGAGTACCTGCACCACCACAAGGGCTGCGTCGTCAACCAGCGCGAGGTCGGCGCGGACACCTTCTCGTTCAAGGCGGCGCTCAAGCACATCCTGCGCCAGGATCCCGACGTCGTGCTGGTCGGCGAGATGCGCGACCTCGAGACCGTGGAGGCGGCCCTCACGGTCGCCGAGACCGGCCACCTCTGCCTCGCGACGCTGCACACCAACTCCTGCGTGCAGACGATCAACCGCATCGTCGACGTGTTCCCGCCCTACCAGCAGGCGCAGGTGCGCGCGCAGCTCTCCTTCGTGCTCGAGGGCGTGCTCTGCCAGTCGCTCTTGCCGCGCGCGAACGGTCCCGGCCGCGTGATGGCGCTCGAGGTGATGGTGCCGAACGCGGCGATCCGGAATCTGATCCGCGAGGACAAGATCCACCAGATCTACTCGTCGATGCAGGTGGGCCAGGAGAAGTACGGGATGCAGACGATGAACCAGTCGCTGGCCTCGCTCTACCAGCGGCGGCTGGTCACGCTCGAGGACTCGCTCGCGCGCAGCTCGGACCACGACGAGCTCCGGAACCTGATCGGGCAGGGCGGGGCGATGGGCTCGGCGCGGCGCGCCGCGGGGAAGCTCTAGGCGGCCTGCGCCTGGCGAGAGGGGTGAGCATCGATGCCGGTGTACAACTGGACCGCGAAGACGCGCCAGGGCGCCGTCAAGAAGGGCGAGCTCGAAGCCGCCAACCAGGAGGCCGCGCTCTCGCAGCTGCGCGCGCAGGCGCTCGTCCCGGTCAAGGTGGGCGAGAAGGCCAGGGACATCAGCGAGTACCTGCCCTTCCTGCGGCCCGGGATCACGACCAAGGAGCTCGTGATCTTCACCCGGCAGTTCGCGACGATGATCGACGCGGGCCTGCCGCTCGTGCAGTGCCTCGGCATCCTCGGGAACCAGCAGCCGAATCCGACCTTCAAGGAGGTGCTGCGAACCGTGCGCTCGGACGTCGAGCAGGGATCGACCTTCGCCGACGCGCTGCGCAAGCACCCGAAGCCCTTCGACCAGCTCTACGTGAACCTCGTGGCCGCCGGTGAGGTCGGCGGCATCCTCGACACGATCCTGAACCGGCTCTCGGTCTACCTCGAGAAGGCGGATGCGCTCAAGCGCAAGGTCAAGGGCGCGATGGTCTACCCGACCTCGGTGCTGGTCGTCGCGATCGGCGTCGTGGTGCTGCTGCTCGTCAAGGTGATCCCGACCTTCGAGAAGATGTTCGCGGACTTCGGCGGATCGCTGCCCGCGCCGACGCAGATGGTGATCGACTTCTCGCACTTCATGCAGCAGTGGATCCTGACGATGGGGGTCGTCGTGGCCGCGCTGCTGATCGGCTTCGGGCAGGCGCGCATGCGCTCGCTGCGCTTCCGGCGCGAGACCGATCGCTTCGCGCTGAAGCTCCCGGTCTTCGGCGGGCTGCTGCGCAAGGTCGCGGTCGCGCGCTTCACACGCACCATGGGCACGATGATCGCGAGCGGCGTTCCGATCCTCGACGCGCTCGACATCGTCGCGAAGACCGCGGGCAACGTGGTCGTCGAGGAGGAGCTCTACAAGGTGCGCGCGGCGATCTCCGAGGGGAAGACGCTCGCCGAGCCGCTCGCGGAGTCGCAGGTCTTTCCGGGCATGGTCACGCAGATGATCGCGGTCGGCGAGGAGACCGGAGCGATGGAGACGATGCTCTCGAAGATTGCGGACTTCTACGACGAGGAGGTCGACGCGGCCGTGGACGCGCTGACCGCGATGCTCGAGCCCGCGCTCATGGTCGGTCTCGGCGGCACCGTCGGCTGCCTCTTGATCGCGATGTACCTGCCCATCTTCAAGATCGCAGACACGATCGGCTAGCGCGGCAAGGCGGCTCGGCCCATGGTGTCCGCCGTGCGGGGGCAGGACCGGCGGCTGCTCCTGCTCGTCGGCGCGCGGCTCGGACTCGCGTTCCTGAGCCTCGGCGTCGCGGCCTACCTCGACGCGAGCGGGGACCGGCTCACGCTGGCCGATCGGCCGGGCCCCTACGGGACGGTGGCCTTCGCCTTCCTCGCGACCGTGCTCTGCGGCCTGTGGCTGCCGCGCGTGCGGCGCGCGCGCCGCTTCGCGGCGTTCAACATCGCGCTCGACCTCGGCATCGTGAGCGCGCTCGTGCACTTCTCGGGCGGCAGCGACTCGGCCTTCACCTTCCTCTACGTGCTCGTGGCCTTCTACGCGGCGATCGCGCTCGGCCGCGTCGGCACGCTCGCGGGCGTGGCGGCTGCGGGGCTCGCCTACGGCGCGGTGCTCGCGGGGGGCTCGCTCGGCCTCTGGCCGCCGAACCAGGTCGGGGTCCCGCTGCCGCCGCGCGCGCTCGTGAGCCTCTGGTCGGTGCACGTCGTCGCAGTCGGCCTCGCAGGGCTGCTCGGCAGCTCGCTCGCGGGGGAGCTCCGGCGCACCGGAGAGGCCCTCGACCGCCGCGAGAGCGACCTCGAACAGCTCCAGAACCTGTACCGCCGCACGGTCGAGAGCCTGATGAGCGGGCTGCTCACGACCGACAGCCAGGGCCGCGTGACCTCGTTCAACCCCGAGGCCGAGCGCATCACGGGACTGCCGCTCGCGCGCGCGCTCGGCTGCAGGCTCGCGGAGCTCCTGCCCGGACTCGACGCCGCGACTTCGCCGGCCGGGGTCGCGCGCGCGCCCGGACATCGCGCGCGCCTCGCCTACCGCAACGCGAAGGGCGAGTCGCTCCACCTCGGCGTCGGCGCCTATCCGCTCCGGGTGGACGAGGCGGAGGACTCGAGCGGTGGCCACGTGGTGATCTTCCAGGACGTCTCCGCGGTCGTGGAGATGGAGCAGGAGCTGCGCCGCGTGGACCGCCTCGCCGCCGTGGGCCAGCTCTCGGCGAGCATCGCGCACGAGATCCGGAATCCGCTCGCGGCGATCTCGGGCGCGGTGCAGGTGCTGCGCGGGCGCGCGCTCGAGTCGGATCCCGATGCGGCGCGGCTGATCGACATCGCGCTGCGCGAGACCGACCGCCTGAACCAGCTGATCACGGATTTCCTGGTCTACGCGCGGCCCGCGCCGGAGCGCCGCGAGATCGTGTGCCTGGCGCCGGTCGCGGCGGAGGTCGCCGAGATGCTCGCGCGGGTGGCGCCTTCGGGGATCTCGCTGGCGGTGGAGGTCCCGGGCGGACTCGAGGTCTTCGCCGATCCCGGGCAGCTCCGGCAGGTGCTCTGGAACCTCGTCCTGAACGCCGCGCAGGCGATGCCCGAGGGCGGACAGGTCCGGATCGCAGCGCTCGCTCCGGCCGAGAGCCCGCCTCAAGGCGGCCTCCGCGAAGGCCGAAGCAGGGAGGCTGAGGCGAAGTCGGCCTGGGTGGAGATCTCGGTCTCGGACCAGGGTGTCGGGATTCCGCCGGAGCTGCGCGAGCGGATCTTCGATCCCTTCTTCACCACGCGCAGGCAGGGAACCGGGCTGGGGCTCGCGACCGTCCACCGCATCGTCGAGAGCCACGGAGGGCACATCCGGGTGGAGAGCAGTCCGGGGCAGGGCAGCACCTTCCGGGTCCGCCTGGCTGCGGGCGCCGGCGCGGCGCGCGGCGACGCGGCCGCGGCTGCGCTCGCGGGGCTCGGATGACGCCGCGCGGCCGCATCCTCGTCGTCGACGACGAGCGCAGCATGCAGGAGTTCCTCGAGATCTTCCTGCGCCGCGAGGGCTTCGAGGTCGAGCTCGCCGGAGGCGCTTCCGAGGCGGTCGAGCGCATCGAGCACGGCGACTTCGACCTCGTGATCAGCGACATGCAGATGCCCGGCGGCTCGGGCCTCGACGTGCTGCGCGCGTCCCAGGCCGCCGCTCCGGACGCCGTCGTCGTGATGATCACGGCCTTCGCGAGCACCGAGAGCGCGATCGCCGCGATGCGCGAGGGCGCCTACGACTACATCACGAAGCCCTTCAAGCTCGACGAGATCCGCGTCGTGATCGACAAGGCGCTCGAGAAGAAGAGCCTCGCGCGCGAGAACCGCCAGCTGCGCAGCGAGCTGCGCCAGCGCGACCGCGATCGCTCGATCATCGGCAACAGCGCGGCGATGCAGCGCGTCTACGACCTGATCGCCCAGGTCGCCGAGACGCGCGCGAACGTGCTGATCAGCGGCGAGAGCGGCACCGGCAAGGAGATGGCCGCGCGCGCGATCCACAAGTCCGGCGACCGGCGCGATCTGCCCTTCGTCGCGCTCAACTGCGCGGCGATCCCGGAGAACCTGCTCGAGTCCGAGCTCTTCGGCCACGTGAAGGGAGCCTTCACGGGAGCGGTCCAGAACAAGGAGGGGCTCTTCGAAGTCGCCGACGGCGGCACGCTCTTCCTCGACGAGGTCGGCGAGCTGCCGCTCGCGCTCCAGGTCAAGCTGCTGCGCGTGCTGCAGGACAAGACGATCCGCCGCGTCGGCGGCACCAGCGACCGGCGCGTGGACGTGCGCCTGATCGCGGCCACCAACCGCGAGCTCGCGGTGGAGGTCGCCGAGGGCCGTTTCCGCGAGGACGTCTACTACCGCATCAACGTGATCGAGATCGCGCTGCCGCCGCTGCGCGAGCGCCGCGAGGACATCCCGCTGCTGGTGCAGCACTTCGCGGCGAAGTGCGCGAGCGAGCTCGGCAAGGCCCCGCCGGCGGTCTCCGAGGCGGTGCTCGAGCGGCTCCTCGCGTACGACTTTCCGGGCAACGTGCGCGAGCTCGAGAACGTGCTCGAGCGCGCGGTCGCGCTCTCGCGCGGCGAGCGCATCGAGCTCGAGTCGCTGCCGCCCTCGGTGCTGCATCCGGCGCCGAAGCCGGGCGCGGCCCGACTCCCCGCCGCGGGCGCCGACCTCGAGCAGCTCGTCGCGGACTACGAGCGCGGGCTCCTGCTCGAGGCGCTCGAGCGCTGCGGCGGCGTGAAGAAGCGCGCGGCGCAGCTGCTCGGGGTCTCGTTCCGCTCCTTCCGCTACCGCCTCGAGAAGCTGGGGCTCGACGGGCCGGACGCCGATCCCGCGTGAGCGCGCGGCGGGCAGCGCGGCTCGGGCGCGTGCCGGATCTCGGGCTCGAGCTCGAGATCCTGATCAGCTTCGCGCTGATCCTGCTCACCGCGAGCGCGGTGATGGGCGGCGTGCTGCTGCGCAGCCAGCTCGGCGCGGCCGAATCCCTGCGCGCGCTCGCGGCGGGATCGCTGGTCGCGGAGGTCGAGAGCGGCGCGGCGGGCCTGTCCGAGGCGAGCCCGCTCGAGTGGTGGCGCCTGCTCCCGAGCGGCGACTCCCAGCGGCTGCGCGGCGAAAGCGCGGCTCCGGATGCCGCGCTCGTCGCGCTCGGTCTCGAGGCGCGACGGCTCGGCCGTCCGCTGCTCGCGGGAGACGGAGTCGTGCGCGACCTGCGCTTCGCCGCGCCGGCCCTGCCCACGGGCGACGTGCTGCTCGCGCGGCTCCCCGGCGCGAGCTCGCAGAGCGGCTTCCTGCTGCTGCTCGGGGTGGATGCGCTGGTCTTCACGGCCTTCGGCGCGGGCCTGCTGCGCCGCCGCGTGGTCGCGCCGCTGCGCCGCCTCGCGGAGGCCGCGGAGCGCGTGGCCGCGGGCGGGCTCGAGACGCGCGTGCTCGCGGAGGGCCCCGCGGAGCTCGCGCAGCTCGCGGGGTCCTTCAACGCGATGACCGCCTCGCTCGCGGCGCGCGAGGCCGAGCTCGAGAAGGCGGTCGCCGAGCTGCGCGCGAGCAACCGCAGCCTGCGCGAGGCGCGCCGCGGCCTCGAGCGCGCCGAGCGCCTCGCGGCGGTCGGCAGTCTCGCGGCCGGAGTCGCGCACGAAGTCGGCAACCCGATGGGCGCCCTGCTCGCCTTCCTGGATCTCGCGGGGCGCGGCGCGGGAATCGACGCGCTCGCGCGCGAGCACCTCGCGCGCGCGAGCCGGGAGGGCGAGCGCGTGCGCCGGATCCTGCGCCAGCTGCTCGATTTCTCGCGCCCGCCGCGCAATGCGCCCGAGCGCCTCGAGCTCGCGCGCGTCGCCGACGAGGTCTGCGCGCTGCTGCGCGCGCAGCGGCGCGAGCTGCCGCTCGAGCTCGGCGTCGAAGTCGCTCCGGGCGCGCCGGACGCGCGCGCGGACCGCGCCCTCGTGAGCCAGATCCTCTTCAACCTGGTCCACAACGCGGTCGACGCGGCGGGCGCGCGCGCGGGAGGCAGCGTGCGGCTGCGCGTCGAGCCCGCCTGGCTCGAGCGGCGCGCGGGGGAGCCGCCGGGCGCGGCGCTCCCCGGCCGACCGCCCGACGCGGTCGCGTGCCGCGTCGAGGACAACGGCCCGGGCGTTCCGGAGGCGCTGCGCGAGCGGATCTTCGATCCCTTCTTCACGACCAAGGACCCGGGGCAGGGGACCGGGCTCGGGCTCGCGAATGCGCTTCGCTTCGCGGCGGAGTGCGGGGGCTCGCTCGAGCTGCTGCCCTCCGCGCAGGGAGCCTGCTTCTGGCTCGTGCTGCCCGCGCAGGACGCGACGGACGGCGACACGGCGCGCGGCGCCGCGCGCCGCGCCTGAGGCCCGGCTAGGCGTCCTTGATGCCGTACTCCTTGAGCTTGTAGAGCAGCGCGCGGTGGCTGATCTCGAGCAGGCGCGCCGCGTGGGTGCGGTTGCCGCCCGTCGCGCGCAGCGCGCGCCGGATCACGTCGGTCTCTGCGCCTCGCCGGGCCCGCCGCAGCGACAGCTCCGCGACGCCCGGCGTCGCCGCTGCGGCGACGACGCTGTGCGGCAGCTCGCGCGGCGTGATCCATTCGCCGTCGGCGAGGATCACCGCGCGCTCGATCACGTTCTCGAGCTCGCGCACGTTTCCGGGCCAGGCATAGCTCACGAGGCGCGAGAGCGCTTCGTCGTTGACCCCGCGCACGCGCTTGCCGAGCAGGTCGCGGAACTGCGCGAGGTAGTGGTCGACGAGCAGCGAGACGTCCTTGGGGCGCTCGCGCAGCGGCGGAACCGCGAGCTGGACGACGTTGAGCCGGTAGAAGAGGTCCTCGCGGAAGCGCCCCTCGACGACCTCCCGCTCGAGCTGGCGGGCGGTGGCCGAGATCACGCGCACGTCGACCTGGCGCGCCTTGGATTCTCCGAGAGGCCGCACCTCCTCCTCCTGGAGCACGCGCAGCAGCTTCGGCTGCAGCGCCGCGGGCAGCTCTCCGATCTCGTCGAGGAAGAGCGTTCCGCCGTGGGCCTCTTCGAAGAGCCCGCGGCGCGCGCGATCGGCTCCGGTGAAGGCGCCGCGGCTGTGTCCGAAGAGCTCGCTCTCGAGCAGGTTCTCCGGGATCGCGGCGCAGTTCACCGCGACGAAGGCCTCGTTGCGGCGGGGGGACTGCGCGTGGATCGCGCGCGCGAGCACCTCCTTGCCGGTGCCGCTCTCGCCCGTGATGAGCACGCTCGTCTTGTAGGCCGCCGCGCGCTCCATGAGCTCGAGCAGCTCGATCATGCTCTCCGAGCTCGCGACGATCGGCCGCTCGCCGACTGCGCGCTCGACGTCGCGCTGGAGCAGCGCGTTGCGGCGGCGCAGGCGCTCGCGCTCGCGCGCCTTGCGCAGCACGAGCAGGGCCTCGCTCGGCTGGAAGGGCTTGGCCAGATAGTCGTAGGCGCCCCGGTTGATCGCGAGCGCGGCGAGCTCCTCGCTGCCGTAGGCGGACATCAGGATCAGGGTGGCTCCCGGCAGTCTGCGCCGGAGCTGGGGCAGGAGCTCGAGGCCGTCGCTTCCGGGCATCCGGTAGTCGCAGAGCACGATCTCCGGTGCGCTGCGCTCGCAGCGCGCGAGCGCCTCCTGCGCGTTCGCGGCGGTCTGCACCTCGTAGCCCTCGGCCGAGAGCACGAGCTCGAGGCTCTCGCGCAGGCCCGGGTCGTCGTCCACGATCAGGATCAGTTCGCCCATTTCGCCTCGCCCCCGCGCCCCCGCGCCGGCTGTATCGGCCGGCCCGCGCCGCGGGCTGAGCCGCGCCGGCAGCAGCCGGACGCTGGCGCTCCGCCGCCGTCGGCGGGAACCCGCGCAGGAGTTGCCGGCCTTCCTCAAGTGCGCGGAAACGCAGGCCGATAGTGCGCCCAAGGCCGTGTTCCCCGGACTCCCGGGGTGCGGTGTGACGGAGGGGTGCGGTGCCCGCGAACAACGTCCAGCGCTTTCGAGAGGCGCTCATGATGAGCAAGGCCGAGCTGGCCCGGAAGGCCGGCCTCTCGGCCCTCACCATCGATCGCGTCGAGGCCGGCCGCCCGTGCCGCCTCGACACCAAGCGCAAGATCCTCGTGGCGCTAGGTCTCCGCATCACGGAGAAGGACCAGATCTTCGACGCCCGCGGCGGCGTGCTTCCTTCGATCCACGCAGCGGTGCAGGCGAGTGGGCACGCACTCGGAGGTCAGGACTCGTGAGACTCTCGCTGCCCGGCTTCGGCTCCAAGGGCCTCGTCGGACTCGACATCGGCTCCTCCTGTGTGAAGGCGGTGGAGGTCACGCGCCGCGAGAAGTCGGGCGACTTCGACCTCGTCTCGCTCGGGACCGCGGCGCTGCCGCCCGAGGCGATCGTCCAGGGCGCGTTCCTGAACGCGCGCGCGATCACCGACGCGATCAAGGAGGCGGTCGACCGCGGGCGCATGCGCTCGAAGCAGGTCGCGGTCGCGGTCTCCGGCCACTCGGTGATCGTCAAGAAGGTGAGCCTGCCGGCGATGAGCGCCGAGGAGCTCGAGGAGCAGATCCGCTGGGAGGCGGAGCAGTACATCCCCTTCGACGTGAACGAGGTGAATCTCGACTTCCAGATCCTCGCGCACGGCGCGGCCGATGGCCAGATGGACGTCGTGCTCGTGGCCGCGAAGAAGGACCTGATCGACGACTACGTGCAGGTCATCACCGAAGCGGGGCTCACGCCTGCCGTGATCGACGTCGCGGCCTTCGCGGTCGAGAACGCCTTCGAGGTGAACTACCAGCCGGACGCGGACGAGGTCGTCGCGCTGATCAACATCGGCGCCCAGGTCGCGAACATCAACGTGCTCGCGGGCGGCACGCCGCTCTTCACGCGCGACGTGACGACGGCCGGGAACCACTACACCGAGGAGATCCAGAAGGCGCTCTCCGTCTCCTTCGAGGAGGCCGAGCGCATCAAGCTCGGCCGCGCCGGAGACGACCAGGCGATGGTGCCGCGCGAGGTCGACGCCGCGATGCGCGGCGTCAACGACACCGTGGTCGGCGAGATCTCGCGCTCGCTCGACTTCTTCGCCGCGACGACGACGGACGTCCGCGTGCAGCGCGTCTACCTGGCCGGCGGCGGCGCGAAGGTCGCCGGACTGGTCGACGCGTTCCGCCAGCGCACGGGCCTGCCCGTCGAGATCCTGAATCCGCTCGCGCGCATGCGCGCGAGCTCGAAGTTCGAACCCGCGATGCTCGCCGAAGTCGGGCCGGCGCTCTCGGTGGGCGTGGGTCTCGCGATGCGGCGCCTGGAGATCTGATGCTCGAAATCAATCTACTGCCGCTGCGCGAGGCCAGGCGGCGCGCCGGCATCCGCCAGCAGCTGATGCACCTCGTGTTCGGCCTGGTCGTGACGGGGGGTGCCGCCGTGCTGGTGCAGCTGCGGCTCGCCGCGGACGTGGAGCTGCTCCAGACGCGCGTCGCGCAGATGGATCACGACATCAAGCAGTTCCAGCCGCAGCTCGACCAGGTCGCGAAGTTCCGCAAGCGCAAGGGCGAGCTGCAGAAGAAGATCGAGGTGATCGACGGCCTCGACAAGGCGCGCAGCGGCCCGGTGCGCGTGATGCACGAGCTCGCGACGCGAACGCCGGAGCGCCTCTGGATCACGAAGCTCGAGGCGAAGGGCGGGACGCTCTCGATGAAGGGCGCGAGCCTGGACAACGAGATCGTCGCGGTCTTCCTGCGCGATCTCGAGGCATCTCCCTACTTCGAGAACGTCGACCTCGGCGGCACGAAGCTCGGAACCAAGCGCGACTTGAAGCTCGTCGAGTTCGACATCCAGGCGACGCTGGCGGGAACCCAGGCGCCGGCTGCCGCAGCGGGCAAGGGCAACAAGCCGAAGGCCAAGGCCGCGCCGAAGGCCGCGGCCGACGAAGTCTGATCGGACGGGCGGCGGAGGCATCCGCTGCCGGTCGGGGGTCCGTCGATGGAAGTTTCTCCTGAGCTCCAGAAGCGGCTGGAACAGATCACGAAGCTGCCGCGCCAGGCGCGGGTGGCGATCGTGGCCGGCATCTGCGCGCTCGTGGCGGGGCTCTACTACATGGGGATGTACCGCGGCGCCGCGGCGGAGCTCGAATCGCTGCGCGCGCAGGAGCTCGAGCTCCAGCGCAAGCTCTCCGAGGTGCGCTCGGTGGCGGCGAACATCGGCGCCTTCGAGGAGGAGATCCGCGAGCTCGAGGGGCGCCTGACCGAGGCGCTCTCGCAGCTTCCCGACAAGAAGGCCCTCGAGGTGCTGCTCACCGACATCAGCAACCTCGGCAAGAGCGCAGGCGTCGAGATCCGCTCCTTCAAGCGCAAGGAGGAGCTGCCGCGCGACTTCTACGCAGAGGTCCCGATCGAGATCGAGCTCGAGGGCAACTACCACGACATCGCGCATTTCTTCGACCTCGTCGCGCGACTGCCGCGGATCGTGAACATGGGTGCGCTCACGATGACGGTGGGCAACGAGTCCGTCGATGAAACCCGGCTCATCGTGAAGGGAACGGCGACGACCTTCCGCTTCCTGGGCCGGGCGGGCGCCTGAAGTCCGGGGGGGTCACGTGGGCAAGGCGAAGGGCAGCATGCGGCGCACGGGTGCCTGGGTCGGCGCGAGCCTCCTGTGGCTCGTGGCCTGCACGGAGGAGCCGACCGGCCCCTCGAGCGCAGACTTCAACAAGTCGCGGGCCGCGGTCGCGGAGCGGACGAAGGCCGCCGCGAAGCCGGCGCCGAAGCTCACGGGCCGCGCCGAGCCGGGCAAGGCGGGCGGCAGCTCCTTCGCGAGCGACCGGGACTTCTCCTACGACCGCGCCGGCAAGCGCGATCCCTTCCGCTCCTTCGAGTGGGAGCGCCTGGTCGCCGAGCAGGCAGACACGCGCGGGCCGCTCGAGCAGTTCGACGTGGCGCAGCTGTCGCTCGTCGCGGTGATCTGGAACGCGGGGCGGCCCCGGGCGATGGTGCGCGACCCGGCGGGCCACACCTACATCGTCGCGCCCGGCACGCGCATCGGAAAGAACCTGGGCCGCGTGATGACGATCGGTGACAGCGCGGTCCGGGTCGAGGAGACCTACGTCGATCTCTCGGGTCAGGAAACGACCAAGGAGATCGAGCTGAGCATTCGTCGGAGCCAAGGGGGGTGAGTTCGATGCTGGGGTCCATTCGCGAGCGCCTGAGTGGCGTGGGAGCATTGGCCGCGCTCGGCGCGGCAGCGCTCTTCATCATCGCCTGCGCCGCCTCGACGCTGAGTCCCGAGGCTCCGGTCGAGGAGACGATCCTCGACGTGCACGTGGTGAAGGAAGACATGCTGACCCGCGTCGTGCTGGTCGGCCTCGACCGACCGCTCTTCACCGCCTTCGAGCAGAGCGACCCGCCGCGGGTCGTGGTCGATCTCGCGCAGGTGCGCGCAGCCGAGGGCCTCGCCCAGCTGCCGGTCGGAGACGACCGCGTGCGCGAGGTCAGCCTCTCGGGCTTCGCGACGGGCGGCGGCGAGCCGATGACCCGGGTCGAGGTGCTGCTGAACGAGGCGGCGGCCTACGAGGTGCGCCCGACCGACGAGGGCCTCGAGATCCGGGTCGGAACGCCGCCGCAGGCGCTGGCCGACGCGGCCCAGGCGGCCGATCCCTGGGCGCCCGAGGCCGGCGCCGGGAGCTCCGGGGACGCGACTCCCGGTGCCGCCGCGGAAGCGGAGGCGGCGCAGCCGGCCCCGAGCGAATCGCCCTGGGAGGCGCTCGGCGGCAGCGCCGCGGGCGCCAGGCCCGCGACGCGGCTGACCGCGATCGAGCCGCGCGGCGCCGCGGGGGGTCTCTTGATCCACCTCGTGGCCGACGGCAGCGTCGACAACGCGGCGACCTTCGCGCTCGAGAACCCGGACCGGCTCGTGATGGATCTCCCCGCGCTCGCGAGCGCGGTCGCGCAGCGCCAGATCGCGGTCGACTCCGATCTGGTGTCGCAGATCCGCATCGGCCAGCACGAGGATCACCTGCGCGTCGTGATGGACGGCGGGCCCGCGGCCCGCGGCTTCGACGGCCGGCGGATCACGCCGGTGTCGGATGGCCTGCTCGTCGCGCTCGGCGAGACGAGCGCCGTCGACGAGCTCGCGGCCCAGATGGTGTCGCGGCAGCTGCTCGCGGCGGCCGGAGTGCCGAGCGCGGAGCTGACGACCCCGCCGAGCGCGGAGCCGACGACCCCGCAGCCCGCGGAGCCGATCCCGGCCGAGGCGGGCGTCCCGCAGCAGGCGGCCGCGGAGCGCGCGCCGGAGCCGGAGCCGGCTGCGCTCGCGACGCTCGAGGCGCGCGAGCCGGCGGTCGAGCCCGCGCCCGAGCCGGCGCCGGCCGGCCGCGAGGGCACGGCGCGCGTGATGGCGGTCGAGTACAGCGCGGAGCCGAAGAGCGACCGCGTGGTCGTGATGGGCGACGCGCCGCTCGACTATCTGGTCTTCGAGCCCGACCCCGAGACGCTCGTGCTGTCGCTGCAGGAAGCGACGCTCGAGCCCGAGGCCGCGGTGCGCATCGCGGCGCAGTCGGGCGCGTCGATCTCGCTCGTGACGGCCTTCGAGCAGCCCGACGTGAAGCAGCCCGAGGTCCGGGTCGTCGTGCGCCGCGCGGCCAGGCTGCGCCCGGAGATCACCCGCAAGGGCTCCCTGCTCGTGCTCGACTTCGCGCGCGCGGAGTCGCTCGCCGCGGCGCCGCAGGCCCCGGAGCCCGCGCTGCGCGCGGCGGAGGCCGCGCAGGCCGAGCTCGCGGACGAGCCGGCGCTGCCCGCCCGCCGCGCGGCCGAGAGCCAGCCCCCGGCCTCGCTCGAGCCGCCGGCTGCGATCGCGATCCTGAACGAGGGCGGGATCTACGACGGCAAGTCGTACTCGGGCCGCCGCATCTCGCTCGACTTCAAGGACGTCGAGATCGACGACGTGCTGCGCCTGATCGCGGAGGTCTCCGACCTGAACGTGATCGCGGGCGACGAGGTCAAGGGCAAGGTCACGATCCGCCTCGTCGACGTGCCCTGGGACCAGGCGCTCGACGTGATCCTCTTGACGAAGAGCCTGGGCTTCGTGCGCGTGGGCAACGTGCTGCGCATCGCGCCCCACGACGTGATCAAGCAGGAGGAGGAGCTGCGGCTGCAGGAGCGCCGGAACCTCGAGAAGCTCGAGGATCTGGTCGTGAAGCTCCAGCCCGTCAACTACGCGTCGGTCGGCGACGTGCAGAAGATGGTGAGCAAGCTGCTCTCGTCGCGCGGCTCGGTCAACATCGACAAGCGCACGAACACGATCATCCTGAAGGACATCCCGTCGGTGATCGACGAGGCGACCGCGCTGATCCGGGCGGTCGACACGCAGACGCCGCAGGTGATGATCGAGGCGAAGATCGTCGAGGCCTCGCTCGACTTCACGCGCGAGTTCGGCAGCGTCTGGAGCTTCGGCAGCCAGCCGCTGGTGGACGGTTTCGACAGCTCGAGCGGTCCGCGCCGCGACCTCGGCGGCCAGGACTTCCGGCTGAACGACGCCAACAACGTGCAGATCGGAAACTCGATCACGGCGTTCCCGAACGCGCTCGCGAACCTGACGGCCTTCATCTGGGACGAGAAGCTCAATCTCGACCTCCAGCTGCAGGCGGCCGAGGTCTCGGGCGATGGCAAGGTGATCTCGAGCCCGCGCGTGGTGACCCTCGACAACAGCAAGGCCACGATCGAGCAGGGCGTCTCGATTCCCTTCCAGACCTTCGAGAACGGCGACGCGCAGCTCGAGTTCGTGGATGCGGTGTTGAAGCTCGGGGTCACGCCGCACATCACGGCGGACAAGTCGATCATCATGCAGATCGAGGTGTCCCGGAACGCGCCGGACGACTCGGTCTTCACGCTGACCGGCTCTCCCGCGATCTCGAAGAACCAGGTCAAGACCGAGACGCTCGTGAAGGACGGCCAGACCCTCGTGCTCGGCGGCATCTACGTGGTGGACAAGTCGCAGCGCCAGTCGCGGGTGCCCTACCTGCACAAGATCCCGGTGCTCGGCGCCGCGTTCCGGAGCGACGAGCTCTCGGATGCGCGCAAGGAGCTCCTGATCTTCGTCGCGCCGAAGGTGGTGCAGACGCTGCCGGTCGCGAGATAGGTCGATCGCGCGCCTCGCGCGCCGGGACACGCGCCCCGCTGCCCGCCCACCGGGCGCGCAGCGGGGCGCTCGCCCGCGCCCTCTCTATACTCGGCCCGCGATGCGCAGAGCAGCGGGGCCGATCTGGCTCCTCGGCATGATGGGCGCCGGCAAGTCGAGCGTGGGGCGCGCGCTCGCGCGAGAGCTCGGACTTCCCTTTTTCGACACCGATGCCGAGATCGAGTGCCGCGCGGGCTGCGCGGTCTCGGAGATCTTCGCGCGCGAGGGCGAGCCGCGCTTCCGCGAGCTCGAGCGCGAGGCGGTCGCGCGCCTCGCGGGCGCGCGCGCGGTGGTCGCGCTGGGGGGCGGCGCACCGGCCGAGGCCGCGGTCGCAGAGCTGCTGCGCGCGACGGGAGTGCGCGTCTACCTGCGCGCGTCGCCCGCGCAGCTGCTCGAGCGGCTCGGCGACGCCGCCGGGCGGCCGCTGCTCGCCGGCCGGGATGCCGCGGGCCGGCTCGCCCGGCTCGAGCAGCTCGCGGCGCTGCGCGAGGCGGCCTATGCGGCCGCCGACGAAGTGATCGACACCGACGGGCTGGATCCCGAGCAGGTCGCCGCGCGCGTGGCGCGCGCCGTCCAGGGGCGCGAGGGGAGCCCGGCGTGAAGGCGCGGCGGACGCGCGCGCGAGCGCGAGGCGCGCGCCGGCGGCTCGTGGTCGCGCTCGGCGAGCGCAGCTATCCGATCGAGCTCGGGCGCGGCATCCTCGCCGAAGCCGGGCCCGCGATCGCGCGCGCGACCGGCTCCGGGCGCGCGCTCGTGTTCAGCGTGCCCGGCGTCGCGCGCCGCTATGCGCCGCGGCTCGAGGCCTCGCTGCGCCGGGCCGGAGTCGAGGTGGAGCGCGTGCTCGTGCCCGACGGGGATGCGACCAAGAACCTGGACCAGGTCAGACGGCTCTACAGCGCGCTACTCCGGCGCGGCGCCGACCGCCACACCGCGCTCGTCGCGCTGGGCGGGGGCATGGTCGGCGACCTGACCGGCTACGTCGCGGCGACCTTCCTGCGCGGGATTCCCTTCGTGCAGGTGCCGACCACCCTGCTCGCGATGGTCGACGCGAGCATCGGCGGCAAGGTCGCGGTCAATCTGCCCGAGGGCAAGAACCTGGTCGGCGCCTTCCACCAGCCGCGCCTGGTCTGGATCGACGTCGCGACGCTCGCGAGTCTGCCGCGCAGGCAGCGCGCCGCGGGATTCGCCGAGGTGGTCAAGGCCGCGGCGATCCGGGATCGTCGGCTGTTCCGCATGCTCGAGCGGGAGGCGGAGGCGCTGCTCGAGCTGCGCGGCCCGCTGCTCGCGGTGCTCGAGCGCGCCTGCGCGATCAAGGCCCAGGTCGTCGCGCGCGACGAGCGCGAGGCCGGGCTGCGCATGCAGCTCAACTTCGGGCACACGCTCGGGCACGCGGTCGAGCAGCTCCAGCGCTTTCGCGGCGCGCTGCACGGCGAGGCGGTCGCGATGGGCATGAGCTTCGCCGCGCGCCGCTCGGAGCAGCTCGGCCTCGCGCCGGCCGGCACCGCCTCGCGGATCCAGGCGCTGCTCGAGCGCTTCGGGCTCCCGACCGAGCTTCCGGACTTTCCACGGCGGGCTTATCTCCGCGCCGTGGGCGTCGATAAGAAGAGTCGTGGCGCGCAGATACGCTACGTCGTCCTGCGCGGGATCGGGCGCGCAGATACGGTTCCGCTGAGCCCGGCCGAGATCCTGTCGGAGCCCGTCGGAGCGGGGCCAGCGGCGGGCTGAGCGCAGGCGGATCCGGCTGGCCGGCAGGGCTGCGGCGCCGATGGCGAGGGGAACGGGGGAGGCGATGGCAGAAGAGGTACAGCGCGAACGCCTGGCCGAGCTCGTGGCCCAGGACCCCGCCGAGCCCGGCTTCGTCGCGCTCGCCGAGTCGTACCGCCGCGAGCACAGGCTTCCGGACGCCGAGCGCGTGCTGCGCGAGGGGCTCGAGGTCGCGGGCAGCTGCGAGGTGGGCTGGAGCGTGCTGTGCCTGATCCTGCTCGACCAGGGCCGCTACGACGAGGCCCGCGAGCTGCTGCTGCAGCGCGCCGACCGCATCTACGGCGCGCACATCGGAACGCATCTGTTCCCGCAGGAGCTCTCGTCCGGCGAGCTCGACCACGCCTTCGAGAGCGCCGAGCCCGAGCGCGACGAGCTCGTCGACGCGAGCCAGGTCGCGCAGGCCGCGATGCGCGCCGCGGATCTCGATGCGCCCGAGGACCTCGCCTTCGAGGCGGCGGACTCCGCATCGGCCTACGCGACCGAGACGATGGCGGCGCTGCTCGCGCGCCAGGGCGACGGCGCGCGCGCGGCGCGCATCCGCGAGAGCCTGGCCGCGCGCAGGCCGGCCGCGCCCGCGCCGCCGGCGGCGAGCCGGCGCACGCGGGCCGCGACGCTCGAGCGCTGGCTCCACAACCTGAGGGCATTGGGATGAGCTTCGAGTCGATCCTGCGCGAGATCGTCGACCACTGCAGCGGCGCGCTCGGCGCCGCGTTGATGGGCAACGACGGGATCCCGATCGAGCAGGTGAGCTCGGGCCCGCTGCCGGCGGGCGCGCTCGCCGAGGACATCGGCAACGCGGGCGTCGAATTCGGCCGCATCCTCGACGAGATCCGCAAGGCCTCGGACGCGCTCTCGGGGGGGGCGCTGCGCGAGACCGTCGTCGTGATGAGCCGCTTCCAGCTGGTCTTCCGCGCGGTCGACGAGGAGAGCTTCCTCGTGCTCGTGCTCACGCCCGATGGAAACCTCGGCAAGGCGCGCTATCTCATCCGCAGCTCGCTCGACGCGCTGCAGCGGGAGCTCTGATCCCGGGGCCCGGCGCCGCGTCGCGGCCAGCCGGAGGCCCGCGTGCCCGATGCCCTGCGCATCCTGATCGTCCACGGACCGAACCTGAACCTGACGGGCGAACGCGAGCCGGCCCTCTACGGCCGCAGCACCCTCGAGGACATCGAGGCCGACCTCGGCGAGGTCGCCAAGGAGCAGGGCGCGGAGCTCGAGTTCTTCCAGAGCAACCACGAGGGCGCGCTGATCGACCGCATCCAGGAGGCGCGCGCCTGGGCCGACGGCATCGTGATCAATCCCGGCGGTCTCACCCACACGAGCGTCGCGCTGCGAGACGCGCTCGCGGCGACGGAGCTCCCGGTCGTCGAGGTCCACCTCTCGAACATCCACCGGCGCGAGGAGTTTCGGCGACACTCGTTCGTGTCGGGCGTCGCGGTGGGCGTCGTCTGCGGCTTCGGCGCGGCGAGCTACTGGCTCGGGCTGCACGCGCTCTTCGACCACCTCTCCGGGGAATAGCCGCGCGTGGGCGCCTGGCGTCTCCTGCTCGACCCGCCGGGTCCGGGCGCCTGGAACATGGGCGTCGACGAGGCGCTGCTCGAGGTGGCGCGCCGCGGCGGCGGCGCGAGCCTGCGGCTCTACCGCTGGCAGGGCCCCTGGCTCTCGCTCGGCTATGCCCAGCGCCTCTCCGCGCGGCAGGCCCTCGCGCTCGCGCAGGCGCAGGTCGGCGTGGTGCGGCGCGCGACGGGTGGCCGCGCCGTGCTGCACGGCGCGGACCTCACCTACTGCGTGGCGGCGCCGGAGTCGGCGCTGCCCGCCGGACTGCGCGCGACCTACGCGCTGCTCTCGCGCGCGCTCGAGCTCGCGATGCGCGAGCTCGGAGTCGCGGTCGAGCGCGTGGGCCGTCGCGCCGAGCGGAGCGGCGACGCCGGCTTCGACTGCTTCGCCGCGCCCGCCCACGACGAGCTCTGCGCGCGCGGCAGGAAGCTCGTCGGCAGCGCCCAGCGGCGGGCTCGGGGTGCGGTGCTGCAGCACGGCTCGATCCGCCTCGAGGCCGATCCGCCGGCGGCCGCTCTGGCGGCGGGGCTCGAGCCGGGCGTCGCGACCAGCCTGCGCGAGGAGGCCTGCTCGCTCCCGCTCGCGCAGATCCAGGAGGTCGTCACGGGGGCGTTTGCCCGCGTGCTCGAGGTCCGATTCGAGCGCGCGGCGCTCACGGCCGCGGAGCGGGCCCACGCGCTCGCGCGCGGCCCGGAGCCCGGGTTCGAGCTCGCGGCGCCCGGGCGAATTGGGGCCGGAGTTGCTCAAGAGGGGGGGGTGGCAACCGATCAGTAACACCGGGGCAGCGGACCCTTCGGGTCTCCGCACCCCCGACTCTTGCGGACGGGGTTCCGGTGGCGTGGAACAAGCGGAAAACGCTCGATGCGGCGCGCAAGTACGCGCAGAAGGGCGCACAGGACAAGGCGCTCAAGGAGTACGCGAGGCTGCTCCAGTCCGACCCCCGGGATGCGAAGCTCCGGATCGAGGTCGGCGACACCTATCGCCGCTGGGGCCGCGTCGACGAGGCGGTCGAGACCTATACCCGCGTCGCGGAGCAGTACACGCAGGAGGGCTTCGACGCGCGGGCCGTCGCGGTCTACAAGCAGATCCAGTCCCTCGATCCCCAGCGCCTCGCGATCTACGAGCCGCTCGCGGACCTGTACCAGCGCATGGGGCTCGCCTCCGAGGCGGGGAATTCGCTGCAGACGGTGGCGGAGGCCTATCAGAGGGCCGGCAAGAAGCGCGAGGCGCTCGGCGCGCTGCGCAAGCTCGCGGCGCTCGATCCCGCCAACACCGCGAGTCGCCTGAAGGTCGCCGATCTGCTCCGCCAGGAGCAGATGCTCGCGGAGGCGGGCGCGGAATACGGGGCGGTCGCCGACGAGCTCGAGCGACAGCGCGATCGGGATGGGCTCGTCCGCTGCCTCACGCGCCTGGTCGAGATCGCGCCCGGGCGGGCCGACGCACTCGCGCGGCTCGCGCGCTGTCTGCTCGAGGCGGGGCGCGACGCCGAGGCCGAGCGATTCGCCCGGCGCGCGCTCGACGCGAGCCCCGCGGATCCCGGCCTCTACGAGCTGCTGGCCGATCTGTACCGGCGTCTCGGGCGCACGAGCGACGCCGCGGAGGTCCACCGCTCGCTCGCGAACCTCCACCGCGAGCGCGGCGACATCGATCGCGCGCGCGACATCATGCAGCGCCTCGTGTCGGTCGAGGGGCACGAGGTCGATCCCGGCGACACGGGCGAGTTCTCCGATGCGCGCCCCGAGGAGGCGCTCGGCGTCGTCGACGGCGATCCGAGCGTCTTCGGCCAGCCCGCGGCCTTCGACGCCGAATCCGGTGCCGACGGCGAAGCGCTGCTGCTCGTCGAGCCGAACACGGAGCCGGAAGATCTCTTCGTGGACGACCTCGGAGCCGACGGGCTGCTCGAGGACGACGACGACGACGGCGCGACGCAGTTCGCCGCGCCCTCGCGCCGCGGGCCGGAGCCCGCGCCCGCGGCAGGCGCCAGCGCGGATCTCGAGCAGCTGCTCGCCGAGGCGTCCGTCTACCTGCGCTACGGGAAGCGGCGCCAGGCGATCGAGAACCTCGCGGAGATCCTGCGGCGCGATCCCGATCACCGGCCCGCGCTCGAGAAGCTCGGCGAGGCGCGGGTCGAGGCGGGCGAGAACGAGGCTGCGATCGCGTGCTGGCAGCGCGCCTGCGAGCTCGCCTCGGCGGCCGGCGAGAGCAGCTCCGCGGAGGTGCTGCGCGACCGCATCCGGGCGCTCGGCGGCTCGCTGCCCGAGCCCGTCTCGCTGCCCGCGTCGCGCGCGTCCGCGCCCCCGCCAGTCGCCTTCCCGCCGGAGCCGATCGCAGCGCCGCCCGGCGATCCCGCAGCCGGCGAGGAGGAGGTCTACCTCGAGCTCGACGAGCCCGCGGTCGCGGCCGAGCCGAGCGGCGCCGCGGCCTCCGATCCCGCGGGCCCGCTCGCCTTCGAGAGCGAGATGCCGTCGCTAGGCGATGCGCTCTCCGGCGTCTCGGCGCTCGCGGACGACGTCGAGGGCGCGGCGCCCGCGCCGAGCCCGGCGGCGGAGGCTCGCGGCCGGAGTGCGAGCCAGAGCAGCTCGCAGCAGGTCCTCGGCGATCTCGAGGAGGCGGACTTCTACCTGCAGCAGGGCCTGATCGACGAGGCCGAGGCGATCTACCAGCGCCTCGCGAAGATCGCGCCGAATCACCCGCGCGTGCTCGTGCGCCTCGGCGAGATCGCTGCGGCCCGCGGCGGAGACCCCGACGCGACCGACCCGCACGAGAGCGCGGCCGCGCCCGCCGCGCCGCTGCCGCTGTCCGAGGACTCGATCGAGGAGCTGATCGACGGCGCGCACGAGATCGAGCTCGACCTCGAAGGGGAGCCTGGCGCCGGTGCCGCGGCCGCTGCGCTCGAGAGCGAAGCGCGAAGCGCGGCGGCGCCCGCGCTCGACGGGCCCGAGGCGCTCGCCGCCGCGCTTCCGGAGCCCGCCTTCGAGCTCGAGGCGACGCCCGAGGAGGAGCTCTTCCCCGAAGTCGAGCTCGAAGCCGACGACGAAGGGCCGGCCGGCGACTTCGATCTCGCGGCGGTGCTGAGCGATGCGCTGGAGGAGCCCGATGCTCGTGCCGAGAGCGCCGCGACGAGAGCCGGCGACACCGCGAGCGAGGGCTTCCAGGCGGTCTTTGCGGCCTTCAAGCGCGGCGTCCGAGACGCGCTCTCCGACACGGATCACGAAGCCCACTACGACCTCGGCATCGCCTATCGCGAGATGGGTCTCTACCAGGATGCGCTGCACGAGTTCGAACAGGTCGCGGAGAGCGCGTCGCGCGCGGTCGACGGCCTGCACATGATGGGCGTCTGCGCGCTCGATCTCGGGCGTCCGGGCGATGCCGTCGCGAGCCTGCAGCGGGCGCTCGCGCACGCGGAGATCCGGCGCGAGCAGGAGCTCGGCGTGCGCTTCGAGCTCGGCCGCGGCTTCGAGGCGCTCGGCGACGTGGGCCGCGCGCGCGAGGCCTGGGAGGCCGTGGTCGCGCTCGACCCGCTCTTCTGCGACGTGCAGGAACGCCTCGTGCGGCTCGAGCGCGGAGCCAAGTCGGAGCGCGAGCCGGAGACGCGGGGTGCGGACGACACCGCCGAGCTGCTGGGCGCCGCGGGCTACGAGAGCTTCGACGACCTGATGGCCTCGATGGAGGTCGACGAGGCGGTCGCCGCGGAGCCCGCGGCGGCGCCGGAGCCCGAGCCGGCGGCTGGGGAGGCCGCGCCTGCGGGAGCTCCGCCCGCGCCGAGCGAGCCGGATCCCAGCGAGTCGAGCCAGAACAGCAAGCGCCGGCGCCGGCGGATTGCGTTCGTGTGAGGTGAGTCGAGCGATGGAACATCTGCGCCACTTCGGACTGGATCAGGACCCCTTCCGCAACGAGCCGCTGCTCGGACTCTTCCAGGAGCTCGACGAGCACCGCGACGCGCTGCGGCGCCTCGAGCGCGGCGTGCGCCAGGCCAAGGGGCTCTGCCTGCTCGTCGGGGAGGTCGGCTCGGGCAAGACCATGATCGTGCGCCGGCTCTTCGAGTCGCTCGAGGAGGAGGTCTTCGAGGCCGGGATGCTCGTGGTCGTGAACGACGCCGCGGAGCCGAGCTGGCTCCTGCGGCGGCTCGGCCAGCAGCTCGGGATGGAGCAGCTGCCCGCGGAGCGCGACGCGCTCTTCGCGGGCATCTACGAGCGGCTTGCGGCCGTGCGCGAGGAGGGCCGGCACGCGGTGCTCGTGATCGACGACGCGCAGTCGCTCGCGCACGCGTCGGCGCTCGCCGAGATCTCGGCGCTGCTCAAGCTCGAGTACGAGGAGCGGCGCCTGCTGAGCCTCGTGCTCGCCGGCACCCCCGCGCTGCTGAAGGCGATCGGCTCCCACGGCTCGCTCGCGCGCCGGATCGACGTGATCGCGCGCCTGGCTCCGCTCTCGCGCCAGGCCGCGGAGCGCTACGTCGCAGGCAGGCTGGGCCAGGCGCGCGGCGCCGCGACGCTCTTCGCGCCGACGGCCTACGAGCGCCTGCACGCGCTCTCGCGCGGCATGCCGGGCCAGCTCAACACGCTCGCCGACAACGCGCTCTTCGAGGCCTTCCTGTGCGGCCGCGCCCAGGTCGAGTCGGTGCACGTCGAGCGCGCGCACGCGGACCTGCAGATCGAGACGCTCGCGCCGAGCGCGGCGGTCGCGGCCGAGCTCTGGCCGGCGCTGGCGGAGCCGCAGCCGGCCGAGGAGGTCGCGGCGATCGCGCCCGAGCCGGTGTCCGCGCCCGCGAGCGCGCCGACCGAGCTCGACTCGGAGCTCGACGCGGTCTTCGAGCCCGCGCTGCCGCAGGACCGCAGCCTGCCCCTCGCCGCCGCCGAGCCGGAGTTTCCGAGCGAGGGCCCGCCCAAGCAGGAAGAGGGCGAGGACGATGGCGAGCTCACCGATCTGCTCGCGGAATTCCTCGACGAGTAGTCGGAGCGCGGCTCAGCGCCCGCGGAATGCCGGCGTGCGCTTCTCGGCGAAGGCCGCCACGGCCTCGAGATAGTCCTCGGTCTGCGCGCCGCCGACCATGCGCTCGGCCTCGAGGTCGAGGCACTCCTCGAGGCCCTGCACCAGCGCGCGGTTCAGATTGTCCTTCATGTAGCGCAGCGCCACCGGCGGCCCGGCCGCGATCTGCCGCGCCCACGCGAGCGCCTCCTTCTCGAGCTGGTCGTCGGGCACCACGCGGTTCACGAGGCCGAGGCCGAGGCATTCCACCGCGTCGAGGCGCGGCGAGCCGAAGAAGAGCTCGCGCGCCTTCGCGGTGCCGACGAGCTGCGTCAGGAACCAGCTGCTGCCGTAGTCGCCCGAGAGGCCGAGCCGCGCGTACGAGGTGGTCGCGATCGCGCTCCGCGCGGCGATGCGCAGGTCGCAGGCGAGCGCGAGCGCGAGACCGGCGCCCGCGGCCGCACCCGGCAGCGCGGCGAGCGTGGGCTTCGGCATCCGGTGCAGCGCGAGCGGGATCCCGTGCTCCCAGCGCAGCTGCCGGATGCGGTCCTCGGCCGAGGGCGGCCGGCCCTCCTGCTGCATGCGCTTGGTGTCGCCCCCCGCGCAGAAGGCGCCGCCCGCGCCGGTCAGGAGCACGCAGCCGACCCCGACGTCGCGCGCGAGCTCGGGCAGCAGCGCAGTCAGCGCGCGCTTCATCTCCAGCGTGAGCGCGTTCCGGGCCTCGGGCCGGTTCAAGGTCACTGCGGCGACGCGCTCGCCGACCCGGCAGAGCACCTCCGCGGTCCCGGTCGGGATCTCCCGCATCTCGCCGCCGCCCTGCTCGCTCACGCCGCGCACCTCCGGGCGCGAGGCTACCACGCGCGCCGCGCGCGCCGGACGCGAAGTCCGCGTGCTAGATTCGCCCGCACGCGCGAGTAGCTCAGCTGGTAGAGCATCGGCTTCCCAAGCCGAGGGTCGCGGGTTCGATTCCCGTCTCGCGCTCCAGCATTCTCAAGCCCCGGCGTGGTGTTACGCGCAGGGGCTTTGTCGTTCCGATCGCGCGCATCCGCTCGGTGCCGCGGGGGTGCCGTCTGGTGCCGCCAGCGAAGTCGAGGAACGATAGGTCCGCCTCCTCTTCTCGCAGCGCGTGCGCATAGACGCGCAGCGTCAGCTCGGGGTTCGCGTGGCCGAGCTGTGCGGCGACCCAGCGGATGCTCTTGCCCGAGGCGAGTGCGAGCGACGCGAAGCTGTGGCGCGCATCGTGCAGCCGCAGCGGCCGCACGCCCGCCGCCTTCGCGCGCCGCCGCAGGCGATCCCAGGAGCGCGTCACGTTGCGATCGTCGAGCGGCCCGCTGGTCTCGGAGCAGAAGACGAGCTCGGGCACCTCGGGCCAACCGCGCTCCAGGGCCTCTCGGCGGCGCTGAGCGAGGAGATCCTCGAGCGCCGCGGCAAGGGCAGGGGAGAGCGCCACCGAACGCGCCCGGCCGGTCTTGGGCGTCCGGAATCGCCCGCGCACGAAGGCGCGCCGGATGAGTACGCGGCCGCCCACGAGGTCCACGTCCTCCCACTTGATCGCGATGCCCTCGCCCTTCCGGCAGCCGGTCGAGAGCAGGAAGAGGAGGAGCGGGTGGAAGCGCGGCTCGTGGGCCTGCGCGAGCCCGAGCAGGCGCGCGACCTCCTCGCGCGTCCAGGAGTCCACGCGAGACACCTCCGAGGCGCGCTGCTGGCGCACCTTCGTGAGTAGCCGGCCGAGGTTCCGGCAGGGGTTCCGCTGCAGCTCGCCCTCGTCCACGGCGAGCGTCAGCACGCGCCGCAGCAGGCTCAGGATGTTCGTCAGTGTGGCCGGCGAGAGCGGGCGAGTCTTTTCCTCGGTCTGTGCCCGCACGAAGCCCAGCAGGTCGCGCTCGCAGAGCTTCGAGAGAGGGATAGATCCGAAGGCCGGCTCGAGATGCACCCGCATGATGATCTCGGCGCTCTCGGTGAAGGATTCGGAGAAGGTCGGCCGGTAGGCTGCGAACCACGCGCGCAGCGCCTCGGCGACAGTGCGCTCGCGCTGCGGGGCCTCGATCTGGTAGCTGCCGAGCGCGAGCTGCGCGTTGATCTTGTGGACGACCTTGAGCGCTTCGCGCTTGTCTCGACCGATCTTCTTCCACTTGCGACGCCCGTTGACGTGGACGACTACCCAGTAGAAGCCGTCGCGCTCGCGGAGCTTCGCAGCCATCGCAGCTACCTCCGGGCCCGCTTCAGGAACTGGGCCACGGCCAACCGGATCAGGTTCGCGACCGAGGTCTCGCGCTCGACACCGATCGCGCGCAGCGCGTCGAGGTCGGGGCGCTCGAGATCGACGGCGATGCGCTCCGGGTCCTGGACCACGCGCTTGCGACCGGCCCCCTCACGCCATCCACCGCGCCCGCTGCTGCTCCTCTTCCTCGGCATCGCCATCGCAGCATACTCCATAGGTACTTGAAGAATCAATCGCTCTTCCGCCCGAGGTCGCGCAGGATCTCGTCGGCGATCGCGTCGGCGGTCCGGGTCGCGCCGATGCGCTCGGCCAGCCATGCGCGCAGCTCCCCGACGGGAATCAGCACCGAGCCGCCCAGGCGCAGGTAGGGCAGGGCTTCGTTCTGCATCCAGCTCCTGAGCGTGCGCTCGCAGATCCCGAGGGTCTTCGCGGCCTCGGCGGGCCGTAGAGCCAGCCGGTCGGAGAGGCACAGCGGCTCCAGCGCCTCGGATTTCCCGTTGGCGCTCACTTGGAGCACCCCTCGAGCGCCCCTTGACCAGCGCGCTGGTCAACATCTCTGACCCGGAGCTCGACGCGGCGGCGCGGCATCAGTCGGAGACCGCGGCCCGCGCCGAGGCCCGCTCCACCGCCAAGTCGTCCAGCGCCAGCAGTCGCGCCTGGTCGGAGTCCGCATCCGGATTCTCGCGACGGAGATGCGCCAGCCACTCGGCGGTACGCTGCGCAATCCAGGCGTCCGCGTTGCCTTCCGGAACTCCTGATCCGTCCCAGCGTCCCAAATCGGCCAGGTTTCTGTCGCCGCTCGGTTTTTCCTGGGACGGATCGTCTGGCGTGGAGGTGCCGCTATCAAACATCCGTCCCGCGCCAACTTCTTGGTCCGGCTCGTCTTTACTTTCGTTGGGACGGTGGGACGGATCGGAAGCGGTTTCGGAGATGTAGCGCGCCCAGGCGTCGGAGAAGGCGGCAGCCTTGTACCCCTTGAGCTGCTGCTCGATCCCGCCCCTGATGTTCACCGACTTGATTCCGTAGGGGCGCAGGAGCGACGCCAAGCTCCGGGCGTCCAGCGGCTTCCTTCCGCCGCGTCCAGGTAACTCTGCCCAGGGTGCAGCCTCCAGCGCGATCAGTCTCGCGATCAGCTCGGTGGTGAAAAGCTCCGCTTCCTGGCCGAAGGCTTCGCGGCAGTCCGAAAGCAGCCGAACGCCCAGGGTTCCAGACTCGGGATCCAGGTCGCTGTGGAGATCGATCGCCGCCTGGCGTGCCCGCTGCGGCCAGCCGGCCCCCGCCGCGTCCGCGATCGCCAGCAGCGGCTCCCAGCCGTCAGCAGCGCGATCATCCAGTTCATCCGGGAGAGCCGGCCGCGCTTCGCGCAGGCTGGCGGCGCGCCCCCAACGCTCGATCTGCTCGCGGAGAGGGGCCGACGCCGCCCTCGCTGCCCGCGATCGGAAGCGTTCGACGGCCTCGCTGCGCTTGCGGCGGGCCAGGCGGATCGGAATGGATCGGTCCGCAACCGTGTCGGGGAGCTTCCCGATTCCCGCCAGCGCCTTCGGGCAGTAGGTTTCGAATTCGACGAGCTGGAAGTCTTTGCCGACGCAGCGCGGCACCTTGCTCCCACGTCGATGCCCCGCGTTCAGCAGCGCGCGCAGCCCTTCGTGGTCTCGCGCCGCTTTCGGGCCGTAGATGGCGTCGATCTCGTCCAGTAGCAGCGTGGGCGCGTCGGCAGCAATCTTGCGGAAGACCACCGCCTCGCTGGGCAGCACCGCACGCCATGCGCGGGCTACGACGAGCTCGAGCACGTCTAGCAAACGTGACTTGCCAGAGCGCTTCTCCGGGCTCGTGATCGCCAGGTACGGGGTCGAGTCGAACTGCAGGAAGATGTGGGTATGCACGATCCAGAGCACCACGGCGACGACCTGCGCATCAGATGCGAAGGCGACGTAGCACCGCAGCAGCTTCTCCATCTCGCCCAGAAGCTCGGGCAAGTCTACCGGGGGCGCGTCTGCCGGCGGATCCGACTTGGGCGTCTCATGAGCCGCGCCCGTTGCTCCCTCTGCTCGGCCCGGCTCGAGGTGGTCGCGCAGCGCTCGCCAGCCGCGCCCGTTGCAGCCGTTGTGATGACAGCGGAACCCGAGCTTGCCATCGGCTTGTTCGAAGATCGCGGCGCTGCCCCCGGTATGCGCGCTGTCGAAAGGGCACGTCACGAGCTCGAGGACGCGCCCGTTGTCGAGGCGCTTCTCGCGGTGCACCTCGAGCCCGTGGCGGGCCATGAAATCGGCCAGGTCGAAGCGCCCGCTCCCGTTCGCGCGCTTCAGCTCCTCGGGCGCCGGCTCCGCGCCGAGCAGCGACACCTCTCGCAGGAGATCTTCCCGCACGGCATCCAGGCGCTCGGGGCCTTCCAGGATCCGCGCGCGGCGATGCGGGCGTTCGGCGGTCGAGTCGCCCTTGGCGTTGAGCGTCCCCGGGATCCGCACGATCCGCGCCGCGTTGCCCACGGTCGTGTCGATCGTGACCGCGTCGTCCTCGAACATGCCCTTGAGCGCCGCAAGAACGCCGTTGACGAGGATCAGCGCCTGCGGGCTGTTGAGCAGGTCGATCGCGTAGATCAGATACGACCCATTCCCGCTGTCGATCAGAAGAGGCTCGGGCCACCCCATCCCGCGCAGGGCCTCGCGGATCCTGCGGGCCTTCTCGATCGCGGCCTGGTGCTCGGCATCAGTTGAGGCGATCCCGCTCGGCCGCTTCGGATCGACATCTACCAGTAGACGCTGGCGCCGGAAGACATCAGCGTCAGAGGTGGTCGTATCGGCATACGGCTTAGCACGGTTGGCGGCGCGGGCGATCAGCGCCGGGTTGACCGGGTTGAGTGTCACGTAGATGCCGGCCGCCTTCCCGTCCCACTGCGCGGCGGCGTTCGCCAGGAGGGCGATGTCGTCGAAGTATCCAGCCACCGTCCGGTGTCGTCCGGCCTTTGGAATGCGGAGCTCATACACGTGCCCGGTGTCCAGCATCCGGACGAGCTCGGCGTGGATGCAGTCGAGCAGAGAGGGAGCGACGCTCACGCCTCGAAACCCCAGCGCTCCCAACCTTCCGGAGCGCGGCGCCCGAAGAGCTCCAGATAGAGTCCGCGCCAGACGGGGAACGCCGCCTCGATAGGCTCGTAGAAGCGCCTCACGAGCGGCCTCGGCCTGCGGGCGGCGACGTCGTGGCAAGCGGTGGACGGCGCTTAGCTTCGACCCACGCCAGGACCTCACTCCAGCGAAGCCGCGGCCACGCCCCAATGTCGAAGACCTTGAGCTCGTCCTCGGCGATCGCGCGGCGGAGCTGGCGCTGGCCGATGCCAAGGAGCCTCGATGCCTGTCGTACCGTGACGAGGCGAGCCAATTCTGTCTGCGCCATATCGGGCACGACATCTACAAGGCGTCGTACTGCGCGAGAAATAGGGCGCAGATGTTCGAGGAAGTGCCGCGATTTCTCGCGGTCCAGAATCCTCAGGATCTGCGGATACTTCGGCCAGGCGGATTATTCCGGGGGGAGCGGCCTGGTTTCTTCCGGTAGTCGAACAGCCGCTTTCGAACCGCTTCTCCGCTCCCGACGTCGATACCGAAGCGCTCGCGAACCATCCTTGCGATCCATTCGCGGCGCGTCCTCGCCGGGACCGGCCGCAACAGGAGGTCCAATGAACTCATCAGACGGGTCTCCGGCTCCACCCGCCTCCCGGCTGAGCTCTTCTGTCTGTGGTCGTGGCATGCCTCGTCTGCGATCTCACGTGCATAGAAGGCAATCCGATCGAGAGCGTTCGCAGAGAATAGGCGTCCCGGGAGAAGCTTCTTCGCCTCGTCTCGAACACGCTCGGCGTTCTTTGCCAACGCCTCGTATCTGCGCGGATCTCGGTTCCGTATCTTGCGTCGCTGTGTGAACTGCGCCCGTCGCTCTCGTCGAGTGCGTTGTCGCTCGAAGTCATCCAAGTAACTCATGACGCGGCGGATAGTGTCCTCACTGAGGTCTCCGCCGAGCGGCTTGCCGTCGAGAAGGAAGGGGCCGGATCGCTCGCGGCCGCCATCAGAGAGCAGACGATGCGCCTGCTCGAGCAGTTCCGGCGCTGGATCGGCCACGGGAGCGTGGCGAGCCGGGGACGGCTCCGCTCCTACGGGATAATTACGCTCTTGCTCGCGACGGCTTCCGCTCTTCGGCGCCCGCGATGAGCGCTTCTTCTTCGCCACTAGGGCCGCTGCTCCTGCGGCGCTCCGCGAGGATCGGGGCAGGAGCGCGGAGCGGCGCTCTTTTCGGCCTGCAGGACCTAGCCCCAGCGGCAGGATACAGCCCACGGCCTGCGCGCTGGAGGGGTTTTACACGGCTGGGTAGGGGTAGGGGGGCATACGCTGTCTTGCGTGGGGCACGATAGATTCTGCGCGCATGGCGAGGAGCGCAGAGAGCCCGCTGCGGGAGTGGCGCGAGGCCGTAGGAATTCCGAGGAACACGCTCGCGCGGCACGCTGGTATCTCGTGGCACGAGCTCGCCCGCGTCGAGGCTGGCCAGGTTGAGCCCAGGGCCGCGCTTGTGGCGCGGCTCGTGGAAGTGACCGGACTCCCCTTTGAATCGTTGCTTGGGGCTCGTGGGCACGCTCGGTTCGAGCGCTTTCGACGGAAGGCGGAGCCGGAGGCGTCGGGCCGCAGCACCCGTGTGTACCCGCGGCCGTGGGACCGGCGAGGCCTGCGCAATCCGGCGCCCGATCCCGACGTCACGGCGTTCGTGGACGACCTCTGCCGACGCTGAACGCCCTGCGACGTTCGGGCCTCGCCAGAGGGCGCCCGCTTCTGTGACAGGCCGAGAATAGACGCCGGCGGCGCTGGACGGACCCGGTTCGCGAGGCGCCTTCGGCGAAGCATCTTGGGCGCGAATTCGCCGCGCCTGGGAAGCGGCCAAAGCGCCGCCCCCCTGTCGGCGGCGTGCCCAGGAGCTCGGTTGGCGATCCGCCGCGCGATCTCTTTCAATCTCGTTGCGTGCCAGCGTTGGCGGAGTCCATGCTCTTGCTGGCCTGGATGCAGCGGCAGGCTCTTGTTTCAGTGTGGGAACCGTTGGAGCGACGCGAGCCGCGAACAAGATGAACTTAATGCGGTAGGGAGGTCGCCCGATGCCCCAACCCGTCCGTGTAGTAGGCATGTCACTCGCGGTCGTGCTCTCGATCGGCTGCGCAAGCCCCTACTCAGCTTACTACCACGATTTTCTTGATGGCAAATCAGTAGATCAGGTGCCGAGTCTCGTGCCGCACGATGGAGAGCCGCAGGTCTATTCTGCGCGAGACTTTGAGACGGATCGTCGTGCACTCACCGAGGACGGCTACATATTGATCGGTTATTCGTCATTCAATGCTACGATAGCCGATCCGAGAGACGCGATCAGTCACGCTAGGAGGATTGGCGCAGCGATAGTCTTGCTCGAGAGTCGCCATGCGAGCACTGAACGGGGCGCTACGTCCTACGCATTGCAGAATCTCCCAGGTGGATACACTATCCATCACGTTCCATACTCAATTGATCGATATGACTTTGGAGCGACCTTCTGGGCCAAGGCGAAGTCTACGATCCTCGGAATCGCTGCGACAGATCTATCCGCCGATGATCGCATTGGGCTCAGTAGGAATCGTGGTGCAGTCGTAGATGTCGTGATCAAGCGGTCGCCGGCGTTTGATGCCGACATTATGCGCGGGGATGTAATCACTAAGTTCAACGGTGAACTCTTGACCGACGCCAGCGAGCTATCCGAGATGACTCGACGTCATGCGGGCAAAGAGGTGGTCCTAGAGATATTTCGCGACGGACGCCCGCAGGAAGTGAAACTTCGACTCAATCCAGCTGCCTACTAACACGCGCGGCGCGGTTATTGACTCACGCGTAAATAATGCAACAATTTATCGTCCTCCCCGGACCCGGGGAGATCGGTATGCGGATCAAGGGCTCCGCCGAAGTGCTCGAGGCGCGGCGTCACCGCGCGCTGCGAT
>Ga0187893_10001705_pt1 | contig 51436 bp, 43 predicted proteins | sample MA1701074metaG_FD_139574 | JGI IMG/M metagenome (GOLD analysis project Ga0187893, IMG submission 139574) | White microbial mat communities from a basaltic lava cave in the Kipuka Kanohina Cave System on the Island of Hawaii, USA - MA170107-4 metaG ... | reverse complement strand
CGTCGAGGAACAACGAATACCCGGTGCGCGCTATTACCGCCAGTACAGCGCCCGGCCCCTCCCCCGACCCTTCCCCCCGCGCGCCTGAACACCGGCGCCATCCCCCGTCCCCCCTGGCTCGAGCCTCGGCTCGATCTGTAACCAAACAATCGGAGTTCACGTTGGCGCTCGAGCCGATTCCGGCCCATTCACGCCTGCGCGGCCTGCTCAGTCAGGTGTACAACGAAGCGGCGTTCCGCTACTTTCTCGATGTCGATCGCCTGCGGGCCGAGCGCACGCACCGCTCGATCCTGCTCGTGCTGGCATCGCTGCGGCCGACCCCCGGGCGCTCGGTGCAGCTGACCGGTTCCACTGCGGCCGCCGTGTTCGCGGGACTGGCGGCGTGTGTGCGTGAAGTCGATGTGCTGGGCTGGTACAGGCAAGACCGGCTCGCCGGCGCCGTTCTCGCGCAAGGCGTCTACCTCTCCGATCAGAACGCTGGCGGCGTACGCGAGCGCCTTCTTGCAGCCATCACGAGAGAGATTCACGATGGCCGCGCACCCATCCACGTCCGGGTCGTTCGGCTCGGCTCCAAGGCGGGTGATTGACCATGTTGCTGTTCACAACTCCCAAGACCACGCACGCGAGCGGCGCAGCCGCCTGCCGCGTCCGTGACCGCAAGTTTCTCCACGCTCACCTGATCAGCCAGGACCTGTTCCTCGACGCGTTGGTGCGCGAACGCAAGCGCGCCGACCGTTTTGAGGGAGCGTTCATCGTGCTCCTGATTACGCTCGACATGCGGCTGGGCAAACAAGCAGTGCAGCGGCTCGCCGACGGCATGCTGGCGGCATCGACCGGCGCCGACGTGATCGGCTGGTTCGAGCAGGAAGCGGTGCTGGGTCTCATTCGACCGGTTGCGCCGCTCGATCTCGATGCTGCTACCGCAACGCTCGAGGGGGCGGTCCGCCGGCATATAGACCGCAGACTGCTGGCACGCGGGTGCGCGATTCGCTGCGAGACCTATTCTTCGCAGAGCGGCGCCGGCGCGCCGGTCTGTTTCGACCCGAACAATTCGCGCTCCGACCGGCGTCACCTGGCGCGCCGTGCCGCCAAGCGGGCGCTGGATCTATTCGGAAGCCTTGGGTGTCTCGTCGCCTTCGCTCCCGTCTTCGTCGCCGTCGCGGTGGTCGTGAAGTTCACCTCCAAGGGGCCCGTGCTCTTTCGCCAACAGCGCATCGGGAGGGCCGGACGTCCCTTCACGATGCTCAAGTTCCGGACGATGCACGTTGGCGCCGACGATCGCATTCACAAGGAGTACGTCGAGAGCTTCATTCACGGGCAGGCGGCCGCTTGCGGCACTGACGGGACTTTCAAGCTCGTCGACGATCCTCGAATCACATCGGTCGGCAACTTCCTGCGCAAGTCCAGCCTCGACGAACTGCCGCAATTTCTGAACGTGCTGACCGGCGAGATGTCCCTGGTCGGCCCGCGGCCGGCCGTTGCCTACGAGGTGGCGCGCTACAAGAGCTGGCATCGCCGGCGCGTCCTCGAGGCGAAGCCGGGTATGACCGGCCTGTGGCAGGTCACCGGCCGCAGCCGCACCACTTTTGACGACATGGTTCGCCTCGACCTGCGCTACGTCGCGACCAGCTCGCTGTGGACCGACGTCAAGATCCTCCTGGCCACGCCGCGCGCGGTGCTGTCGGGCAGCGGCGCCCGCTAAGTCGCGTCCCACCATGGAATACGTGTGCATTGCGCCCGACGTGAAACTCGGGAAAAACGTCAAGCTTGCGAAGTTCATCAATCTCTACGGCTGCGAGATCGGCGACGAAACCAAGATCGGCACCTTCGTCGAAATCCAGAAGGATGCCCGCGTGGGCCGGCGCTGCAAGATCTCCAGCCACACCTTCATCTGCGAAGGCGTGACCATCGAGGATCAGGTGTTCGTCGGTCACGGCGTGGTGTTCATCAACGACTCCTATCCGAGGGCGACGACGGCCTCGGGTGATCTGCAGACCGCGGATGACTGGAAAGTGGAGTTCACCGTGGTCAGGAAAGGCGCGTCGATCGGCTCGGGCGCCACCGTGCTCTCCAATGTGACGATCGGCGAGCGCGCCATCGTCGGCGCCGGCAGCGTCGTGACCCGCGACGTTCCCGCCGACACCATTGTTGCGGGCAATCCGGCGATTGTCTTGCGTTCGATTGACAACACCGCGAGGTCCCGATGAGCACTCAGCGCGTTTCCACCGCGAACGCGGTTCGCTTTGGTGTGATTGGCTACGGTTACTGGGGTCCGAACATTGTCAGGAATCTGCACGGCATCGGCGGCTGCCAGGTGGTGACGGTGTGCGATCGGAACCCCGCGGCATTGGCGCGGGCACAACGGTTGTATCCGGCGCTGAAGCTGACCAGCGATCTGTCAGACGTGCTGCACGCGCCCGATATCGACGCCGTCGCGATCGTCACGCCGGTGTGGACGCATTTCGAGCTGGCGAAGGCGGCGCTCGAAAACGGCAAGCACGTGTTCGTCGAGAAGCCGTTTACCTCGACGTCGCCGCAGGCCGAGGAGTTGGTCGAACTGGCGGAGCGGAACCACCTGACGATCATGGTGGACCACACCTTCTTGTTCAGCGGGGCGGTCAGAAAGATTCGCGATCTCGTCGAGAACGGAACGCTGGGCCCGCTCTACTACTACGATTCGACCCGCGTCAATCTCGGGCTGTTTCAACACGACGTCAGCGTGCTGTGGGATCTGGCGCCCCACGACCTGGCGATCATGGACTACTTGATGGCCGAGAAGCCGGAAGCGGTCGTGGCCACGGGCAGCAGTCACTTGAACCATCTCGCCGACATGGCCTTCATCACCGTCTACTTCCCGAGCAACGTGATCGCGCATTTCAATGTCAATTGGCTGTCGCCGGTCAAGGTGCGCAACACGCTCATGGCCGGCAGGGACAAGATGCTGGTGTGGAACGACCTCGAGCCCGACGAGAAGATCAAGGTCTACGACAAGGGCGTGGAGATGACGAGCGGCGAAAGTGTCTACGATCTGCTCGTCAGCTATCGTTCGGGCGATGTGTGGGGACCGAAAGTGGACTCCACCGAGGCCCTCAAGGTCGAGCTCGAATATCTTGTCGCGTGCATTCGCGACGGGACAACGCCATTGAATGATGGCGTGGCCGGGCTCCGCGTGGTCCGCCTCCTCGAAGCGGCCGAACAATCCTTACAAGCCCGCGGTCAACTCGTCGCGCTGTAGCCCAGCCGATGAACGCCCTGGTCGATTACTTCCGGTGCCCACCCGATCTGGCGCCGATTGCCTCCCCTTCGGCTCTCTCTTCACAACACGGCTTCTTCAGATTCGGCGGCGCGATCGCCTTCGCGCGAGTGAGTGGCGCGACGCCGGCCACCTTCGCCACCGATCCTCTTCAAGACGTTGGCGACACGGTGACGCTGGCCGGAGGGCGGACCTCCCTGCCGTTCGACCTCACCGAAGCGGTCACCAATCTCAGACGCGAGCGCTACCGGCAGAACGGCTACAGCTTCCTGCAGAAGAGCACGAGCGGTTCCGCGGTCGAGCGCCTGTACTACCAGGTGCGGCCTTACCTGGGCGTTGGCGTGCGCAAGCATCTCCAGAAGGTCCGGCTGCGAGGATGGGACAGGATTCCGTTTCCGCAATGGCCCGTCGATCGCTCGGTCGACATGCTGATGGAGCGCGCGATCGCGGCCGTGCTGAAAACCCGGCGCGCATCGAGCGTTCCGTTCGTCTGGTTCTGGCCGGACGCCGCGCCGGCGTGCGGCATGACGACGCACGATGTCGAAGGCCAGGCGGGCCTCGATTTCTGCGACGAGCTGATGGACATCGACGATTCGTATGCCATCAAGTCCGCATTCCAACTCATTCCCCAGGGTCGCGAAAGCGATTGGCGCCGCACCGCGTCGCGGTTGCGGCAGCGCGGCTTCGAGGTCAACCTGCACGACCTCAACCACGACGGCCGGCTGTTTGCCGACAGGGCGGCGTTCCTCGGCCATGCCAAGCGGATTAACGACTACACACGAGAGTTCGGATGCGATGGTTTCCGCTCGGGCGCGATGTACCGCGAGCAGGACTGGTTCGAGGCGTTCGATTTCGCATACGACATGTCGGTGCCGAACGTCGCGCATCTGGAGCCGCAGCGTGGCGGGTGCTGCACGGTGATGCCGTATTTCGTGGGCGGCGTGCTCGAACTGCCGCTGACCCTGGCGCAGGATTATTCCCTGTTCCACATCCTCGACGACTATTCAATCGACCTGTGGAAGGAGCAGTGCCGCACCATCACCGAGCACCATGGCCTGATCAGCGTCATCACCCATCCGGACTACCTGGTCGGCCGGCGCGAACGCGACGTGTATCACGAGTTACTGCGCCACCTGACCGGGCTCCGCGATCGGCACCACCTCTGGATGGCGCTGCCCGGTGAGATCAATCGCTGGTGGCGCAATCGACATCAGATGACCCTGACCCAGTCGGGAGGCGGTTGGCGGATCGAGGGGCCGGACAGCCATCGCGCGCGGGTTGCCTTCGCCCGGCTCGACGGCGATCGCGTGGTCTACTCGCTCCAGGCCATCGGCGCCGATCGCCGGTCGGTTGCGGCGGGCGCGTGACGCGTGCTCGACTCATGGCGCCGCGAATTGTCGACGACCCGGCCGAGGATGCGCAGTGGTCGTCGCTCGTCGATCGCCACCCGGCAGCCACGGTGTTTCACTCGCAGGGATGGTTGAGGGCGCTGCGACAGACGTACGGCTATCGGCCGTTTGTCATCACGGCATCACCGGGATCGAGGATCGATAACGGACTGGCGGCGTGTCGCGTTCACACCTGGCAGTCCCGCCGGCTGGTGTCGCTGCCGTTCTCTGATCATTGCGATCCCCTGCTCGCGGGCTCGGACGACCTCACTGAAATGCTGCCGTCGCTGATGGCAGAAGCGCAGAATTGCGGAGCCGCCTCGGTGGAACTGCGTCCGACCGCCATGGTCGGGCACGCATTTGGCCACGCCGCCGGTGCCTGCGGGTTGCAGCCTGGAGAGAAGTACTCGTTCCACAAGCTCGACCTGCGAGCCGGGGCCGGCGAGATCTCTCGTCGATTCCATCACTCCACACAGCGTGCGTTGCGCCGGGCCGATCGAGAGGGTCTCACCTACGAGGCAGGGGCATCGGAGCGGCTGCTGGCCGCCTTCTACCGACTGCTGCGAATGACACGCCGGCGCCACGCATTGCCGCCGCAGCCAGTCGCGTGGTTTCGAAACCTGTTCGCAAACCTGGGCGACGCTGCCGTGATTCATGTGGCCAGCAAACACAGCGAGCCGATTGCGAGCATCCTGACGCTGTCGTTCAAGAACACCATCTATTACAAGTACGGCGGTTCGAACGCGGCGCATCATCGTCTGGGCGGGATGCCCTTCCTGTTCTGGCGCGTCATTCAGGACGCGAGCCGGCGCGGGCTCGAGGAACTGGATCTTGGCCGATCCGACATCGACCAGCCGGGTCTGATTGCCTTCAAGGAGCATCTCGGCGCGCGCCAATCACCGTTGCATTACTACCGGTATCCCGCCCGGCGCGAGAGCGCGCGCAACGCGTTGCTGTCGCGCGCCGCACGTCGTGTGCTGGCACAGCTGCCCGACCCGGCGCTGGACCTCGCCGGCCGGCTGCTCTACAGGCACCTGGGCTAGTCGAGTCGCAGCGCTTTCCAACTTTTTCCGAACAAGGGAGCAAGAGTGTCAAACGAGTTGATTCCATTTCTGGATCTGGTGACGCCGCACCGCGAGCTCGAAGACGAGCTCGTCAAAGTGTTCCGGCACGCGCTTCGCTCGGCCGCCTTCATCGGCGGCGAACAGGTGGAGACGTTCGAACGCGAGTTTGCAGCCTATTGCGGAGCGGCGCACGGCGTCGGCGTGGCGAATGGCACCGATGCGGTTCGGTTTGCGTTGATGGCGTCCGGCGTGGGCCCGGGCGACGCCGTCGTAACCGTCGCCCACACTTTCATCGCGACGGTTGAGGGGATTAGCCAGGCTGGTGCGGCGACGGAGTTCGTCGACATCGACCCCCGCACCTCCTGCATGAGCCCGGAAGCGCTCGATTCGTATTTGACGGGTTGCCGAACGGATCCGAAGACCGGACGTCCACTCGGTGCGCGCACCGGCCGGCCCATCAAGGCGATCCTGCCGGTGCACCTCTATGGGCAAGTGGCCGACATGGACGCCCTGCTGGCGATCGCGGCACGATTCGATCTCCTGGTGATCGAGGATGCGTGTCAGGCTCACGGAGCGGAATACCGCTCGGCCGACGGCAACTGGCGGCGCGCCGGGACCTTCGGTACGGCTGCCGCGTTCAGTTTCTATCCAGGGAAGAATCTGGGCGCCTGTGGCGAGGCGGGAGCGGTCACGACGAACAACGAGCGGATTGCCAGGACCATCAGGATGTTGCGCGATCACGGGCAATCGCGGAAGTACTACCACGATCTCGAGGGATACAACGGCAGGCTGGACGCCATTCAGGCCGGCTTCTTGCGCGTCAAATTGCGCCGGCTCGACGTGTGGAACGCGCAGCGCCGGGCGGCTGCGGCCCGCTACACCGCGCCGTTGTCGTCGGTGCCTGGCGTGACGGTGCCATTCGAATCAGCGCAGAGTAAGGCGGTTTACCACCTGTTCGCCATCAGATCAGCACATCGCGAGATCCTCGCCGAGCATCTGCATTCACAAGGCATCGCGACGGGCTTGCATTACCCGCTGCCGGTCCATTTGCAGAAGTGCTATCGCAAGTGGGGATATCGACCGGGCCTCCTGCCGGCGACCGAGCGCGCCGCCGCCGAAACGCTGTCGCTGCCGATCTACCCGGGTATTACCGCCGAGCAACAGCAGCGCGTGATCCGCGCGATCGAACAGCAGGCACGTGGTCGTGGTGGAAGGGCTGACCGTGTGAGTGTCGCGTAATGCCGTGACCCAATCGTTCAACGGATCGGCCGCGTCATCGACCGGACGGCGACACACTCCGCTCAGAGTCTGTCACGTCGCGTACTCATTCTACGAGAACGACAACCGGGTCATCCGATACGCCGAATCGCTGGCGGAGGACGGTCACGAGGTGGATGTGATTGCGTTGCGGCGACCCGGCCAATCCGTCACCGGTCAGGCGCGCGGCATCAGAGTGTTCCGGATCCAGAGGCGTGCCGTGACCGAAAGAACGGCATGGATGTACCTGCTCAAGAACATGTGGTTCTTCGTGAAAGCGAGCGCGCTACTGACCGTGCTCCAGCTGCGAAAAGGCTACGACATCGTTCACGTGCACAACGTGCCGGACTTTCTGGTATTCACGGCCTGGCTGCCGAAGTTCGCCGGCAGCCGGATCATTCTCGACATTCACGACATTCTTCCCGAACTCTACTCCGGCAAGTTCGGCACGGAAGAACAATCAACGGTCTTCAAGCTCATGTTGGGTGTTGAGCGCCTGTCCTGCAAATTCGCGGATCACGTCATCGTGGCAAACGATCTGTGGCACAGCAAGCTGGTGAAACGAAGCACATCGCTCGAGCAATGCACGGCGATCCTGAACTATCCGGACTTACGAATTTTCAAACCCCTGCCGCAGGAGAAGAGGCGTTCAGACGGCAAGTTCATTTTCCTGTACCCGGGCACGCTGAACCGGCACCAGGGAGTCGACATCGCCATCAAGGCCTTCGCGTTGGCGAAGAACCACATGCCGAACGCCGAACTGCACATCTATGGCGAAGGTCCCGCCTGGCCGGAGCTCTGGAATCTGGCTCACACCGAGGGCCTGAACGGCCGCGTCAAGCTCAACGCGCGGTTGCCCATCGCCGAGATCACCGAAGTGATGGCGTCCGCCGACGTCGGCCTGGTGCCAAAACGAGCGGACGGATTCGGCAACGAGGCGTTCAGCACCAAAACGCTGGAGTTCATGGCGTGCGGTGTGCCGGTGATCGTGTCGAGAACTCGTGTCGACCAGCACTACTTCGATGACTCGGTGGTGCGTTTCTTCGCGCCCGGAAGCGAGGTGGCGCTGGCCGGCACCATGCAGAGCGTCTACGAGCAACGAGCCAATCACGGTCCGTGGATCGCAAGTGCCCGGCAACTCGCGCTGCGCCTCAGCTGGCAGGAAAGGGTCGGCGACTATCGAAACCTGATCGCGTCGCTGGTCGACGCTCCTGACTGCCACACTTCTGCCAGCTAGATTTCGATTCGCGATGAGCTCGAGTACTGCCGGCCAGGCTTGCTATGTCCTGGCCACCGCGGCCTACAACGAAGAAGCACTCATCGAGCGCACAATCCAATCGGTCCTTGCCCAGACGGTTGCGCCCGCGGCGTGGGTCATTGTCAGTGACGGGTCGTCCGATCGAACCGACCAGATTGTTCACTCCTATGCGGTCCGGTATCCGTTCATCGAGCTGCTTCGTGTGGAGCGAACGGAAGAAAGAAACTTCGGGTCCAAGGTCCGGGCGTTACAGGCCGGACTCAGTCGGCTCAAGACCCTGTCCTATCAATTCATCGGGAATCTGGACGCAGATCTGACCTTCGATTCCGGCTATTTCGAAGCCCTGCTGGAGAAATTTCGTCGTGATCCCGGACTTGGCGTCGCGGGCGGCTGGATTCACGAAAGCGACGGGGCCGGTTTCTGCGCGCGTTCGTTCAACTCGACGGACTCCGTCCCTCACGGAGTGCATCTACTGCGGCGCGAGTGCTCCCTGGCCGTGGGCGACTACTTGCCCCTTCGCTATGGCGGCGAGGACACCTGCGCGGACGTCACCGCCCGGATGCTTGGGTGGAAGGTGCGGGCGTTTGCGGACCTGCCGGTGTTCCATCACCGGAAGGGCTCGACAGCCGGCGGGCTGTTGCGCAACCGCTTCAAGAGGGGCCTGATGCACTATTCCCTCGGCTATCTTCCGCGCTACGAGTTGCTGTCCTGTGTTCGCCGAACGGCCGCGCATCCATTTGCCATCGGCGCCATGCTGCAAATGGCGGGATTCTGCTGGGGATGCTTGCGACGGGAGTCGAGGCCGGTCTCCACGCGGTTCGTGACCTTTCTCCGCGACGAGCAACGCGCACGCATGCGGCCATGAGTGATCCGATTCGGCCCGATCTGTCGGTGGTCATCGTCACCTGGAATTGCCGGGACTTCGCGAAGGATTGTCTGCGGTCGCTCGCGACCGTCGTCGGCATACCGTTCGAGGTGATCGTCGTCGACAACGCATCGACAGACGGCACTGCGGCAATGATCGCGCGCGTGTTCCCGGACGTTCGACTGATCACGAGCGCCGAGAACCTGGGGTTTGCAAAGGCAAACAATCTCGGCATTCGAGCGAGCCGCGGGCGCTTTGTGGCGCTGATCAATCCTGACGTCGTGTTGCTCGAGGGATGCGTCGCGCGGGCCCTCGACGTGATGTCGTCCGAGTCGTCGATTGGGATGGTTGGGCCCAGGATGCTCGGACCGGATGGCCGCACCAGGCGGTCCGGAATGAGCGCTCCGAGCCTGTGGAACTCCCTTTGCGACGCTCTGGCCTTACACACGATGTTCGCGCGATCGCGTCTGGTCGGCGGCCAGATGATGGCGCATTTCTCGTGGGACGTGCGCGCGGACGTCGACGTGCTCAACGGTTGGTTCTGGGTGATCCGGCGTGAAGCGATCAACGACGTCGGATTGATGGACGAGCGTTTCTTCATGTACGGCGAGGATCTTGACTGGTGCAAGCGCTTTCGCGCCAAAGGCTGGCGAATTCTCTTCGAGCCGAGCGCTGCGGCCATTCACTTCGGCGGAGGCAGTTCGCAAGCCGCTCCGATCAGGTTCTATCTCGAGATGCATCGCGCCAACCTGGAGTACTGGCGAAAGCATCACGGCTCGATGGCTCGCGGCTGCCATTTGCTGATTGTGATTGCGCACCACACTTTGCGTGTTGCCACATTCGGGCTGTCACACTTCCTGCTTCGAGCGCGCGACCCTTCGCTTCACGCGAAAACAGCGAGAAGCGCAGCCTGCCTTCGCTGGCTGATTGTGGGCCACCACCGTGAGCTCATTGCCCCTCTCGATCAGGTGTAACTCGCATCAGGGGATTCAGATGAGCAAATACGCAATCCTGGCAGTGTTGGTGGCGGTGTCCGGCCTCGCGTTCCCGGGCTCGTCCGCGGCGCAGAAACTGATCTTCGTCTCGTCCGATGGTGACGACGGCAACTCCTGCGGCAGGGCCGATCCCTGCAGGACCGTCAGGAGAGCTGAACAACTCGCGCAACCTGGCGATACCGTACAGATTGATGCGGGTGTGTATGCGGGCGCGATTACTCTGACCAAGTCTGGCACCGCGGCTCGCAAGATTACCTACCGGGGACATTCGGGGCAGTGCGCGTCGACCATCAACGCCGATCCTCACGCGCCCTCGACCCGTCCCAACCCGTCCGCGATCACCGACGGGTGGATTGTCGAAGCCAGCCACATTGTCATTGATTGCTTCCGCATCCGACCCAGAACGGTGGCCCTTGGCGTGAGTATTACGGGAGTCGGCAGGGGCAGCAATGCGGCCATCAATCGCTCATACATCGATGTCGTGAACAACTATGTCGAGTTCGAGGGCTACAACTGCGCCGCCGGTATCTCGTTCGTGTCGTCCGGCGAACTCAGCTCGATGTCAACGCACATCTACGTCGCCAACAATTTCATCACCGGGTGCGCGTACGGAATCAGCATCCGTGCGACCAACTCCGTGGTGCAGGACAACGAGGTCTACCGGCTTCGCGCCTGGGATGGCGCTGGAGACATGGACTACATGCGTCTGTTCGGCACCGACTTGAGCATCCGTGGCAACTACCTGCATGGCAACCGGGTCGCCGACTGCAACGGTGAGGAATGTCATATCGATTGTTTTCAGACGTTCAATCTCAACGGCGCGGAGTGGGCGAAACTCCAGAATGTGTCGATCGATCGGAACACCTGCTTCAATGCTCACCAGGGGATCTTGATGCAGGACGTCTCCAGGGGGAATCCTGGCCGGCCGAGCGGAAGCCACGACAACATCACCGTGACCAACAACGTGATTGGTCTTGGCCCCGCAGGCTCCGCGATGGTCTGGTGCATGTTGTTCAACTCGATCACCAACGTCTCGACCCTTCACAACACATGCGTCAGCGGACAGGTTCGGTATCGCGCCAACAGCACGGGCATCCACCGCAACAACCTGCACCGGGTCGAGACCAGGTCACCGGCGGCCAGCGACGGAACTGGGTCGGTCACGATAACGAACAACCTTTTCTACAATCCCTCGTTCGTTTTCGACGGTGCAGAGTGGCCCGGCAACATTGTGAACATCAACCCGTTGTTTCGGGATGCCGCGAACAATGACTACAGCCTGACTCCGAACTCTCCGGCCATCAAAGCAGGCGCGGATCTCGGGGTCCGCGAAGATCGGAATGCGAAACCGCGGCCGGCAGCCTACCCGGATATCGGGGCGTATCAGTTGAATCCGTTTAAGCCATGAGCCCGGTCGTCGTCCTTTTCTTGTTGGTGAATGCGGCGGCATTGCTCGCGCTGCCGCGTCGCTGGGCTCCGCTGCCTCTGCTTGTGGGGGCGTGTTATGTGACGCGATCACAGTCGATCGAACTTGCGATGTTCACGTTTACGGTGATGCAAGTCCTGATCGTCGTTGGCGTCGCACGCGTTCTGGTCAGGGGCGAGTGGCGACAGCCGGAGGCCAACGGTCTCGACTGCCTGGTGGTCCTGTGGGGCACCTGGTTGGCGCTGAGTGTGCTCTTTCACGACGACGTTGCGCAGCAGATGGTCAAGCGCCTCGGATTGGTCTTCGACGGGTGGGGACTCTACTTTCTGTTTCGGGTGTTCTGCCAGACACGACAAGAAATCGCAAGGCTCTGCAGCGTCGTGGCGGCTCTGCTCGTACCCGTCGCCGCCGCGATGCTCGTTGAGAAAGTCACCGCGTACAACATCTTCTCGGTGCTTGGCGACATTCCGATGACGCCGAGAATGCGCGGCGGCGAGTTGCGCGCTCAAGGACCGTTCAACATCTCAATCCTGGCCGGCAACGTTGGAGCGGTGACGCTGCCGTTGATGATCGGGCTCTGGGGAATTCGCAGACCTCTGTCGGCGTTGGGGATCGTGGCGTGCGTGGCGATGGTGTACGCCAGCTTCTCGAGCGGACCGATTGTGAGCGCGGCAGCAGGCATCATGGCCTTGTTGGCCTGGCGGTTCCGGTTTCACATGCGTCGATTGCAATGGGCAGCGGTCGTGACCTATGTCGCTCTCGAAGTCGTGATGCAGGCGCCCGCGTACTATCTCATCGCGCGCGTCGACCTCACTGGAAGCAGCACGGGTTGGCACCGAGCCAGGCTGATTGAGTCAGCGTTTGGGCATCTGTCTGAATGGTGGCTCGTCGGCACGGATTACACGCGCCACTGGATGCCGACCGGAATCACCTGGAGTTCCGATCACACCGACATCACCAGCCACTACCTCAACATGGGCGTCTTCGGAGGCCTGCCGTTGATGCTGCTCTTTGTCGCCGTCTTGCTCAAGGCGTTTGGACTCGTCGGGCGGGGCCTCAGGGCGGCGTCTGCGGGTGACGCCGCGTCGGCTGGCGATGCGAGGCATCAGTTCGCATTGTGGGCGTGTGGCGCGTCGCTGTTCGCGCATGCGGCCACCTGCATCTCCGTCTACTACGCCGACCAGTCGATCATCTTTCTGTATCTGAGCCTCGCGCTGGCCGGGTCGATGCTGGTGGCTGGTGCCACGAGTCTCGATGCCGAGCGCCTGCCGGCACCGGCTCGTGTGCGGACGGTGAAACCGCGATTGCCGTTGCGCGTGGCGTCCCGCGGAAGGCGCCGGTTGGCGGCGCGTCGAACTCAAGGGGCAGCGGCTGTGCACGTCGGCACACGGCGGCGCCGGCCGTAGTCCCGCGACAGCGTGAAGATCGTCGGCACGGGCGTTCTGGAACTCTACCGGCTGTGGGCTCGCGCGCGGACCAGACTTCTTACCACACTGATTCGTGGCGCGTTCCTCAAATTCGGAGACGCGAGTGTCGTGCAGGCCCCGATCAGATTGAAGGGAGAGGACGCCATCGAGATCGGTGCTCGAGTCGTCATCGGACCACATTCCTGGTTGGAAGTGCTCGACCAAAACACGTCGCGAGGCCCGGTGATTAGCATCGGCGACGGAACCAGCGCTGCCGGCTTCTTGACAATCACCGCCGTCGAACGTGTGGTCATCGAGCGGAACGTCCTCATCGCTCGATACGTGTACATCTCGGATCATTCCCATGAGTCGAAAAGCACTCGCATTCCGATCAAATCCCAAGGTGTAACGAAAATATCGCCCGTTCGAATCTGCGAGGGCGCCTGGCTGGGTCAGGGCGTTGTGGTGTGCCCCGGTGTCACGATTGGCCGGAATTCCGTCATCGGGGCCAATTCCATCGTGCGACATGACGTGCCGGATTGTTCCGTCGCCGCGGGGATGCCCGCTGAAATCCTCCGGCGACTGGACCACTCGTAGCAATGCCCAGGGTTCTCTACATCGGCCATTACTTTCCACCACTCGGAGGCGCCGGGGTTCAACGCGCCGTCAAGTTCATCAAGTACTTGCCCGATGCAGGCTTTCAGCCCGTGGTGGTCACCGGCTCCGGCAGTGAAACCGGATGGTGGTCGCCGCCTGACTCGTCGATGCTGGATGAAATACCAGACTCGGTCACCGTGTATCGGACGCCTGCGCGGAACGCCGGAGAGGTCACTGCGGCGGCGTCTGCCTCACGGGTCGAAGGTCTTCGAGAGTTGGGTGAACGTGCGGCGCGCGAAACGGCCGCGGAACTCGTCTTCGTGTCCATGTCGCCTTTCCAGGATGCGCATGTCGCAAGCACTATCTCGCGCCACCTGCGCGTCCCATGGGTGGCCGATCTGCGCGATCCGTGGGCGCTCGATGAATTCCAGGTGTATCGTTCGTCGCTACATCGGTTTGCCGACAAGCGAGAGATGGTCTCGGCGCTCAGCACCGCCTCGCTCATCGTGATGAACACCCCGGAAGCCGCGGCGCGGCTGACCGCGTTGCCGGGGTTCCGACGCAAGCGAATTGTGTCGATCACGAACGGGTATGACACGGAAGACTTTGCCGGCGGCGCTGCACCGGCGTCACGAGATGTTTTCACCATCGTCCACGCCGGCCATCTGCACACGGCCGCGGGACTCCACCAACGGCGACACGCACTCCGCTACCGACTGCTGGGAAAGATGGAGTCCGGCGTGCAGATCCTCACGCGCTCGCATTACTACCTGCTGAAGGCGCTCGAACACTGGACGGCTGAACATCCCGCGATCCGCGAAAAAATCGCGGTGGTGTTCGTGGGGAAGCCTTCCGCAGCCGATCTCGACGTGGTCAGGACCTCACCGGCAGGTTCGCTGGTACAGTTCACCGGCTACGTCTCCCACGCTCAGAGCGTGCGGCACATACGAACGGCCAGTCTGCTGTTTCTTCCAATGCACAAGCTGCCTTCTGGTCGGCGCGCCACAATCGTGCCGGGGAAAACGTACGAATACATGGCAACCGGCTTGCCGATCCTTGCTGCACTTCCCGACGGAGACGCCAGGGACTTCCTCAAAGATGCCGGAACCGGGTTGCCTTGCGAACCGGATGACGTCGGAGCGATGTCAGCGATTCTGAAGGCTCAATTTCAGGCGTGGTCGGACGGGAAGGTGACGACGAGGGCAAATCGATCGTTTGTCGAACGATTCGAACGTCGATGCCTCACGCAGCGACTGGCAGAGGAGATGCTTGCTCTCTAGCGCGGCAGACCTTGCGGACGTCAAGCGCAAGTCCGTTCGCGGTGGCGCAATCACCTTTGCCACACAAGGGGCGACAGCAGTGCTCGGGCTGGCGTCGACCGTGGTGCTCGCCCGGCTGCTCTCTCCAGGTGATTACGGCATCCTGGCAATGGCCATGGCCGTCACATCTTTTGCGGGATTGTTTCGAGACTTCGGCCTATCCGCGGCCGCAGTTCAACAAGCCACACTGACGCAGTCCCAGCAGAGCAATCTGTTCTGGGTCAACGTCGGACTCGGTGTCGTGTTGACGTTGGCTTTGTCGGCGGCGTCTCCATTGGTGGCCAGGTTCTATCAGGAACCGGAGGTGCTGTGGATCCTGGTGACCTTGTCGGCCAACTTTTTGATCGTGAGCCTCTCGGCACAGTCAGGCGCGCTCCTGGTAAGAGAGATGCGCTTCGGCCGACAAGCAACGGCCACGCTCTGCGGGGCCGTGATGCAGTTCGTCGTTGCGGTGATCCTTGCCGTCGAGGGATTTCGTTACTGGTCACTGGCGTGGTCGCAACTGGCTGGTGGCGCGACGTCCTCCGGCTTGCTGTTTGTGCTGTCCCCCTTCCGGCCGGGATGGCCGAGCCGGGGGACCGGACTGAGGGCCATGCTGCGTTTCGGCGGGGACATTACGGCGTTTAATTTCGTCAACTATTTTCAGCGCAATCTGGACAACATCCTGATCGGTCGCTTTTGGGGCGCGGGACCGTTGGGCGTGTATAGCCGCGCATACGCATTGCTGATGTTTCCGATCACCAACCTGCGCGGGCCGATCAATGCCGTGGCCTTTCCCGCTCTGAGTCGCCTCCGGGATCAGCCGGCGGCGTACCGGGCGTACTACCTGCGCGCGACGTCCGTGCTCGCACTGCTGTCCATGCCGCTCACCGCGTATCTGTTCGTGGCCGCCGAGCCGGTGATCGAACTTCTCCTGGGACCGCAATGGCTGGGCGTCGCTCCGGTGTTTTCGTTCCTTGCGCTGGCGGCGTTCATTCAGCCGGCGTCGGGCTTCGCCGGCAGTGTGATGCTCAGCCTTGGACAAGGTCAGAGATATTTTCGGATTGGTTTGTTCAACGCTGTGGTCGTGAGCATCAGTTTTGTTGTCGGCCTGCCGTGGGGTCCGACCGGCGTGGCGCTCTCGTACGCGATTGTCAACTACCTCATCCTCTATCCATGGCTCTCCTGGGCGTTTCGGGATTCGCCGGTCTCGTTTCTTGACTTTTCAAGTGCGTGCGCATTTCCGGCGACCGCCAGCGTCATCGCGGTCGCCTTCGCGTCGATCTCACTGATCTACGCTGCGGAGTTTTCTCCGGTTGCTCGAGTCGCGATCTCTTCAGGGATCTTTCTGACGGTCTTCGCGTTAGCGGCAGGCTTGACTGCCAAAGGCAGACGGCACGTGGCCTTCGTTGCTTCGCTTCGACGATATTTCAAGGGCCTTCCGCTCGAGCAGGTCAGCAGCGCCAGATAGGTGTTGACGAGATCTCCGGCGCTACCAGGATGATCCTTCACCTGATCCCCGATGAGAAGTTCATCGATGGCAGCAAGGACCTGTTTGAAGAGGTCGCGCCGGGATTACATCGGTATGTTCTTCTGACCGACTCCGGCCAACCAACGCGGTACATCCGAACCTTCGTGCCCGAGCGATCGAATCCGGTCAACCTCTTTTTGTCACCTAACTATCTGACGGATCTTCAAGCGGTGTTCGTGCACTATCTGAGCCGGCAGGCAAGAATCGCACTGGCGGCGCTGCCTCACGATATCCCGATCGTGTGGTTCGGCTGGGGACGTGACTATGGTCATCTGATTGGCAGTCGACATCAGCTGTTCCGTCCTTCCACCCTCGACTTCGTGCGCCGCTCCCCCGGTGAGCAAATGCAGTTGTCACGCGCTGAACAGCTACTCATGCGTGTTGAGACCGTGTTCGGTCAACGGGCCGCATCTGCGGGTACCCGGCTCCATCAGGTATGGCAGCGGATCCGGGACCCAATCTGCAACGACCGGCGGTTACTCACCCGCGTCCGTTACTTTGTACCCGTCATCTCTGATGACTGGGATCTCATTCAGGCTCGTCAAGCGTGGTTCACGCCCGAAGTCCTTCGATGGAACTATCCGTGCCTGGAAGAAGTCATCGACGATGTTGACAAATCGGGCGGCAGCGTCGGCAACGACGTCATGCTTGGAAACAGCGCCACGCCGGAAAACAACCATCTGGATTTGCTGAAGGAGCTGCGCCCGCTCATCCAGAGCGGTCAGCGCATCTACTGTCCGCTCAGCTATGGCGATGCCGCGTACGGTGACAAGGTGGCCAGTGAAGGTGCCCGCTTGTACGGCGATCGGTTCGTACCGCTGCGAGAGTTCCTGCCGTTACTCGACTATCTGACGATCCTGCGCTCGTGCTCGACCGTCATCATGCCGCACTTGAGGCAGCAGGCCATGGGCAACATCTTCATGATGCTGTATGCCGGATCGCAGGTCATCCTGGACGCTCGAAATCCCGCCTTTCACTTTCTGCGGAGGATTGGTTTGTCAGTTTCTGAGTTGTCGTCGCTTCAGACGCCGCTCAGCAGACCCACCGCTGCGCAGCTAACGTCGGTGCGAAACATTCTCCGCGAGAACTTCGGACGGGCCGCGTGTGTGAAGCATACGGCAGCACTCCTGAGCGAGGTGATCGGCGAGGCATGACCCTTCCGCAACCTCAAGCGTTCGACAGCCCGATTTACGTGACGCGGCCATTTCTGCCGCCGATGACTGATTTCATCGAGGGCCTGGAGCGGATCTGGGACACGGCGTGGCTTGCCAATAATGGACCGTTGGTTCAGCAATATCAGTCGACGCTGAGCAGCTTCTTTGAAACGGATAATCTGTGCCTCTTCAACAATGGCACTCTCGCCCTGCAGATCGCTCTGCAGGGACTCAAGCTCGCCGGCGAAGTGATCACGACGCCGTACTCGTTCGTCGCGACGACGCATGCGCTGTTCTGGAACAAGATTCGTCCGGTATTCGTAGACATCGAGCCGACCCACTACACACTGGATCCTGAGAAGGTTGAAGCGGCGATTACGCCCTGGACCTCTGCGATCCTGGCAGTACACGTGTATGGATACCCGTGTCGCCTCGATGCCTTGGCTGCGCTCGCCAAGAAACACAACCTGGTCCTGCTCTACGACGCAGCCCATGCATTTGGCGTCAACGTCAACGGCCGCTCAATCGGTCACTACGGCGACTTGAGCATGTTCAGCTTTCACGCCACGAAGCTCTATCACTCGATCGAGGGCGGCATGTTGATGTTCGCAGATCGAGGCGCCAAGAAGATATTCGACTACCTCAAGAACTTCGGTTTTGAGAATGAGACTGAAGTGGTCATGCCCGGCACCAACGCGAAGATGAATGAGTTCCAGGCCCTCATGGGGTTGGAAGTCCTGAAGCATCTCGAGCCGATGATCCACCGTCGAAGGCAGATTGACGCCGTGTACCGAAGCGAGTTGCGAAACGTGCCTGGACTCCGGTTTCCGCCGCTTCCTGCGAAGAATGTCGACTACAACTTCGCCTACTTTCCCGTCGAGATCGAAGCTCAGGAGTTCGGATGCGGTCGCGATGATCTGTATGAAGAGTTGAAGCGCTTCAATGTATTCGCGAGACGCTACTTCTATCCTTTGATCTGCGATTACGTCTGCTATCGCAGCCTCCAGAACACGGACCCGTTACGAGAAGCCAGGCAAATTGCCCAACGTATCCTGACGCTGCCGATCTACGACGCTCTCAGGCTGGAAGACGTGAAACGGGTTTGCGACATCGTTCGCTGGCTATGCCCCCGTTTGCAGGGCAGCCGAAACCTGTCGCTGTCAACGTCCTGAAGGGCAACAATCGTTCAGCGTTTCCATGAAGTATCCAGTTGTTCTGATTGGCTCTTCCGGTCACGCGAAAGTAGTGGCCGACACCATCGAACGCGAAGGCAAGTACTCCTTGATTGGCCTTATCGATTCGTTTCGGCCGCCGGATGACCGCACGCAACCGTATCGAATCCTTGGCACTGAGGAAACGTTGGCCACGCTTGTGGCAAGGGGGGAAGTCTACGGAGGCGTGGTCGCCATTGGCGACAACTGGCAGCGGCATGTGATGGCCCAGAGAATCAAGTCGCTGGCTCCAGCGTTCGTGTTCGTCAATGCGATTCACCCCTCAGCCCAGATCGCCGCCAGCGTGCGAATCGGCGAAGGCACCGTCATCATGGCCGGCGCGGTCGTCAACAGCGATTGCTCGATCGGCGCCTGCTGCATCTTGAATACCAGATCCTCCCTTGATCACGATTCCATCATGAACGATTTTTCGAGCCTCGCTCCCAATGCCACAACGGGCGGAAACGTCGCGATCGGAGCGTTCGCGGCGGTCTCGCTCGGAGCGAGCGTCATTCATCGGCGCCACATTGGCGCCCATGCGGTGATTGGCGCCGGCGCCGTGGTCTTGAACGACGTCCCTGACTACAGCGTTGCCTACGGCGCTCCTGCGAAAGTCGTTCGACAGAGGCTGCCGTCCGACACATATCTGTGAAGGGTCCATCTCAGGTCCTGCGGTGGCGCGCCTTGCCGCGCCTGGAGCGCTTGCGCATCGCCGGCTGGGCGAGTTGGATCTTCGCGGTCACGCTCTCGTTCAGTCAGCCGCTCATCGGGCTATGGCGACACGCCGCTCAAAGCGAGCTGCAGTCGTACATTCCTCTTGTGCCGTTGATCAGCGGATGCCTGTTGTATCTCCGGCGACAAACGCTTCCGGCGGGTGATCGCACGTCGGCGGGCCCGGCGCTCGCCTTCTCCTTGATTGGCGCGGCGTTTCTGACTGCCGAGATGACGCTGCGCGGAAGCGTGAGCGAGAACGATGCGCTCGCCCTGCACACCGCCGCATACATCAGTGTCGTCGTCGCGGGGGGATTCCTGTTTCTCGGCTCGCGATGGATGGCCAGCGCGGCGTTCCCAGTCTCGTTCCTGGTCTTCATGGTGCCGCTGCCCGACATCGCAGTCACAAGCATAGAAACCGCATCGGTGATGGCGTCCGCAGAGGTATCGGCGAGGCTGTTTACGCTCACCGGCACGCCGCTGGTTCGCGACGGCGACACTTTCTTGTTGCCCGGGATCGTGCTCCGGATCGCTCAGGAGTGCAGCGGCATTCACTCCAGTTGGGTGCTGTTCATCAGCAGCCTGGTGGCGTCGCACCTGTTCCTGGCGAGCCCCTGGCGCCGCCTCGTGCTGGTCGCCTTCGTGATCCCGCTGGCGATTGTTCGCAACAGTGTCCGCATCCTCGTCATCGGCCTGCTCTGCGTGCACATCGGGCCGCACATGATCGACAGCTACATCCATCGGCACGGCGGGCCCGTCTTCTTTGCGTTGTCCCTGATCCCGATGCTCGCGTTGTTGCTGTGGCTGAGGCGCGGGGAGCGATGACGCTCTTCTTCTCGCAGCTGCCGTTTGTGGCGGGAGCCTTCAGCCTGCTGCTGGCCGGCGTCAGCCTGTATCGCAAAACGCCGTCGATCGCGACCTGGTTTTTCTTCTCCGGAATGATCACGCTGGGGATCGACAGCGTGCTGATCGGCAACGCCCTGCGCGCGACCGAGCTGTCCCAGATTCTGCGATGGATGACCGCGTCGGTGATCGTCAAGTGTTTCGTGCCGGCAATCTGGCTTGGTTTCAGCCTGACCTACTCACGCAGCGGCTATCGCGCCCGGCTCAGCCGGTGGAGCATCGGGTTGGCCCTGGTCAGCGTCTTGCCCGCCGCCTTGGCTCTGGTCTTCCGCGATCAGCTCATCACCCTCACTCCGCCGACCGCTGAGGACAATGTCTGGCGACTTCAGTTCGGGCCGATGGCCAACCTGTTGAACGTCATCCTCGTGGCCGCGCTCGCGCTCATCCTGATGAACCTCGAGCAGACGTTTCGATCGGCGGTCGGAACCATGCGGTGGCGGATCAAGTATGTAGTGCTCGCCTTGCTCCTCGTGCTTGGCGCCCGCCTGTACGTCGGCAGCCAGGCCATTTTGTTCTCGGCGCCGAACCTCGCGCTCTGGAGCGTCGAGTCCGGCGCCCTGTTGATCGGGTGCATGTTCCTGACGCTGGCCTACGCCCGGACCGGATGGACCGAGATCGACGTGCATCCGTCGACGGCGATCTTGAGATCCTCGATCACCATCCTGCTGGTCGGCGGCTACTTGTTCATCGTCGGCATCCTGGCCCTGGTGGTGCGCCTCTTCGGCGGCGCAGAGCTGTTTCAGCTGCAGGCATTCGTGCTGCTGCTCGGGATGGCGGGCCTCGCGGTCCTGCTCCTGTCCGACCGCGCCCGGCAGGCCATTCGTCAGTTCGTTGCCCGGCATTTCAAGAAGGCGCAGCACGACTCAGTGCGGATCTGGACGCTGTTCTCGCGAAGCCTGGCCAGGGTCAGCGAGCAGGACCGCCTCTGCAGCGTCTCGGCAAAGCTGATTTCGGAAACGTTCGACGTCTTGTCGGTGGCGTTGTGGCTAGTGGACGAGGAGACAGGGCGACTGGCGATGGCCGTCTCAACGAGCCGCGCCGCCGAAATGCCCCGCCGTGGCAACGCGGATCCGACACTGTCCGGCGATGTCGTGTCCGGCGCACAAGCGGAGTCGTCGCCCTTCGATCTCGAAGAACGTCGAGAGCCTTGGGCCGAGGAGCTGCGGCAACTCAACCCGACAGTGTTTCCGAACGGCGGCCACCGCTGGTGCGTGCCGATGCACAGCGGCACCCGCATCGTCGGCCTCGTCGTGCTGGCCGATCGGATCAACGGCGCGTCGTACACGGTCGAGGAGCTGGAACTTCTCAAATGCATCGCCGCGCAGATCACGTCGGTGCTGCTCACAATCCGGCTGGCTGATGAAGTGGCGCACGCCAGGGAACTGGAGGCGTTCCGCACCATGTCGGCATTCTTCGTTCACGATCTGAAGAACGCGGCGGCGGCGCTCACCCTGATGCTGAAGAACCTGCCCGTCCACTTTGACGACCCGGCGTTCCGCCGGGACGCCTTGCGCGGGATCGGCAACACCGCGCAGCGAATCGATGACCTGATTGCCCGCTTGAGCGCGATTCGCGATCGGCCCGATTCCGTCCGCGTCGACACCGACCTGAACCAGGTGGTGACCGCGACACTCGCCAGCGTCAACGGTATGCGGGAGGACGTCGAGGTGCTCAGCGATCTCCATCCGGTCCCCACCATCCTCGCCGACCGCGAGCAGATTCAGAGCGTAGTGACCAACCTGCTGCTGAACGCGCGTGATGCGCTGGTGTCGGGGGGGCGAATACGCGTGTGCACCGAGCATCGCGGCGATCGCGTGGTGCTGTCCGTGGTCGACAACGGCTGCGGAATGAGTCCGGCGTTTGTGAGGGATTCGCTCTTCCGCCCGTTCCAGAGCACGAAAAAGAAGGGCCTCGGCATCGGCCTCTTCCAATCTCGGGCCATTGTCCTGGCCCATGGCGGCGGCGTGCACGTCGAAAGCGAAGTCGGCAAGGGCACTTCGTTCCAGGCCAGCTTTCCAATTGACGCCGGCCAATCATGAAGCCGACGCTCCTGATCGTCGAAGACGACGAAGATATCCGAACGCAGATGAAGTGGGCGCTCGCCACCGACTACGAGGTGGTGATGACGGGCGACCGCCCGGAAGCCGTCGCCGCGTTCGACGCCAACCGGCCACTGGTCACGGTGCTCGACCTTGGCCTCCCGCCCCGGCCGAACGATCCTGAAGAGGGTCTGGCGACGCTCTCGAGTCTCCTGACCCTGGACCCCATGGCCAAGGTGATCATCGTGTCGGGTCAGGGCGACAAGCACAATGCCCAGCGCGCCGTCGGATCCGGCGCCTACGATTTCATCTGCAAGCCCTTCGACATGGACGAGCTCAAGCGCGTGTTGCAACGAGCCCACTACGTGGCGGAACTCGAGCGTGAATACCGTGACATGGTTCACGCACAACGCCCCGAGGTGTTCGAGAACATGCTCGGCCAGAGTCCCCCAATGCAGGCGGTGTTCACCTTCATCCGCAAAGTGGCGCCAACGGCCGCGCCGGTGCTGATTCTTGGCGAGAGCGGAACCGGCAAGGAAATGGTGGCCAGCGCGCTCCATCGCCGCAGTCCGCAGAGCGATGGTCCTTTTATCGCCATCAACTGCAACACCATTCCCGAGAACCTGCTGGAGAGCGAGCTGTTCGGCCACGAGAGGGGCGCTTTCACCGGCGCGCACGCACAGCGTAAGGGGCACGTCGAATCCGCAGCGGGCGGAACGTTGTTCCTCGATGAGATTGGCGATCTGCCCGCATCAGTGCAGGTCAAACTGCTGCGCTTCCTTCAAGAGAAGCGCTTCCAGCGCGTCGGCGGCCGGCAGGAGATTCAGAGCGATACGCGAGTGATTGCGGCCACCAACGTCAATCTGCAGGAGTCGATCGCCCGCGGCGCATTTCGAGAAGACCTCTACTTCCGCCTTGCCGTCGTCGTGGTCAAAGTGCCGTCGCTAAAGGAGCGGGGCGACGACGTGATCGTGATCGCGAAGGAGTTCTTGCATCGCTACGGCGCTGAGCACGGCAGGATGCGGCTGGCGTTTGCGCCGGACGCGGAACAAGCGCTCAATTCTCACTCATGGCCGGGCAACGTCCGCGAGCTGCAGAACCGCGTGCAGCGCGCGGTGATCATGGCCGACGGCAAACGCGTGACGGCCGATGACCTGGAACTGGCCGAGAGCCTGAATGGAGTTCCGGCGCAGACGCTCAAAGAAGCTCGCGCAAACATGGAAAGGGAGATCGTTCAAGACACGTTACGCCGGCACGGCGGCAAGATCACGTCTGCCGCCGTCGAACTCGGGGTGAGCCGGCCGACGCTGTATGAACTGATGGAAAAGCTCGGAATCGCCAGGGAGTAATCGGCGTCATCCGGAAATGAAAAGGGGCGCAAGGTGTGAACCTTGCGCCCTTTCTGCATTTTGGCGGCAGCCTGGATTTCTTCTTCTAGGGCCTGAACTTCCTGCGCAGCATCCCAAAGCCGAGAAGAATCGAGCCGAGCAGCGCAGCCGTCGAGCCGCCGTCCGGCACTGTCTGTTGCGGCACCACAACCACGGACGCCGTGCCGGTTGCGCCTCCGCCCATGCCTGACAAGGGGACGACGCCTATGGCCAGGTAGTAAGGTGCCACTGGGACGCCTGCGACACCTCCCACGCATGCCCCTGGCGCAATCGACGGGCAACCGAAGATCTCGGTCCCACTACCAGGCACGAATGTACCTGCCCCCGCAAACAGACTCGCTGTGCCGCCGCCCAGGACGTTGTTGGCGTTGAAGGTTGCCGTGCCGGGCGAACCGGTATAGTCGGACTGGGCGGCATAGATGTACGGTGTCCCGAATGACGTGAAGCCGGATGCACTCAGACCGTAGTTCATCGTGAGAATCGGCATTGATTCCGTGCCCACACCCGGATAGGTGGCGGCGTCCAGATCGACGAATCCCGAAATGTTGAACGAGACGAAGCCCTCGACGGCGTCATCGTCGCTGCCCGATTGGTCCTCGATGACGAAATCTCCGACACCATCGCACACGGGATCGTTGCAGATGGAAACGATCAGCGTGGCCTCAGCGCGTGTGGCGGTCAACACCACGAATGCGCCGGCCAGAAGAAGTGCGCTGCTGATTCTGGCCAACATATGTCGATGCACTCTCATGATCCGTCCCCCTCGTGACTTGACCATTCGAGTAGCAGGTCGCATGCCATTGGTTGCGGCGGCGTCTCCGGAATTCAAGTGGTTGACTTACAACAACTTTACGCGGGCAACCTGCTGAGAGGCGAATTCAGTCGGCCAGGTCTTCGTAAAGACTTCCGACAGCTCAGCGGGACACCGACGCCAGCACCCGCTGGGCCTCGCCGCCACCGACGCGCGGATCGAGTTTCAGCGCTCGTTCGAGCGTGGCGCGTGCCTTCGCGTTCTCTCCGAGCTTGGCCTGCGCGAGACCCAGATGAAACAGCACTTCCGGGACATCCGGCCGCTTCTTCAAACTCTCCTCGAACGCACTCACGGCCAGCCGGGTCATCCCCTTCTTGTAGTAGACCCAGCCGATGGTGTCGTCGACGCCAGCGTCGTTGGGCAGCCGCTGCTTCGCCGAGGTCGCAAGTTGCAGAGCTTCGTCCAGATTCGTGCCCTGCTCGGCGTAGATGAATGCCAGGTTGTTGGCCGCCACCGGAGCGTTGTCGGTGGCGCGCACCGTGGACTCGTAGGCTTTTTTCGCTTCCTCGCGCTTGCCCTGTTGATCGAGCAGCATCGCCACCATCGTCTTCGAAACCACATTCGATGGATCGCGCTCGGCCATTGATTCGAACTCGGCGCGCGCTTCATCCGTGCGCTTGTGACGGAGGTAGAGCTGCGCCAGCATCCCATAGCCGGCAGTAAAACGAGGATCGACAGACACGGCTTGGCGTAGCGCCTGCTCTTCCTTCTCCGGGTTGCGCGCAACACGATGGACGTGGGCGAGCAGCGCGAACAGCGAGGCGTTGTTCGGTTGCCTGGCAATCTCCGTCTCGAGCCGGCTGATCGCCGACGAGGGCGCTTTCGCCGCCAGGTCGAGGGAGGTGAGTCCGCTTAACGCTTCGAGGAATCCAGGGGACAGCTCGCGGGCGCGCTCGTAGGCGCGTCTCGCGGCTACCCTATCGTTCCGGCGCACCAGGTGCAGTCCATTCACGGCGTGCACCGCGGCGGATTCCGGCGCCGCCTTCAACAGCATCGCGATCTCCGATTCGGCGCGCACCGAATCTCCTGCGGCGACAAGGCTGCGTGCCAGCGCCACGCGCGCGTCGAGACTCGATGGCTGCGATTGACGGGCTTCCTCCGCATATCGCAGGGCCGCGGCGCTGTTGCCGGTCGTCAGGTTGAGTCTCGACAATTCCACCTGCGCCGCCGCCGCCCGTGGATTGATCAGCAGCACTTTGTTGTACGCGTTGATCGCGTCAGCCGTCTCCCGGCGGCGATCGTGGACCGACGCCAGAGTGAACTGCGCATCCGCTGAAAGGGGATCGGCACTCACCGCGGTTTTTGCCCGGCTGAGCGCATCATCGAGCTTGTTCTCACCCGCCAGCCATTGCGCCTTCATCACCAGCGCCGGCGCGTAATTCGGCGCGCGCGCGAGTAACGCGTCCAGGCGGGTGTGGGCTTCCGGCATGCGCCGCTGCGCGTAGTCGTGCGCCGCCAGCCGCATTTCCGCTTCAGCAGAACTTGCCGGATTCGACGCCAGCTCTTTCAACAGCGCGACCGCGTCATTCGTCCGCCCAACCCTGATGTAGTAATCGGCAAGCTGCAGGCGCGCTGCCGGAGTCTTCGAGATCTCGGCTACGTTCTTGAGCGGCTGTTCGGCCTCGTTGTCGCGCCTGGTGCTGAGATACAGCACGCCGAGCATCCGATTGGCCAGCAAGTGCCGCGGAACCTTGTCAAGAATCGATTTGAGAGTGGCTTCGGCTTCAGGCGCGCGTTCGGCTGCCCAGAGGAAATTTGCCAAAGCCAGTTGCGGATCGATCGCTGCCGGATCCAGCGCGATCGCCTGCCGGAACGCCGTCTCGGCTTGCTTCGCTTCGCCGCTCTGCATCCGGACGACGCCGAGATTGACGAAGACTTTGCTGTTGTCCGGACTGATCTTGAGAGCTTCCTCAATCTGCGCGATCGCCCCGGCGGGATCGCGCAACGCCGCCATCGCGTTGGCGTGCAGCAGCATGGCGTCCACGTCTTGTGGATTCTTCTTGAGCAACTGCGCCGAACGCGCCCGGGCATCGTCAAATCGCCCCAACAACAGCAATACCTCGGTGGCTTTGAGTTGGGCGTCGCGATTGTCCGGCAGCGCATCGGCGGCCCGAATGTATTCCGGGTAGGCCGCCCGCTCGTTGTTCATCCGCTCGTGCGTTTCGGCCAGCTTCAAGCGTGCCTCTCCAAACATCGGATCGAGCTTGACGGCGCTGGCATATTCGACCACGGCGAACTGGTCGCGACCTTGCGCGGCATACTCGTTGCCGCGCTCGAGGTGGCTCCGCTTTCGCGCTTCAGGGTTGCTGCAGGCGGACAACGTCAGCGCCGTCACTATGAACGCGCCGACACCGAATCGATTGAGAGGCATTGAGGCGATCTCCTTGGGGGAGGTCCTCGACGGGCGGGGCGGCCTCGGCGATACCAGCACGCATGGCGTGCCGGTGACCACTGTCGATTATGAACGCACTGGAAGTTGCGGCGCAATGTCGTGAGGCGAGTCAGGAATGGTCCCGCTTGATCCTTCCGCAACTCATCCGTCTTGTCACATGCCGCTGGACATTAGCGGTCACCCACTGCCCGCGAGGATGAACGGTGAGCCGTCAATCACCACAAACGATTCTTGCTCGGCGCGCGTTCAGAGCCTCAGCGATCGCTTGAACGTGACGGAAGCAGCGTCAGCATGCAGAGCTCGACTTCGGTGCGCGAAAAAATCCAGCCTTCGACCTGCACCGATCGTTTTCCCCGGAAGTCGCGCTGCGAATCGCGGCCGAGCGCCGCAATCGCCCTCTCCTGGCTCGAGGCGCGTTCAATCGTCTTGGCGGCGCGGCGCGCCGCCTGAAGGATCGACGCCGGAGTTGGCTCGAGACCTAGTTGGCGAAGATAGGTTGCGCCGACCGTGCGGGCAGCCTCCGTGCGCCCGCCGAAGTATTCGGCGGCCGCCTCCGCCTCTGGGGCGTCTGGGCCGCGGTCGGCTCCCGTCTGCCAGCTTCCTGCTGCGGCATCAACATCAACAGTGGTGCGCACGAAGAACGACGTGCCGCACGCTGCCAGCGCCCGCAAGAGGAATTCGCGCCGTGGATAGCCTGTCATGAGTTTTTCTTGGATGACGAAGCGGCCCGTTTCACGGTGTCGGCCAGTCTGTGCGCGAGCGCAACGATCGTGAGCGTCGGGTTGGAATCCCCCCCGGTCGTGAAGACCGATCCGCCGGTGATGTAGAGGTTGTGCACGTCGTGCGTGCGGCTGTCGGCGTTGACGACGCTGACCGCCGGGTTTTTCCCCATGCGTGTCGCGCCCATGTGGTGACCGCCGGGATCCTGCCGCCAGACAAGGCGCGACGAGTCGCCTGGCACCCAGGTGCGCGCGAGGCCAGCCGCGCCGAGCTCGTTCGCCAGTATCACCATCGCGCGACGCATGCGGACGTCGTCTTCCGGATCGATTCGCCAGTCGAGCGCGACCCTGGGCATCCCGAGAGCGTCGAGGTCCTCGCCCAGAATGATGCGGCTGTCCCTGAAGGGCGCTTGTTCGCATCGCACGCTCAGCTGCGTGGTGCCGGCCTCCCCGCCGCCACGCATCAACAGCTGCTGCGCGATGCTTGCCGGGACAATGTCGCTCTCGGTCTTCGCCATGGACGGACGCCCGGCCCTCGGTCCTGCAAGCGTGGCCGAAAAGTTCAAGAGCTTCTCGCTGCGCAACACCTTCGCCGCAAGCCCGAGAGCACCGAGCGTTTCCACGGGTCTTCCATCAGATCTCCTGAGATCGGACTCTGCGCGCGTGTAAAACGAGAGATCGAGGGAGGCTGGGTGCACGACACCGATCGAGCCGTAGTAGTGGGGATGCTCCATGAAGTAGCGCCCCACAACGTCGTGCCCGTTGGCGACCCCCTCGCGCTGTTGCGAGCGCGATGCCAGCAGCACGCGCACATTCTCGATGCCCCCGAGCGCCAATACGAAGCAGGCCGCTTGCACATGGAGCGTGGTGCCTTCGAGCGTGCGGACGGCGAACGACTCGACGCGAGCGCGCTGCTGATCGAGGCGGATATCGGTGAGGTTGGCAAACGTCAGCACGCGCACGTCCTCGGCCTGTTCCAGCGCCGCTGCGTACCGTTGACCAAACCTGGTTGGCGGGCTGAACTGGTAATAGCGCTGATCGACGTGCGCGCTGACCGGTAGCAGCGGTCTTCCGGTGGCTGCCGATCGCGCCGCCGCGTTCCAGTCGAACGCACCGATCTCGACCGTCTCACAGGCGCGACGATAGAACGGCAGCATGTCCGAATACTTGATGGGCCAGCCGCTGAGGTTCACGTAGTCGCGCGCCTCGAAGTCCTGTGGCATCAACGGGCGGCACCAGCCGGCCCAATGTCCGGTGGTTCCGCCCATCGCCCGGATACGCATCGCCCTGAGATTCCAAGTGGCGATGCCGATCATCCGCCCCTCAGAAAGTACCTGCGTCTGATCGTCGCGCTCGGGGCCGCCGCTCTCGAGCACGACGACCGACAGGCCAGCCCCCCGCAAATCCAGAGCGATGGTGATGCCGGCCGCACCGGCGCCGGCTATGCAGACGTCGGCTTCGATCGTCGCGCCTTCTGCGAGGGTGCGAGCGTCGGTGAGCATGCGGTGGTTGCGGGACTGTACCACGACGGCGGTGGCGCCGCCCAGAAGACCTTCAGCGAGTCGCGAGACTACGCAGGAACGTAGGTCAACCTGATCACGTCCTCGCCGATCCGTTCATGGGCCACGAGTCGGAGCGGCGGCCGGGGCCCGGCGAAATAGGGTTTGCCGTGACCAAGCACGACGGGGTGCAGGTAGATTCGATACTCATCGATCAAGCCAAGGCCGGTCAGGTTATTCGCCAGCTCCGGGCCAGCCACGTCGATCTCGCCGTCGCGCTCGGCCTTCAGCCTGCGGATCGCCCCCTCGAGATCGCTCGCAATATGCGTGGCGTTCGGGCCGACCGACTTCAACGATCGCGAGACGACCCATTTCGGCTGCTTCCGCCACGCCGCCGCGAAGGCGTGTTCTGCTGCTGTCCACTCAGGCTGATCGGCGTCCCAGTAACGCATCACCTCATACATCTGGCGGCCGTACACGCTGCCCGCCTGCCGCTGGACTTCGTCGATGAAATATCGGAAGAGGGCGGGGCTTGGCGCAAACGCCATATGGTCTACGTAGCCGTCGAGGGTCTGGTTCATTCCGAACACGAGCTTCGCCACACCACTTCCTCTCACACGGTGTAGAGGCTATCGGCCTCCGACCAGCACCGGTATGGGTCGAAACAGTTCCGGGAATACGCGCTTCAGTTCGGCAACTTTCGGCAGGTCGTTGTAGATGATGTAGGGCTCGTTGGGATGCTTCGTCATGTAGTCCTGGTGATATGCCTCCGCATCGAAGAACGGGCGATCAATCTCGATCTTCGTCACGATTGCCGCGCGAAAGACGCGCGCCTGATTGAGCTGTGCGACATACGCCTTCGCCACCTGCGCCTGTTCGGCGGTAGCCGGAAAGATCGCCGATCGATACTGAGTTCCAATGTCTGGCCCCTGCCGATTCAATTGCGTCGGATCGTGGACGACGGAGAAGAACACCTGCAGCAGGCGCCCATAACTGACCTGGCGCGGATCGTAGGTCACACGAACGGCCTCAGCGTGGGCGCTGCCGCCGCCTGAGACCAACTCGTAAGTCGCGGTGTTCTTGTCCCCGCCGGCGTAGCCCGACACCGCGGAGGTGACCCCTTTGAGATGCTGATAGACGCCTTGCACGCCCCAGAAGCAGCCGCCGGCAAACACCGCGACTTCAGAGTTCGCCTGTGAAGCGGGCGCTTCGATCGATGGCGGCGGAATGACCACCGCTTTCTCCTGAGCACGGAAGCGTGCGGTTCCAGCCGCGATCGCGATCAGGGCCAGCACAATAGCCGTAGCGATGACGGGCGACACCCGGTAAGCCATGCATGACTAGGGTAAGCGAATTACCGTGAATTAGGGATCGCCAACGTTTTCGCGGCGTCAGCCGTCGAAGACCACTATGGAGAATGTGCGCCTCGACCTCAAGTACGCGGTCCGATCGATCCTCGCCGCTCCGCGATTCGCCGCCATCGTCATCGTGACGCTGGCGCTGGGCACCGGCGCCAACACCGCCGTGTTCAGCGTTCTGAACGCGCTGGTGCTCGAGCCGCTTCCGTATTTCGAGTCCGATCGGCTGGTGCGCGTGCATCACGCGAGTCCCGGCGAGGACAACGGGTATCTGACCGGGGTCGCCGCTGTCGCCTACCGGGATCGCAGCCAGACCCTCGACGTCGCGGTCACCTACATCTACAGCGTTCTAGGAGCTGATCTCATCGACGGCGCGGAACCCGAGCGCGTCGGGATCCTGCCGGTCGGCGCAGACTATTTCTCGATCCTGGGCGCGCGACCGATGCTCGGCCAGCCATTCACGCGCGCAGACGAGCGTCCCAATCCGCGGCTTGCGGTCATCAGAGAGCGGATCTGGCGCCGGTATCTGGCCGGCGCTCCAGACGCCGTCGGCCGTTCACTGACGCTCGACGGCCTGGCGTTCCGCGTCGTCGCGGTCTTGCCAGACGACTTCAGTGACCCGCTCGATGCGGACGTCGACGTGTGGGTGCCGCAGAACCTGCAGCCGGGAGGACCGAATAACACCGACAACCACTACCTGAGCATCGTCGCACGGTTGAAACCCGGAGTGACCGTCGAGCAGGCACAAGCGGAGCTGACCACGATCGCTGCCAGCCTCCAGACGAGCCGGCCGGTGTCGGAGACGCGATGGTCGGCTCGGATCGTGCCGCTCCAGGTCGACACCGTCGGCGGCGCGCGATCGATGTTGTGGATTCTGCTCGGCGCGGTCGGGCTGCTCATGGTCATCGCGTGCGCCAACGTGGCGAGCCTGCTCATGGCGCGCGGGGCGGAGCGCGAGACCGAGCTCACCGTACGCCTGGCACTGGGCTGCCCGAGGATTCGCATCGTTCGGCAGCTGCTCATCGAAAGCGTGCTGCTGTCGCTGGCGGGAGCCGCCGCCGGGCTGCTCCTCGCGCCCGTGGCGATGCGCGTCCTGCTGGCCGCGGCGCCGGCAGTCGTCGCGGACGCTGGTGGCAGCACGCTCGACCGCGTGGTCCTTTCGTTCAGCATCGCGATCGCGCTGCTCGCGGGCGTCGGGTTCGGCGTCGCGCCGGCGCTTCAGGTGGCACGCACGAATCTCGAAGGCACGCTCCGCGAAGCCGGCCGCGCCGGCACCGGCAGCCGGCGTCAAACTCGGGCGCGCAACACGCTCGTCGTCTGCCAGGTGGCGCTCGCGCTGGTGCTGCTCGTCGGTGCGGGTCTGCTGCTTCGCAGCTTCGAGCGTCTTCGCGCGGTGGCGGTCGGGGTCGAATCCGCACGGGTCTTGACGTTCACTGTCAATCTGCCGGCGGGACGCTATGCCGATCCGGAGCGCCGCGCGGCATTCCACCGCGACTTTCACGCGCGCCTCGAATCGATTCCGGGCGTCCGCGCAGCCGCGGCGATTTCACGTCTGCCGGTCACGGGCACCTATCACAGCTGGGGCGCGAAGCGCACCGATGCACTCCAATCGCCTTTCACCCCGGCACAGCAACGCGTGGTCGAAGGGCGCTATTTCGACGCGCTCGGGGTTCAACTAGTGCGCGGCCGGACGTTTGGCCCCGAGGACGATCGGCGCGCGCCGAGGCGCGTGGTCGTCAGCGCGGAGCTCGCGCGGCAGATGTTCCCGAACGACGACCCGATCGGGATGCGGATCCGCGTCGCCGGCGCCGACGTGGAGATCATCGGCGTAGCCGGCGACGTCGCGCTCGATCGGCGCGCCGCACCGCGGCCGTACGTGTATCACGCGCATTCCCAGTTTGCGTCCGATCGCAACTGGGCGCTGACGCAGGTAGTGGCCATGAGCGACGACCGCCCCACGCTGCTCGCCGAGGCGCGGCGCGAGCTCGCCCGGATCGATCCGGCGCTGGTACTGCACGAGCCGCGCACGCTCGACGCCGTGATCGGTAACGGCATCGCGCGCGAGCGGTTCTCGTTGCTGCTGGTGGCGAGCTTCGCGCTGTTGGCGATCGCCCTCGCCGCCATCGGCCTCTACGGGGTGCTGACCTACTCCGTCAATCGGCGCGCGCGCGAAATGAGCATTCGTCTGGCGCTCGGTGCGCCAACGCGAACCGTACTGTCGATGATTGTGCGCGACGGCGCGCGGCTCGCCGCGTTCGGCATCGTGATTGGACTCGCGATCGCGGTCGGTGCCACTCGATCGCTGCAATGGCTGTTGTTCGGCGTGAGCGCGACCGAACCTCTGGTCTTTGCCGCGGCCGCCGGAATACTGAGCGGTGTCGCCTTGGTCGCGAGCTGGATTCCAGCGCGGACGGCGACCAGGACCGACCCGGTGCAGGCGATGAGAGAGTAAGGCCGGCGTCGACGAAGTGCCGCCTATTGCGCTCCGCGCAGGGCGTCAAGCGGATTGACGCGCGACGCGCGGAAGGTCGGCAACACGCTCGCCAGCAGAGCCACGACGAGGATCACAACCGCAACCGCTGCGTAAACGCGCGGGTCGCGCCCGCTGATTCCGAAGAGTTGCGCTGAGAGCAGGCGGCTGACGCCCAGCGCGGCCAGGGCGCCGCAGACAATGCCCATCACGGTCACGCTCAGGCACTGCCCGAGAACCAGCCGCATCAAGTCGCGCGGGCGCGCGCCAATCGCCGCGCGGACGCCGAGTTCCTGCCGCCGCAAGGCCACCGAGTAGCTGATGAGCCCGTAGAGACCGATCGTCGCCAGCGCGAGCGCCGACACAGCGAACGCGCTCAGCACGCTGCCGGTCAGTTGCTGCGGGCGCGCGCCGGCCGCAACCACCTCGTCCGCCGACCGAACGTCGATGACGGGCAGCGCGGCATCGAGCTCCGCCACCGACGCGCGAATCAATTTCGCGGCCTCGATCATGGGACGCGACGTTCGTGCGATGACGCGCATGTCGAAGTGAGGCCGTTGCGCTCCGGAGATATAGATCGCCGCTTTGGGCTGCGCGGCGAGACCGCCCTCACGCACGTCCGCAACAACGCCGACGATGGTCTGCAGGCCGTCGATGCCCCACCCGAACTCAACGTTCTGCCCGATCGGATCGCCTTCGAGCCACAAGCGCGCAAACGTCTCGTTCACCACCACCACCGGCTGACTGCCCCGGATGTCGGACAGCTGCAGGAACCGGCCGCGGACGAGTGTCGCCTTCAGGACGTCGAAGTAGTTCGGCGAGACAATGCGTTTCTCGACGTCGGTGGCGGCGTCGGGCAGTCTCGGATTCGTGAGCCGGACACCTCCGGACGTGCCGCCTTGAATGGGCAGATCGCTGGCGAGGGTCACAGCCCCCGGTCCGAAGTCGCCTGCCAGGCGTCCGGTAAGGCGGTCGAAGAACGCCGTTTGGGTTGCCTCCGCGGCATAGCGTGGCGGAGGCAGAAACACGCGCGCGGTGATCAGGCGGTTGGGATCGAAACCCTTCGGGACGTTCACCAGGCGCAGGTAACTTTCGGCGAGCAGCGCCGCCGAGACGAGTAACACGAACGACAACCCGATCTCGCCCACCATCAATGTCCGTCTGACCTTGTCGCGCGCCGCGTGCTCGACCGAGCCGCGCGCGCCGCTCAACCCGGCGACCACGTCACGGCGCGAGGCCCGTAGCGCCGGTATCACCCCAAAAAGGAAACCCGAAACCAGAGTCAGTCCACACGCCACGGCGAGCACGCGTCCGTCGATCGCCGCGCTGGCCAGGCGCGGAATGGTCCCCACCAGCACGCTCTTGGCGAACGTCACGATGGCTTGCGCGAGACCGATGCCGACCAGACCTCCCACCGCCGCGCGGGTCACGCTCTCGATCATCACCAGCGACACGAGGCGTCCGCGGTCGGCGCCGAGCGCGGTCCGGACCGCGTACTCACGTCCGCGCGACGCGGATCGCGCCAGCAGCAGGTTGGCAACGTTCCCGCACGCGATCAGGAGCAGCAGCGACACCGCCGCAAGCAGCAACGCGAGCGGCGCGGTGAGGTCGCCGACGAGGACCGTGGCGAGCGGACGCAGACGCACACCGTGCGTCGTCGATCGATCCTGCTTGATCGTTTCGGCGATGGCGTCCACGCGACCGGCGGCCTGGGCGACCGTGACGCCGGGCCGGAGCCGCGCGATGGCGTCGAGCTGATGAGCCCCGCGCGGCGTGGTCTGCGGGTCTCGCTGCAACGGCTGCCAGAAATCTGCCGGCTTGCCGCGGGCCATGAAGAATGGCGAAGGCGGGATCGCGGACGCCGTGGAGGGATAGACACCGATGACCTGGTACGGCACGTCGGTCATGGTGATGGCCCGGCCGATGATCCCGGGATCGGCGCCGAAATGACTCCGCCAGATGTGTTCGCTCAGGATCACGACGTGCGGGCCCCCGGGCAGTTCATCCGCAGCCACAAGTCCCCGGCCCAGGATCGGTTGCAGGCCGAGCAGTCCCGGCACTTCGCGACTCACCTGGACACCGAGCAGCAGCTCCGCCGTACCGGCGCCGCTGAGCGCCTCACCGGTCGCGCCGAACGCGCCCACCGACTCGAAGACGTCGCCGCCGCGCTCGCGCCAGTCGATGAACTCCGGATACGAGAGCACGGCAGCATCGCGTCCGCGATTGGTATCGAACAACTTCACGAGCGACGCCTGAGCCGGATACGGCAGCGGCCGCACGATCACGGAATCGACGACGCTGAAGATAGCGGTGGCCGCGCCGACGCCAAGCGCGATCGTCAGGGTCACGACCGCCGAGAAGCCGGGAGCCTGCCGGGTGGCCCGAAGCGCATACCGGAAATCCTGAAGCAGCTGCATGGTCTTGTTGGACGAAGCGGCGGGTGAACGGTTGGCTGAGATGAGGCGTATACTTCGGCCGCGGACTGACCTCATCGGCGAAGGAGAGACCCATGCGTTCGAAGCGACCTGATCGACGGGGATTCCTGAAAAGCGGCGCCGCGTTAGCCGGTGGCTTGACGTTCGGGGCAACGGCGCCGGCGAGCGCCCAAACACCTGCGAGCGGCCAGGCCCACCACTCGCCGCCAATGATCAAGGAGGGCAAGGACGAGATCGCCTACGGCGATCGCTCGAAGCACGTCACGTCCGTGCGCATCGCCCACGGCGGCAGGCCGTCGCCCGATCAGTGGGGCCTCACGTTCCATATCGCGGCTCCGCTGCAGGATTCGGTTGGCGTGATTACGCCATCATCACTCCACTACATCGGCACGACCCGCGGCTCGTTTCTCCCCGACATCGATCCCCGGGAACATCGTCTGATGATTCACGGCCTGGTGGACCGTCCGCTGACGTTCACCATGGACGAGTTGAAGCGCCTGCCGTCGGTGACGCGCATTCATTTCATCGAGTGCGCGGGAAACCGGTCGTCGCGCCGGGCGAAGAACGTTCAGGAAACGCACGGCATGACGAGCTGCGCCGAATGGACCGGTGTGCTGCTCTCGACGCTGCTGAGGGAATGCGGTCTCAAGAGCGGAGCAACCTGGTTCGTCGCCGAAGGTTCCGAGGAAGTGAAGGGCGCGTCGAGCATGCCCATCGCCAAGGCGATGGACGACTGCATCATCGCCTACGGCATGAACGGCGAAGCGGTGCGGCCGCAGCAGGGATTTCCGCTCCGGCTGATGGTTCCCGGCTTCGAAGGCATCTTTCACACCAAGTGGCTGCGACGCATCAAGATCGTGGACCGCTACTACATGAACTACAACGACTACGGCCATCTCGATCGCGATCCGAAAGTGGCGGCGCTGGATTACCAGATCGGTCCCAAGTCGGTGATCACCTTCCCGTCCGGCGGACAACAGCTGCCCGGCAGGGGTTTCTACGAGATCAGCGGGCTGGCGTGGTCCGGCGGCGGCGCGATCAAGTTGGTGGAAGTGTCCACCGACGGCGGCAAGCGTTGGAACAAAGCCGAGATCAAGGGAACCGCGCAGCGCATGGCGCACGCGCGGTTTGGATACATGTGGAACTGGGACGGACAGCCTACCGAACTGCTGTCGCGCTGCACCGACGAGATCGGCCAGGTCCAACCATCGCGAGCCCAGATCGCCAAGTACTGGAACCGGCCGTTCGACGCCACATTCAGCGTGCCGGGTCTGGACAACAGCATTCAGCCGTGGCGGATCGCCAGCGACGGGAGCGTCACCAATGGCTTTGCTTAAGGTGCTCGCGTTCGCGGTGCTGATGGGCGCCACAGTGGCGGCGCAGTCGCAGACCTACGGTGTGGGACGCACGCCGACCGCAGAGGAAATCCGCGCCTGGGATATCTCGATCGGTCCCAGTGGAGAAGAGCTTCCGCCCGGGCGCGGAACCGTGCGAGAGGGCGCGCAGCTCTATCTCACGAAAGGGTGCGCAGGCTGCCACGGTGCGTCAGGACTCGAGGGCAAGGCGCCGATCTTGAAGAGCAAGAACGGCGCGAATCCCGACGTCTGGGCGCGAGGGCGAATTCTGCCGATCCGCGCGCCGTTCGCGACCACGGTGTGGGATTACATCAATCGGGGAATGCCGCTCGGTCGAGAGGGGACGCTCACCGCCGATGAGGTCTACGCCATCACCGCGTACTTGCTCTTCATCAACGACGTCATTCGCGAGGACGAGGTTCTCGACGCCAAAACTCTTCCGCACGTGAAGATGCCCATCGGGAACAACTACGCTTCCCTGCCGGACTGGAAGCCGAGGACGCCGAGGCTCAAGGGTTACCCTCACTGATTCTCTGGCCCCGCTTCCGGCGGGGCGGCCTCTTCTGTTGCCCCGCCTTCGCGGGGGCTGCCTCCGGCGGCACCCGCCGCCACGTGAAATGGTTTTGACCCTCGACCATTAGGTGACAGGAGCAGGTAGCGCCCGGCTTCAGCCGGGCTCTCTCCGAGGGAGGCATCATGAGGCAGAGATACATGACTCGCAGGGGCAAACGCGCGGCGGGGCTCGTGTGTATTGCCGCGCTGCTCGCGCCGACGATCGCGTTGGCGGGCGTTTCGCCTGAGCCGTTCAGGACAGGTCTCTTCGGCGTCGCAGCCGGGCAAGCGATCCGCGTGAGCGTGCTGAACGCCGGGACCGTCAGCGGCATCGCCCCCTGCGTCACGCCCGATCTGGCCGGCTTCGTGGTGACGATCGCGGGCGCGTCGGGACGCGTGCTGTTCGAATCTCCGCAACGGGCACTCCCGGCAGGCATTGGCGCGTTCACGGATTTCGTGCCGCCACTCGAGGACGCTGCTACTGGTGCGCGCGTGCCTGGTGACGGCGTACTCGCGCGCGGCCGCCGCGTTCAGCTGCACGCGGCCGTCGCCGTCGAGCTGACGCCGGTCCACGACGATCGATGCACCGCGCAAGAGGCCCGGCGGCAGGCGCGGCGCCTGCTGCGGGGTGTGCATCTGACCCTCGAGGTCTTCGACCTCGCCTCCGGCCGGACCGCGTTCACGCTGCCCTTCTCAGAGGTGTCGTGCAATCCGCAGCCGGAGCCGCCGGAACCGATCGCCGTCCCCTGAGGAGCGAGGACTCGAGATGAACGGCGCCGCTTACTCGACGGCTTCGATCCGTGCGCGGTGCCCTGGCGTCCTGCTGAGCGGTGAGTCGCACGTGATCATCGTCGCGTCAAGCGCTTCGGCCAGCGCCACGTAGATCGCGTCGTGGGCCGAGACGTTCTCGCGAAGTTGCCATGCGCGAGTCAAGAGGTTGCATCGCCGCGTCGCGTTGAAGACCCCGTCTGGCCGGCGTTCGCGGCCCGGACCTTCAGCTGGCGATCCGGCGCGTCAGGCACGTTCCGGATCTGGACCATTCGAGGCATGCTATAGATCGCCCCGAAATGGACGAGACGATTCCGCTGCTCATCGCCGTCGCCGGGCTGATCATCAGCTTCTGGGAGGCCTCCAGCACCAGGCGCCAGGTGGAGCAGGGCCAGGGCCGGGCGTTCGAAATCGAGATGTGGGCCGACTGGGCAAAGTTCCTTCGCAGTGAACTGGAGAAGGAAAAGAAGCGCGCCGACGAGTGCGAGAGAGCCCGAGGGTCGCCGGAACTGACTCGCGTTCGCATTGCCAGCTGGGAAGAGATGACCAAGCTGGTCGAAAGGAAACGCGCAGCGAAGGAAGGCGGCTTCAGAGCTCTGGCAGTTCCGGCGCTGCCAATCAGCGTGATCGTGTGGACTATCCTCGCCTTGTGGTTTGCCGGTCGGTCGGCGGATTTCTTCTGACCGGCCGGCCCGCTACGATTTCAGTTGGCGGGCAATGAAGGCCTTGACCATCGCGCGTGCCTTGTCGGTCTGCGGCCCGGGCTGCGCGACCCATTGGTGATCGCTGCCTTCAAATACGTGATAGTCGACAACCGCGCCTGCGGCCCGGTAGGTTGAGGCAAACCTTTCCTGCATCGCGGGCAGGACGTTGTCGTCGAGCTCACCCTGCATGATGAGCAGCGGCACGAGACTCACCTTCTCCTTACGCTCCAGGATTTCCTGCGGGTTGCTTTCGTGAATCGTCTCCCACGGCTTGAAGTAGGTGTGGTGGTTCTGCATCATCTCGGCACGTTTGTGCTTCTCGGCATTCTTGAACCGCGCGAACGGATCGCTGATCGGCGATCGCATCGCGACGTAGGCCACGGTGGCGTCGATGTGTGGCGCCTCGGGAAGCGGAATCGCGTTGTAGCGCGGATCGCGCGGACGCATCGCCAGCAACTCCGCCACGTGTCCGCCGCTCGAGCTGGCATAGATGCCCAGCTTCGACGCGTCGCCGTTCCACGACGCGGCTTTCCACTTGAGCCAGCGAACGCCATAGTTGGCGTCCTGCACGGAAGCCGGATACGGCGCTTCCGGGGCCAGCGTCAGATCGATCGCCACCACCAGCAGCCCGCTTTCCGCCAGCCCGCGGTCCATCGGCTCTTCCGCGAACCGATCTTTGGTGTTCCACGCGCCGCCGTGCAGGTCGAGGATCGTGGGAAACGGTCCGGCGCCGTTCGGCCGGTAGACGCGCGCCTTGAGCATGCGCCCGGCTGAATTCCTCCGGACGTCGACCTCGCTGACGGTGATGCCGAATTTCGCACCCGGGTCGTACGCCGGCGGGAGATGAGGAAGCAGCGCGGCTCCGGCGAGGGTCACGAGAAACTGGCGCCGGCCGATGTGATCGTTGACCATCATCACCTCGTCACTGTTGCTGTGATTTCTTGCCGGCCGTCGTTGCCGCGCGCTGCTCCTCGGCGCGATGCCCGCGGAGGATGCCTTCGAGACCGTAGTTCGCCTCATGGCAGGCGTACTCGTAGATCGGTCCATCGCTCGGAATCGCCGGCAGTTCCACCGTCCACGGCCGGGTGAACGTCGTCGGATCGTCGATGGTGACACGATACGTGAGGATGCCGGGCGCGGTGCGGGTAAATCGTTCGACCAGGCGCAGACTCTCTCCCGCGCCGCGATAACTCGTCTTGTTCGTGAAGTTGGTCGTCTCGACGACGAGCGTATCGCCTTCCCACTTGCCGACCGAATCGCCCAGCCACTGACGGATGGTCTGCGGCAGATGCGGGCGGCCGTCGATGGGAATGATGCGCGCGTCGTGAATCATCTCGGCGAGAATCACGACGTGATCGGTGGTCTGAATGATCTCGAAGTTGTTGTTGTAGGGCTGCGGCAGCAACACGTTCGGCAAGCCGCGCGTGATGCAGCGCTCCCACAGGTTGCGGTCCTCGGGATGATCGGCCGGACCGCGCTGCTTGCGCGCCGCGGCGGCGGCGGCGAGCCGCTGCTGCGCCTCGGGCGTGAGCGCGGGGACTCGTCCGTCGGGCGGATCGACGACGAGTGACGTGCGCCGCGTCGGCACCGTGCGGGTGCCGCGGTCCCACCAGAAGTCGTTGTAGGCGCGCGCGAGGTCGGCCTCGGCGGTGCCGTCGCGGCGATCGCGATTCTCGCGCTCGAGCGTCTGGCGCTCGAACGCGGCAGCCTCCTCCCTGGTGAAAAACTCTTTGCCGGCAAGCTCGGCGGGCCGCTCGAAGGGCGTGATCGTGGCGGTGGACCAAGTGCCTTGCAGATCCGGATGGCCCCACGACGTGCGCGGAACACCCTGTGCCAGCGCGGCCACCGGCACGGAAGCGAGCGCGACGGTCAGCGCCAACGGGCTCACGAATCGGACGGCGTGTCGGAACATCGAGTGCTCCTTGGTTGTGGACCACAGCTTATATACAGCCGGCGTCTCGCAACTGCAAGCGCGACTGGTCAGGATTCAGGCGGTCCGTATTGAGTGAAACGAACAACTTCCGAATCTTTTCATCAGATGTTTTGCCTGGCGGCCAGCCGCGAATCCGGGTGTGCGACCCGCGACTGCCGTTTATGATTGGGGCCGATCCTGGATATGTCGCCGGTTCGTGTTGGAGACTCGATTCTCGATCCCGCTGCCGGCACGCTCACCTTACAGGTCGAGCGCAAGCAGCTCGAGCCAAAGGTTCAGGCGGTCCCTGGTAGCTCCAGATCCGGTGGCGCACAGATAGTTGCCGGTAAGCCGAAACCATGAATCTGGCAGCGAACGTTTTCGACGTCTGGGTGTTCCAACGGCGGCCCGATGGCATCGTCTTCCTCTTGCTGCACACCTCTGAGGAAAAGGCGGCACGGCACTTCAACGGCGGCCGGTTCTGGCAGATCCCCAGCGATTGTGTGAACGAGGGCGAGTCGATCGCCGACGCCGTCTGTCGTGTGCTCGGTGGACACGGGCTTCGTCCACAATCCATCTGGGCCGGCGAACACGCCTACCTGATCTACAACCGACGTTTTGCGGAAATGCAGGCGATCGGCGTGTACGCCGCCGAAGTCGAGAACAGAGATGTTCGTCTCGATCCGTCGGCGCACTCGGAATATGAGTGGCTGCCCTTTGAGACGTGCCTCGAGCGAGTCCATTTTCGCGGGCTGAAGGATGGGCTGCGCTCGGTGCAGGAATACATCACCGGCGTGAAGGATCCGGCCAGGGAACTTTGCCTCTATGACGTCACAGCCGGATAGCAGCCAACCCGCCAATCGTCCCTGACATTTTTTCTTGTCGCTTGTCTACAGAAGGATCCGGTAATACAGTTCTGTCGAACGTCGACAGGAACCCCTCATGATCAACGACATTCGGATCGCGCTGCGCAATCTGACGAAGTTGCCCTGGTTCACGCTGGCCTTCGTCCTCACGCTGGGTCTCGGTATCGGCGCCAACACCGCCATCTTCAGCATGATCAACGGCGTGCTGCTGCGGCCGCTGCCCTATCCCGAAGCCGACCGGATCATGCACCTGCGCCAGGCGCAGACAGCCGCCGGCATGGACGACAGCAGCTTCTCGTTTCCCGAGGTCGCTGACTATCGATCGCAGTCAAAGACCATCGATCAGTTCGTCGAGTTCGGCGACTGGACCTTCAACGTGCTCGGCCGCGGCGAGCCGCATCGCGCCACCGGCGGACTGGTGACGGCGAACTTTTTCCCGATGCTCGGCGCGCTGCCGCAGTTGGGACGCACGCTCGTGGCCGCGGACCAGGACAAGGGCGCGCCGCCGGTGGCAGTGCTCACGCACGCCTACTGGCAGCGCGTGTTCGGCTCTGATCCGAACGTCATTGGCCAGACGCTGGACTTGACGGTCAAGAAAGCGCAGATCGTCGGTGTCCTCGCCCCGGGCGCGCACGATGCCACCCAGCGCAAGCAGGATTTCTACGTGAACTACGCGGCCAACGACCACTACATGAGCGCGTCGATGCAGGACGGCCGCACGCATCGCATGACCGACGTGTATGCGCGCCTCGCGCCGGGCGCCACACCCGAACAGGCGCAGGCCGAGCTGCGCCAGATCGCCACGCGACTGCATCAGGCCTACCCCGAGGCCTACCCGGCCGCACGCGGCTTCGACACCGTCGTGACACCGTGGAAAGACGAGCTCACGGTCAGGGCGCGGCCGATGCTGCTGATTCTGCTGGTGACGACCATCGTCGTGCTCGTCATCGCCTGCGCGAACGTCGGCAACCTGACGCTGACGCGCCTGGTGCATCGCGAAACGGAGTTCTCGATTCGCGCCGCCCTCGGCGCGCCGGCCACGGCGCTGCGCCGCCAGCTGCTGGCCGAGAACCTGGTGCTGTCGGTGCTCGGCGGCATCCTCGGGCTCGGACTGGCGGTGGTCGGACTCAATCTCCTCATCTCGTACGCCGGGCGGTTCACCAATCGCACCGGCGAGATCGCCGTTGATGGCTGGGTGCTCGGCTTTACGATGATCGTGGCCATCGCCATCGCGATGTTGTTTGCGTGGGCGCCGCGCCTCACCTTCATCAACGACCCGGCGCGGGCCATGGCGGGCGCCGGACGTTCAGCGGGCACTCCCGGCCGGCGCCGCGCGCAGCGGATTCTCGTGGTGAGCCAGCTGGCCGCGTCGTTCATGTTGCTGATTGGCGCCGGACTGCTGACTCGCACGTTGATGCAGCTCTACGCTGTGGATCCCGGGTTCGATCTGGCCAACGTCCTCAGCCTTCAGGCGCCGGACTTCACCGCACAGAGCCGCGACCGGCGTCTGCAGTTCTCGCAGGACGTGCTCGACAGGGTGAAAGGTCAGGCGGCGGTGCAAAACGCGGCGATGGCCTCGTCGGCGCCGCTGGCCGGCGCCATGACGATGCCGACCGATATCCAGATCGACGGGACCGACGCCGGCGTCGGCGCATCCGCACAAGTGGTGGTGACCCGCGTCGTCAGCAGCGGGTATTTCGAAACAGTTGGCACCGCGCTCGTGGCCGGACGGTCCTTCGCGGCGACCGACAACCAGAAGTCGCCTCCGGTGGCGATCATCAGTCAGGCCATGGCCCGCTACTACTTCAAGGACGAGAACCCGATTGGCCGGCGCGTGGCGTCGCGGATGGGTCCCAACTGGTCGCCCGCGGCGGAGATTGTCGGCGTCGCGGCCGACACGCATGCCGACGGTCTCACCGAGAAGCCGAAGATGACACTGTATCGGCCCGACACGCAGCAGAGTGCGGTGTCGACGCTGCTCGTGCGCACCGCGGGGTCGGTCGACGAGTTGACGCCGCGCGTCGTCGAGACCATTCGCGCGCTCGATCCCAACCGTCCGGTCGATCACGTCCAGACGCTCGAAGAGCTTCGGGATGAAACCATCGCGCCGCAACGGCTCAACGCGACGCTGATCGGATTGTTCGCGATACTCGCGCTGGTGATTGCCATGGTCGGCGTCGCCGGCGTGCTCGCGTTCTCGGTCAGCCAGCGCACGAATGAGCTGGGCATCCGAATGGCACTGGGCGCTGAACCGGGCGGGATCCTGCGCATGATCCTGGGAGAGGGCGCGATGATGGCGGCGATCGGCCTGGTGATTGGCGGCCTCGCCGCCGCGCCGCTGTCGCGCATGTTAAGCGGCCTGCTGTTCGGCGTGGAGCCTGTCGACGTGCCGACGATCGCAGGCGCCGCGTCGTTGCTGCTGGTGGTGGCGATGGCGGCGGCGTGGGTGCCGGCACGCCGCGCGATGACGGTCGATCCGATGACCGCGCTGCGGCGCGAGTGAGCAGCCGCTCCGTGGCACCTCGTCGAGCAGGAATACTGTTCGCGATTGGCGCGAGCGTCTGGTCTGCCGTCTGCACCGCGGGGGATGCGCAGCCAGCCGCCGCCCTGCCCGAGGCACTGCGGATCCATCTGCAGAACGAGCAATTCCAGATCGTGACCTCGGTCAGAGGACTGCCGCTCGGTGTCCGCGATGCACTACAACAGTTATTCGGCAGTCAATCACTGGACATCGCCGAGCCTCATGCCGACTTTCAGTCCACCGGCGTAGCTGTCAATTCGGGATTGCCGATCCGTCGGCTGGTCGCAGCGGGGTGCGCGATCGATCACTGCCTCGTGTACTACGAGCGGGGCGGAGTCCCCCCGACCTGGCACCTCGCGCTGTTCCACTGGACGCCGGACGCCACTCGCTTCGAATGGGGCGGCGCCGCCCCCGGTGGCCTCTCGGCCATTGACAACGTTCGAACCGCAGTCTTGTCGGGAAAGATCAAGGGCGGACAAAGCGTCTGGTAGTCAATAGGCGAGGCGCATGATGCGGCCCTTTTCGCCGGCGCCCCAGCCAATCGTCCGGCGCGGTGCAAACGCGAACGTATGCAGCCCCGACGCTCCGGGCAGCGGCGTCCACGTGCGGCCGTCATCGGTCGAGTGATCGGCGCCCTGTGGACCGACGGCGATCAGGCTCGGAGTCGATGCACCGGGGACGTACGACACCACCGATCGGAATCCTGACAAGCCCTTCACGAGCGTCCACGTCCGTCCGCCGTCGCCCGTGATCGCTGCGTTGTCGACGGCCTCCGCCTCCTTCCGATAATCGCCGCCGACGACGATGCCGTGCTGTGCGTCGCGGAAGGCGATCGAAAAGATGCCCGCGGATGATCCGGTCGCGAGTGGCGTGGTGGCGGCCGACCAGGTGCGTCCGCCGTCGGTTGAGCGCAACACTCTAGACCTCGACGTGCCGATCCACGCGTGATCGCGACCCCACACCGCGACGTTGGTCCCGCTCGCGGCGTATGCCCCTTCATTGTCGAGCGCGGGCGGCAGTCCCTGCGCCGGCACTCGCCGCCACGCCTTGCCACCATCGTCGGTGCGCAGGATCACGAGTTGTCCATCCACTGAGTCGCTGAACGCGAGACCGCGCTCCACGTCCCAGAAGGCCATCGCATCGAAGAAAGCCTTCGGATCGATATTCGTGAATTGCAGCGCCCAAGTCTTCCCGGCGTCCGCCGTCTTGTAAATGCGAGAGCTTTCACCGGAGCCGATGCTCAACACATAGGCGACGTTCTCGTCGATTGCGTCCACGTCGCGGAAATCGAGGCTGGCGGCATCCGGAATAGTCAGGGTCTGCCAGGTCGAGCCGCCGTCACCGGTCCGAACGACCGTTCCGCCGCTGCCGCTGGCCCATGCCACACGATCGCTGACGGCGCTCACCCCGCGCAGCCGGGCGACTAGGCCGCTTCGTTGGTCGGTCCAGACCGGGGCGAGCGCGAGCACCGTGGTGGCGACCACGATCGCGGCAAATATGTGCATGTAGCGCAGTGTATACGGCACCAGCAGCCAGGTAGGTGACCAATACCGGGCTGCACCCGGCTGCACACTGCGACCCACCTAAGCGGGGAATCTCCCGGTCTTTCAGGTGGTGCTAGAATTCCGCTCCCCCGTGTTGTTGCTAAAAACTCCGTCCGATCCGAGTGTCGAGGCCCGACCCTCCGACGCCGACGCACGCGCGCGTTCCAAAGGGTTGATTGTGAAGTTCGGGACGACCACGACGCCGTGGTGGTTGCATGACGTCGCCAATGCGGCGCTCTCCTGCCAGCCCGACTACTGCTTGATTCCGCTGGAGGGTGGCCGGCCGAGCAGTCCGTTTACACTCCAGTTCCTCCGGCTCGCCGCAAAAGCCATCGGAGTGCTTTGGAGGGCACGGAACGATGGGTATCGCTACATCTTCACGATCGAGACCGACTGGCTGACCTTCATCATGGCTGGAGTGCAGACCCTGCTGTGGCTTCGCACGCCCCGGCATGTCGTGCTGCAGTTCGTCATGCGGGAGCGGGTTCCTGGATTCAGATCGGCGCTGAAATACGCCTTCATGCGATGGTGCTTCTCTTCGGTCCACCTCTTCGTGTGCCCGTCCAGGTTCGAGATCGAACGCTACGCGTCAGCCTTTCGCCTCCCCAAGGAGCGGTTTGCGTTTGTCGCCAGCCCGATCAATCGCGCGCTGCTCGAGCGCCAGGCCGCGAGGGAGGACCCGATCGTGCTGTCGGCAGGACGGACGTTTCGCGACTATCCCACGCTGCTCGAGGCGGCTGCCGGTACCGGCCTGAGTCTGACCATCGTGGCAGGCAATGGGAACCTCGGCGACGCGCCAATTCCCGAGAACGTCACCGTCCAGCACGACATTCCCGGCCACGAGCTTACCGATCTGATCGCACGGTGCATGATCGTCGTCGTGACGCTCGAGGAGCGACACATTTCCGCCGGGCAGAGCGTGCTGCTCGAGGCGATGGCGCTGGGTAAGCCCGTCATCGCCACGCGAGTCACCGGCATCGTCGATTATGTCGATGACATGACGACGGGTATCCTCGTGCCGCCTGGCGACAGCGGGCGACTTCGCGAGGCGATGGTGCTGCTTGCCAGCGACCCCACTCTTCGCCGCAGTCTCGGCGACGCGGCCCGCGAGCAGATCCGACGGCGGCACGTCCCGGGACGATTCGCACGCGAAGTGTCCCGGGTCTTGAGCCGCTGCCAATGAGCGCGGCGAGGAAGGCGTGAACGACGCACACCACAACAACGATATCCGTCCCGATCCCGCGTTGCAGGACGTCGACGGATTGCTCCGGCGCTATCGTGCGGAGGGGCACCGGTTCTCGGGCACGGCCGTCGAGTATCGACTTCTCCACCATTTCGAGCGTTACTGGTTTGCGGCCGACACGCTCGGCAACCCGGGTTCGACGCTGCGGGTGATCGACATGGGCTGCGGCAACGGCGTCGGCTTGCGCGAGTTCGCCAGGCGCTCTCCGGCCAGGCTCGAACTGTCGGGCGTGGAACTCGATGCCGATGCCTGCGCGGAGGCGGCCGGATCGCTCGCGGTTCGCACCTTCAACATGGGCATCGAAGAGTACTCGCCCGACAAGCCCTTCGACGCGGTGACCTGCTTCGAGACGATCGGATTCAGCTCGCTCAAATCGGACCGCGGCCTGCTGCAGGTGCTCGATCGCTGCTGCCGCCCGGGCGGCTGGGTCTTCGTGTCGGCGCCGAACTATCAGGGCCGAGCCAAGAAGACATACTTTGAGCGCACGTATTCAACCGACGAGCTGACCGCGCTGGTGCGCTCGTACTTCGGCGACCGCGCGAAGGTGGCGTGTTACGGGCAGTTGTATCCCGCGAACCGCCGCACACCTGAGGATGTCGGCATCCGGCCGCCGGCCACGCTCTCGCTGCCGCCTGATTTTTCGATCGTCTCTGCGCACAAACAATGATTCCCATCTTCAAGCCGGAGTACAACATCGCGAAGATCCTCGCCGAGATGGAGCGCATCTTCGAGCTCGGCTGGACCGGCCTCGGCCGCGAATGCATCGCATTCGAACAGGCCGTCGCGAGCCGCCTGGAATCCGAGTACAGCGTCTTCCTCAATTCCGCCACGGCCGCGCTGCATCTCGCCATCGAGTGCCTCAAGTTGCCGCCCGGGTCGCGGATCGCGGTGCCCGACATCACCTTCATCAGCACCGCGACAGCGGCGTTGTATGCGGGGCACGTACCCGTGCTGCTGCCCGTCGACGACAACATCCAGCTCGACCTCGACGCACTCGAAGCCGTGATGGACCGGGTCGACGCCGTGGTCGTGGTGCACTACTCCGGCAACTGCTGCGACATGGACCGTCTGGTGGCGCTCTGCCGCGAACACAAACGGCCGCTGATCGAGGACTGCGCCCATGCCATGGTGTCGCGCTACAAGGGCCGGCCGCTCGGCACATTCGGAGAGCTTGGCTGCTTTTCGTTTCACTCGGTCAAGAATCTGCCCATCGCCGACGGCGGCATCGTCGTTGGCCACAAGCGTCACGAGGAAGCGTTACGGAGTCTGCGCTGGCTCGGCATCGACAAGCCGACCTACGACCGGATGGGCCGGACCTACAGCTACTCCTATGACGTGACGCGCCTGGGTTACAAGTGTCATGGCAACGATCTCATGGCGGTGGTCGGACTGGCGAACCTGGAATTGCTCGAGGCGCACAACGCGCGGCGCAAGGAGATTCACGATCGCTACGCCGCCGAGCTCGGCTGGCTGCGCACGCCTCGGATCGAGGCGCACACGCAATCCGCACACCATCTGGTGGCTTGCCGCATCGACGACCGGGACGCCTTCATTCACTACATGGCCGAGAACGGGGTCACGGTCGGTGTGCATTACAAACCGATTTCGTCGCTCAGCCTGTACAGCAAGTACGCGACCCCGGCGGTGCGAGATCGAGGCTATCGGCTGTTCCTGCAGCTCGCGACGCTGCCATGCTATCCGTCGCTGAGCACTGAACAGCAAGGGTACATCATCAACCTGATGAACCAGTTTCACGAGGGGCGCCGCGCCGCAACGGCCTAGGCAGCGCGAGGAGACGGAAACGAGGTAGGATTGCACCGTTTCCGGAGGAGGACTTATGCAACGCGGGATCGCGGCAGCGCTCGTGGCGATCGGCATCGCGTCCTCGGGCCTTTCGATCGCGGCACATCACTCCTTCGCCGCTCAGTACGATCGCGAGAAGCCGATCACGCTGAAGGGCGCCATCACCAAACTCGAATGGGCCAACCCGCACATCTACTTCTACATTGACGTCGCCGACAGAGGGGCCACGGTGAATTGGGCGATCGAAGGCGGCGCGCCGAGCACGCTCTATCGAGCCGGATGGCGCAAGGATTCCGCCAAGGTCGGAGACGTCGTCACCATCGACGGCTTCCTGGCCCGCGACGGATCGAAGCTGGTCAACATGCAGAACGCGGTGCTCGCCGACGGCCGTAAGTTGTTCGTGGGCACGCAAACCTATTACACGAAGGGCCGTTGATGGAGGCGTTGCGGCTGTTCGCTCGAGGCGTCGTCGCGACCGCCGTGTTGATGCTGGCGGTTCCGGCTGCCGCGCAACCGCCGGCGCCGCCCGACATGAGCGGGTTCTGGATCAATCAATACACACCCGATCTGTCCGCGGCGCTCGGCAAGCAGCCACCGTTCACCGAATTCGGCGCCGAACGATGGCGCACGGTCGATACCGCGAAAGACCCGACCGGATTCTGCCTGCCGGTCGGACCGTCGCGCGGCTTCACCGCGCCGTTCCCGTTCCTGCTCGTTCAGCACGAGAAGATGATCGCCATCATGTTCGAGTACCAGTCGATCTGGCGGGCGATCTACATGGACGGTCGCACCCATCCCGACGACCTGGCCGACTACCCGTATTTCATGGGGCACTCGCTGGGCCGGTGGGAAGGCGACACGCTGGTCGTCGATACCCAAGGCATCGACGAGCGCAGCTGGCTCGACACGGCCGGCCATGAACACAGCGCCAAGCTCCGGCTGACCGAGCGATTCAGGAAGACCGGGCCCGACACGATCCAGTGGTCCGTGACGTATGACGATCCGGTCTACTTCACGCGGCCGTGGTCGATCGAGCGCACGTTCACGCGCGGCAAGCCGGGCGATCGCGTGCTGCCCTACACGTGCAACGAGAACAACAAAGATGTCGAACACCTGCGGCCGAACCAGCCGAACTTGAAGTACAAGCACGTGCCGGAGCCGCCGGCGGCGAAGAAACCGCCGGGCGAGTATTAGCTACTGTCGGGACGACGACGAGCGCGGCACGGGACGCCACGCCGGCACGCCTTCCTCCCATTGATTGTCGGTCAGCTGCTGAAGGCCAGAGCCGTCTGCGCGCATCACGAACAACTCGCCGTACGGCTGCGGCGCATCCGTGTAGGCACCCTCGTCCTTGAATCCCATCCGGCTGCTCGAAAACACGATGTGCTCGCCGTCGGGCGACCAACCCTGGTGCGCGTCGTTGCCGCGAGTCGAGGTCAGCCGCTTCACGGCGGTGCCGTCCGGCGCAATCGTGTAGATCTCATAGTCGCCGTCGACCACGCGTGAAAACACGATGCGATCGCCGCGCGGCGACCAGATCGGAAAATTGTCGTAGCCGGTGGTGAGCGTGGTGACGGCGCCGCTCGCGATGTCCATGATGCGCAGGCCTTCACCGTCGCGCCCGAACGTCCGGTAGACCATCCGCTTGCCGTCAGGCGCGATCGACGGGAACCCGTTGTTGTTGGCGCCGCTCGTGATCTCGCGGAAGCCGGTGCCGTCGGGATTGACGACGGCGATCTGGGCGCCGCCTTCGATCCGATCGCCAGGTTTCATCAGCCGGTTGACGAACCCGTTGAAAAACGTCTCGAAGGTGCCGACACCGAAATAGATCTTGTCGCCGGCCGGTGACCATTGCGGGCCGAGCACATTTCGCGTGTTGTCCTGGAAGATCGTCTTCGCCGCGTCGGTGCCGGGAGTGACAACTTGAATGCTCGAACCCAGGAAGCCCGGGCCGGCGGGCCGGCCGACCTGGACAAATCGATCGCCGGCGGGATTGAACGCCGGCAACACCGACGTGAAGGCCAGCTCATAGTCCGGGTGCCGGCTGAAACCTTTCAGCCATGACGTCGGTGGCGCGGTCAGGCGGCGATGAAACACGACGCGGCTGCCATCGGGCGACCACGCGGCGACGCGCACGCTGCCGCGCGGTCCGCGTTTACCGCTGGTGTAGTGGATGCCGGGTTCGGAGCCATCCTTGCGCACGTAACCAATGTCGTTGCCTGGGAGAAACGCCGGGCTGATGTTCACGCCGGCCGGGGACGGGAGATCCGTCACAGCGCCGCTGGCGACGTCGATCGAGACGATGGTGCTTGCGTTGCCGGGGAGAGGACTCGGCCGTCGCGTCTCGAGCGTGTGCTCGAGCGGCATGCAATACGCGAGCAAGCGGAGGCCGTCAGCGGAGAATCTCGGGCTGCCGCAAAAGTTGCCGGTTGTCGTGACGCGTCTCAGGCCGGTGCCGTCCGGCCTGACGACATAGATCTCCGTCGGCTGCAGCGCCTCCCATCGCCCGCGCGCCATCTTCATCGTGGTGCCGCGATCGGACGAGAACGCGATCCATCTGCCGTCGGGCGACCACGACGGGCGGAAGTCGCCGCCGATTCCAGTCGCCGGCGTCGTGGTGGTGACGGCTCGTGCGCGTCGCGATCGCAGGTCCATGGTCCAGATGCGCGAGTAGCCGCCGTTGCGCGTCGTGACGAAGGCCAACTGCGTGCCATCGGGCGAGAACGCCGCCTGGTCGTCG
>Ga0187893_10001704_pt1 | contig 51441 bp, 43 predicted proteins | sample MA1701074metaG_FD_139574 | JGI IMG/M metagenome (GOLD analysis project Ga0187893, IMG submission 139574) | White microbial mat communities from a basaltic lava cave in the Kipuka Kanohina Cave System on the Island of Hawaii, USA - MA170107-4 metaG ... | reverse complement strand
GGATCTCGCCGCGCGGCTGCGCGAGGCCGGGCGGCCGATCGAGGTGGTGGTCTACCCGGGCGCCGAGCACGGCTTCGATTTCCGCAGGCTGCCGCCCGGATGGCGCCGGCGCGCCCCCACGCCGGAGCTCGCCGCGCGCGCCGAGCAGGACGTGCTGGCCTTCCTGCGGCGCGTCCTGCGCCTCGAGTAGCCCCGCGTGTCCCGCCCGGAGCGCGCGCCCGCCCGCTCGCGCTGGCCCGCCCGGCTCGCGGGCCTCGCCGCATCGACTGCGCTCGCGGCGAGCGCCGTCCCGCTGCGCGATCCCGGCCCCGGCTACGTCGACGACGCGCTCTGCGCCGGCTGCCACGCCGCCGAGGCAGAGCGCTGGCGCGGCTCGCACCACGACCTCGCGATGCAGGAAGCGACGCCCGCGAGCGTGCTCGGCGACTTCGCGGACGCGCGCGCGACGCACTTCGGCGTCGAGACGCGCTTCCTCCGCCGCGGCGACGGCTTCGCGATCGCGAGCGAGGGCCCCGACGGCCGCGTGCAGCAGTTTCCGGTGCGCTTCAGCTTCGGCGTCTCGCCGCTGCAGCAGTACCTGCTCGAGCTCCCGGGCGGGCGGCTCCAGGCCTTCAGCCTCGCCTGGGATGCGCGCCCGACCTCCGCGGGCGGGTCGCGCTGGTTCCCGCTGTATCCCGACGAGCGCATCGCCGCGGACGACGCGCTGCACTGGAGCGGTCACTACCTCAACTGGAACGCGCAGTGCGCCGAGTGCCACTCGACCGGCCTGCGCAAGCGCTACCAGCGCGCGACCCGCAGCTACGACACGCGCTATGCGACCCTCGACGTCGCGTGCCAGGCCTGCCACGGGCCGGGCGCCGCGCACGTCGAGGCGGCGCGCGCGCGCGGCGCCGCGGGCGCCGCGCAGGCGGGCGGGCCGGGCGGCCTCGCGTTTCCCTTCGGCGCGGCCGCGAGCGCGCGCGTCGAGGTCGACCAGTGCGCGCGCTGCCACTCGCGGCGCCGCGCGATCTCCGCCGAGCCCGATTCCGCGCGCGCCTTTCTCGACGACTACCTGCCCTCGCTGCTCTTGCCGGGCCTCTACCGCGCGGACGGACAGGTCGAGGGCGAGGTCTACGAGTACGGCTCCTTCCTGCAGAGCCGCATGTACGCCGCGGGCGTGCGCTGCAGCGACTGCCACGAGCCGCACTCGCTCGCGCTCGCCGCTCCGGGCAACGCGCTCTGCACGCGCTGCCATTCCGAGCGGCCCGACGCGCGCTTCCCGTCGCTGCGCGCAGCGCGCTACGACGCGCCGGAGCACCACCACCACGCGAGCGGAACGCCCGCCGCGCAGTGCGTGAGCTGCCACATGCCCGAGCAGCGCTTCATGCAGATCGACGGCCGCCGGGACCACTCGCTGCGCGCGCCGCGCCCGGATCTCGGCGCGAAGACGGGCTCGGCCGACGCCTGCGGCGGCTGCCATGCGAAGCGCGGCGCGGACTGGGCCGCGGCGGCCGTCGCGCGCTGGTCGAGCCGCGCGGCGAACGCCGCGCGCGCCGCGAAGCCCCACTACGGCGAAGCGCTCGCCGCGGCCCGCGCGGGTGCCGAGGGCGCACGCGAGGCGCTCGCAGCCCTCGCGCGCGACGCGGGCCAGCCCGGCATCGCGCGCGCGACGGCCGTCTTCGAGCTCGGCCGCTTCGGAGACGGCGCGCGCGACGCGCTGCTCGCGGCCGCGCGCGACGCCGAGCCGCTCGTGCGCGCGGCGGCCGCCGATTCGCTCGGCGCCGCAGCCGACGCCGAGGTCGTCGCGGCGCTCGCGGCGCTGCTCGACGACCCGGTCGGCGCCGTGCGCAGCGAGTCCGCGCGCGCGCTCGCGGCCCTGCCCGAGAGCGCGATCCCCGAGGCCCGGCGCGCGGCCTGGCGCCGCGAGCTCGTCCACTACGAGGACGCGCAGCGCGCGAACGCCGATACCCCGGGCGCGGCGTCGGCGCTCGCGCAGCTCGCGCTCCAGCGCGGCGACCCGGAGAGCGCGCTCGACTGGTACCGCTCCGCGCTGCGCAGCGACGCGCGCTACGTGCCCGCGATCCAGGGCGCAGCGACCCTGCTCTCGCAAGAGCGCCGCGCCGACGACGCGGAGCGCGCGCTGCGCGAGGGGCTGCGGCTCCTGCCCGAAGAGGGCAGCCTGCACTCCTCGCTCGGCCTCCTGCTCGCGGAGCGCGGCGCGCTCGCGGAGGCCGAGGCCGCGCTCGCGCGCGCCGAGGCGCTGCTGCCGCGCGACGCGCGCGTCGCCTACAACCGCGGCCTCGCGCTGCAGCAGCTCGGCCGCCCGGGCGACGCGCTCGCGGCGCTCGGGAGAGCCCGCGCGCTCGAGCCGCGCAACCCGGACTTCCTCTACGCGCTGGTCTCCTTCCACGCGTCGCGCGGCGAGCTCGCCGAGGCGCTGCCCCACGCCGAGGAGCTCGAGGCCGCCCTGCGCGCGGGTCCGCCCGCGGACGCGGCGCGCGCGCGCGCGCTGCTCGAGCGGATCCGCGGCGAGCTCGCGCGCGGCGCTCCGGATCCGCCGCGGCGGGGGCCTTGAGCTCGGCGCGCGAAAGGGCGTAGGCTGCGAGAGCCCCGCCGCCGGATCGAGAGGAGCCAGCATGTCCGATCGGATCGAGCCCTACCGGATCGAGGCCAGCGACGCCGCGCTCGACGACCTGCGCCGCCGCCTGCGCGCGACGCGCTGGCCCGAGCGCGAGACCGTCGACGACTGGTCGCAGGGCATCCCGCTCGGCTACGTGCAGGACCTCTGCGCCTACTGGGCCGAGAAGTACGACTGGCGGGCGCGCGAGGCGCGGCTCAACCGCTTCGCGCAGTTCCGGACCGAGCTCGACGGGCTCGGGATCCACTTCATCCACGTGCGCTCGAAGCACCCGGAGGCCGTGCCGCTCGTGATCACGCACGGCTGGCCCGGCTCGGTCGTCGAGTTCCACAAGGTGATCGAGCCGCTCACGGACCCGACCGCCTTCGGCGGCAGCGCGAGCGACGCCTTTCACGTCGTCTGCCCCTCGCTGCCCGGCTACGGCTTCTCGGACAAGCCCGCGCGCAGCGGCTGGACGACCTCGAAGATCGCCGACGCATGGTCGACCTTGATGCTGCGCCTGGGCTATCCGAGCTATTTCGCGCAGGGCGGAGACTGGGGCGCGATGGTCACGACGCAGATCGGGATCCAGGACCGCGCGCACTGCGCGGGCATCCACCTCAACATGCCGATCGCGACCCCCGACCCGGCGACGATGAACGAGCTCAGCGAGCGCGAGAAGTCCGCGCTGGCCGCGATGCAGCACTACGGCGACTGGGACTCCGGCTATTCGAAGCAGCAGAGCACGCGCCCGCAGACGCTCGGCTACGGCCTCGTCGATTCGCCGGCGGGCCAGGCCGCGTGGATCGTCGAGAAGTTCTGGTCCTGGATGGACTGCGACGGCCACCCCGAGAACACGCTCACGCGCGACGAGCTGCTCGACAACGTGATGCTCTACTGGCTCCCGGCCACGGGCGCGTCCTCGGCGCGGCTCTACTGGGAGAGCTTCCGCGGCAGCCTCGTGGACGAGGTGCGGATCCCGACCGGCGTGAGCAGCTTCCCGAAGGAGATCTTCCGGCCGTCGCGGCGCTGGGCCGAGAAGCGCTTCCTCGACATCCGCTACTGGAACGAGCTCGACAAGGGCGGCCACTTCGCGGCCTTCGAGCAGCCCGACACCTTCGTGCGCGAGATCCGCGACTGCTTCCGGAGGCTGCGCTAGGCAGCGCCCGGTCGTCGAGACGGAGAGCCCGAAGCCGATGGACCTCGACCCGATCCCGCAGACCGTCGTCGAAGATCCGCATCCCGTCTACCGCGAGCTGCGCGAATCGCATCCGGTCCACTACGTCCCCTCGCGCGATCTCTGGGTGCTCTCGCGCTACGACGACGTGCTCGCGGCGATCCGCGACCCCCACACCTGGTCGTCCGCGCGGGGCGTCGTGCCGAGCGGCTTCGTGCCCGAGCTCAGGACCGTGATCGTGCTCGACCCGCCCGCCCACACCCAGATGCGCAAGGCCGTGATGCGGGCCTTCACGCCGCGCCGCGTGCAGGCCCTCGCGCCGCGCATCCGGGGCTTCGCGCGCGACCTGCTCGCCGCGCTGCCCGCGCCCGGCGACGGCGGCGTGGTCGACGTCTTCGACGGCTTCACGGACCCGCTGCCGATCTACGTGATCGCCGAGCTGCTCGGGATCGACGCGGCCGAGCGCCCGCTCTTCAAGCGCTGCGGCGACGCGATCGTGTACTCGAGCGACGCCGACCCGGAGACGCTCGTCGCGGCCCAGCGCGAGCTCACCGACTACCTCGCGCGCGTGTTCGCGGAGCGCCGCCGCCGGCCGAGCGACGACCTGATCAGCCTGCTGCTCAGCGAGTCGCCGGAGGGGCGCGCGCTCTCCGAGGACGAGCTGCTGGGGCTCTGCTTCCTGCTGCTCGTCGCGGGAACCGAGACCACGACGAGCGCGCTCGGCAATGCGCTGCTCCTGCTCGAGCGGCAGCGCGACGCGCGCCGGCGCCTCGTCGCGGACCCCTCGCTGCTCGCGAGCGCGGTCGAGGAGATCCTGCGCTACGACGCGCCGGTGCAGGGGCTCTCGCGCGTCGCGACGCGCGACGTCGCGCTCCACGACCGCAAGATTCCCGCCGGCGCCCGGGTTCACATGCTCTTCGCGGCCGCGAACCGGGACCCCCGCGTGTTCCCCGACCCCGATCGCTTCGACCTCGCGCGCGCGCCCAACAACCACCTCGCCTTCGGCTTCGGCATCCACTTCTGCCTCGGCGCGAGTCTCGCGCGCATGGAGCTGCGCGTGGGCCTCGAGGAGTTCCTCGCGCGCGCGCCGCACTACGAGCTCCTGACCGAGCGCCTCGTGCGCCTGCCCTCCGACACCAACCGCGGCTTCGGGGCGCTGCCCGTGCGGCTCGGCGGCTGAAGCGCCGCGCCCGGGCCGCGCACTCGGATACAGTTCGCCCATGGCGAAAGCCGACACGACCTTCCTCCAGAGCGTCAACCACATGCTCGATCGCGCGCTCGCGACGCTCGAGCTCCCGCCGGGCCTGCCCGAGCAGATCCGGGCCTGCAACTCGGTCTACAAGGTGCAGTTCCCGGTCGAGCTGAACGGCGGCTACCGCGTCTTCACCGGCTACCGCGCGGTGCACAGCGAGCACCGCCTGCCCGTCAAGGGCGGCATCCGCTATGCGCCGGTCGTCGACGAGGACGAGGTCGAGGCTCTCGCCGCGCTGATGTCCTTCAAGTGCGCGCTCGTGGACGTGCCCTTCGGCGGCTCGAAGGGCGGCCTCGTGATCGATCCGCGCGAGTTCGAGGAGGAGCAGCTCGAGGCGATCACGCGGCGCTTCACGCGCGAGCTCGCGCGCAAGGGCTACATCGGGCCGAGCATCAACGTGCCCGCGCCGGACATGGGCACGGGAACGCGCGAGATGGCGTGGATCGCGGACACCTACCGCTCGCTCTACCCGAACGATCTGAACGCGATGGCCTGCGTGACCGGCAAGCCCCTCAACCAGGGCGGCATCGCGGGCCGGGTCGAGGCCACCGGTCGCGGCGTGCAGTACGTGCTGCGCGAGTTCTTCCGGCACCCCGAGGACGTGAAGCGCGCGCGCCTCGAAGGCGGCCTCGAGGGCAAGCGCGTGATCATCCAGGGCCTCGGCAACGTCGGCTACCACGCGGCCAAGTTCCTCCAGGAGGAGGACGGCGCGATCATCACGGCGATCATCGAGCGCGACGGCGCGCTCGTCGACGAGCAGGGGATCCCGGTCGAGGACGTGGCGCTCCACCTGCGCAAGACCGGCGGCCTCGAGCACTTCGGCGGGATCCGCTTCGAGCGCGAGGGCGCGCGCCTGCTCGAGGCGGAGTGCGACATCCTGATCCCCGCGGCGCTCGAGCGCCAGATCACGAGCGAGAACGCCGCGCGGGTCCAGGCGCCGCTCGTCGTCGAGGCCGCCAACGGCCCGGTCAGCTTCGAGGCCGACGAGGAGCTGATGCGCCGCGGCACGGTCGTGCTGCCCGACGTGCTGATGAACGCGGGCGGCGTCACCGTCTCGTATCTCGAGTGGGTCAAGAACGTGACGCACATCCGCTTCGGCCGCCTCGACCGGCGCATCGAGGAGGCGCGCGGCGAGCAGGTGCTGCGCGTGTTCCGCGAGATGCTCGGCCGCGAGGTGCCGGAGCATCTCGCGGCACCGCTGCGCCACGGCGCGGGCGAGATCGACCTCGTGCGCTCCGGACTCGACGACACCATGCGCGGCGCGTACGCACAGATCCGCGAAGTCATGCACTCGCGGCGCAACGTCTCCGACCTGCGAACCGCGGCCTTCGTCGTCGCGATCGAGAAGATCGCCGCCGTCTACCTCGAGATGGGTCTCGAGTGAAGCCGCGCGCAGGCGCAGCGGGGAGCGCATGAAGGCCGCCGAGCTGCTCGTGCGCTGTCTCGAGAACGAGGGCGTCGAGCTGATCTTCGGGATCCCGGGCGAGGAGAACCTCGACGTGATGGACGCACTGCTCGGCGCGAAGATCCGCTTCGTCACGACGCGGCACGAGCAGGGCGCCGCGTTCATGGCCGACGTGTACGGGCGCCTCACCGGGCGCGCGGGCGTATGCCTCGCGACGCTCGGTCCGGGCGCCTGCAACCTCGTCACGGGCGTCGCCGACGCGAACATGGACCGCGCGCCGCTCGTCGCGATCGCGGGCCAGGCGGCGACCACGCGCATGCACAAGGAGAGCCACCAGCACCTCGACCTCGTGAACCTGTTCGAGCCGATCACGAAGTACGCGGCCCAGATCCGCGAGCCGGAGATCGTGCCCGAGGTGCTGCGCAAGGCCTTCAAGCAGGCCGAGACCGAGAAGCCCGGCGCCTGCTTCGTGGAGCTGCCCGAGAACATCGCGGCCGCGCCGGTCGAGGCGAAGGCGCCGCTCAAGGTGCAGGCCGCGACGCCGCCCTACCCGCCGCCCGCGAAGCTGCGCCAGGTGGCGCAGCTGATCTCGAGCGCGCGCGCGCCGATCCTGATGGCGGGCAACGGCGTGATCCGGGCGAGCGCGTCGGCCGAGCTGCGCGCCTTCGCCGAGCGCCTCCACATTCCCGTCACGACGACCTTCATGGCCAAGGGCGCGTTCCCCGCCTCGCACCCGCTCGCGCTCGGCACGGTGGGACTCCAGGCCCGCGACTACGCGGACTGCGGCTTCGCGAGCGCGGACCTGATCCTCTGCGTCGGCTACGACATGGTCGAGTACCCGCCGCGGCTCTGGCACCCCGACCGCGACCGCCGGATCGTGCACATCGACGCTTCGCCCGCGGAGGTCGACGAGCACTACCTGCTCGAGGCCGGCGTGATCGGCGACATCGGAGAATCGCTCGCGGCGCTCGCCGAGCTCGCGAGCCCGCGCGACGCGACGCCCGTGACCCGCCTGCGCGAGCAGATCGTGCGGGAGCTCGAGGCCGGCAGCGAGGACCCGGGCTTCCCGCTCAAGCCGCAGCGCATCGTGGCCGACCTGCGCCAGGTGCTCGGTGACGAGGACATCGCGATCAGCGACGTCGGCGCGCACAAGATGTGGATGGCGCGCATGTACGAGGCCGAGGTCCCGAACACCTGCCTGATCTCGAACGGCTTCGCCGCGATGGGCATCGCGGTGCCGGGCGCGATCGCGGCCAAGCTCGTGCACCCCGGGCGCAAGGTGGTGGCCGTCACCGGCGACGCGGGCTTCCTGATGAACTCGCAGGAGCTCGAGACCGCGCTGCGCGTCGGCGCGGCCTTCGTGGTGCTGATCTGGAACGACTCCCGCTACGGACTGATCGAGTGGCACCAGCTGCGCGAGTTCGGGCGCACGAGCCACGTCGACTTCGGCAACCCCGACTTCGTGAAGTACGCCGAGAGCTTCGGCGCGAAGGGCTACCGGGTCGAGAGCGCGGCCGACCTCGTGCCGGCGCTGCGCCAGGCCCTCGCCGACGACCGCGTGGCCGTCGTGGACTGCCCGGTCGACTACTCGGAGAACATGAAGCTCACGCAGCAGCTCGGGCGCCTGCAGGTCCGCATCTGAGCGCGCCACGGCGCGCCGAGGAGTCTCCCACGTCGATGCAGCGCACCCCGCTCCTGCTCTCGCGCCTCGTGGATCGCGGCGCGCGCGTCGCGCCCGACGAGCAGGTCGTCACGCTCTACCCGGGCGGCCTGCAGCGGCAGACGCTCGCGCAGACGCGCGCGCGCGCGGCGCAGCTCGCGCACGCGCTCGCGGCCGACGGGATCGGCTTCGGCGACCGCGTCGCGAGCCTGCTCTGGAACAACCAGCGCCACCTCGAGCTCTACCAGGCGGTCCCCTGCATGGGGGCCGTGCTGCACACGCTGAACCTGCGCCTCGCGGCCGGCGAGCTCGCGTACATCATCGGACACGCGTCCGACCGTGCGATCGTCGTCGACCAGAGCGTGCTGCCCCTGCTCGAGTCCCTCGCGGGAAGGATCCCGAGCGTCCGGCGCGTGATCGTCGCGGCGGAGCCGGGCGCCGGGCCCTGGCGCTCGTCGCTGCCGGGCGCGGTCGATTACGAGGAGTTCATCGCGGGTCACCCGAGCGAGATCGAGTGGCCCGAGTTCGACGAGAACGCCGGCGCGGCGCTCTGCTACACGAGCGGCACGACCGGCGATCCGAAGGGCGTGCTCTACACGCACCGCTCCACCTACCTGCACACGCAGGCGATGTGCCTGACGGACTCGATGGGGCTCTCGGCGCAGGACTGCCTGCTGCAGATCGTGCCGATGTTCCACGCGATGGGCTGGGGCGCGCCCTTCGGCCTGCTCATGCTCGGCGCCAAGGTCGTGATGCCGCACCGCTTCCTGGACGCTGCGAGCCTCGTCGAGCTGATCTGCGGCGAGGAGGTCACGATCTCCCTCGGAGTGCCGACGATCTGGCAGGGCGTGAGGGGTTTCCTCGAAGAGCACCCCGAGCGCGGCCTCGGCGCGCTCACGCGCATGACCTGCGGCGGCTCGGCTCCGCCGCCGAGCCTGATCGAGTGGTACTGGGAGCGGCATCGCGTCGAGATGATCCAGGGCTGGGGCATGACCGAGACGAACCCGCTCGTGACGCTCTCGCGCCGCGTCGCGAAGCGCGCGCAGCGAAACGCGCCGGACGCGGAGCTGCTCGCGAACCAGGCGAAGGCCGGCCAGGTCGTCCCCGGCATCGAGGTCGAGGTCCTCGACGAGGATTGGAACCCGCTGCCGCACGACGGGCGCTCGGTCGGCGAGATCGTCGTGCGCGGGCCCTGGATCTGCGCCGGGTACTACGAGAACCCCCAGCCGGAGAAGTTCCACGAGGGCTGGCTCGTCACGGGCGACGTCGGCACGATCGATCCCGGGGAGTACCTCGTCATCACCGACCGCTCGAAGGACCTGATCAAGTCCGGCGGCGAGTGGATCAGCTCGGTCGACCTCGAGAACCACATCTGCGCGCTCGCCGGCATCGCGCAGGCCGCCGTGATCGGCGCGCCGCACCCGAAGTGGGACGAGCGCCCGGTCGCGATCGCCGTGCGCAGGCCGGGCAGCGCGGTCACGCAGGAGCAGGTGATCGCGCACTGCGCGGCCCGCTTCGCGAAGTGGCAGCTCCCCGACGAGGTGCTGTTCCACGACGCGATCCCGCTCACGTCGACGGGCAAGATCGACAAGAAGAAGATCCGCAGCGCGCTCGCGGCGGAGGGCTACCAGCTGCCCGATCTGCGCTGAGCGCGGCGCGCGCTAGGGGTCCGCGGGCTCGAGCATCAGGGTCGCCACGCCGCAGGTCCCGCTGCGCACGCTGAAGACGCGCGTGCCGGGCTTGCGGCCGGGGCGCAGCTCCGAGACCTCGAAGCCGAGCTCGGCGAGCCGCGCGCGCGCGGCCGCGGCGTCGCGCACGCGCCAGGAGAGGCCGAAGAGCCGGTCCGCGTCGAGCGAGGGCAGGGGCGGCGGAGCCTGCGAGCCGGCCTCGCGCGCGCTCGCATCCGTGAGGCGCGCCGCGATCTCGACCGTGACTCCGCCGACGCGGAAGAAGACGAGGCGCGAGCCCCAGCTCGGGAACTCGCGGTCGAGCGCGAGGCGCAGCCCGAGCGCGTCGCCGTAGAACGCGCGGCTCGCCTCGGGATCGCCCGAGAGCACCACGACGTGGTCGAGCGCGAATACCGTCGAGGGCTCGGCCGCGAAGGCCGTCGCGGGCGGCAGCAGCTCCGGCGGCGAGCTGTGCTGGATCGCGAAGAGCGGCACCCCGCGTGTGCGCGCGAGCGGCAGCGGGAGCCGGCGCCACTGGCGATAGGCGCCGGAGTCGACGTCGCGCCCGAGCCCGTTCTCGATCGCCTCGGGCTCGAGGCCGGCCGCGGCGAGGCGCGCGCGACACGCCTCGGCGTCGTCGCTGCCGAAGGCCATCCCGAGCAGCCCCTCGCCGCGGGCCTCGATCCAGGCCTCCAGCACGCGCGCGAGCGGCCCCTCGCCGCTCGGGCAGAGCAGCTCGAGCGAGGTGTTCGCGAGCCGGAAGAGCGTGTTCGAGGTGCCGGCCCGCGGGTGCTCGCCGCGCCACGAGGGGCGCCGCCCGAGCAGGCGCGCGGTCGCGCCTGTCGCGGCCTCGAGGTTCGACACCGCGACGATCACGTGGTCGAGGGAGTGCAGCGCTCCCGCCTGCGGGGATCCGGAGGGCGCTTCGGGCACGGCCACGCGCGGAGCTTACCGCCGCGGCGGAGCGCGCGAGCCCCGGGGACCGCGCGCCCGCGCGGCCGGCTACGGGTATCCGAAGAGGCAGCGCGACTTGATCGCCTGCGCGACCGCGGGCGGCACCATCGACTCCCACTCGGTGTTCTTCGCGCTGATCTTGCGCAGCACCTCGGGCGAATGGATCTCGAGGTAGGCGTGGTTGATGTCCGTGAGCTGCACGATGCAGCGGCGGTCGACGAGATAGCCGTAGAGCTGCCGCAGCGAGGGCTCCACCTCGAGCTCGTCGAGCGTGACGAGCTTCCGGGTCGCGCGATCGAGATAGGGGTAGACGAAGAGCTTGAGGTCGTTCTTGAACAGCCGCCCGAAGCTCTCGAGGATGCCTCCCTCGAGCCCCGCGTAGTGGGATTCGTCGAAGATCTCGCGCAGGTTCATCGCCCCCATCGCGAGCCCGATGCGCCGATTCGTGTAGCGGAACAGATAGGTGGCGAGGCGGTAGTACTCGATGAAGTCCGAGATCATGACGGTGTGCCCGGTCGTCGCGAGCACGTCGGCGCGGCTGATGAAGTCGGTCAGGTCGACGTCGCCCTGCTCCATCAGGTTGCGCATCGTGATCTCCATGATCGACACCGTCTCGCCCGGCGCGACGTCCTCCGACTCGGCCTCGAAGCTCCGGAGTGCAGCGGCCACGAGGTCGAGGTTGACGTAGGTCACCGGTCGGAACCTGCCGCGCTCGACGAGCACCGGCTTCTTGTGCAGCACCTCGGAAGGCTGGAGCACCTTGCCCTCGGAGGAGAACATCGCCGCCCCGGTCAGTCCGAGCTGCACGAGGCGCAGGCTCATCACGCGGTTGTCCACGTAGCGGAACTCGCCTCCGCTGAACTCGATCAGATCGATCTCGATGCGCTTCGTGCTGAGGCCGTCGAGCAGCGACTCGAGCAGCCTCTCGGGCTGGTGGTGCAGGAAGCATGCGCCGTAGACGAGGTTCAGGCCGACGATCCCGAGCGCCTCCTGTTGCAGCGCGTTCTCGAGATCGAGCATCCGCACGTGGATCAGGATCTGGTTGTTGCCGCCGCCCGGGCTCGTCTGGAACACGATGCCCATCCAGCCGTGGCACTCGTCGCTGCCGCGAAAGCTGCGCGCCGAGACGGTGTCCGCGAACGCGAAGAACGTGGTGCTGGCTCCCCGCAGCGTCCCGAGGCGCTCGAGATTCAGGCCCTGCTCGTAATCGAGCATCGCCTGCAAGCGTTCGCGGCAGACGTAGCGCGCGCAGCTGCCGTAGATCGCATCGCTGACCTTCATGTCGTAGGCGGAGATGCTCTTGGCGACGGTGCCCGCCGCGCCGCCGACGCGGAAGAACCAGCGCACGACCTCCTGGCCCGCGCCGATCTCGGCGAAGGTGCCGTAGTACCGCGGGTCCAGGTTGACCCGCAGGGCCTTGTCCCTGGCGGTGACGGGATGTTCGCTCACGCTCCCAGCGTCCTCGGCGCTGCCCGGAAGGGACCTGCTCCACTCGCGAAGCAAGTTCCGTGCCCCCGAGCCGCGGCTCGCGGCCGATCCTGCCGCGCGAGCTCGCGAGGAACATCTCGCGCCCGGACCTGGCGTAGACTGCGGCCCGCGATGAGCTGGCGCAAGGAAGTCGAGGGGATCGAGCAACGGCGCGCGCTCGCGAAGCTGCACGGCGGGGCCGAGGCGGTCGCGAAGCAGCACGAGCGCGGGCGGCTCGCGGTGCGCGAGCGGATCGACGCGCTCGTCGATCCCGGGAGCTTCTCCGAGCACGGCACGGTCGCGGGCGCCTCGGAAGTCGACGACGCGGGCAACCTGAAGAGCTTCGGTCCCGCGAACGTGGTGACCGGCATCGCGAAGCTCGACGGCCGTCCGGTCGTGGTCTGCGGCGACGACTTCACGGTCGGGGGCGCGGCCTATTCGTCGGCCGGCATCCGCAAGGGCATCTACGGCGACGAGCTCGCCGCGAAGCGCCGGATCCCGATGGTGCGCCTGCTCGAGGGCGGCGGAGCCAAGATCTCGGGCGCGCTCGGAGCGAAGGGCCGCTCGGGCTACGACCTCACCTCCGCCTCTCCGAGCAACCTCGTGATGGCGCAGGCCCTCAGCACGGTTCCCGTGGTCTGCCTGGCCCTCGGCCCGGTCGCGGGCTTCCCGGCGGCGCGCCTCGCGGGCTCGCACCTCTCGATCATGACCGAGCACACCGCGCAGGTGCTGATCGGCGGACCCGCGCTCGTCGAGCGCGCGACCGGCGAGAAGCTCACGAAGGAGGAGCTCGGCGGCGCGCAGGTCGCGCTGCGCAGCGGCGTGGTCGACAACGTCGCCGCGGACGAGGCCGACGCCTTCCGCCAGACGCGCGCGTTCCTCGCGTACCTGCCCTCGAACATCTCGGAGCCGACGCCGGTCGCGCCGAGCTTCGACCCCCGCGGCCGCTGCGAGGAGAAGCTCTTGAGCGTGCTGCCGCGCGAGCGCCGCCGCGCGTACAAGATGCGCCGGATCGTCGAGTGGGTCTTCGATCACGGCTCCTTCTTCGAGATGACCCCCCTCTACGGCCGCAGCCAGATCACGGGCCTCGCGCGCCTCGAGGGCCGCACGGTCGGGATCTTCGCGAACGACCCCGTGCACGACGGCGGCTCGATGACCGCCGCGGGCGCGCGCAAGGTGCGCCGCTTCATCGAGTTCTGCGATCTCTTCAACCTGCCGATCGTCGCGCTCGTCGACGAGCCGGGCTTCCTGATCGGGTTGCGCGCGGAGCAGGAAGGCACGATCCGCTACGGCGTCGAGGCGCTCTTCGCGGCGATCCAATCGCGCGTGCCGTGGGCGTCGGTGATCGTGCGCAAGTCCTTCGGCGTCGCGGCCGGGATCCATCTGGGTCCCGGCGCGATGACCTACGCCTGGCCCTCCGCGGAGTTCGGAGCGATGCCGATCGAGGGCGGCGTCGCGCTCGCCTACGGCCGCGAGATCGCCGCGTCACCCGATCCGGACGCGCGCCGGCGCGAGATCGAGGACGATCTGGCCCAGGCCCAGTCGGTCTTCCCGCGCGCCGAGGAGTTCGGCGTGCACGAGCTGATCGATCCGAGGCAGACGCGGCCCGCGCTCTGCAGCTGGCTCGACGAAGTAAAGCTCGCGCTGCGCGCGAACCTCGCGGCCGGGCCGCCGCGCTACACGCTGCGCCCCTGACGCGCCGCCGCGCGCCCGGGCAGCCTGGAGGAAACCCCGATGGCCGATCCGAAGAGCCAGTACGCCGAGCGCATGTTCCCCGAGCCGCGCGACCCGGGCATCGCACAGCCGGACCGCGCGGTCTGCTCCGTGAAGTACGGAACCAGCTCCTACCAGGAGAACGAGGGCGGCCAGGGCGAGACCTGGTTCCACGGCGGCGGCAAGGTCGGCGAGCGCGCGGTCCAGAACATCGCGATCTACCCGCCGACGCGCGGGCTCCAGACACAGGGCGATCCCTTCGAGCCGGTCAAGATCGGCGTGCTCGTCGACATGGACCTCGGCCAGCTGCTCGCCGACTGGATCGACCCCACGATCCTCGCGCTCGAGGACGCACTCAACGAGGGCGTCTGGGGCCGCTCGCCGGTCGAGATCATCACGGCGGACGCCCGCGGGCTCCCGCGCGAGAACTACCGCAAGGTGATCCAGGGCTACCAGTGGCTCGTCGAGCAGGGCTGCGTCGTGATCCTGGGCCCGATGATCTCGGACAACTCGATCGCGCTGCAGGAAACCGTCGACCGCACGGGCGTACCGGTGATCGGCTGGACCGGCGCACACCGCTTCGCGAGCGAGTACTGCTTCACGGTCGCGAACGGCGACGTCGCGAGCGAGGGCGTGCTCTGCGCGCACTGGCTCAAGAACCAGGGACTGTCGAAGGTCGGCCTCTTCTGGGAGGCGGGCTCCTCGGGCCGCGACTACGCCGACTACTTCCGTTACACCGCGCTCCAGCTCGGCATGACGATCACGCGCGAGGTCATGCTGGAGCCGAACCCGCGCAATCTCGCCGAGCACCTGCGCGACATGAAGGCGCTGGGCACCGAGGGCCTCTACTACGGCGGCTACGGCTACGCCTGCTTCCACTTCGGGCCGGCCTTCAAGGCCCTGAACTGGGACCCGCCGCGCATCATGGGCACGGCCTTCATGTTCTACTCGAACACGAACCGCTGGGAGGAGGGCATCGACGGCTGGCACGGCATCGACCAGCTCGCCGCGCCCGGCACGAACCCGAACTACGAGGCGATGATCCAGCGCTTCGAGAAGCGCTTCGGGCGCAAGACGCGCAACGTCGTCGTCGCGCTCGCCTACGACACCGCGCGCGCGGCGATCCACGGGATCGCGAACGCGAAGATCCCGACGCCGAGGGAGGTCAAGGAGGGGCTCGAGCGGATCCGCTGGATGCCCTGCACCAACGGCGGCCCCGCGACCTACGTGACCTTCGGCCCGGGCGACCACAAGGGCTACAAGGGCGATTTCCTCGTGATCTGGGAGCTGCGCGACAAGAAGCTCAGCTTCAAGGAGTACGCGCGGCCGCAGTGGCCGAGCAACCAGCGCTGAGCAGCTCGAGTCCGCGAGCCGGCGGCTCCAGATCGCGGTGCCGCGGGCGTCGCGGTGCTGAATGGCGTCGTGATGGTCTCGTTCATCGAAGCGCTGCGGCGCGAGGGGCGGGCGCTCGCTGCCGCGGTGCGGGAGGGCGCGCTCACGCGGCTGCGCCCGGTGCTGATGACCGCGCTCGTCGCGTCGCTCGGCTTCGTTCCGCTGGCCGTCTCGACGGGCGCGGGCGCCGAGGTGCAGCGCCCGCTCGCGACGGTCGTGACCGGCGGCATCCTCTCCTCGACCGCCCACGCGCTCGTGGTGCTTCCGGTGCTCTGCTCCCTGGCCGGCGCCCGGTCGGGACGGAGATCGGCGCGCGCCTAGCCCGCCCCGCACAGCCTCTGCTCCTCGGCCCGAGCGACCCCGCGCTGGGAGTGCGCCTCCGGTCCTGCTTCCGACCTCCGACCGGACGCGGGATCCCCCTTCTGGGGGATCGCTGCGACTCGCCCGATCGAGGGATGACGGCGCGCTGCTGGACTCGGATGCTAGGCCTCGAGCCACCGAGGAGGATGGATCATGCGCACTCCGATGCTCTGCATCCTTTTCCTGCTGCCGATCGCGGCTCCCGCCGCGGCGCGGGAGGCCCGCGAGTCCGAGATTCCGGAAGACGCCGACTTCGTGCTGCCGCTCGACGAGCGCGGCCGGATCGAGGTCCACGTGGTCTGGTCCCGCGCGGACCGCTCCTGCACCGCGCGCCTCGCCTACCAGCTCGCAGGCGTCGCGAGCCGCCGCTTCATCCCCGAGGCCGAGGACGTGATCGACGCGATCGCGCCGATCCTCGAGCCGTGGGGACCGCGGAGCTGCTCCGTGCTGCTGCCGGCCGACCCGGAGCCCGACGGCGAGAGCTCGCGCGGCGCGCTCGAATACGTGGAGTTCCGGCGCGAGGGCTCGCGCTGGGAGCGGGAGGAGGAGGGCGAGAGCTTCGTCATCGCATGCGGATTCTGAGCGCCGGCGCCGGGGCTCCGCTCAGCGGCCGCGGAAGCGCGGCTCGCGCTTCTCCACGAAGGCGCGGGTGGCTTCGCGGAAGTCCTCGGTCTCGGCGGCCCAGCACTGGCGCTCCGCCTCCTCGGCGAGGCAGCTGCGCAGGTCGCCGGCGAGCGCGCGGTTCAGGTTCTCCTTCATGAAGCGGAAGGCCACGGGCGGGCCGGCCGCGAGCTCGCGCGCCCACGCCATGGCCTCGCCCGCGAGCGCGAAGTCCTCGACCACGCGGTTGACGAGCCCGAGCGCGAGCGCTTCGTCGGCCGCTACGCGGCGCGAAGTGAAGTAGAGCTCGCGCGCGCGCGCGGGGCCGACGAGCTTCGTCAGCAGCCAGGTGCCGCCGTAGTCGCCCGGCAGCGCGAGGCGCCCGAAGGCGGTCAGCAGGAAGGCCGTGCGCGCGGCGATGCGCAGGTCGCAGGCGAGGGCGAGCGAGAAGCCCGCGCCGGCCGCCGCGCCCGGCAGCGACGCGATCGAGGGCTTCGGCATCTCGTGGATCAGCGCGACGACTTCGCTCTCCCACTGGATGCCGCGGATGCGCTCCTCGAGCGGCGGCTGCTCTCCGCCGGCCATCGCCTTCGCGTTGCCGCCGGAGCAGAACGCCGTGCCCGCGCCCGTGAGCAGCAGGCAGCGGATCTCGGGGTCGCGCGCGACCTGGTCGATCGTGCGCCGCAATACCGGGCGCAGGTCGTAGCCCAGCGGGTTGCGGTTCTCCGGGTCGTTCAGGGTGACGACGCCGACGCCCTCGTCGACGCGGAAGAGCAGCTTCGGCGAGCCGGTGTCGATCTCGCGCACGCGCGGCCCCCCGGCCCGAGGCTATCGCCGCCGGTACTTCGGCTCGCGCTTCTCCGCGCGGGCGGCCTTCATCTCGGCGTAGTCGGAGGACGCGAAGACGAGCGTCTGCGTCGCGGCCTCCTCGTCGATCGAGCGCAGCACCGCGGCGTCGGCGATGAGCCCCATGTTGCGGCGCGCCATCTTGACCGTGAAGGCCGGGGCCTCTGCGATCTTCCTCGCCATCTCACGCGCGGTGTCCTCGAGCTTGTCGCCGGGCACCACGCGCGAGACGACGCCGTGGCGCAGCGCTTCCTCGGCGTCCATCACGCGTCCGGTCAGGATCAGATCCTGCGCGACCCCGTGGCCGCACATCTGGAACAGGCGCGCCATCCCGCCGGAGTCCGTGATCACTCCGTGGCCGACCTCGGGCAGCATGAAGCGCGTGTCCTCCGAGGCGATCCGGATGTCGCAGCAGAGCGCGCGCTCGAAGGAGCCCCCGATCACCCAGCCCTTGAGCGCGCACAGGATCGGCGCCTGGATCTGGAACACCTGCTTGATGCCGCGGTGGCCGCGCTCGATGAAGGAGAGGTTGTCGATGTCTTCGCTGCGCACGCCGATCTGGCCGACGTCGCGGCCCGACGACCACGACTTGCCGTTTGCGCGCCACAGGACCGAGCGGACCTCGGGGTTGCGCTGCAGCTCTCCGAGGATCTCCCACAGGCCGGCGTCCATCTCGTCGTTCGCGGCGTTGTGCTTGTCGGGCCGGTTGTTGGTGATGATCGCGATGGGGCCGTCGTACTCGAGGGTGATCAGGCTGGTGGGCACCGGAGCTCCTTGATCGCGTGAGGCTCGCCGGAAGGAACCGGATCGGGGCATCTTAGCTCAACGCGGTAGCGGCAGACCTCCTACACTGGCGTGCCCCGTCGACGGAGGTCGCCCGCGTGACACCGAACAAGTGGCGCAGCCCCGCCGAAGCCGCGGCACTGCTGAGACCGCGCGACAGCCTGGGCATCCCGCTCGCGACCGGACAGCCCACGGCCCTCCTGCACGCGCTCGGCGAGCGCCGCGACTTCGAGCGGCTGCAGGTCTTCGCCGCGCTCCTGACCGAGCTCTTCCCGCTCTTCGCGCAACCCGGGGTCCGGCTGCTCTCGGGCTTCCATGGTCCCGTCGAGCGCGGCCTCGCCGCGGCCGGCCACGACGTGCACTTCGTCCCTTCCGACTTCCGCCGCTTCACGCACATCCTGCGGCGCCTCGCGCCCCGCGCGATGGCCACGCTCGTCGCGCCACCGGATCGCGAGGGCTTTATGAGCCTGTCGCTGCACGCGGGCGCGTGCGTCCCCGAGCTGCACGCCTGCGGAGCCGATCCCGAGCGGCTCCTGATCGCCGAGGTGAACCCGGCCGCACCGCGCACGCTGGGCCTGCCTCCCGCGCATCGCCATGCGCTCCACGTCGACGAGGTGGACGTGATGATCGAGAGCGAGCGCCCGCTCTTCACGCTGCCGAACTCCGAGCCCAGCCCGATCGAGCGCGCGATCGCCGCCCACGCGCTGCGCTACATCCCGAGCGGCGCGACGCTGCAGACCGGAATCGGAGGCGTGCCGAACGAGATCGCCGAGCTGCTCGCGAAGGGCTCCGGCGGCGACTACGGCATCCACAGCGAGATGCTGACCGACGGGCTCATGCAGCTCGACCTCGCCGGCAAGATCAGCAACCGCAAGGGCCAGCACGACGGTTATTCGGTGGTGACCTTCGCCGCCGGATCGCGCGAGCTCTACGACTGGCTGCACGAGAACCCGAGCGTGCGATTCCTCCCGATCGAGGAGGTGAATACTCCGTCGATCATCTCGCGCAACCGCCAGATGGTCTCGATCAACGGCGCGCTCTCGGTGGATCTGCTCGGCCAGATCGCCGCGGACATGCTGCCGGGCCGACAGTTCTCCGGCATCGGCGGCCACGAGGACTTCTGCGCGGGCGCGGCGCTCGCGCCCGGCGGCCACTCGCTCGTGTGCCTGCCTTCGACCGCGGGCGGACCGGAGGGCGCGCTCTCCCGGATCGTCCCGGCGCTGCCGGCCGGGCTCGCCGTGACCACGCCGCGGCACGAGGTGGACGTCGTGATCACCGAGCACGGCAGTGCGGAGCTCGCCGGTAGGACGGTCGAGGAGCGCGCCGCGGCCCTGATCGGAATCGCCGATCCGAGCTTCCGGGACGCGCTGCGCGGCGAGTGGGAGCGCGCGCAGTCGGCGCCGGCGGGAGCGGAGGCTTGATAGGCTCGCGCGGCGTCGAGCGCCGAGAACCTGGACGCGGGCGGACCCCGTCTGGCGGGAAAAGGGCCCGAGGCCCGGGAGCTCGAGCCTCGGCGGCGCCTCGACGAGCGGAGTGGAGCGCAATGCCCCACTGCGCTCGGCGACGCGCCACCAGAGCCGGATCCCCTTGAGAAGACGATTGCGCCGAAGCATAATCGTCGCCCCCGCGCCGATCGGTGCGGAAAAGGAGCGAATCATGCGATCCATTGTTAGTTTCATCGCGGTATTCGGGCTGAGCGCAGCGCTGATCGCCTGCGCCACCAAGGTTCCCATGCAGTCCTCCCAGATGGCGCCGGCCGCGCAGGGCACGGTCAAGGTCAAGAAGGGCGAGTCCGGAAACACCTGGATCACGCTCAAGGTCGAGCACCTCGCACCGGCTGCCCGGCTCACGCCGCCCAAGAGCCACTACGTGGTGTGGGCGGACAGCGGCTCCGGCGGACGCCTCGTGCTGCTCGGGCTGCTCAAGCCGAACGAGGATCTCGAGGCGGAGCTCGAGGGTCCCGTGCCCTTCACCAACTTCCGCGTGATCGTGACCGGCGAGGACCAGCTCGCACCGAGCTACCCCTCGGACGCCACGGTGCTCGTGACGGAGTACGTCGGATCCTGAGCCCAGGAGCTCGCGGAGCGAGCGCAGCCGCCGGGGCGCGCTTCAGGCGGTCCGGGTGTCGAGCGCGCGTTCGAGCTTGTCGTCGACCTGTCCGATGTGCGCCGACAAGGTGTTCGTGAGCTCCTCGAGCGCGGAGCGCACCCCCTGCTCGTGGGTGTCGATCCGCTCGGCGAAGGTCGCTGCCGCGTTTTCGAGCCGCTCCTCGAAGGCCTGGGCATGCTGCTCGAAGAGGACGCGCAATTCGCTGAAACGCGACGATTCAGCCTGGTCCGCGAGCGCGCGCTGCTGCTCGAGCTCGCGGACCAGGCGCCGCGACTCGATCAGCATCGAGGTGCGGAGCGACGCGACGTGGACCAGGAAGAGCAGCGTGAGTCCGGCCGTCACGGCGAGCAGCAGGAGCCCCAGCGGCAGCTCGAACTCCGTGAAGAGCAGCGAGAGCCGGGTCGGAGTCGAGAACGCAGTCCAGTTCGCCGCCGCGAGCGCGAAGAGCGCGACGAGCACGGCGAACATCGCGTAGCGGATGATCTTCATCGGCACTTCCCGGCAGCGGTCGGCCGGCGAGGCGCGACCGCGTCTCCTCGTTTCGTGGCTCCCATCGCCTCTCCCGATCCCCGCTGCCCTATCGATCGGCGAGATGCGAGACAAGCTTGCCAGACCCGGAGCGCGAAGCGGCGGAAAAATGCAGGGCGAGACGCGGCCGGTCGGAGCGGGGGTCTTCGCACCCCCAGCGGACCGGATCCGCAGCGCGCCTGGCAGCAGCGGCGAATCGCGACTATCACCTGTCCACCACCCAGGTTCGAGCGCGCGCGCAGGAGTACCTCGATGACCCGTCGATCCCATTCTGCCTCACGCCGCCGCCGCCGCCGGATCTCCCGAGCCGGAGCTGCGATCGCCTCGAGCGCTCCGCTGCCGCCGCGGCGGAGGCTGAGGCTGCAGTCTTCCTTCGACCGCTCGCCGCCCGCGGGCGGAATGATCGCGATCGGCGGCCCTCCGCTCTCCGGGAAGAGCGTCCTCGCCGCGCGTCTGGCGGAGTGCCTGCCGTATACGGCCCGCTTCGAGACGATCGACGACCTGACCCGCAGCCGGCCCTTCCTCGCGGACCCGGCGCTCCGCTCGACCTCGGCCGGAACCACCGCCCTGCTGCTCGAGCAGGCCCGCAAGGCCTGGCTGGGTCGAACGCGCGGCCGGAACCCGACCCTCCTCGTCGTCACGCGCTTCGGCTCCGCGAGCGAGCGCCGGCGCGCGAAGGTGCACGCGCAGCTCGTGGGCATGCCCTTCCTGTTCGTCGAGGTGCGCTCGCGAGATCAGCAGGCGCTGCTCCGCATCCCGATGAACTTCCTGCCGCGCCGCGAGATCAACGCGCGGCTCCGCCGCTACGACGCCGCGCTCCGCAGCTACGTCCCGGTCGGCAGGGCCGAGGAGCTCGCGCTGCCGGCGCTCCGACTGCAGCAGGTCCTCTCCGGGCTCGACGACGCGGTGAACCGGATCGTGGCGCTCTGGAGGCAGGACTGAGCCGCGCGCGCGCGGAGCGGCAGCCGGCCAGCTCCGGAGGGCCGGCAGCCCGGCCGGATCAGCGCAGCATCAGCACCGAGCAGGGCGCGTGGCGCGCGACGCGCTCGGCGACGCTCCCGAGCAGGAAGTGCTTGAGCCCGCTGCGCCCGTGCGAGGTGAGCAGGATCAGCGACACGTTGCGCTCGCCCGCGAAGCGGCAGATCTCGTCCGGCGCGGAGCCCTGACGGAGGGCGAGCTCGTGCGGCACGGATTCGCAGCCCGCGGGCACGAGCGCGGCGAGCGCGGCACGCGCGCGCTGCTTGAGCTCGAGCTGCTGCTCGAGCGACGGCGACGCCTGGTAGTGCGCGTACAGCGGACTCGGGATTCCCATGCCTTCGAGCACGTGCAGCAGGATGACGCTGCCGCGCTCGAGCCCGGCCAGCCGGAACGCGGCCGAAGCGGCGGCGCCCGCGGCCTCCGAGAGATCGGAGGGCACGAGCAGCGTCTCGAAGCGGCGTGAGCTCGCGCCCTGCATCAGCCGGCGAGCCTCTCGATGTCCGGGCCGCCGCCGGACCGCAGCGGGCGCGCGACGGAGCTGGCCAGCGCGGCGAGCACCTGGGCTGCGACCTGGACCCGCGCGTCGGGCAGCTCGGCGAGCGTCGCCCGGACGACCTCGTCGATGCCGCCGGCGGCGCGCGCGTCGAGGGCCCTGCCCCGGGCGGTGAGCCCGAGCAGCGCGCGCCGGCGATCGCGGGAATCCGCCCTCCGGCTCACGAGTCCCTTCTGCTGGAGGCGCCGCAGGATTCCCGTCAAGGTGCTCGGATGCACGTGCAGGATCCGCGCGAGGCGCCCTGCAGTGATTCCCGGGAAGCGGCCGACGATCCGGATCACGAAGCGCTGGGGACCCGTGACGCCGAGCACCGCCTCCATCTGCTTCGACCTCTTCTGCAGCGAGTGCGCGAGCGCCCAGAGCAGGCGCATGAACTCGAGCGCCTCCCCGAGGTCCCGCTCCTGGGCTCCCTGCCGCCCCCGGGATCCGGTCGTCTTCATCGAAGCGCCTCGCGGCGGCGACCGCAAGCGAGGCGCAGCGCGACCGGCCGCTGCGGCGCTTCTGCGACCCGGCCAGCGCCGGGCTTCGCGCGCGACCGGATCGCCCTCACGCCGGGGCTCCGATCCCGGCTCCGAGGGGATCCCTCAGGCGTCCGGTCAGGCGATCCTTCCGGCGCAGTCGCGCCGCGTCGACGAGCATCCGACCCGCCCAGCGGTACACGTTGAACTCGGACACGAAGGCGCGCATCGCGCGCATGCGCTCGGCCTGGTCGGCGAGTGACATCTCGAGCGCCGCGGCGAGAGCCGAGCTCGCCTCGTCGAGGTCGTAGGGATTCACGATCAGCGCCTCGGTGAGCTCGCGCGCCGCGCCCGTGAACTGGCTCAGCACGAGCACGCCTCGCTCGTCGTCGCGGGCCGCGACGAACTCCTTGGCCACGAGGTTCATTCCATCGTGCAGGCTGCTCACGTAACACAGGTCTGCAGCGCGGAGGTATCGGTACACGGTCGGCGGCTCGTGGTGCGCCCGCAGGAGGACGACCGGGTGATAGGCGCCATCTCCGAAGCGCTCGTCGATGCGCGCGGCGAGCGCTTCGATCCTCTCGTTGAGCTGCCGATACTGCTCGATGATCGTGCGGCTCGGCGCGGCGAGCTGCACGAAGGTGAAGCGGCCGCGCAGCTCCGGGAAGCGCTCGAGCAGCCGCTCGACGGCGAGCAGGCGCTCCTCCACGCCCTTGGTGTAGTCGAGGCGATCGACGCCGACCCCGAGCAGCGCATCCGGCTCGAGCGCGAGCTCGCGGTAGACCTCGGACCGGCACTCGGCCACGGGCGGCGCGCTCCTGGCCCAGCGGCTCGGCCACTCGAGGGAGACCGGGTAGGGCCGCACCCGGGTGCTCCAGCCGTGCTGCACCACCGCGCTGTCCTCGCGGTCGATGCGGGTCTCGAGGAAGGCGTCCACGCAGTCCACGAAGTGGTTGCAGTCGAAGCGCGTGTGGAAGCCTACGATGCTCGCGCCGAGCATCCCCTCGAGCAGCTCCGTGCGCCAGGGACAGATCCCGAAGCCGTGGGCGTTGGGCCAGGGCACGTGCCAGAACATGATCACGCTCGCCCGGGGCAGCCGCTCGCGGATCAGCCTGGGCACCAGCGCGAAGTGGTAGTCCTGCACGAGCACGATCGGGTCGTCGGAGTCGACCTCTTCGCAGACGGCGTCGGCGAACCTGCGGTTGACGGCCTGGTAGTGCTCCCAGTCTTCCCGGCGGAAGGCGGGTCGCGCGTGGGCGAGGTGGCAGAGCGGCCAGAGCCCTTCGTTGGCGAAGCCGTAGTAGTAGCCGCGCTCCTCCTCGGCCGAGAGCCAGATCCGGCGCAGCAGGTACGCATCCTCCCCCGGCGGCACGCGCAGTCGCCCGTTGCGGTCGGCCGTCTCGCGGTCCGCCGTTCCGCTGCCGTGTGCGATCCAGGTTCCGGAGCAGGCGAGCAGGATCGGCTCGAGCGCGGTGACGAGGCCGCTCGCCGGATGCCGCACCGAGATCTCCCCATCCTTGTCGTGATCGTGGATGTAGGGCTCGCGGTTGGCGACGAGGACGACCTTCTCGCCGCGAAGCTCGCGCAGCAGGGTGTGCCGCAGCCGCTCCGGCGTCCAGGTGCCGCCCTCCCCTTCCGACTCCCGCTCGGACACGATGCGATCGACGAGATCCCGGACATCCCTGAGGATGGGCTTGAACTCCGGCCGCTCGGGTCCGCCGAGCAGTGACCGCCGCAGCTCCAGGCTCCAGCCGCGCCAGGCCAGCCGCGCGGCGACGAGCGTCACCGCGGAGGCCGCGAGCGCGAGGAACGCGTACGCGACCAGCAGGAACTGCCGGGTCACCGCCTCGCGCCGCTCGACGAAGCTCAGGTCGTGGACGAGGACGACGAAGCCGAGCGCGCGGCCCGCGTCCTCGACCGGGATCGCGCTCACGTGCACCCTGCCGCCGGGCAGCGAGAAGACGCTCCGCCAGGCCACCCGGGACGCGCCCGGCGCATCTGCGGCCGGTCCGAGCTCGGGGCCGAGCTCGCCGCAGCCGAGGCTCTCCGGATAGTCGGGCGTCCGCGCGAGCGCCTGCAGCTCCGCACCGCAGGCGGCTGCGGCGAGGATGCGCTCGTCGTGGCTGATCTCCGCGAGCAGGGCGCCGAGCTCGCTGCGGCGCTCCTCGCGGAAGCTCGCGACGAGCGCCTGGCGGGCCCCGCTCACCGCGAGCTGCGCGCGCAAGGTGAGGTCCTTCTCGAACCAGTCGCGCGTCGTGCGCTGGACGATCACGGCAGCCGACCAGGCCACGACCCCGAGCCCGAGAACGAGGGCGGCGACGGTGCGGAGACCCCGGCGCATGCGGGCCAGTGAAGCACAGGATGGTTTGAATTCAAACTGATTTCCGTTAGCCTGCCGGCCGGGAGGGACGCCGCTCCGCATGCGACTCGAGCACCTGGGACTCATCGGCAACTGCCAGTTCTCCGCGCTCGTCGAGCGCTCGGGCGCCGTCGTCTGGTGCTGCCTGCCGCGCTTCGATTCCGAGCCCGTCTTCTCGACCCTGCTCGACGAGGCGCAGGGCGGTCGCTTCCTCGTGGGTCCCGCCACGGGCGCGCCCGGCTCCCAGCGCTATGTCTCCAACACCAACGTGCTCGAGACGACCTTCGAGGCCGAGGGCGGTCGCTTCCGTCTGATCGATTTCGCGCCGCGCTTCCTCCAGCACGGCAGGGTCTTCCGCCCGACGCAGATCTTCCGGATCGTCGAGCCGATCGAGGGCACGCCGCGGATCCAGGTGCGCTGCGAGCCCCGGCTCGGCTGGGCCCGCAGCGAGCCGGCTCGCCTCACCGGCTCCAACCACATCCGCTTCGAGGGCTTCGGGCAACCGCTGCGCCTCACCACCGACATCCCGCTCTCGTACCTCGGCGGTCAGCCCTTCGCGCTGACCGAGCGCCGGCACCTCGCGCTCACCTGGGGAGCGCCCATCGAGGAGCCGCTACCCCCGCTATGCGATCGCTTCCTCGGCGAGACGCTTCGCTACTGGCAGCAGTGGGTCAAGCACTGCGACATCCCGCCGCTCTACCAGTCCGAAGTGATCCGCTCTGCACTCGCGCTCAAGCTCCACTGCTTCGAGGACACCGGAGCGATCGTCGCATCCATGACGACGTCGATCCCCGAAGCCGCCGGAAGCGGCCGGAACTGGGACTATCGCTACTGCTGGCTGCGCGACGCCTACTACGCGCTCGGCGCGTTCCGCCTGCTCGGGCAATTCGAGGAGCGGGAGAGCTTCGTCACCTATCTGCTGAACGTCGCGGCGGCCACGGCGGACTTGAAGCTCGCGCCGCTCTATCGGGTGGACGCGACCTGCGACCTCGACGAGCGGATCCTGGGTCACTGGCCCGGCTTCGAGCGCGACGGGCCCGTCCGCGTCGGCAACGACGCGATGCGGCACACCCAGAACGACGTCTTCGGCGAGATGATCCTCGCGCTCGCGCCGGTCTTCCTCGACGAGCGCTTCAGCGCCGAGCGCTCGAAGGCCGCGCTCGAGCTGCTCGAGCGCCTGGCGCGCAAGGCGATCGCGGTCGCGGGAACTCCGGATGCCGGCATCTGGGAGTACCGCACGGAGTGGCAGCCGCAGACCTTCTCGAGCCTGATGTGCTGGGCCGGGGTGGACCGCATGGCCCTCGTCGCGGGGCGGCACGCGCGGGCGCGCGAGCAGGAGTTCCGGGAGGCCGGCGAGCGGATCCGGGAAGAGATCGTCGCGCGGGCCTGGAACCCGGATCTCGGCAGCTTCTCAGGGACCTACGGCGGCAGCAACCTCGACGCCTCGCTGCTGCAGATGGCGACGCTGCGCGTGCTGCCCGCGGCGGATCCGCGGCTGCGCGGAACCATCGACGCGATCTGGAAGGGCCTCTCCCAGGACGGCTGGCTCTTCCGCTATCGCCTCGACGACGGCTTCGGTCAGCCGAAGGTCGCGTTCATCATCTGCACCTTCTGGCTCGTCGAGGCGCTCGCGGCGCTCGGTCGCACCGACGAGGCGCGATCCGTGATGACGCACGCGCTCTCGGCGCTCTCGCCGCTGGGTCTGCTCTCCGAGGACTACGAGACCTCCGGTCTGCGCATGTGGGGGAACTTTCCTCAGGCGTACTCGCACGTGGGACTGATCCACGCGGCCTTCGCGGCGTCGCCGGGCTGGGCAGAGATCCTGTGAGTCCGGCGCCGGGGTCCTGAGGCGCCGCGCATGCGGAGTGCCCCATGGCTGCAACGACGAGACCCGAGCCGCGGCGAGGTGCCGGTCCGGAAGGCGGGCTGGACGGCACCCTCGGATTCATGCGCGCGCTCTGGGCCGTGGATCACGGACTCCGGAAGAGCTCGCTGCGGATGCACCGGAGCCTCGGTGTCGGTGGGCGGGATCGGCTCGCGATCCGGATCATCGGGCGCTTCTCGGAGATCAGCGCGGGCGAGCTCGCGAAGATCCTCCACGTGCACCCGAGCACGCTGACGGGCGTTCTAGACCGGCTGCTGCGCGCCGGCCTGCTCCGGCGCAGCGCGGATCCGGAGGACGCGCGCCGCGCTCGCTTCGAGTTGACTCCCGCGGGCCGGCGCATCGACCGCATCCGCAGCGACACCGTCGAGGATCGAGTCGCGCGGGCGCTGCGTACGCTGCCGCAGCCCAAGATCGACGCCGCGCTGCAGGTCCTCGAGCGGGTCGCCGAGGAGCTCGTCGCGCGCCCGCAGCGCGCGACACGTCGCGCGCGGCAGCCATCGGGATGAGGAGTCCGGATCCATGACTGCGAGCACCGCGAGCCGACCTCGACCCTGGCTCCTGCCCGGGCTGATGCTGACCGGTGCTGCGCTCGGCATCGCGCTCGGCGGCGCGCTCGGCGAGCGCTGGGCGGATCCGGCGCTCGAGCCGCTGGTGCTGGGCCTGAGAGCCTGCGGCACGATCTTCCTCTCGTTCCTGACGGCCCTCGTGGTGCCGCTGATCCTGACGAGCGTGACGGTCGGAGTCGCCGCACTCGGCGCCGCCGTCGGGCGCGGGCGCGGCGCGGCCGCGGTCACCGCCTACTACCTCTTCACGACCCTCCTCGCGGTGGCGCTCGGCCTCGCGCTCGTGAACCTGATCGCACCCGGACAGCACGGATCGGCGTCGCTCGACGCCTCCGTCCGCGAGGCGGTCCGCCCCGCTCCGACGACGTCGCGCGCGCTCTACGACCTCGCGACCGGGCTCTTCCCGCCGAACTGGGTCGCCGCCGCGGCCGAGGGCAACCTGCTCGGCCTGATCGTCGCGGCCGTTCTCTTCGGCGCGGTGCTCGCAAACGGCACGGACGAGCAGCAGCGCCTGCGCTCGATGATCTCGGCAGTGAACGAGGCGCTCTTGCGGCTCGTGAAGCTCGCGATCTGGGCGGCGCCCGTCGGGATCCTCGCGCTGGTCGCCGAGCGGATCGGCTCGGCGGGCGGCGCGGAGGCCGTGCGCCGGGAGCTCTACGGCCTCGGAGCCTACGCCGCGACCGTGCTGATCGGCCTCGCGATCCACGCCGGGATCGTGCTGCCCCTGATCCTCCGGCTCGTCGCAGGACGGCCACCCATGCGATATGCCACAGGGATGGCCGAGTCCCTCGTCGTCGCATTCGGCTCCGCGTCCTCGGCCGCCTCGCTCGGGCTGACGCTGCGCTGCGCGATCGAGAAGAACGGGGTGGGTCCGCTCGCGGCGCGGCTCGTGATTCCGCTCGGAGCGACGGTCAACATGAACGGCACCGCGCTCTACGAAGCGGTCGCGGCGGTGTTCATCGCGCAGGTCGCGGGGATCGAGCTCAGCGCGCTGCAACAGGGGATCGTGCTCCTGACGGCGACCCTGGCCGCGGTCGGCGCGGCGGCGATTCCCGAGGCGGGTCTCGTGACGCTGCTCCTCGTGCTCTCGGCGGCGGGGCTGCCCGCCGAGGGCGTCGGGCTGCTGCTCTCGATCGACTGGATCCTGGATCGGTTCCGCACCAGCGTGAACGTGTGGGGCGATGCGGTGGGTGCCGCCGTGATCGATCGCTGGTGGAGCGCAGAGCATGCCTAGCCGTCGAGCGGACGCGCGGAGCTCGCGCTCGGGCTCCCGTTTGCGCTCACCGACCGGGAGGAGAGACGCCATGAAATCGACCCGAAAGCGATCGCCCCGGAAAAGCGGCGAGGCTCCGCGCTACCGCCCCTACGTGCGCAAGGACCTGGCCGGGATCCCCGAGCTCGAGAAGCTCGCCCCGGAGACCCGGCTCGACATGCAGGCGGTCTCGGCGGTGATCCCCTTCCGCACGAACGCCTACGTCGTCGAGCAGCTGATCGACTGGGACCGGGTTCCCGACGACCCGATCTTCCAGCTCACCTTCCCGCAGCCTGGCATGCTCGCCCCGGCCGACCTCGAGCGGATGCGGAGCGCAGTCCGCTCGCGCAGACCCCAGTCGGAAGTCCGCGCGCTCGCGCGCGAGATCCAGATGCGCATGAATCCGCACCCCGCCGGCCAGATGGAGCTGAACGTCCCCGAGTGGCGAGGCCGGAAGCTCAGCGGGATGCAGCACAAGTACCGCGAGACCGTGCTCTTCTTCCCGAGTCAGGGCCAGACCTGCCACGCCTACTGCAGCTACTGCTTCCGCTGGGCCCAGTTCGCCGGGATCGACGAGCTGCGCTTCGCGAACCGCGAGGTGGAGGGGCTCGTCGGCTACCTGCGCGATCACGAAGAGGTCTCGAGCGTGCTCTTCACGGGAGGAGACCCGCTGATCATGACGGCAGCCAAGCTGCGGCACTACATCGACCCGCTGCTGCAGCCCGATCTCGATCACCTCGTGAGCATCCGGATCGGCACGAAGGCCCCCGCCTACTGGCCCCATCGCTTCCTGACCGACCCGGACGCCGACGATCTGCTGCGCCTCTTCGCGGACGTTCGCGCTGCCGGGCGCCAGATGGCGGTGATGGCCCACTACTCGCATCCGCGCGAGCTCGAGACGCCCGCAGCGCAGGCCGCGATCCGGCGCATCGTCGACGCCGGTGCGGTCGTGCGCTGTCAGGCCCCTGCGATCCGACACGTCAACGACGACGCGGCGACCTGGGCGGAGCTGTGGAGGCTCCAGGTGCAGCTCGGCCTGATCCCCTACTACATGTTCGTGGAGCGGGACACGGGACCGAAGGCGTACTTCGAGCTGCCGCTCGCCCGTGTGCTCGAGATCTTCCAGGGCGCCTATCGCCAGGTGTCCGGGCTCGCGCGCACCGTGCGCGGCCCTTCGATGAGTGCCACGCCAGGCAAGGTGCGCGTGGTCGGAGTCGCCGAGCTGTCGGCCGAGCGCGTGTTCGTGCTCGAGTTCCTCCAGGGGCGCGACCCGGAATGGGTGGGGCGGCCCTTCTTCGCGAAGTACGATGCGGCGGCCACCTGGCTCGACGATCTCGTGCCGGCATTCGGCGGGAAGGAGTTCTTCTTCGACGCGGCGCTGCGCGAGATCCGCCGCACGGGCCGTGCGCGGGCCTGGGGCAGCTCGACCCGATCGCGGCGCAAGCCGGCCCTCTTCGGCCACGTCGAGTGGGATTGATGCGATGACCTCTCTGCTCCGCGCCGACACCGCCCTCGAGCCGCGCGTGCGCGGCCTCGGGAAGTCTCCGACGATGGCAATCCAGGAGCGCTCGGAAGAGCTCACGCAGGCGGGTCGCCAGATCTTCCGTCTCGGCCTGGGGCAATCTCCCTTCCCGGTTCCTCTCGAGGTCGTCGAGACGCTGCGCGAGCACGCCACGCGCAAGGAGTACATGCCCGTGCGCGGGCTGCCCGCGCTGCGCGACGCCGTGGCCGAGTACCACCGGCGCCGGCATGGGACCGGCTGCAGCGGAGACGACGTGCTCGTGGGCCCCGGCTCCAAGGAGCTGATGTTCCTGCTCCAGGTCGTGTTCAGCGGCGAGCTCCTCGTCGCGACTCCCGCGTGGGTTTCCTATGCGCCCCAGGCGAGGATCCTCGGGCGTCAGGTCCACTTCCTGCACACGCTCGCGGCGAAGGGCTGGCGGCTCGCGCCCGAGCAGCTCGAGTCGATCTGCCGGGGCGATCCCGCGCGCCCGCGCATCCTCGTGCTCAACTACCCCAACAACCCCACCGGCGGCACCTACTCCGCCGCGGAGCTCGAGCAGCTCGCGGCAGTCGCACGTCGCTATTCGGTGGTGCTGCTGTCGGACGAGATCTATGGCGAGCTGCATCACGAGGGGATGCACGTCTCCGTCGAGCGCTTCTACCCGGAGGGCACGATCGTCAGCAGCGGTCTGTCGAAGTGGTGCGGCGCAGGCGGCTGGCGGCTCGGCACCTTCGCGTTTCCGCGGTCGCTGCGCTGGCTGCTCGAGGCGATGGAGGCGGTGGCCAGCGAGACCTACACCTCGACGAGCGCGCCGATCCAGTGCGCGGCCGTGCGCGCGTTCCAGGGAGGGCTCGGGATCGAGCGCTATCTGTCGAACGCGCGGCGCATCCTGCGCACGCTCGCGACCTCCATCACCGGATCGCTCGATGCGATCGGAGCCGAGGTCGAGCGCGCGGCCGGAGGCTTCTACCTGTTCCCGAGCTTCGCACCCCTCGCGGAGGCATTGCGCGAGAGGCAGATCCGCACGAGCGAAGCGCTCTGCGAGCGAGCGCTCGAGGAGACGGGCGTCGCGATGCTCCCGGGAAGCGCGTTCGGCCGCGCCCCGGAAGAGCTCGTGGTGCGCATCTCCTACGTCGACTTCGACGGCGCCCAGGCGATGGCGGCGGCCGAATCCATCCCGGCCGATCGCGAGATCGACGGCGGGTTCATCGAGAAGTACTGCGGCAGGACCGTGACCGCGATCCGCAGGCTCTGCGACTGGCTCGCGTGAGCCCGGCTCGGCGCAGCGCGCGGGCGCGTCAGCCGGTCGCTGCCTGCGCGGGCTTCTCTTCGGGGACCCTCTCGTCGATCTGCCAGCCCATCGCGACCAGGCTCTGCTGCGCCTGCTCCACCTCCGCGACGTGCACGAGCGCAATCGCCGTGTCGCCCCGCTCGGGCTGCCAGCTGCGGTGCATCGGCGCCCAGTCGCTCGCGCGCCGCACGGCGAGAATCAGGAAGGCGTCCGGGCCGATGCTCGACGCCGCGGGCGGCTCGCCGGCCTCGGCCGGCGGCGGCTCGAAGCGCAGGTTGCGCCACTCCACCATGCCGTGCCGCAGTCGCACGTTCCAGCGCTCGACGTCCTTGCGGCGATCGAAGAGCACGCGCGCTTCGGCGTGCTCGGCGACGCGCTCCGAGACCTGGCTCTCGCGATCGGCGGCCACGTAGAGCTCGGGCACTCCGAACTGGTCGCGCGCCTCGACGACGAAGTGGTGGTTCAGCAGCGCGCTCGGCGTGAGACCGATCACGGCGCGCGCGCGCTCGAGGCGCAGCTGCGCCTCGGTGCGGCGCTCGAGCGCGTCTCCGAAGACCACCGCGAAGCCGCGCCGCTCCGCGGCCGCACAGTGCTCCGGGTTGTTGTCGACGAAGATGATCCGATCGTTGGTCTGGCGCAGGACGTCTCCGAGCGTGAGCGCGAGCTCCTCGACTCCCAGGATCACGATGCTGTCGCGCCCGCGGTCCCGCACGCGCAGCAGCCGGGACACGACCGGGGCGCCGCCTCCGAGCACTCCCACCGTGAGCACGATCGTCAGGAAGACGAGGGCGCGCAGCTCGCGGCCGCCCTCGATCCCGGCGCCGTCCATCGCCGTCGCGGTGAAGGAGGCGATCGCCGCGGCCACGACCCCTCTCGGACCGAGCCACGATACGAAGAGCTTCTCGCGCAGCGTGAACTCGGTTCCGAGAGTGCACAGGAACACGCCGAGCGGGCGCACCACACCGGCCACGAAGGCCACCGCCGCGATGCCCGGCCAGCCGAGAGAGGTGACGTCGGCGATGCGGACGTCGGCCGCGAGCAGCACGAAGAGCATCCCGATCAGGACGAGCGTGAGGAGCTCCTGGAACTCGCCTACGTCCGGGACCCGATCCCTTCCGATGTTCCCGAACGCGGCGCCTGCGACGACGACCGCGAGGATCCCGCTCTCGCCGAGCACCTCCTCGCAGAGCGCGTAGCCGAGCAGCGCTCCCCCGAGCACGACCAGGCTCTCCATCCCCTCGCCGACGATCGCGCGCCGCCGCAGCAGCAGCGCGAGGAGCCAGCCGATCGCGACGCCCGCGACCGCTCCGAACACGAGGCGTGCGACCAGTCCGACCGCGCCGGACGCGAAGCTTCCGGGCGTGCCGGCCACGACGATCTCGAGCGTGACCGCCGCGAGGATCGCGCCCACCGGATCGATCAGCAGTCCTTCGGCCTCGAGCAGCGTGCCGAGGCGGCGCCGGACCGGCACCGCGCGCAGCAGCGGACCGATCACCGTCGGACCCGTCACGATCACGAGCGTGCCGTAGAGCAGCGCGCGATCGACCGGCCACTCCATCAGCCACCAGACGCCGAGGGCCGCGCCGCTGGCCGTGACGAGCGCGCCCCAGGTCACGAGGCGCCGGATCGGGTCTGCCGCCGCACGCAGGCGGCGCAGATCCAGGCCCATCGCGCCCTCGAAGAGGATGACCGCGACCCCGAGCGACACGAAGGTGATGAGGCCGTGACCCATCGCGTCGGGCGCGAGCCAGCCGAGCCCGTCGGGGCCGAGCGCCACGCCGCTCGCGAGCAGCACGACGATGCTCGGCACGCGCAGGTGGCGCGACAGCACGTGCCCGCCGACGCCCGCCGCGAGCGCGATCGCGAAGGTCACCGTCTGGCTCGCGTTCTCCATTTCCCCCCCTCACGCAGGCGGCGCTGGCGCGGCGATCCCCGGCTGGCGCGCAGCGCGATGCGTTTGGGTGCAGCCGAGCTGCGGGATCGCGCGCGCCGCGGGCCCTGGCTGCGGTGCGGCCGCGTCGCCCGTCGCCCCCCTGGTACCGATGGAGACCGCCTCAGACGATTCTTCCGCTGCGTCCCTCCCAGTAGGGATCGCGCAGCTTGCGCTTGTACAGCTTCCCGTTCGGATCGCGCGGCAGCGCGGGGCTGAAGTCGATGCTGTGCGGCAGCTTCTGCTTCGCCATCTTGCCGCGGCAGAACGCGAGCAGCTCGTCGCGCAGCGCGTCGCCCGCCTCGCGTCCCGCGACGACTTCGACCACCGCCTTGATCTCCTCTCCGGTGTCCGGGTTCGGGATGCCGAAGACTGCGACGTCCTGCACGGCCGGGTGCTGCTGCAGCGTGCCTTCGATCTCGGCCGGGTAGATGTTCACTCCGCCGACGATGATCATGTCGTTCGCGCGGTCGTTCAGGTAGAGATAGCCCTCGGCATCGAAGTAGCCGATGTCGCCGACGGTGAAGAAGCCCTTCATGCGCGCCTTCGCGGTCTTGTCCGGCGCCTTGTAGTACTCGAAGTCGTTGTTTCCCATGCGCATGTAGATCGTGCCGCTCGCGCCCTGCGGAACCTCGTTCCCGGCCTCGTCGAAGATCACCACCTCCGAGTTCGGCCACGGCCGCCCCACCGTGCCCGGGTGCTTGCGCCAGTCGGCGGCGTTCACGACGGTTCCACCGCCCTCGGTCGCGGCGTAGTACTCCCAGATCACGTCGCCCCACCACTCGAGCATCTTCCACTTGGTCTCGATCGGGCAGGGCGCGGCCGCGTGGATCATCGCGCGCAGCGACGACACGTCGTAGCGCTTGCGCACCTCCTCCGGGAGCTTCAGCAGCCGGTTGAACATCGTCGGCACCATGTGGCTGTGCGTGACGCGGTACTTCTGGATGCGCTCGAGGGCGCCCTCGGCCGTCCAGCGGTCCATCAACACCACGGCATGTCCCCAGTGCAGGGACATCAGCGTGAAGTTGTTGACCGCCGTGTGGTAGAGCGGCGCCTGCGTGATGTGCACGTGGTCGCCGTGCGGCATCACGCCGAAGAGCATCAGCAGCCCGCCCGCGGCGGCCGAGTTCTGGTCGGGATCGGCGTCGGGGAGCGCGCGGCGCACGCCCTTCGGGCGGCCGGTGGTGCCCGAGGTGTAGAACATGAAGGAGCCGGCCTCGAGCCGAGCGGGGCGCTGCGCGCTCTGGCCCCGGATCAGCTCGTCGAAGGCGCGGAAGCCGGGCACGCTCCCGACCGAGAAGAGCGCGCTCGCGGGCAGCCCCGCCTCCGCGGCCGCGCGCTGCGACTCCTCCGCGAAGCGCTCGTGCGTCACGTAGACCCTGGAGCCGGCGTCGCCCAGGATGTAGGCGATCTCGGGTCCCACGAGGTGCCAGTTGACCGTCGTGATGTAGTAGCCGGACTGGAAGGCCGCGAGGCACAGCGCGACCTGCTCGATCGTATTGGGCAGGGTGGTCGCGATGTGGTCGCCGCGCTCGAGGCCGAGCGCGCGCAGCCCGCGCGAGATGCGATTCGTGAGGTCGTAGAGCTCGCCGAAGGAGATCTCGCGGTAGTCCGGATCGGCGATCGCGAGTCGATCGCGATCCGCTTCGGCGATCTTCCAGAAGCCGGTCGCGGTGACGTCGGAACGGGGGGGCATCGGGTGGGGTCCTCCAGAGGGATCCTGTTGTTACACGAGCGGGCCCTGCGCCTCAACGCCCGGGCGCGGCATGCCCTCCCTCCGGGCCGGCGGCAGGGAAGCCGCGAGGTTCACGGGCGTCGAGCGTAGCCCGCCGAGCGGACGGGAACAGCATTGACACCCGAGGGCTAGGCGTCCGAAGCTCGCGGCGATGGATCTCTACGCACCGCGGGATCGCGAGCCGGGTCCCCTCGCGGGCGTCCGCGTGCTCGACCTCTCCCAGGCCCGCTCGGGACCCACCTGTGCGCGGCAGCTCTCCGACCTCGGAGCCGACGTCGTGCAGCTGCGGCCACCGCAGCGCGGCGAGCTGCCCGGCTCGGATGGCTTCAACCTGCAGCGCGCGAAGCGCTCGCTGCTGCTCGATCTGAAGCCGCCGCGCGGGCGCGAGGTGTTCTTCCGCCTAGCGGCGCAGACCGACGTGCTGGTCGAGAACTTCCGCCCCGGCGTGACGCGGCGCCTCGGCATCGACTACCCGGCGCTGGCGCGCGCCAACCCGCGGCTGATCTACGCGAGCATCTCGGGCTTCGGACAGGAGGGCCCCTGGGCCGGGCGCCGCGGGCTCGACCCGGTCGCCCAGGCGATGGGCGGCCTGATGAGCGTGACGGGTCCGCCCGGCAGCGGCCCCTGGCGCGCGGGCATCGCGATCTCCGATTCTGCCTCGGGGACCTTCCTGACCCAGGGGGTGCTCGCCGCGCTGTATGCGCGCGAGCGCACGGGCCGCGGCCAGTGGGTCCACACCTCGCTGCTCGAGTCGATGATCAACCTGATGGACTTCCAGGCGGTGCGCTGGCTCGTCGATGGGGAGGTCCCCGGCCAGGCCGGCAACGATCACCCGACCGTCTTTCCGATGGGGACCTATCGGACCCGCGACGGGCATCTGACCGTCGCAGCGGTGATGGGCTTCGAGCGTTTCGCCGCGGCGATCGGCGCGCCCGAGCTCGCGCGCGATCCGCGCTTCGCGGACCCGCGCGATCGCGCGCGCGAGCGCGAGGCGCTGCGCGCCGAGGTCGAGGCGAGGCTCGCGGAGCACGACACCGCGGAGTGGGTCGAGAGGCTCGGCCGGGCGGACCTGCCCTGCGGCCCGGTCTACTCGCTCGATCAGGTCTTCGCCGATCCCCAGGTCCGGCATCTGCGCGTGACGCGGCGCGTGCCGCTTCCCCCGGGCGCCGACGGCGCGCCGCCGGAGTCCGGCGAGCTGGAGCTGCTGCGCCACCCGGTCACGCTCTCCGAGACGCCGGCCGGCGTGCGCGGCGGGCCTCCGCGCCCCGGCGCGCACACGCGTGAGGTATTGCGCGAGGCGGGCTTCACCCGCGCCGAGGTCGACGCGCTGATCGCGCAGGGCATCGCTGCGGAGGGCGCCCCCGCGCGGGACTTCTTCGAGCGCTGACCCGGGCTCGCTGGAGATCGCAGAGCGAGCCCCCTAAGGTATGGGCGATGCCGTGGACGCTGCTGGCTCGCGACCTCCTGATCTCCGCCGCGATGCTCTCGCTCTGGGCGGGAGCCGATGCCGCCTACGCCGTGATGGACAGCAGCTTCGTGGGCCTGATCTCGGTGCTCGACGCCTTCCTCGCCGCGCTCGCGGTCGGCTACATCGTGCACGAGTGGGGGCACTTCGCCGGCGCGCGGCTCTCGGGCGGGGTCGCGCCCGCCAACGGCTGGAAGGACCTCCAGCTCTTCCGCTTCGACTTCGAGCAGAGCCAGCCCCTGCACTTCGTGTGGATGACGATCGTCGGCAATCTGACACCGTGGCTGCTCACGCTCGTCATCGCCGTGAGCGTCCCGCTCGACACGCCGGGTCGCAGCTTCCTGTTCGCCGTGGCGTTCAGCGGCTCCGTCTTCGTGAACATCACCGAGCTCCCGGTGCTCTGGAAGACGCTGCACGGCACGGACCCGCTGACCGCGCTGCGCAGCCTGCGCGGTCCGGTGCTGATGCGCAACGGAATCGCCGCGCTGACGCTCGCGCTGCTGGTCGCCGCGGTGTTCTGAAGCGACCTAGCGGGACGCGCTCGCCTCGAGGGGCTCGCTGCGCGCGAGCACGGTGGTCGTGAGCCGGTCGCCATTGCCGCGGTCGCGCAGCTCGACGCGCAGCGCGCCACTGCCGGGATCCCCGATCCAGGAGGCCCGCGACCAGATCGGACCCACGCGGCCCATCGCGAGATAGCGGATGTCGAGCTCGGTCACGAGCTGCGGCGCGCCGCTCGCGTGCTCGGCGAGCGTCTCCGCGGCCACCTCCGCGACGAGCGACACGATCGCGCCCTGCAGCACGCGCGCGGGATTCAAGAGCTCGTCGCGCAGCGCGAGCTCGCAGTGACCCGTCGCGGGATCGAGCACCCGGATGCCGACCTCCTCGACGAGCGGCCGCTCGATCGGCGCCTGCCTGCGGAACTCCTCGTCGGGGTGCAGGTGCGGCTTCGGCGGATCGCCGTGGCGCCGCGGGATGCGGATGAAGCCGCTCTGGCCGTAGGCAAAGGCGCGATCGCCCGCGCGGAGCGCGACCTCGCAGGAGATCGAGCCGCGGCCCGCGCGCAGGACCTGGCCGGTCGCGACGACGCGCTCCGGGATCCGCCGGGCCGGCGCGCGCAGCGAGAGGTCGGTCGTGAAGACCCAGTCGCTGCCGGCCCCCGCCTCGGCGTGGAAGCCGGCCATCATGTCGACCACGAGCACGAGCACCGAGGGCCGCACGACCCCCTTCGCGCAGATCGCGGGAAAGGGGTCGAGGCGCACGGGGTGCTGCGGATCGCGGCGGCTCGACACCCCGAGCCGCGCAAAGATCCCGGGCGAATGGACACTCATCGACCCCCCCACCCAAACAACGGCGCCGGACTCTACCCCGGCACGAGCGGGGACGGTCTTCACGAGTTGTGGATTTTCAGATTCGCCCCGCAGGGCGAATTAAAGTATTCCTAAGTCGTGAAGTCCGTCCCCATTCCCGGGCGGGGTCGGAGGAGGGGAGATGGGGCTCGATGAACGGCAGCAGCGGATCGTCGATGGGCGCGCGTGGCGCTCCTTTTGCGACGCGCTCGCGGCGGCGGGCGACGCGCTCCTGCGCGAGGGCACGCCCGCGACGCCCTTCGATCGCGCGGAGGGCATGCGCTACCTCACGCGGCTGCTGCGGGCGGCGCTCGACAAGGAGCTCGAGCACGGCGATCCGCGCTTCCCCGCGTTCTACCAGCTCTCGAATCCGACGATCAAGATCGGCAACGACAACCCGGACAACCTCTACCACAACAGCACGATCAGCGGCCGCTACGACTATCGCATCAGCGGCGCGCGCGGCAGCGTTCCGTACCTGAGCTTCGGCACCAAGGCCGGCGGCTACGACTCGACCGGAACGATGGAGCCGACCGGCCAGATCGACGGCCGCCAGCTGCGCGTCGAAGCCGACGGCAGCTTCGAGATCCTCGTCTCGTGCAAGCCCCAGCTCGGCAACTGGCTGCCGATGAAGCCCGAGACGACGAGCCTCATCGTGCGCCAGACCTTCTTCGACCGGCAGCGCGAGGAGCCCGCCCGCTACGGGATCGAGTGCCTGAACCGCGAGGGCGAGAACCGCGTCGATCCCGCGGCGCTCGAAGCGACGCTGCTCCGCTGCGTCGCCTTCGTGCGCGGCACTGCGAACCTCTTCGTCGACTGGATGAACGACTACGCAAAGCACCTGAATCGGCTTCCCTCGGACGACCAGGCCCGCTGCCAGGCGGCCGGCGGGGACGCGAACATCCACTACTGCCAGAGCTTCTGGAAGCTCGCGCCCGACGAGGCGCTGCTGATCGAGCCGACGCGCATCCCGGAGTGCGATGCCTGGAACCTGCAGATCAGCAACTTCTGGATGGAGTCGCTCGACTATCGCTACCACCGCATCTGCGCGAACGGACACAACAGCGTGCGCGAAGCGGACGGCTCGCTGCGCATCGTGCTCGCGCACGAGAACCCCGGACCGCGCTTCCCGAACTGGCTCGAGACGACCGGCCACGAGCAGGGCGGCATGCTCTGGCGCTGGATCGGCGCGCGCGAGTACCCGCCGATCCGCACGCGCGTCGTGAAGTTCGCCGAGCTCGCGCGCCTGTAGCGCCGCGGGCGCGCGCGTCCCCTTCCGTCCCTTCCCTCGGGAACGTGCGCTAGCGCACAGGTCGGAGTGCGGCGATCCGCCGATCCAGCAGACATGAGCGGGACCCTGTTCTTCGCGGCTGCGGTCGCGGCGGGCCTGCTGCTGCTCGGCGCCGTGGCCTACAGCTATGTGAGGCCGCGACCAGGGCAACGCGCCTCCGTGACCTCGCTGCTCGGCATCCTCGGCTTCGCGCTCGTCGCGAGCCCGAACTGGACCTCGATCTCGATCAAGAGCGATGGTCTCGAGCTGTCGCTGATCCGCGAGCTCCAGGCGCGCCAGCTCGCGATCCTGTCCGAGCTGCGCGCGGACGAGAACGCGGACGGCGAGCCCCTCCCCGGTGCGGAGCCTCCCGCGTCCGGCCCGCGCGTCGAGCCCGCGCTTCCCGTCGATCCGCCGCCCCAGCCGCCCGGCCCGCAGCGCGTGCTCGAGCCCGCGCCGCGCGCCGTCGCGCGCATCGCGCAGCAGCGGGTGCCCGCCGAGCGCATCGCGCAGCTGCTCCAGGCCTTCGAGCGCGGCGAGATCGTCCTGTCCGGTCTCTCGGACAGCGAGCTGCTCGCGCTCTCCCAGCAGATCACGTCGCGCCAAGAGCAGCGCTGACGCAGCTTCGCGGGATCGCGCGGCCGGGCCTTCGGGTAGCATGCCCTGCGCATGGCCTACCCCCCCGAGCGCCACATGCTGCGCGACCTCGCGATCTCGGTCTTCCGCCGCGAGGACGGCAGCTACACCGCGCTCGCGCCGATCCATGCACGGGTCTGCAACGAGCTCGGCTTCCTGCGCAGCGGCGTGATCGCCTCGGTGATCGACGTCGCCGGCGCCGCGCTCGCGCTGACCGAGCTCCACCCCGACCGCACCGCGACGATCGAGCTCAGCTACCAGAGCACGCGGCCCGGCCGCATCGGGCCGCTGCTCGCCAACGCCCGGATCCTGCGCAGCGGCAGCGTCCAGGTCGTGATCGGCGTCGAGGTCTTCGATGGCCGCGGCGGCGAGGACACCGCGCAGGCCGAGGCGATGGGCACGGGCCTGATCGTGTTCCGGCGGCTCCCGCAGCGCGAGGACCACGCGCGCATCGCCCCGCCCTCGGAGCGCGCGGCGCGCGGCGCGCTCGGCCTGCCGAGCTGCCACCTCGACGAGCCATTCCTGCAGCGCGCGCGCCTGCGCGTGCTCGATGCCGCCGCGGGCATCGTCGAGATCGAGAACCACGACTACGTGCGCAACAGCTTCGGCACGCTGAACGGCGGAATGGTCGCGGTGCTGGTCGAGGTCGCCGCGGAGCACGCGGCGCGCGCGCGCTGCGGCGCGGATCTCGTCTCCGCGGACCTGTCGGTGCACTACGTCGGCCAGGCGGGGCCGGGACCGCTGCGGACGCGCACGCGCGTCGTGCGCGCGGGCCGCGACCACGCGGTCTGCCGCGTGGAGCTCGTCGACGCGGGCGACGCAGAGCGCCTGCTCTCGATCGGCACGGTTACCGCGGCGCGGCTCTGAGACCGGGCCGCTCTCGCGCACCACGGAGGCTGCATGGCCATCGACTTCAGCTTTCCCCCCGAGCTCGAAGAGCTGCGCGCGCGCATCCGCGCCTTCCTCGCCGAGGTCGTGCTGCCCGCCGAGGCCGGCATCGACGACGACGACCGCGACTCCGTGCGCGCGGGCGTGATCCGGATGCGCGCGGAGGCGCGCGCGCGCGGGCTCTGGCTGCCGCACATGCCGCGCGAGGTCGGCGGCATGGGGCTCAGCCACGTGGAGATGGCGATGGTCTCGGCCGAGGCCGCGCGCGCGCGCTATGGGCCCTTCGCGCTCAACTGCCAGGCGCCCGACGAGGGCAACATGCACACGCTGCTGCACTGGGCGACGCCCGAGCAGAAGCAGAAGTACCTGCTGCCGCTCTGCGAGGGGCGCGCGCGCTCCTGCTTCGCGATGACCGAGCCCGAGGTCGCGGGCTCGGATCCGACGCTGATCCAGACGCGCGCCGTGCGGGACGGCGACGACTGGGTGATCGACGGCCACAAGTGGTTCATCTCGGGCGCGCGGCGCGCGCGCTTCGCGATCCTGATCGCGCGCACGGAGGAGGCGCCCGAGATCCCGCAGGCCGCGAACACCGCCTTTCTCGTCGACCTGCCCGCCCCCGGCTGGAACGACGTGCGCGAGATCGCGACGATGCACGGCGCGCGCGGCCACTCGGAGATCCGGATCGAGGGTCTGCGCCTGCACGACTCGCAGCGCCTCGGCGGCCGAGGCCAGGGCCACCTGCTCGGCCAGGCGCGCCTCGGTCCCGCGCGCCTCGCGCACTGCATGCGCTGGATCGGCCAGATGGAGGCCGCGCTCGAGCGCATGGTCGACCGCTCGACGAAGCGCTTCGCCTTCGGCTCACTGCTCTCGCAGAAGCAGGGGATCCAGTGGCTGATCGCGGACTCGACGCTCGAGCTGTACCAGAGCAAGCTCATGGTGCTGCACGCGGCCTATCGCGTGGACCGCGGGGAAGACTTCCGCTCCGAGGTCTCGATGGCGAAGCACTTCATCGCGAACGCGCTCAACCGCGTGATCGACCGCGCGATCCAGGTGCACGGCGCGCTGGGCTACTCGCTCGATACCCCGCTCGCGGGCATGGCCGCGCAGGCGCGCTGGGCGCGCTTCGCCGACGGCGCCGACGAGGTGCACCAGATGCGCATCGCCGAGCGCACGCTCGCGGCCTGGCGCGAGCACGGCTCGCTCACGACCGCGACCGGGAATCTGCCGCTCTAGGCGGGGCGACTCGCGGGCCACTCGACGCCCGAGAGCCTGGCCAGCGCGAGCACGAGCGCCTGGGTCCCGAGCCGCGCTCCGCCCTGCTCGGCGAGTGCGGCGTAGAGCTTGCGCGCGAGCGCCAGACCCGGGAGCTCGAGCCGCATGCGCGCGGCCTCGTCGAGCGCAATTCCCATGTCCTTGAGGAAGTGCTCGACCAGGAAACCCGGCGCGAAATCGCCGCGCAGCGCGCGCGGCGCGAGCTTCGAGAGCCCCCAGCTCCCGGCGGCTCCGCTGGACACGGACTCGAGCACGCGCTCGACGTCGAGCCCCGCGCGCTGCGCGTAGAGCAGCGCCTCGCAGATGCCGACCATGTTCGACGCGATCAGGGTCTGGTTCACGATCTTGGTGTGCTGGCCCGCGCCGGGCCCGCCCTGGTACACGAGCGTGCGCCCGAGCTTCTCGAAGAGCGGCCAGACCGCGTCCACGGCCTCGCGCACGCCGCCGATCATGATCGAGAGCCGCGCCTCGCGCGCACCGACGTCGCCGCCCGAGACCGGCGCGTCGATCGCGTACACGCGGCGCGGCGCTGCGCGCTCGGCGATCTCGCGCGCGAGCGCGGGCTCGCTCGTCGTCATGTCGACGAGTACCGCGCCCGGCGCGCAGCCCGCGAGCGCGCCCTCGGGCCCGAGCAGGACCTCGCGCACGTCGCGCGGATGGCCGACGATGCTGAAGATCACGTCGCTCTCGCGCGCGAGCTCGAGCGGGGTGTCGGCCCAGCGCGCGCCGCTCGCGAGCAGCGCCTCGGCCTTCGCGCGCGAGCGCGTGGTGAGCCGCGTCGCGTAGCCCGCGGCGACGAGCTGGCCGCACATCGGCGCGCCCATCACCCCGGTCCCGATCCAGCCGATGCGCGTGCGTCCGGGCTCGGCGCGCGCGACGCGAGGCAGCTCCATCTCGCCCTCCTCGAGCAGGCCGTGCAAGTTACACTGCGCCGCAGGAGGCAGTGCCGCCTTGAGCTCCGACGACTCCGAGCGATCGAAGCCGCTCGCGCGGGGACCCGCCCAGCAGCGCATCGCCAGCTGGATGGATCGCGCCGCGGCGCAGCCGCCGCAGGCAGGCGTCGCCGCGGCGACGGTGATCCTGCTGCGCGACGCGCGCGAGGGTCTCGAGACGCTGATGCTGCGCCGCGACTCGCGGCTCGACTTCGTCGGCGGGATGTGGGTCTTCCCGGGCGGACGCGTCGACGCCGAGGACCGCGCGGGCCTCGCCGACGACGACGAGATCGGCGCCGCGCGGCGCGCGGCCGTGCGCGAGGCGATGGAGGAGTCGGGGCTCGGAATCGCCGAGTCGCAGCTCGTGACCTGGGCGCACTGGACGCCGCCCGCGGTCACGCCGAAGCGCTTCCTCACCTGGTTCTTCGCCGCGCGCGCGCCGGAGGGAAAGGTCGAGATCGACGACGGCGAGATCCGCGACCACGCCTGGATGCGCCCGGCCGACGCGCTCGCGCGCCGCGACGCGAAGCAGATCGAGCTCGCGCCGCCGACCTTCGTCACGCTGCACCAGCTCGGGGGCTTTGCGCGCGTGGACGACGCGCTCGCCGCCGCTCGCGCGTGGACGCCGGAGCGCTACACGACGCGCATCGGTCGCGCTCCGGGCGGCGTGGTCGCGCTCTGGCACGGCGACGCGGGTTACGAGTCCGGCAGTGCCGACGCCGCGGGCCCGCGCCACCGGCTCTCGATGCTGGACACCGGCTGGCGCTACGAGCGGAGCTAGGCGCTAGCGCGGCGCGGGCTGCGCGCCTCGGATCAGGCGGCCCGGGAGTGCGTCGGTCGCGGCGCCCTGCTCGAGGATCACCTCGCCCGACACGAGCGTCGCGACGTAGCCGTCCGCGCGCTGCAGCAGCCGGCGCGCGCCGCCCGGAAGGTCGTAGGCCATCTCCGGGCGCCGCAGCGCGAGCCGCTCGAAATCGATCAGGTTGACGTCGGCCTTGTAGCCCGGCGCGAGCACGCCGCGGTCCTGCAGCCCGTAGAGACGCGCGGTGCCGCGCGTGAGCTTCTCGACCACGAACTCGAGCGCGAGCTTCTCGCCGCGCTTCCGGTCGCGCACCCAGTGCACGAGCATGAAGGTCGGGATGCTCGCGTCGCAGATCAGGCCGCAGTGCGCGCCGCCGTCGCCGAGGCCGAGGATCGCGCGCGGGTGCAGCATCATCTCGCGCTGCGGGTCGAGGTGACCGGCGCTGTAGTTCAGGTACGGGAAGAGCAGCAGCTCGCGCGCGTCGTCGCCGAGCATCAGGTCGTAGACGACCTCGAGCACGGGTCGCCCCTCGCGCTCTGCCCGTGCCGCCACGCTCTGGGAGGCGGCGGGCTCGTAGTCCGGCGGATCGCCGAGCGGGAAGACGTTCGCGAAGGCCTTCTCGGAGAGGAAGAAGTTCAAGGGGCGATCGGTCTTCTCGGAGAGGATGCGGCGGCGCAGCTCCGGATCGCGCAGCCGGCGCGCGCGCTCGGGCAGCGGAAGCGGCAGCACCGCGTCGTAGCTCGGCCGGCCGAGGAAGGGGTTCGCGATCGTCTGGTGGCCCGCGAGGATGCCGAAGGGCCGTCCCGCGACCTGCGGGAAGATCTCGCTGCCCTGCCGCGCGGCCGCGTCCGCGCGGCGGAAGACCTCGCGCCAGATGTCGGGCCGCGACGGGTACTGCAGCATCACGAAGGAGACCGGCCGCTGGATCTCGGCCGAGAGCCGCACGGCCCAGTCCATCTCCTCGAGGATCGACTCGGGACCGTCCATGCCCGAGTCGCCGCCCGCGCCGGCCGGCGCGAGCTCGAAGATCCCGCGACCCGCGTCCTGCAGCGCGCGGCCGATCCCGAAGAGCTCGTCCTCGCGGGCGAAGGTGCCCGGCACGGGCTCGCCGTCGACCGCCCTGTGCCCCATCGTGCGCGACGACGAGAAGCCGAGCGCGCCCGCGAGCACGCCCTGCTTCACGATCCGCGCCATGCCCGCGATGTCCTCCGCGGTCGCGGGCTCGTTCTTCGCGCCGCGCTCGCCCATCACGTAGGCGCGCACGGCGCCGTGGGGCACCTGCGCGCCGAGGTCCAGCGCGTGCGGCGCGCGCTCGAGCGCATCCAGGTATTCGGGGAAGCTCTCCCAGTCCCAGCGGATGCCCTCCGAGAGCGCTGCCCCGGGAATGTCCTCGACGCCCTCCATCAGCCCGATCAGCCACTGGTGCCGATCCGGCGCGGCCGGCGCGAAGCCCACGCCGCAGTTCCCGGCCACGGCGGTGGTCACGCCGTGCCAGCAGGAGGGCGTGAGATGCGGATCCCAGGTCGCCTGGGCGTCGTAATGGGTGTGGACGTCGACGAAGCCCGGCGTGACGAGCAGACCGTCCGCATCGAGCGTGCGCCGGGCAGCGCCCGAGACGCGCCCGACCTCGCTCACGCGGCCCGCATCGATCGCGACGTCCGCGGTGCGCGCGGGAGCTCCGGTGCCGTCGACCAGCTTGCCGCCGCGGATCACGAGATCGTGCATCGGAACCTCCTCGAAACGCGCGAGAGCGCCAGGGTACCACCGCGCGGGAGACGCCAGGCGCCCGCGTCAGGCGCCGCCGCCGGACTCCTTCGCCTTCTTCGCCGCGGCAGCCTGCTCCATCATCTCGATGCGCTCGAGGATCGGCATGCGCTCCTGACCGAGCTCCGAGTCGAGCCGCGCGGCGAGCTCCTCGATCGTCCAGCGGCCCTGCACGCGCATCTCGCGCACTTCCCTGGGCTGGTTCCAGACCGCGACCTGCCCGCCGTTCACGGTGTAGATCTGGCCCGTGATGTGCTTCGCCTTCGCGCCGAGCAGGAAACTCACGAAGGGCGCGACGTCCTCGGGCTCGCCCATCTCGAAGCCGAAGGGCACCTGGCCCGACATGCGGCTCCTGGCGACCGGCGCGACGCAGTTCGCGGTCACACCGTACTTGTGGAGCGCCGCGGCGGCGCTGCGCACGAGGGACACGATGCCGCCCTTGGCCGCGCTGTAGTTGGGCTGCGCGACGCTCGCGGCAAAGGCGCCCGAGGTGAAGCCGATCAGCGCGCCCGACTTCTGCTGGCGCATCACGGCCGAAGCCGCGCGGAACACCGTGAAGGTGCCCTTCAGGTGGGTCGCGATCACCGGGTCCCACTCCTCTTCCGTCATGTTGAAGAGCATGCGCTCGCGCAGGATGCCGGCCACGCAGACGACGCCGTCGATGCGGCCAAAGCGGTCGACGGCCGACTGCACGATGCTCGCGCCGCCCGCCATCTCGGCCACGCTGCGCGCGTTCGCGACCGCCTCGCCGCCGGCCTTCGCGATCTCGTCGACGACCGACTGCGCGACCTCGCTCGTCGGCTCCGCGCCGTCGATCGAGACGCCGTAGTCGTTGACGACCACGCGCGCGCCGTGGCTGGCCGCGTCCAACGCGATCGCGCGGCCGATGCCGCGGCCGGCGCCCGTCACGGCGATCACCTTTCCGTCGAGATAGCCCATGTGCCCTCCGGAGCGCGCCAACCTTAGCCGGGGCTCCCGGCCGCGGCGATAGCCTCGCGGGCCCGCTCGAGCTGCCGCCGCGCATGGGGGTGGTCCGGGTCGAGGCGCAGCACCTGCTCGAGGTGCGCGGCCGCGCGCTCCGGCCGGCCCGCCCTGAGCTCGAGCATGCCGAGGTTGAACCAGGCCGGCGCGTAGCCCGGCTCCTCGGAGGTCACGCGCTCGAGCTCGGCCCGCGCGGCCTCGCGCCGGCCCTCGCGCTCGAGCAGCAGCGCGAGATTGCTGCGCGCCTGTTCGAGGCCCGCATCGAGCGCGAGCGCGCGCTGGTAGGCCTGCGCGGCCTGTGGGTGTCCCGCCTGCTGCAGCGCGAGGCCGAGGTTCACGAGGTTCGCGGCGTCGCGCGGGTCGAGCTCGGCCGCGCGGCCGAAGCTGGCCAGCGCGCGCTCGAGGTCGCCCTGCTGGCCGTGGAGCTCGCCCAGCATCGCAAAGACCTTCGCGGAACCGGGCTCGAGCGCCGCCGCGCGCTCGAGCAGCGGGATCGCATCCGCATGGCGCCCCTCGTCGCGCAGGAGCGCAGCGAGCCGCTCGTGCGCGATCGCGCTCTCGGGCAGCGAGCTCACGAGGCGCTGCCGCCACTCCAGCTGCTCCGGCCGCGAGAGCGCCTGTGCGACGAGCAGCCCCGAGAGCGGCACGCCGAGCCAGGCCCAGTTCCGGACCGGGACGAGCCAGGACGGCGCGGCGAAGCGCGGAGCGACGAGCGCGGGCGCGGCGGAGAGCTCGAGGTCCTCGCGCGTCGCGGCGTCGCGCAGGTTCCACAGGAAGCTGTCGTAGTAGAAGTGCAGGAAGCCCGACGCGAGCACGAGCGCGGCGAGCGCCTGGTTCAGCGCTCCGCTCGTGAGCTGCTTGCCGAACCAGTCGATGCAGCCGTAGCCGAGCACGAGCCCCAGGTAGAAGAGCACGCGCGGCAGGCCCGGCTCGAAGAGGAAGTGGTTGAAGCTCCCGAGCTTGTGCCCCTTCTGCGCGAGCTTGCGGTTGTAGAGCCAGACGATGCTGAGATACTGGACGTCGTGGAAGACCTCGAAGAGCGCGATGCCGATGATCGCGTGATCGACCGGCAGCATCGCGTACCACCAGAAGGCGAAGCTCGAGACGAAGAGCAGCAGCTTCGCGTCGTTCGGGCGCGCGCCCCGCGCGCGTCCCGCCTCGCGCCCGCGGCGCCGCTCGCGCACGGCGTGCGCGATCCAGAGCGCGCTCACGCAGAGCGTCGCACCGAGCCAGAGCTCCTGGAAGAGCTCGACCTGTGCGGCTGGAATCAGCGGAATTCCGCACTTGTAGAGCTCCTCGAGCAGATCGGCGCTGCGTCCCGACGAGAGCACGATGCCGCCGCCGAACCACGCGATGCAGAGCGCCTTGTCGAGCCGCGCCGCCTGCGGCGAGAAATAGCCCGTGCGTGCGTCGTAGATGCGGCCGAGGCCGTAGACCTGCGCGAGCCCGTGCCAGGTGCCCCAGGCGAGCGAGATGAAGATCAGACCCTGCAGCTCGGCGAAGCCGAACGCGAGGCAGAGGCCCGCGAGCAGCAGCGGACCCAGCAGGAAGCGCGTGCGGTAGCGCGCGAAGAGCGCGCGGTCGCCGTAGGCGCGCAACAGTCCCGGCAGGTGGTGGCCGGTCGCGCCGAAGGCCGCGACGAGCGCGTAGAGCGCGGCGTCGTCCGAGAGCTCGCGCAGCAGGCCGAAGAGCGGGATCAAGAGCAGCGGCGTCGCGATGAAGAACAGCAGATCCCGGCGCAGGTCGAGCAGCCAGGGGCCGGAGCGGAGGCCCGGGGCCGATGCGGGGAGGGATGCAGCTTGCGCCATGGCTCCACCGGGCGGCAGCGAAGGCACCGCGTCGGATCGAATCGATCGACAGTCTAACCCGGTGGGCTGTAGCATGAGCCGCCCGCGCGGCCGCGAGAAGCGCGACCCGCGGATCCAGATCGCGAACGACGCCGCCGCTGCCGAGCGCGCAGGAGGGAATGCGCATGGGCCGTCTCGACGACAAGGTCGCTCTCATCACCGGTGCCGCATCGGGCATCGGCGCGGCCTGCGCCGAGCTCTTCGCGCGCGAGGGCGCGACGATCGCGGGTCTCGATCGGCAGAAGCCGGTCGACGCCGCGCAGTGGAGCCGCGTCGAGGGCGCGGCGCCGCGCTCGCTCTTCCGCGACGCGCTCGACGTGCGCGTCGAGTCGCAGGTGGAGGCCGCGGTCGCGGCCGTGATCTCGGCGCTCGGCCGCATCGACGTGCTCGTGAACGCGGCGGGCGTCGGCGGCGGCGCGCCCGCGCACGAGCTCGACACGGACGAGTGGGACCGCGTCGTCGACATCAACCTGAAGGGCTCCTTCCTCGTCGCCAAACACGTGCTGCCCGGGATGCTCGCCCGGCGCGCGGGCGCGATCGTGCACCTCGCGAGCGTCGAGGGCCTCGAGGGCATGGCCGGCTCGCTGCCCTACAACGCGTCGAAGGGCGGCGTCGTGCTGATGACGAAGAACATGGCGCTCGACTACGCCGCGGCCGGAATCCGCGTGAACTGCCTCTGCCCGGGACTGATCGACACGCCGATCATCCGGGAGCTCGCGCGCCCCGAGCTCCAGCACGTGCGCGAGCAGATGCGCAGCTGGCACGCGATGGAGCGCCTGGGCCGCCCCGAGGAGGTCGCGAACTGCGCGCTCTTCCTCGCGTCGGACGAGGCCTCCTTCGTGACGGGCAGCGCGCTCGTGGTCGACGGCGGCTGGACCGCCGGCCGCCGCGTGCGGCGCTGACGCCGGCGCCAGCAGCCGCGCGCGCGAGTCCGACCGCAGCTAGTCGGGAGCGGAGCGAGCGCTCGGGCCGACGCCCGACGGCTCGTGGAACTGTCGCGCCCAGCGGCGCAGCTGCGCGATCGGGCCGTCGCCGGGCACGAGCGGCGGCTTCGCGCGGTAGACCTTGTGCTCCCAGATCGGGACGTCGCGCGCGGTGGTCTCGGCGATGTGCTGGATCATCGAGCGATTCGCGGCCGAGAGCTCGCGCGCGCCGGGCTCCTCGCGCGCGAGGAAGAGCAGCTCGAGCCTGCAGTGCAGCGCGTCGAGCGGCGTCGTCGCGGTCAGGAACACGAGGCGGTCCGCGCTGCGCAGCCAGACGAGGCCCAGGCCGTGGGCCTCCTGCACGGTGAAGGTCTCGCCGGTCTCCGCGAAATAGCTGCGCTGGCGATAGACGTGGCCCTGCGTCTCGACCTCGGCCGCGGGCGTTCCGGGCACCTCGTGGACGCAGGCGAAGTGCGCGGTGTCGGGGATGTTCTCGCAGAGCTCCTGCACGTGCATGCGGACCTTCCAGCTCACCGACTCGTAGCCGAGCCAGCCCGGCGCGCCCCACTCGGGCAGGTCCGGCATGCGCCAGCCCGGCGCGGCCTGCGATTCGCTGTAGTGGATCAGCACGAGGCCGCTCGTCTCGTGCACGGGCCAGACGCGCAGCCCCGCGTCCGGCGGCCGGCGCCCGGGGTCGTAGGGGACGTCGTCGCAGCGCCCCTGCGCGTCGAAGCGCCAGCGGTGGAAGGGGCAGCGGATGCCCTCGCCGTCGACCGCGCCGCCGTGGCCGAGATGCGCGCCCATGTGCGGGCAGTGCGCGTCGAGGATCACCGCGCGGCGCGTCCTCTCGCTGCGGAACGCGACGAGCTCGCGGCCGAAGAGCGCGAGCGGCACGACGCCGCCCGCGGGCAGCGCCCGCGACTCGAGCGCGAGGTACCAGCCCGTCGGGTAGGGGCCGAAGGGGTAGCGGTAGTCGCGGCTCGAGACCGGCTGCGATTCGCTCGCCTGCATGCCTGCGCCTCCGCTCCGCGCGCTCAGGGATCGACGAGCCGCCCCTCGTCGTCGCGGATCTCGGGTCCGCGCACGCGCGCGCGCCCGTCGCCGAAGGCGGCATCGCGCTGCTTGAACGCGCGCGTGACGCCGAGCTGCTTCACGCGCTCGTAGTAGACGCGCGTTCCGGGTGCGAGGTGCGCGCGCGCGTCGTTCTCGGCCGCGAGGCGCTGCAGCGTGCGCGCGCCCATCAGCTCGAGACCGATGTTGACGATGCGCTTGTTCGCGGAGAGCAGGTGGTGGTCGATCTGCGCGAAGCGGTCGAGCAGCTGCTCGACCTCGGCCTCGAGCAGCCGCGCCGGAACCGCCTTCAGCGCGAAGCCGATCTCCGCGGCCTCGGCTCCGGTGATCGAGTCCCCCGTCAGCGTGAGCCGCTTCGCCCACTGCGGGCCCACGTGGTAGAGCCACATGTTCGAGGGCAGCGCGCCGAGATCGCGCGCCGGCGGGAACGCGATGCGCGCGTCGTCCGCGCAGATCACGAGGTCGCAGAAGAGCGCGATCACCGTGCCGAGCGCGAGGCAGTTGCCGTGCACCTGCGCGATCACGGGCTTGTGCATGTCGAAGGCCGCGAGATTCAGGCGCTGGCCGGCCTCGATCTGCCAGGCGTCGTCGTCGATGTGGCGGGTGCCCTTGCGGCCCGCGCGCTCCGGCGAGCTCTCGTAGCCGCGCAGGTCCGCGCCCGAGCAGAAGCTCGGGCCCACGCCCTTGATCGCGACCGCGTGCACCTCGTCGTCGGCGTCGGCGCTCCAGAGCGCGTCGCAGAGCTCGCGCGAAGTCAGACCGTCGATCGCGTTGTGCCTTTCGGGCCGGTTGAAGACGATGCGCGCGCGCCCGCGCTCCTTCTCGTAGAGGATCCGCTGGTAGCTGGACATCCGCGCCTCCGCGGGCGGCACGATACCAGCTCGCGCGGCCCGCGCGGGTCGAATCGGCGCGGGCCCGCCGCGGCGGGCCCGCGCGGAGCGGCGTCCGGACCTGCGCCAGCCGGCGACCGCGCGAGGGAGCGCGGCCGCTGGCTCGATGCCGCGCCGGGGGTCGCCCGCCGCCCGGGGCGACACCGGAGCCGAGCGCCGTCGCTCGCGGAGCGCGGCGATCCGCAGCCGCCGCTGCTGTGGAGGAGCTCCGGCGCCGGCGGCGCGCGGCTTCGCATCCAACCTCGAGCCCGGCGCGGAGCAGCCGCGCTCGCCTGGAGTCCCCGGCTCCGCTGTGCTTCTCTTGCCGCGTGCTCGATCCCCGCTCGCTCGCCGACAAGCG